>Ga0114977_10000487_pt1 | contig 26580 bp, 13 predicted proteins | sample S_130805_MF_Meta_FD_87026 | JGI IMG/M metagenome (GOLD analysis project Ga0114977, IMG submission 87026) | Freshwater microbial communities from Lake Simoncouche, Canada to study carbon cycling - S_130805_MF_MetaG | ecosystem: Environmental > Aquatic > Freshwater > Lake | place: Lake...
AAGCGGGAGTAATTGCTGTGCTTACCAAACCCTGTGTAGAGTGCCGCGTACCCGTTGGTGAACGTGTAGGTGGTAGACTCACTGAGGCTCGGTATCGTCCCGATGCCGTTTACTGGAATGTCACCCAGGGAGGTCTTAACTACCCACTGTCCGCCACCTGCGTCCCGCATCCGGAGAGTAGGTACACCTGCGTTGAAATAATACGGGATGCCGTAGGTATGATTCGGAGGTATGAAACCTGTGTAGGGTTCGCTGTGTCTTCCCTGTAGTAGCGTCTGTGTACCTCCTGCCGTGACCCCGTACCATAGCCCCAAGATCTCTTGGTACGACGTAAATGGCTGCCCGTTGCCCGCAACCGTATTCCCTGTGTCTGTCAGCAGACCACTCGAGGTGTAGACTAGATTATCGTACAGAGAGTCATAGCCACCTAGCGGAGCGAACGCCACAGGAGAGGTCGACTCGACACCCGCGACAAAATAAGCGGTACTGAAAGCATTGACTACGGCACCAGAGAACGACTGCCCGTTCAGTTTCAAGACAGTTGAGACATAACTGTACCCTACCGGCAGCTGTACACCATTCAGGTAGTCTAGTCCGTCAGCCGTACCGGTGAACCCGGCTGGACCTGCAGGTCCGTAGTAATTGATTCCGGAGACCGTATAGGCACCTGTCTGTAGTACACCAGCGTCGTAGTAGTTGCCGCCATCCCAGCCTGTGTATATGCCCGAACAGTCTAGGTATCTGAGTTCAGCAACTGTGAAGAGTCCTGTCTGTAGTACACCACCAATGAAGTAACAACCATCTCCCGTGAAGCCCGTCAGAAGTGCCCCTGCGTCGTAGTAGTAGATACCATCATACCCAGTGTAGAGACCTAGGCAGTCTTGATACTTGAGTCCCGCGACTGTGAAGAGCCCTGTCTGTAAATCTCCGGCTATGTAGTAACAACCGTCACCTGCAAAGCCCGTCAGGAGTGTACCGACCCCTGAGACGAATGAACGCCACAACCCATCGAGAGCCAGGAAGGTTCCATCTGCAACGACCCCTTGGTCTACCCCGTCGAGGTAGTCATGCCACAAGTTGTCTCCTGTGTTGAAAGCTATGCCACTTGCCAGTATTCCCGACACGTAAAGTAGTCCACCATCGATACCACTGAAGAGTCCTTCGCAGTCCTTGTAGGTGAGACCCTCCACCGTGAAGACACCTGTCGAGAGCACACCGGCTGTGTAGTAGCAGTCTGCATCCCAACCTGTGTAGAGTCCTTCGCAGTCCTTATAGGTGAAGCCCTCCACTGTGAAGATACCTGTCGCGAGTACACCATCGGTGTAATGACAGTCACCTTCCCAACCAGTGTAGAGACCCAGACAGTCCTGGTACCTAAGTCCCTCGACCGTAAAGAGACCTGTGTCCTGTACCCCGGAGGTAAAGTGACAGGCCTCCTCCCAACCTGTATAGAGTCCGTTGCAATCTTGATACCTGAGACCCTCGATAGTGAAGAGTCCCGTCGTGAGTACCCCTGCCTCGTACCTACAATTTGCATCCCAACCTGTATAGAGTCCTTCACAGTCCTTGTATGCAAGACCCTCCACCGTGAAGACACCTGTCGCGAGTACCCCGTTGGTATAGTGACAATCGCCTTCCCAACCAGTGTAGAGTCCGTCGCAATCTTGATACCTAAGCCCCGCCACTGTGAAGAGCCCTGTATCTTGTAAGCCTGTGGTAAAGTGACATGCTCCGTCCCAACCTGTATAGGCACCTGTACAGTTTTGATACCGGACACCCGCCACCGTGAAGAGTCCTGTCTGCAGAACGCCCGACTCGTAACGACAGCCTGCATCCCAACCTGTAAAGAGACCTTCGTTATCCTTGTACCAAAGACCCGCAACCTGGAACACTCCGGTATCCCTTGCGCCAGCGGTGTAGTGGTAGCCACCGTCCCAACCGGTGTAGAGACCCAGGCAATCCTTGTACCGGAGTCCTGCGACCACGAACACCCCGGAGTCCTGTACCCCGGAGGTAAAGTGACATGCCCCATCCCAACCTGTATAGAGACCCAGGCAATCCTTGTACCGGAGTCCCGAGACCGTGAAGAGGCCTGTCTCGGCTGCCCCATTGATGTAATGGCAACCACCATCCCAACCAGTGTAGAGGCCTGCACAACCCGTGTACTTGAGTCCCGCAACCGTGAAGATCCCCGTCTGCAGAACGCCCGACTCATAACGACAGCCTGCGTCCCACCCAGTGAACACTCCCTCGCAGTCCTTGTAGCGTGTTCCCGATACCGTAAAGAGTCCGGTCGCCAATACACCTGCTGTGTAATGACAAAGTCCCTCCCAACCGGTGTAGAGTCCGTCGCAGTCCTTGTACTTGAGTCCCGCGACTGCGAAGAGTCCGTATTGCTGTACCCCGTATTGGAAGTAACAACCACCTTGCCAACCTGTGAAGGGGGAGGTGGTCGTGACGGTTGTGACGTCCGAAGCCTGTCCCACACCTGCAGCATCCACCGTACGGAGCTGTACCTGAAAGGTTTGACCTGGTGTCAGTCCCGTGACGACAATCGGACTCACCAGGGAGACAGGAGATACTGCCGTCCAGGTGACACCCGCATTGAGCGTGTACTCGTAATTGGTCGTGGCGAGTAGGCCGGCCTTGGTGGGAGGGACGAACGAGATCGTCAAGCGATCCCCATCGTTGGACAACCCCACGATACCCGTTATGTAGGGAGCCGAGGCGTGCCTGGATAGCCAACGTAGATACGCCGCTGTCGTGGCGAACTGTGGCCAGAAGTAGTACTCCGGCACCTCCGCGCTGTTGAAATTGGATGCCACTCTGGATGGTCGAGCAAGCGGGTAGTTGCTTCCCCCAGCTTGGTACTCAGGAAGTGCCGGACGTGTGTAGTACTTGTCCTGATAGTCCTCTGTGTTGAGTGTAAAGCCCTCTACCGTGACGGGAGGTAAAAGCTTTTGACGCTGAGTACAGAGACTCGTGAGGGTCATGCCCTCCGTCTCTACACCCAGGACCCCAGGGGCTGAACCTCCTGAGACCGGTACCCCGTAGAACGCCAAGGGTTGCACACCCACGAGGTAGATGTTGTTGTCGTTATTGGCCACCCCTGTGGCCGGTGTAGGAGACAGACCGTTGACCGTCTTGATCAAAGGAGTGGGACAGGTGCCAATGTAGCTGGACTTGTCTGCCGTGTTGAGGACCGCTGAGGGATTCGTAGCCTGTAGCTTGATCCCCACGGAGTTGTCCACCGCGACGTTGGTCAAGGTTCCGACGTTTATGTGTCCGCGCAGCTTATTCCCTCTGCGGTCAGATAGGGAACGAAGGGCCGGGGGTGCGAGTAGCAAGATATTACTCTCCTCGATCTCCGCCGAGTCCGGAAGGAAGAACTGAACAAGCCCGTCAGGTAGTGACTCAAGGTTTCCAGCTGTGGCGGAACCCGTGCAGTTCTCGTTGAACGACGTGAAGGTGAGTTGGGAAGATTTGCTGACGTCTCCTACCAGTACCCCCAGAACGACCCGATCGTCCACATTCGCCACCGTGACACGCAACACTGTGCCGGAACGATACAGCTGCGGAGTGTAGATACGGTGCTGACCGTAGCTTGATAGAATCCTACAGCCGAGCAACAAGTCGTCAGAAACTTGTATACCGGTTTCTGACAAAAGGGAGGAAGTCGCCTTGTAGGGAAACTTCCTGAACTGATTCTTGTTACTCGGGTGTAGTGTGACGGGGTCCATTATGAGAACGATAAGAAAGCCGGCCTGGAGACTGGACCAGTGCCTGCGGCATTTACAGCCCTAACTACAAAAACTATCACGTTCTGTCCTGTCCAGCCCGAAGGGCTGGTCACCCGCACCTGCCCATTGGTTGTGGCGGGACTGCAAGGTGTGAATGTCCAGGGAGCTGTGTAGTAGATAGGCTCGATTGGTGTCCCTTCATCGGCCCCGGTCTGTACCGCTGCTGCGTTTTGAAACCACGTGATGCCGTTCGCATCCCAGCCCACCATAGAGGCCTGTGACTGAAAGGCCGTTACCACGACGAATGCGTACTGGTAGTTCGTTATGGGTGAGCCTCCGCCCCAACGCTCCAGTTCCTCTGAGGGGATCGACGGTACGACAACCGCATCAACATGTTTGACTGCACCCACGACGGTCTTGACCGCAGATGTGATACGAAGCTCCCCTGGGACCTGTATTACGGGTGTGAAGTTGATGGTCGTGACTGGGCTGTACCCGTCACTGGACGTCTTGAACCGCAGGTCTAGCGTGTAGCTCTGCCCGTTCGCAAGCGTGAGTTTGTTTTCAGTCGAGTAGGCGTACTGATGACCAACCAGGCTGAAGTATGTACCTGCATAAGCTGTGTTCAGGATCGCAGTGGTCCAGTCTCCTCCGTTGATTCGGAACTGCGTGCTGAAGTTCGTCCAGGGGGCGAGTTTTACGTCGTAGAACCTGGGAGTGGTGAACAGCAGGAGGTTCCTGAGCGATACTCCGTTCGACGGGCTGGTGTGCCAGCCCGAAGAGCCCAGGTTAGACCCGAACGTGATGACCTCAGACCCTGCGCGCTCGTAGACCTTGAGGTAGTTGAAGTAGATCGCGAGCTTGTTAGCTGCCTTGATCACCTGAATCATGTGATCCACTCCGGGGTACGCACGCCCGAGCTGGATACCTGCCGCTATCGAACCACTGTCCCTGTTGAGACTCACCGAGACGTAGCCAGCATCCGTGATCTGTCCAACTACCCCGACGGTGGAGAACAACTGCTGCTGGAAGGGTGAACCTGCCGTCCAGCGGAACGAAAAGCTGAGCTCAAAGACCTGCCCACCTGCTGAGACCTCCAGGGTCTGCCTTGTACCGAGGGTCGCCTGTCCCATCCCCTGGTGTATGGCACCTGTAGCCACGAAGACTCCTGTGAGCGGTAGGGTGTCGCGGAAGTTCGTCAGTGCGGCTGCAGCTGAGTAGGTCAGTGGGTTGAATTTAAGTGTGAAGGCTTTGTTAGCTGCAGTGTTGTTCGTCGTCTGTGGTGCGTAAGGCCTCCAAGGCTCAGGAGTAAGAGACAGGGATTTTGTGGTGCTGCGTTGTCCTGCCGCATTAGCCACGCGAGCGTAGAAATCCGCAGTTACGTGTAGCGGTAGCTGTACATAAGGACGCACGGTCCGGAACTCAGAGAGTACATCGAGCTGGTAGTCAGACTCGTAATAGAGAGGGGACCAGGTATCTCCGTCTTTACTCAGTTCGATATTACCAAACGTGGACGGTGTGTTGCTCTGTGGGTTGCCGCCGTTGTCAGTAGGTAGTCGGAGCTTCAGGATTGGTTGACCCGTGATGGCGTCATACCAAGCCTGCATGATTCCCCACGATACCCCTGTGGGAGGTACGAACGTCAAGGTGTGCGGTAAGGATGACGGACCGAAACCTGCAGCATTCAGTGCCCGGATCTGCACCGTGTAGGTTCCGTTGTACACCACAAGGTTGCCCACGGAGTTGGTCTCGTGAAGTATCGAGAGTTCTCGTCCTACTTGCTTGTCAACTGCGCGCCAATTCGAGCCACCATCTGTCGTGTATTCGTAGGACAGGACCGCTCCTCCGTTTGTCTGCTCAACCGTCAAGGGTGTGAACTGTATCACGATGTAGGGGTCCGCCGCATACACAGAACGGATAACCGGGGCGGACGTGGGTCTACCTACAGGTACACCTATGAAGGCCTCGGATGCCTGCCCTTCGCCGCCCGCGTTGACCGCAGCTGCACGTATGGAGTAACTGACTCCGTTCTGTAGGTTAATTGGAGGAATACTCGTCGTCTGTGTGAACTGAATCGGAAACAACGTCCCTGGCCAGTCCAGCCAGGTGAAACCATTGTCTGTGCTGAACCGGTAAGACGTGATCTCAGCCCCGTTCCGTCTACCTGGTGTCACATATACGAAAAGACTGGAGTCCTGTGCGAGGATGCTAGTGATCGTGGGTGCCCCTGGTGCAGAGACCGGAAGCGAAACGGACAACTGGTTAGACCACGGGCTGTAGCCGGTCGCTGTATGCGCCCGGATCTTCAAATTATATGCAGCTCCGTTCTCAAGCCCTCCGATCGCCAATGGGTTGGCAACCGAGTCTTTTGGTAAGACTGTGACGCCTCCGTCGAGTGTGTAGGAGTAGGAAACGATTGGATCCAGGTGACTCTGTGTGTAGGTCGCGAGAATCCCGTTACTGACTGCCACGAGTGAGACCAACACGGGGGCAGGTACAGGTGTAGCCACGCCTTGCGGGGCAGAAGCAGCTGATGCCGTACCAGCACCCATGTACTGATTCACTGCCCTCAACCTGACGTTGTACAACGACCCGATATTTAACCCCGGGATCTGGATAGGGGAGTTGTTCGACACTGTGGCTCTCGCTATCCAAGGTCCCCAGCCTACGTCGGCAGCGAGCTTAACTGCATACTCGTAGGTCAAGATACCGGTGTAGCCATCTACGGCGTAGGGCGCCTGTGTGAAGTAGGCAAGCAATGCACCTGGCTCAGATCCGTCTGTCTCTACCTTGTAGATTACCGGCGCCGCAGGTGGAGGGGTAGGTGTCCATGCCCCTGTGATTCCGTAGGCCAATATGAATCCTGTGATTGGACTTTCACCCTTCGCGTTGATCGCCGCGATACCGTAGTACCTAGACGCGTAGTCCATTGTAGGTAACCCCGATATGGTGATGGGGTGTCCTGCAGGTACAAACCCGGTGTCGAAGTGGTTCGCCAGGTTTGTCAGTAAGGTGGTGTATACCCGGTAGCCCAAGATCGGAAGGCCACCTGTGTCGGGTGTTACGACATGTACACCCACCTGTGGGGCGTAGTAGTCCGTACGACCTACCACTGGTGCATCAGGTGCGCGCACAGGCGTACCGGTGGCTACCGCCGAAGTGGCTGTACCGACACCGTTGTCCACCTGTACCAAGACGCTGTATAGGTGTCCTGTTATGAGATGTTCCAAGATGATCGGTACATTTGCACCGTACCAATCCACGAAGGCTCCTCCGTCTACAGAGTACCGGATGGTACGGGTCGCTGCGCCGTTGGCACTCACACCCGAGACATTCACCTGCAGCTGCCGACCGTACGTACCGTCTACACTCTCGATCGACGTGATGACAGGGGTCGGAGGGATACCTGCAGGGGTTGCCTGTGCTGCAGCGCGATAGACTCCCGTGCCTACGATGTTTCTAGCCGCGAGCCACACGGAGTAGGTTTCCCCATTCGTTAGATTGGGGATCGTCAGTGGTCCTGTGAGCTTGGAGATTGATAACGTCTGCTCTGTGCCTCCGTTTGGTTGATATTTCAACAGGTATCCCAGTATAGGAGAACCACCTGTGTTTGTAGGTGCAGTGAAGTTGACAATAATCTGCCTGTCTCCTCGCTCGGTCGTGACGGTGTCGGGCATACCAGGAGCTGCCTTCTGAGTCACACTGACGGGCTCCGAGTAGGCGGAGTAGGCGAGAGCATCATTCTGTACACGTACCCGGATGCTGTAGGTGTTCCCGTTTATCAAACCTGCGCTAGGTATCGAGAAAGGTGAAACCGGAGACATGTAGACGTCAGCTCCTTCATCGAGCGAGTAGAAGTAGGCATCTACACTTACGGCTCCGCTGGTCGCAACCGTTACGGATACCGAGATGTCTCCGTTAGGTAGATTACGTGCGCTGATTACAGGTTTGGATGGGGCACTCGCAGGAGTAGCGAAGTGTGACATGGACTCACCACCATTTCCGTGGTCCGTTACTGCACGTACACGGATCGCATACGATGTGCCGTCTGTTAACCCTGTGGCTGTGAACTGTGGGTAGTCTGTAGCCACATACACCCCGTCCGGGTTGGGCAACAAAGGTGTAGAGGGGTAGGTGACTGTGTTTAGTGGAACTTGTTGCCAGGCTCCCCAGACCATACCTCCGAACTCGAGAGCAACGGAATACTCGTACCTGAGCAGTGTGCCTCCTCCTTTGTATCTGTAGGGGGTATAGATATGTTCGTTACCCGTAGGAGACGGGTAGAGCTGTACCGCTATACCTCCCGGAACTGCATGTACCTGTATGCTCGGTGCGCGTGGAACGACCGAGATGGCAAAGTGTACGATTTGATGGATGTAACCGCTGGCCGAGATCACACTTGGACCAAATACACTGTTACCGTAGGTGGTCGCAATAGCCAAGGGTGTACCATCAGGCAGCGCGCTAGAAGAAACATCCGAAACCAACACTACGGTCCGCGCTTCGGATGTAATAAACGGGCCTGGAATTGAAGAGTAATAATTTGTGAGGTACTGGTAGGCCCCGTTTTCGTTCAAGCCGACATTAGGATTGTTCTCGTTGTAAACGTAAACATCCATGTAGATCGTTATGTCTCCAGCGTCTCCAGGTTGAGCAACCCCATTACTGAGTGCCACGACGTCTCCTACCAACTGGTTCGACACCACACGGATGTTCGATAAGGTAACAGAAGGTTCACCTGCTCTGTGTACCGTCACACCCGTCGCAGAGGAAGGACCTGTTCCTTGAGCCGTCACCACCCGCACTTTGACGTTAGGGTAGGTGTAAGAAAGAGGAGCTAAGTCGGGAATGGTGTTGGAGTACAGGATAACCCGTAGTGGTCTTTGTGGGGTGGGGGAGGCCGCTACTAACCCATCAAACCAGGTCGAGCCGTTATTGATCGTGAACTGTGACTTGGTCTGTGTATCACTAATGGATCCGCCATTAAAAGCCACGTCTGCGTATACAGCCAGCGACTGTTGACTGTAGGGGGTTTCCCCAACATTGATGGGGGCTGATGGTGGTGCCTTAGGTACACCGACAGTCGCAGTAGATGCGATGCCTGTACCTCCTGCATTGAGTAGCCTGAGTTTTACCTGATAGTTTGTGCCGTTCTGGAGAGGCTTTATCACCAAGGGGCTCAAAACACCCACTGGTGACCTTGTCGTCCAGTTCAACCCGTTGTCCACGGAGTACTCAAGGTTGGTGGGTACTGCGCGATCCGATGCGCCTGGAGATGAAAAATCTACACTCAACTGTCCTACTCCTTCCGCAATGGATAAAATCGTAGGAGCACCCATTATCCTGGTGAAGATGAACTTTAAGACGTCGGTGGCTGCACCGTACCCTACTGCGTTCTTAGCGCGGACCCGTAGGGAGTAGTTGGTGCCGTAGACCAACCGAGTAGGGTCCACGATAATCCTTGCACCATTGAGTGTCTGTGAAAGCGGAACGTCTGTGTATGAAACTCCTCCGTTCAATGAGTAGCTGTAGTGTGTTACGGGCTCACCTCTACCATCAGGTAAGGAGGTCAGGATCTTTACCGTCAGATCCTCCTGTACCTCCACAGAGATACGCAGCTGATCAGGGACAGCTGCCACCCGTTTGTCTATCGAGGCGCTCGAGGGACCTACTCCTGCCTCGTTGACCGCACGCAATGCAACTCTGTAGGGCTTACCGTTCGTCAGACCCGTGAGGACCAATGGACTAGAGGTCAAAACTGGGAACCTTGCGAGCCAGCTAGATCCCCCTGTGTTTACAGTGTAGTCGAGGTACTGGGCAGTGCTCGTTAAATTTTCCCCACGAGGAAAGCCATAGGTGAGGCTGAAGAAAACCAAACCGTTGAAATTGTCCGCCAGTTCAGGGTGAGCCGCGTAGAAAGCATAGTCTGAGCCATAGCCAGCCCAGATCGAGTTCAGTACGTCTCCGTTTGGTGCGAGGACACAAGACTTGAGGTGAAACGCATCCGACAGAGTGACTGCACCGTCAGGTATGGTCAGGTACTGTCCCGTGACATCTTGGTATGTCAAAGTACCGGGATTGGATGCCAACGCTGTAGCCAACCAAGGATTGTCGACTGCCTTTATTGTGCTAATAAACAGACCGGCAGACTCCCCGACGTTACCTATGAACGACCCGGATTGCTGAGTCATGGGACTCAACAAAAACTTAGTGTCTGTGCTTGTACCTGTACCGGTTGCAAGCAACGTATCGGTCGTGACGGTTGAGATCGAGGAGTTGGTAGTGTCGAAGCGATCTCCAGACAACCACCGCAGTCCGTGTATCTCTCCATTAAACGGGTCTCGTTGAGTTTGTGCGGACGATGACTTCCCTAGATTTATCCACTGCCAGATACGTGGGTAACCCCAGTCCTCCACTTCAAATGCACCAGGAAGTGAGTCGTTCACATACGACAACATCGCGTCGTCGAAAATGAACTGCGATACCGACTCACCATCAAGCCAAACGTGGCCAAGAATATCGGCGTTTACACCTATGACGAGAGTGTAGAGGTGGTTTAGTACCACGTGGGTCCTTCCTAGGACCTGTGGTCCTGCTCCGTACTCATGGGCCGTGACGGTTAGATCTCCATCCGACGAGACCCAGACATCTACAGCACCCCAACCATCGGAGCCTGTATCTACTGAGAACACAGCTGCCTCACCCGATACTGGAAAGCCCATGATCCTGAACTTACAGATCAAGGTTGAGGGGCGAAAAATTGAGGCCGCTTTTGAAGAGACATAACCCTTCACGATATACCTACCTGCGTGTGGTACCTCAGGGGAGGCCACACCAGGCGCAAATAGAAATTTATCAGAATACCACGGGATGTTGCCCTTCGCGGACACCAAGACGTCCGGCATGGTTAACTGAGGCTGCTCGCTGGGTAGGAGTTTTAGCGTGGCGGTGACTGTCCCCTTCTCTTTGACTGAATACTGGTAGTTAGATACTGCACTGCCTCCGTTGTTTGTGGGTGCGACGAACCCAAGTGAGAGCTGCCCGTCATCAGATGTAACTACCTTCAGCTCAGGTGCCGAAGGTACAGTCATGGGGGTCCCCTGCGCGATGTTGGACACCTCCTCTGTGCCGTCTTGGTACACAGCCTTGAGCCGTACGTTGTACTTCGTACCGTTGACCAGTCCGTTAATCGCTAAAGTCTTATCTACGCTCATTGGGAGTCGGAAAAGGTGTTACCGCCGTTGATTGAATACTTGTACTGGGTGGTCGGCTCGTCCGCCTCGACCTTGTAGTTTACCTGCAGGGACTTGTCCAAACCTAAAATGTTTGAAATGAGGGGACCTGTCTCTGTCTGATAGATGGTGCCGCCGTCCGTGGAATACTCATACAAAATGGTACCATCGTCCTCCGGTACTGTAAAGTTGACCAGCAGGCGACGGTCCTCTGCTGTCAGACCCGTGATGATGGGTGCACCTGTAGCTGGTCCCTCTAGCGCAAGGAAGTGTGTCTCCTCATCTGTGTTTCCTGCAGGTAGATCGATGTACGGAGGTACGAAGTTGTAACCCAGGAGCTGAGGCATCACACGTAGGGGCGTTCGGTTCGCCAGGATCTGAAACAGTCCACTGGTTCCTGTCTCCCCTGAGTGGGAGCCCGCCTCAACCGCAACACCAGGAAGTGCCACGCCTTCTGCCAAGTGTACAAATCCTGACACCTGCCTGTAGGGACCGTCTGCCTGGAAGTCCACCTCGACAATCGGAATGGAGACCACTGAGACTTGCCGATACCTGGGGACGAACGTGACGCCCTCTTTGTAGGCCGTGATGTTGTACTCACCCGGGACAAGAGCCAAGAGCTCGAACTTACCGTTCTCGTCCGTGTAGACCGTCTTGCGTCCTTCTGTTACCTCTGCCCCCACTACCGGAGCACCTACACCATCAAAGATAGTACCTGATACCTCATAGCTCTCAGGTACGACAGTCAGAGTGACTTTCGAGTATGTAGGTTGAAACCCCGTGGCGGTTGCCACGATAGACACATCCGTCGAACCTAATGCAAGAGCCAGTCCGCGGATGAAGCCGTCTGCGTCTGTATAGAGTCCTGGTGGCAGACCGGTAGCTGTTATTGTCACGGGAACAGCCGCCACAGTGGGACAGGCCCTCAGCTGTACAACAACTTCGTCCTTACCTAGGTTGACGTTGTAGCTGGATTGTGGGGCAGGCTGATAGACCAGTAGGGGGAGGTATATCGCCATACTCACGGGTGCTGACGTACCTGCCGTGTTCGTCGCGGTGATCGTTACTGTGTAGTTCCCAGCGGGTGACGAGAGGATGTCGGGAATGTCATCCGCGACCCTGCCGACTATCTGACCCGCCGGGGTACAGCTTAGGCCTGTGGGGAGTCCAGTAGCAGAGAAACTCGTCGGAGTTCCTGACGCCTTTATCTGAATGAACGGATCCTGAGGGGTGTAGGTCTTGCCTCGCTCTATCGGTCTGGTGGTACCTGCCGCAGGACTCAATACAGACGGAAGGGCCGCACTGCTCAGTCGAAGCTGCAAGACAGTTGAGGCTTTGCCGATCGGGTTAGACACATCCACTCGGACGGTGAAGATCTTGGTGTAGGGTGAAACCAGAGGCAACTCTCCCGAGGAGATCTGCCCGTAGATCTTACCTGTGTAGAGGTCCAGGGTGTAGCCGTCCGGGAGTCCTGCGGCAGTGTAGCGATTCCGGGTCTGATCCGTCAGTCCACTGGCGTAGTTGTTGGACCCACCCAGAGCCTGTGTCGAGGTGATCGTCAGGAGGGGTGCTCCCAGTGTCGTGACCTGCGCGGCGTAGGTATCAAGGATCAACTGACCCGTGGTTGGGTAGGTCACCACGGGTGCAGCCAGTAAGGTGTAGTCTAGCGTGAAGGGCAGAGGAGCTGACGTACCGTACGCATTGGTGGCCGTGATGCTCAAGTTGGCGGACCCGAGAGTCAGCTCGGTTATACGCCCCGTGATGCGACCCGTGAAGGTACTGAAGGCTAACCCCTCAGGTAACACACCACTGAGAGCGAAGTTGAAGATGGGCTGACCCGTTACCGCGAGTTCAAACAGTGGCTCATCCGCCGTGAAGACCTGTACGTTAGTCAGGGTGAATGGTGAGCTTGTGCCTGCGAACTCGAGAGTCGGGACGATGGCGGCCGCGACCGTAAGCGTGATGGTCTGTCCGTTCACTGCATCCCCCGCGGGGTTGTGGGCAGACACGAAGTACTCGAAGTTCGTACCCCCCACTACCCCGGCAGCGACCTGCCCGGTCAACTTACCCGTGGTAGTGTTGAATGTTAGGCCTGTTGGGAGTGCCGTGGTGATACCACTGGGTACCATGCTGAAGTAGAAGTCCGTTAGGTCGGACGGGAAGTCGTTAGACAGCTTCGACATGTTCGTCGCGAAGACCTGTAGCGCCGGAGAGTCACTGGTGTAGACAGTCGTTTTGCTTAGAAACAGTGGACTACTGCTCCCATAACGGGACTCAAGAGGGGAGGTGATCGTCGGAGGCGCCACGAAGTCCAGGGTGAACTTGGAAACTGAGGTGCCGGCTCCTGTGGAGCGGTAATACATGGCGAACCTGTGACTCAAGGTCCCGGGAGCCGTCGCGTTGTCCGTGAGCGTCAGGGTGTGGTTGAGATAGTCGGGTGTTGCGTCCAACCAGTCGGGTTGATCTCCATACAGGAGAACGTCCGTGGTACTGGTGTCGAGCGTGATGGTGTGGGTGAAGGACCCGTTCACCTCGCTCCTCAAGACCCTCAGGCTTCCTGAGCTGCCCGAGGTGGTGCCTGGGCATGCTGCACCTTCAACACCCGTGATGTTGAAGGCTCCACCCAGCTGTACGGGTATTATGTTGCCTGGACTTACATCGAACACCTGGATGTTCAATTCTCCCCCTAGTGTCTCACAGGGGATCGCGTAGATCGCCTCTACAAATGCGTGACCTCTGCAGGCCAGGTCAACGACGGCGTCACTGACAGATGTGACCTCCCCTCCTCTTCGGATCTTGAAGTCTCCCTGCCTCACCAGGACCGTCGGGGCGAATACCAGGTGGAGCTGTACGTCGTCGTCCGATGGGTTGAATACCCCGATCGACACGAGCAAGAAGGTGAAGAACAACCCGGAGCTGTTGTAGGCCTCCGAGGTGGTGTGCTTGACCTTGAAGTAGGGACGCTTGTACGAGACGGCGTCCTGATTGTAGGACAGCGCCACGCAGTTCATGTTCGAGAGCACCCCGGTGTCCTGCACCATGAAGGGGAGCTTAGGTTGAGGCGAGTTATGCGGTGGACGATCAAGCTCCACCGTGTTCTCATCAATGACCGTCAAGATGGTGTAGTTCTGGATGTCCCCAGGACCGTAGTAGATCTGCAGCGTCCTGAACTCATGGAAGTACTTGATGAACTTGTTGTCGCAGGTGATCTCCGCACAGCCCACGAAGGGTAGACCGCTGACGCAGAAGTCTCCAGACGCCACCGACAGGATCGACTCACTGAAGGTCGAGAGTCCCTGGGTACGCTTCGACTTGAAGACAATATCGTTGAGCTCCTTGGCACCGTCCGTCACCCGATTCATGTAATGGGCGAACGCCTGTAGACTTGAGGGCGGACACTTGGCACTACAGTGGTTGGTCAGCAAGATGGAGTGATCCGGAAGGACAACGTCGAGTATGACGGGTCCTGCTGTACGCTCCGCGGTGAACAAGTGGTAGTCGTCCAGCAGACCCAGCGTCGAGAGTTCTGTTTGGCGGGCGTCGGTGAGCTGTACGATGGAATGACAGTCTGAACCTGCGAGGAAGAGCTTACCGTTTGCCTGTGGGGCGATGCGGTTGATCGTCAGGACTTCTTGTCCTGCGTCCGGACAGATTGGGTAGATCCCTTGTCCCTGTCCTCGTCCTGCACTCAAGAGTCCTGGGTGTGTGTACTCCGAGTTGTACCGCGTCTGTATGTGCGGCACGACGGGAAATTCATATAGTTTTTCCGTCGTTAGATCGAAAGTTACGCCACCTAACCCGTTGGGTGTGGAGGTGTAGCGTTCAAACGCAAGCGAAGAGACCGAAGGGGGTAGTGAGATGAAAGCTGCAGCCACCAGCGTCGTCCTGTCCTTGTCATAGGCCTGACTGAACTGATTCTCCGCCACCAACCCTGGACCCAGTACGATCTTCACCGCAAACTGAGAACAGCTGAATCCCAGGAAGCTACTGATGGGGCTCTCCAGGTGACTCGACAGGTTGGAAATCGGGAAGGTCACCACAGGTAGTGGCGTATCGGTCTCCGTGTCTGAAAACGTGAACGAGAAGTTTATCGCGCCCTTGACCACTTCACTCAGATAGACGGATCTGACTGCTGGGTCGTAGCTGCAGAACAAGATGTCGAGGAACCAGTCGTCTGCTACTGGTGTACCTACTGAACCCGTAGCCGTACTGGCCTTAAACGGGTAGGAGATCAGACTGTTTTGAGACTGGTACTCTAGCGGCATACCGGCCGAGTCTATCGACTAAACAGGGCAGGCGCAACTAGCGTTGACCGTAGAGAGGTACATGTTTAACTGACGGTTCACGTCGTTATACGAACCCTTCAGAGATATGAACTTGCTCTCCAGTCCCGTGAGTCTGGTCGTCAGCTCTTCGAGGTCATTACAACCGGAGCAGGGAGTGCAACAGGTGTCCGTGAGTGAGAGTGTGCCTGCCTCCGTGCTGGTGATCTTGACACAGTCCGTACCCAAGAGGCTGATGTTCCCGTTCTCATCAGGCTCAACCCCGTTGATGCTGCGGACAGGTGTGGTGGTGACGCAGGTCTTGTTCAGACCCAACCCATCTCCCACATCTATGAAGACGCGGTTGAAATCATTCACCCCTGAGTAGACGAACGTGAGATTGTTGCGTGCCGCGATCTTCACATCCCCCGTCAGGCTGAACGAGCCGTTCCGGCTGTCTAGGAACTCGATCCGATCGACCCCCTGTAGGCCTGGCACGATCGTCCTGGGTTCAAACTCTGTGGCCGAGAGGGAGAACTCGAAGCTTCCTGCGGGTTGGTAGGCCAGGTCGTCGAGCTTCCCGATGGTGAAGCGTCCGGTGGCTCCGATGTAGGCGGAAGTTGGAGTCAGGTAGTAGTCCTTGTCCTGGGTGTGGGTCGCGTTCTGGATCTCTACCGTACCTACGACGTCAGTGAAGTTGTCCCTGACTTCCAGGATAATTGAACTCAGCCTGTTCAAAATTCGCGCTATGTAGAAGCGCCGGGTCACGACGCTCGTGGCCGTGAGGCTGAAGTCGACAATCAGGGAGTCGGGGAGCGAGAACAGACCGTCGACACTCTGCGCGGAGGTGCCTTGTCTGAGTGGATACCTACGCAGGCTGTTCAGGGACGTCCAGTCAAGGCTCTCGATCCAGGGCATATCAGTTTATAGCTTCCCAATAGGTTGAAAGGAGACCGATGTTTCCGACGTAGCCGAGGGCCACTGGTGCCACCCTGGTGATCTTGAAGCTGATCACGCTGTCCTCGCGGACGTGGTTCGCCGGGATCACGATGTCGGAGCTGAACACCTTGACCGACTGGTTGAGCGTGTAGGCCGTGCCTGCGGCAACGAGGTCGAGCTCCGGATTGGGGACGTGTGTGTCCGGGTTGGGGGCGGGTGCGTAGGTCGTGGCGGCGATCGTGTTGAACGCCGATGGATTCGCACTGTTGAGTGCCGAGACCGAGGCGTACTGGAACTGAAAGGCGAGCTTGCGGTTCGTGTCTAGGGTCGTGAGGGACGCATCGCCGAAGACCTGGAAGACGAGCCGGAGGGCCTTGTTGTTCACGCTGCCCTTCGGGAGCGCGATCTTCCCGATGATGCCGTACGGGGTGGAGGACGGCGGCGGGAGCTTGAAGTAGGACGTGAGTCCCTTGAACTCTAGGCGCGAGTTGACGGGTTCGATCGAGTCGAGGGTGCCCGTGAGGCCTTGGGATAGATAGCTAATGGAGAACTCGCCCGGGTTGACCTCCGTGACCGTGATGCCGCCTAGACCTTCGATCTTGGAAACCAGCGGGGCGACCGTCGCGACGAACTTCCCGAGCGTCTTGGAGTACGTCAGGTTGACGATCGCTTGGTTGGCCGTGTAGTCCGCAGCTGTGCCCGTGGGGACCACTGGGGCTGCGCCCGAAAGGCCTCGACGCTCGAAGGTCGGATCGAAGGAGAGCAGGAGGTCGCCGAAGCTCGATGGCTCGGACGGGTTGTCCTTGCTCGTGAGCTTCAGGATGTTGCTCGTCTGGTCCGCTGCCGTGTCGAAGGCCGTCAGGGAAGCTACCAGCTGCGTCTTGAGCGTCGGGTTGAACTTCGAGAAAGACGTGAAGGTGTGCTTGCGTGCAGCTGACAGTTTGACGGTCGACCAGAGTTCAGGGCCGACGGCTGGGTAGTCGTTCGCCCAGGGTTGATTACCAGACGTGTTGTCGAACCACCAGAGACCATATTCGTTGACCAGATAACTACCAGTAGGATCGCACTCGGAGCGTTGGCGCTGAAGTACCCCGCCGATGTAGAGCTGGATGAACCCATGAGGGATTGGAGGTAGGTACTTTCGGAGTTCAGAGGCTACCTCCTTCTCAGTCGAGTCAATGCCGGCATCCACGGCAAGCTGTGCGGCAGTCGGAATGTTGTAAAAGAATCGTGCGTCTGTGGGTACAGGTATCTCCCCTAGACTATCAACTGCAACCCAACCTAATCTCGCCAGGTTTGAAGACGATATGGTTCTAACGCCTGAAGTCGCAGGTACCCCAGCTACACGGTCAATGATACAGAACCGATAGTTGATGAAGAACTGTGAGAACTCATCGACGTTGGGCTGTAGCAAAAACCTACGCTTACTGATCGCGTACCCCACATAGACCGGTACCCCTGAGGGGTCCTTGGTTATCTTGCCTGGTTGTTTGCCGGAAAGATAATACGGGCCGACCGCGAACGTCTCGACTGTACCGTCTGGGTTGAGCTGAAGAAGACGGTGCAGAGGATCGTCAAGGTCGTACGCCAGGTCGCAGAGACCAGAAGTGTAGACATCTGCTTTACCTCCCGCGGTGACATGACTAAGTAGCCCATAGATGTAGTTGGATGCGTTGGGGGCGAAGACGGAAGAGGATTGGTTGCTGGAGAACCCCGTGATGGCGCGACTCAGACCTGTGCCATTTACGTCCTGCTTAAAGAACACGACGCTCTGCTCTCCCGGCTGGATTCCTGCAGACGGATGGACGTCCACCCCGAGACTCACGAGCGCAGACTTGCCAGCAAGTTTCTCCAGCTGATCGCGTAAAAACTCATCCCGTTGGGCTAACTGCTCCAGCGGGGTGTTGACGGAGGACTGTTCTACAACTTGGCCGTCCTTTATCTTCCTAACGAGTGGTTGCCAGGCGGTCTTCATCGTTACAGTAGAATACGGATTCCCCAGGTTATAGAGAAGTTACAAGTGGGGTCGTACTGAATGGGGGTAAAGTTGGTACGGGAGAACACTGTGTCCCGTGCGGAGTTGCCAGGTTCGGGCATGGAGACGAGACCGACCTCGTAGATGTTGCTGCCTGATCCGAATGCTGGACCACCTGCCGCTAAGCCCGAGGCGATCATGGTGGTGAAGAGCACGATGTTGTCAGAGTACCCCGCAGAAGACTGGTAAGTCGGATCTAGTGTGAGCTTCTCCCGCAAGAACCCAAATGGCATCGGGAGCGTTGCGAACGAGTTAGTGTAGGCCTCGTCGATCACCGGAGGGTCGAAGGAGTTGTCGTTGTTGTACCCTATGTACATCCCTGCGATCTTGGATCCGGGTTCGCCTGCTAGGCAGTGCGTCAGGAGTCTCGCGCCGGCCGTAAGGATCATGTTTGGCTTGTCAACCAACAGGGTCTGCTCACCAGTTACAGGGTTCCGCTTCCGGATCTTAATGAACCCGGTTAGTTTTTTGCCAAAAGTGTCCAAGTCAGACATACGCACGAGTATAGGTTTTGAATGGCTAGAACCGCAACAGCAATACACTGGGAATCTCCCGGTTGGTTGGGCGTCTAGGTACAGACTCACCAGGAGGAGTAACAAGACTTGGGATGTCTGTCCAGACTCCTCCTGCCTTGATGCCACGTAGGTGACCCGTGCCTGTATTGTCTACCGCGAGAGTGTCGAGCTGATCATCGTCCTGCAGCGCCTCGCCATTCCTACGGGGAGACTTCGACAGGCAGAATAAGCGGTTCGGTAGATCCTTGTAGTAGGAAGGATCAGCTGTCGTACCGGGACGGGCACCGGCACTGTCTGACCCATCGATACTGAAGAGACCTGCGAACCCCGTGAGTGACTGTGAGGAGTTGAGATCTACCAGACCCTCAGGTGTCAGGGATTGTCCCACTTGGAGCAATACGTAGACATGTGGTGGTAAATGCTTCCTGATGTAGGGCAACAGTCTGAAAAACTGCACGAGTTGCTCACTGTCTCCAGACTCCACCCCTACGAGGAGTACGTTCCCGTTGAAAACGTAGTGGAACAGGAAGTCCAGCGGTGAAAAACTGACAGAAGAGTTAGGCGCGAGGCTGAAGGCCTCCACTATCCGGTCTTTGTTCTCCGGGAGGTTGATGTAAGCCTGGAAGGCTTCGATGTCCTCTGGTCGTCCCTCAACCGGGAAGGTCAGGACACCCGCTTGGTAAGTCAGGGTGGACTGCTCACGACTGAAGAAAAGCTGATATTTGCAGCCCGCAGCGAAGATGTGGCCCGCAAACCCTAGTTTTGAGCCTGTGTTTACCCACCAGGACGGGTTTATGACGTTGTCGTGCAGTCGCACGGACGTCGTCAGTACAGTTTCGGGCTCCAGAACGTCCCCGATACCGATTTCCGCCAGCGTTTGACCCGTCGGGACGGTGTAGACGTGCTTGTTGGTGACGATTTGCTGTACACCTGCCTGTAGCGGTAGGGCCTCTACGGTTTCAGGCACTGACGAGGTGGTTGGAACGTGTAAAAACGCCGATAGAACCTTCCGAACTGCTGAAATTACAGGTCCGGAGCTGCAAAGTGCCATCAAGGCAGACAGGATGTCGCGGTAGGCCTCAGATGAGTCGAGTTTTAGGTCAAAAAGCTCCCCGTAGGTCTTGCTGAGGGTGTCGTTGTCGACCTCTGCGTTGTAACACCAGAGAACCAGCAGCTCGTCTTGGTGCACGACACCTCCTGTGTCCTTGTAGGTCACCGGTACACCTGCGTCGTCTGCCAGAGGAACCCTAGGGATTGCCTCTACGTCGAAGGGGTTGAGGGTGAACTCCAGCACACCTTTCGTGATTCTGTAGTCCACACCCGCCACGAGTACGTATTCAGGTGCCAGAATACGATCTGCGATCAAGCCGCAGTCCTGCAGAGCGAAGTCTGGTGTAAAGGCGTAGATGTTGCCGGTAGACTCCTTGGGAAACCCGAAGCGGAAGTACTGCCCTGCGAACGCCGTGTCGGTTACTGACTGCCTGCCGTACACCGCACCGTTGGCTTCATATACGAACGGTACCTTCCCGAGCTGAGACTTCCGGATCTGTAGCGGCTTCCACTTCTCCACCTCGAACACCGGACAGGTGTGTACCGAGTACTGACTGACCGTGGCGGCGAGCGTCATGTACTGCTGTACCAACTCCTCCGCCATACCCAAGGTGTAGCCCCGTAGAGCGTGCTTATCTGTGAAGACACGGGACCAGAAAGACCCAAGCGAGCGGAACAGAAACTGTCCGTCCGTCGGGTCGTTAGCTGGAAATTGGGAAGGCAGAAGGTCTAACGCCATACTTACTGGAGGTTGATGCCGATGTTATCGATCACGGAGTCCCCGTCGGGTTTGAAGTAGTCGATGAAGTGCGCCACGTTGCGCGGTGATACCCCGGCCTCAGGATTCGATGGGATCGTCAGGACGTCCTCAGACCTGATGGTCAGGTTGTTCCCCGAGGGACACAAGAGCACACCCTCGATGACGATCGGGAGGTTGACCCGCTTGATCCCGTAGTTGTGACACAGATCAATCAAGCTGGATGACTGTAGTTCACTACCGAACGGCAAGGAGTTGATGTAGTTGAAGATGTCGGCCTTGAGATCCTGTAGTCCCAGGGATTCGTAGGTGTCGGTGTTGTTCTTCTTCACCAGCGAGAGCTCAAGCGATACGAAGCACGGTACTACTCCCTTGACCAGGTAGTCCGCACACACCACACGGTTCCCGTCGTTCAGCAGGATGTTCTGCATCTCAAGCAGCGACGGAGTGTGGAGTAGTTGAATGTTGAACTCCAGGGTGGTGCCAATTGGCGTCGGTGGTGTGTCGGCGTAGTGGAACAGGACCCGTGCGGTCTGGTACTTGGTGAAGCGTGCGTCCCGTACGGAGTAGATCTCGTTGTTCCGTTCGCCAGGGTAGTAGGCGTAGCCGTACTCGATTGACTCCACCGAGAGAGAACCTGTGAAGTCTGAACCTGCTGATACCGGCAAGATCGATAGTACATCGTAGAACCCTGGGGCATCCGAGTTCAACAGGTTGAGCTCCCAGAGGTCGCTTGTCGTCCGGGTTGCCAGCTTCGTGAGTGTCTTGACCTCAGGTCCGAGTGATCCTCTGACGTAGATGTCTGCTTTGCCGAATGTGGAGATCCCTAGAGCGTTGTGTCGCGCTCTGACGAGCTCCTGATCGTTAGCGCCACACGCCACGAGTCCTCTGAAGCTCGGGAAAGTTGTGGAGAAGTGGTTCTCTATCCCGGACTCCGACTGTAGGCTTTGTACTCCGAGTCTTCGACGAATCCGAACCACCAGTTCCTTGTCCGTCTCCTTCGATGTTCCTGAGGTAAAGTTCCCGAAGGCCTCGGCCTTTACGAAGCCTGAGACATAAACGTCATCCCCTGGCGTGAGTGCCGTTGCGTTAGGGATCTGGTACTTGCCACCTACTGCCTCCGCCACCACAGGGATCAAGGCGTAGAAGATTCCCCCGAGGTTGAAGAGCTGTGTCTCTCCCAGGGAGGTGTCGGGCTCAGTGCGCGCTCTGATGTCGGACGTAACCGTGTAGGTCAACCCCAGGGCCGGCTGTACGAACTTGGCACCCTTTGACAGATTGAGACCGGCGCTATTCGCTACCGTGAGCTTCAGTACACCCTGTACGAAGGAGCCTGGGAGGCGTGTGAGATTGAAATTGGAGGCGATCTGGTCGAGAACCAGCGAGTAGGTGTCCTCTGGGGACTCCGTCACCTGTCCGATCGACTTGGCGAGCGACAACGTCTCAATCAGGTTGTACTGCTCGGTGTGTAGAGTTGCGGCAAGCTTGATAAGTAGTTCACGCAGAACGGTACCGGTGCTCACGTCCACATCAGGAGCCGATTGCTCAATGATAGCTACGAGCCGTGCTACTGTGTCGTCAAGAGTTGCCATAAGTTACTTAGGTAGAGGTACTAGAAAGACTGCGGAGGTTTCTGACTCCGTCTCAATCTTTACTCTGAAGGACGCCCGTCCACCTGACAACGCTATTCCCTCGAGAGATGTCGAGAGGATCCTCTCGTCCTTCGGAGTCGTGGGATTCTGAATCTGCTCCTTCCGGATCACATCGAGAGCCGCGTAGCTCGCCAGGTTGAACAGCTGGGAGGCCCTGAGCTTGTCTACCGGAGAGAGTCCGGACTGCAAGTTCGTCAAGAGGTCGGTACCGAACGCGGGAAAGCCGGGTTGACTCTCCAGGTTGGTCAGCAGGATGATGACGTACCGCTGGATGAGCTTCTGTAGCCCTGCACAGAAAGTCGAAGGCCGCCCGAACGATACGGAAACCTGAATTGCATCGTTAGTACTGGGATCTGGCGTGTGGAGGATCGAGAGATCCCGCTTGCGGTCCGTGTAGTCCGTAGATGTGGAGGAGATGGCCATGTTATTTGTCTAACGCGGTTTTGAATGCCTGCTGTTGTGCGAGTGCCTGTCCTACCGACATGCCGATGCGTTTCCGTTGTGACATGTCGGATCTGTAGTACTCCAGGCGGGACTTGTGTCTCTCGACGAAGCACTTGTTGAAACTCAGGAGGCCATCAATCTCCACCTTCAGGGCACTGATGCCTTTGCGCTTCTTGACGTCAGTCTCGTCGTAGCGTTTCGAGAACTCCTTGTTGAGGTCTTTCCTATCGGTGATCTTGCGGGTGTTGTCCAGCGTGAGGGTGTCGGTCACCTCAAGGGCCTGGCCTACCCACGTCCTGCCGCTTGTGTCGCCCTGCTTACGAGAGTCCACAACCGTGGTGGTGAGCCAGGTCAAGAGCTTCGTGAGTAGCTCGTCCAGTTTGTCGTACCGTTTCATTTCCAGCCTTTCGCCAACATCTCGTTGATCATCTTGATCCGTGAGTTCAGCACCGCGGGAGACAAGCCGGTACGCTTAGACAGCGCGGCGTTGTCCAGAATGGGTTTACCTCCGAAGCCTGTACGATGCTCGAACACCAGCTTGTCCTTGTCACCGAGATCATGATAGACGAAGTGGACCCACTCGTCGTTCGTACTATCGAACATGGCCGGTGCGTCCACGATACTTGAGAGCCCCGTGGAGGTTCTCTTGGACTTCAGGGTGCTGTTCACCTGCTTGATCGAGAGACCTGAGTGATGGGACAACTCGTCCACTGTAGCGGATCTCCCCAGGGTGTGCTCCAGATCCTTCTCCAGGTTCTGTAGCTTGTGGAGGTCGAACTGTGTGTTTTCAGGTAAGCGTACGACGTTGCCGTACTTCGTACTCATGCGGGACAACTTCTTCAGGCTGTTGACCAGATGGGTACTGAACTTGAACCCAGTGGCTGGGTCATAGGTACGTGCGGCCTCACGGGCCAGCTTGTACGCTTCCAGCTGTACGGCGACCTGTGGGAGATTCGTGGAGTACCTGGCGACCTCGAGATCGATCAGTCGCTTATTCTCTCTTATGAGCTTGTCTACGTCGGCCGGGTTATTCATTTCGTGGTATCCTCGATGAAGCTCTTCTGCACTTGTTGCTCCTTCCCTTTATCGTAACCGAGGAAGCCGTCCCGCGCCACCCCTTGCGGGTTCTGCCCTAGTCGTCCACAACAGAAATTGACCGTGGTGGTGGCGGACCCTTGTGAGGCTCCGACCTCTACGCGATGCGTCACACTCGTGACGTAGAAAGCTAACCGGAGGTTCGTCTCACGCACAAACAGCACTCCGCTTGTACCCGGTACCCAGTTGGGGTTGAAGTCTAACGAGATGGCTCCTTGCCGGTCTGCAAAGCGTTCCTGGTAGAAACGGGTCTCTGCGAACGCCTTCAGTATCGACTTCACCTCTGCCTTGTATTTGTCGTGAGCTGCTTGCTTGGCTGCTTCCTCCTCACCGGTAACCTTCTTTTTATCTCCCTCTGCAGTTGAGTCTCTACAGGCCGATACGGTGTTCTTGTCCAGATCCCTACGAGTCTCTGTCTGTCCGACCTCCGAAGGTGGCTGAGCCAAACACATCCACGGGTGTGACTTGACCGTCAGGACACCCGTGGCCTTCGACTTGTCTGTCGCGGAATAAGTAGCCACCAGTGTAGGATCAAAGCCTAAGTCGTCAATCTTCGTACTGCCTGGGGACACAGGAGACATAACGAGCACATGCCCAATGTCCCTGTAGCCGTTGTCGTTGAAAGAGAAGCTACTGTAGTCAGCTGGAGAGGCGAAGTTGGTCTTTATATTGACCTGTTGTTTACCTGGATTATCTGAATCTGGGGTGATCACCGAGTTCACCGGTACGACAGATGCACCATAGTTACCAAATACCAAGGTGCAGCCAAGTTCTCCCAAAAAAGATAACAGGTTCTCTAGTACGGAGTCGGGACCCATCTGTAAGCTCTCACCTAATGCGCCTACGACCTTAGGAGTGGCTTTGTCCATAAACCCACCCTGCACTGCTCGTATATCTATACCCCTGAGGATACGTATGCCCCTGTTGAGTGCATCCTGATAGTTCTTGCTCTTGAGTATCGAAGTTAAAAGTTCCCCCTCAACTGTTGCGAGCTTGCCTACGTAACTTCCTGGATTCCGCTGCTGCTCAAGGCAACCGATCAACAACTCAAGGTAGAGTTGCACCGGGTTCAACTTTGTCTGCTGCAGTAGCCCCGATTCCGCAAGTAAGTTGTACACACTTACACGTGCATCTGATGGCTGACCGTCCCCAGACAGTTCAGAGATGAAAGATGCCACCTTGTAGGGGTTGACCCCTGAGGGATTGACCCCTGGTGTGTAGACCATGAGTTCCAGAAGGGTCTGGGAAAGTCCCTTGAGCACAGCGGAGTAGTTGTTCCCCCCGACGGTGTTGCTTATCGACAACCCGTCGAACAGGCCTGTGAACTTCAGTCCCCTGGTGGTCTGTCCTCCTCCTGTCCCTTGATACGAAGACACAGACACCTCCACGGTCATCTCTGTACGCTTCTTGTCGTCCGTGTTGACCAGGAAGGAGCTATCGTTGGCTAACTCGGCGGAACCCCCAGGTGCCAGCTCAACCTGCGCGACCGGAACGGACCCTACCGAGTAGGTGATGTTCACACCTACAGGCTTGGCATTACCCAGCCCTGAGAACTTTACCTTTACGTCTCCCTTAGACATGGAGATTCACCCTCTCGGTAAAGGCCAGGAGAAGTGCACCGAGTTGGTACATCGAGTTGAAATGTTGCTGCCACATGGTTGTGTAGCGAGCTGTACAGCGTTCCTGCTGATACGCGAGCATATCTGCAACCTGACGCTGACTTCCCCCCTTCAGATCATTGTAGAGCGACACGAGGTTGACTGCTCCCTCCCCAAGGTAGGAGATGTCGGTGGAGATGTCGTAGGTCAGCCTGCTGTCGTAGTTCAGTACATCACGAGGGTACAGGGAGTGCAGCAGCCTCATGTAGCTGTAGAGGTGCTTCTGCTTCTCCGTAAAGGTTAGTTTCTCTGGAAAGAGAGCCAGGTGGAGCTGGGTGAGTTGAGGCGGAAGTGTCAAGAGGGCGAAGTCATGGCTCGCGAGCTTGCTGTCTAGCTGAGACCTCACGGACGTGATCTCTACGTCTCCTTCCCCGAGCGCGATACCTTCCTCACCGAAGATCCCTGCGGTCTCCCCGATGGCGTCGATGAAACCATCGGTCTCGTCATCATCGATCATCAAGAGGTAACTCGTCACGACGGACTCTGCCTTGCGGAGATCCAGGTTACCAAGTAGGGATGCGAGGTGGTTGGTCATGTTACAGATTGTGGTTCACGACCGACAAGTTGAGCGCGAAGTTTACCATCGTCTCGGGTTCCGCCACAACATTGAGCTGTACGCTGTTGAGGATGGCTGTGAACACACCTGAGCCTAGCGTCAGGGTCTGCAGCTTCCCACGCATGCCCCGTATGGCACCCAGCAGTACGTCGAGCCCCGCTATGCTCCCAGAGCAGTCCACAAAGATCGAACCGTCCACCGTGTAGCTTCCTACCCCCTTGCCGAAGTGTGTGACCTTCACGACGTCGTCAAACGTGCCGAAGAACTGAATCACCTCATTCAGCTGTACCCCCACGGAGTTGTAAACCGCCACTCCGCTGCTACCGCTCACGAGGTTGTCCAGTCCCGGGATACTCACGAGGTGTTGCGCCGCGCCGGTAGCGGATTTGAAAATATCAGCACCGTCAGATAGGGATACGAAAGCAGCGGACATAATTACGAGTTTAGTGCGTCGACGAGCCCTTGCACAGCGGTAGCTAACCCACTGGTCTTTTCAGACATTCCGTCCATGTTCTTCGAGATTAACTCCATCAGCTCGACCATGCGGTCGTTGCCTGCCTTAACTGCGGACAGCGGACCCATACCCTCTCCGATGTTCGACAACGTGGCGGCACTGGTCTTCACGGCCCCACCGAGTACACCTCC
>Ga0114977_10000494_pt1 | contig 26412 bp, 18 predicted proteins | sample S_130805_MF_Meta_FD_87026 | JGI IMG/M metagenome (GOLD analysis project Ga0114977, IMG submission 87026) | Freshwater microbial communities from Lake Simoncouche, Canada to study carbon cycling - S_130805_MF_MetaG | ecosystem: Environmental > Aquatic > Freshwater > Lake | place: Lake...
CATTTGATCGATCGCTCCGCTGAGGAACAATGAGAAACCTTCTACGCCGGAGTCCGCAATCGCTCGCTTCGCTTCTTCGATCCCCCAAGGAATCGACTCGAAACGCCAACGCCGTGCTGGCATCAAGCCACCGACTGCATCGGTCAGCAAACAGACATAATCCAGTCCTGAATCAATCAGGTAGCGAACATCGTGATAGATACTACCAGCCGCAATGCAAGCACCGACAACTACCGTCGGCTGATCGCTGATCGATCGATACAACTCCACGCGTTTAGCTAAGTGCTCAACTTGCATCAAATCCGATGGCATCTTAGGGATCCACTCATCCGCCAAATAGTATTCGCTTGCACCCCCACCACCGCCGCTTCGCGATCTGAAAAACTGCAACTCCATCTGTTCTGCATGCATCAATGATCGTAGCGAACAAGGTTCATCCACCATGATGGGGGCAATGCTTAAACCGTCATCGAGCGATCGCTCCAAAGACTGCTGCAAGCTATTTCCAACGACCGAGATCCCGCACCTTTTTCGCAAGCGATCCAGCACCAACCGCAGCGAATCGCTAGCCGGAGTATCGATCCCCAATCTCGTAAAGACTGGCACTGGCCAATACAATTTGCGTCCACTTGTTTGGCTGGTAATGCGGCAGCCCGTATCGGTTCGATCCCCCAAACCGGGTGAGTGTTCGAGCCGCTCTGCTAATGACTTTGGAACGAAACGTCCTTCAGAGATTCGCTTCGAACCATCACCGCTCCCCTTAGGCTTCTTCGTATTCATGGCTCAATCCGGCTTCCGATAAACACGAAACTCTTTCAAGGCCGATGCCCTGATCCCAGCCTTCATCAACAACAAACTCAGCTTGAGTCGATCTGGCTCGCGCAGTCTCGCTTCTTCGATGTCGGAGCTGATGCTTTGCGCTTCACCCCGAATGTAAATGCTGCCACCTCGCATTTGAGCCCCAAGGTTCGGTCCCGCATTTCCACCGATCACCAACGTACCCGATTCCATCCGATATCCCGCATGCGAACCGACATCGCCTCGCACCAGCAAATCCGCGCCTCGCAACGATACCCCAGCTCTATTGCCAGCATCCCCCAAAACAACGTTCAGCCCACCGATCGCCATCGCACCCAACGAATCAGACACCGAGCCCATCACTGTCAATGTTCCGGACAATTGGGAGTGCCCAAAGTAATCCCCTGCGTTCCCTTGCACGACACACTCGCAGTTGTCGGTGTTCGCAAAACCGTAAGCACCAACGCTTGCACCGGTTTCGGCTTTCAACAGATCCTTCAAACCACATCCTACAAAGTCACAGACTTGCGTCGTGAGCAGCACCACGTAAATCGCATCATCATCCCCGCCGCTCGCTTCATTGCTCGCTCCTTGACTGGCCGCTCCTTGGCTATACGCTCTCTGGCCATCATCTCCTTGATGACCGCCTGCTTGTTGAATCGCTCCTGGTTGACCGCTTGCTTGTCCGGTGCCTGCTTGTCCAGTGCCGAGTTTTGCAGTATCGATTTGTCCGTCTGCACCACCTCGCACCCAGTCCCCTCTAGCAATCGCGCGCGCTACTGCATGGACAACCTGCCCGGGTTCCAACTGGTCAACGCGTAACTCAATGATTCGAGCCATGAGCGGTTTCCGTGGATTCTGAGCTACTTCCTACCGCACTACTAGTTACCGCACTACTAGTTACCGTGCTACTAGTTACCGTGCTACTACTTGCCGTGCTACCACTTGCTGTGCACTCATCGAGCAAATGGAACAAGCTTCGCCACGACTCGCCACTACCGGTACTCAATGAAATCGCACAAGATCGCGCATTGGTATAGCCTTCTGTGCAACCGGCTTGTTGCATCGCCGGGCCGACATCCTTCGTCGCGCTCTTGACTAGCCCTGGCAATTCAAAGCCACGGTCTCCACCCATACCACAGCACTTTCCTTCGTGCGGTTGGATCACGGTCTGCGAACAAGCGTTCGCGACCTTGACCATCGCATCCCCCCAGCCGAACTTTTGGTTCGAGCAAACGGAATGGATCGCCACGCTCGATTTCTTCTTGCGCACCGACAACTTCGGCAGCAGTGCTTCTGCAAACAATGATGAATCTACGACGTTTATCCGTTGCAGTTGTTCGCGACGAACCGCATCGAGATCGCTCAACCCCTGCTTGAGAAACGCAGTACACGATCCTAAATCCATCACCACTGGACGGCGTCCGCGATCGCTCCATATCCACATCGCATCGATCAGTTCGGCTTGTTTGCTCAACGCCGTATCAACGAATCCCTTCGAGGAGAACGCTTGACCACAACACAACCCAACGGCGTTCTTCGGTATATGCAACTTGACCTTTGCTCGGTCCGCCACTCGCACCAGAGCACCGGCTGTTCCGTGCATCATCCGCGACATGCATGTGGGCCAATAGACGTAGTCGCACTCTTCGATTCCTACCAACAAGGAGCGGTCGACTTGTTCGTTTTGTTCGCCCAATCCACGGTGCCACTGCGGGAATCCGGAGAATAGACTTCCCATCCCTTTGGTCATTCCCTGCATCGCGTCGGATCCCAAGAACCCTGCGGCGACTCGCCCTAAGGATAGACTTGCACCGACAGCTCTCTCGGCCAGTCCAAATTGGGCTCCCAAATTAGCGGCAACACGTTTTGCCATCGGCGATACGCTCTGGCGTCGCAACTGCTTGATCAAATCACCCGTGTTGATCGCAACTGGGCAATCCATCGCGCACAATCCATCCGTTGCGCACGACTGTTTCCCTGCAAACTCATATTCAATATCGAGTTGCTTGGCCAACTCCGTGCGACCTTGCGCAATGAGTCGCTGCCTTGCTCGTCGCAAGACGATCCGCTGCCGTGGGGACAACGTAAAATCTCGGCTCGGACATCGCGGTTCACAAGCCCCGCATTCGACACACTTGTCGACGATGTCTTCGACGACTGGCAAATCTTTGATGTTCTCTAAATGCAACTTTGGCTTGTTGGTCAAAATCACATCTGGGTTGAACAAACAATCGGGATCGACCGCCGCCTTTAGCCGTCGCATCAAAGCAACCGCATCACTACCCCATTCGGTCTCGACGAACGGAGCCATGTTACGCCCCGTTCCATGCTCGGACTTCAGCGCTCCATCGAATCGATGCACGACCAAATCGACCATGTCGTCAATCAGTCGAGCGTACTTGTCGTTATCCTTTTGGCTCGCCATCGGTTGAGAGATGACGAAGTGCAAGTTCCCATCTTTCGCATGCCCGAAAATGATCCCGTTGGCATACTCATGTTTGCGGAACATGACTTGCAATTCAAGGATCGCGTCGGCCAAGCGAGGTAATGGAAAGTTGATATCTTCGAGAATCGCTGCTTCACCTCGACCTCGCATCGCAGCGACCGCCGGATACATCCCCTTACGGAGCTTCCACAAGTTCGCTTGCTCTTTTTTATTCTGCGTAAAAGAGATCGCGCTCAAGGGTTTCATGTTCGGTGCACACTTGGTGCGGAACGTCTCGAGTTTAGCCGCCAAAGCGTCCTTATCGGTCGCTTGAAACTCGAACAACAATCCCATCAACTTCTGATGCTCGCTTAACCTTCTTGGCAGATCCTCAGGAGCACCATCCAAGTTGCGTATGGATTCAAGGCTTGCGCGATCCATGAACTCCACTGCGTCCGCTTCGATCGCAATCAACTCAGGGATGATATCACAAGCCGCATGAGCGTCGGCAAAGAAACCTAAAGCGGTCGCCTTCTCGGGCAAGTCCGGTAGCGTGCGCAAAACTGCTTCGCTGATAAACGCGAGCGTTCCTTCGGCTCCAATCAGCACATGGCTTAGAATGGCCAATGGATCGTCGTAGTCGACGAACGCATTCAGTGAATAGCCAACCGTGTTCTTCTGCTGATACTTCCGTCGGATCTTATCCAACAACGCATTGTTTTGAAGAATGCTTTCGCGGATCGCTAGAAGCTCTGCGCACAAGCCGGCTTTCTGCTCGCGAAACCGCTGCGACTCTCCTTCTCGCGAAGTATCCCATACCGTTCCATCTGGGAGGATAAATCGGATCGAGTCCAACGTGTGATATGCATTGTTAACAACCCCGCAGCACATACCGCTTGAGTTGTTCGACAACATACCGCCGAGCATGGCGGAATTGATACTTGAAGGATCCGGACCGATCTTGCGACCGAAGTTCTTCAGGTTCGCGTTGACGAGTCCGCCGATGGCACCCGGTTGAACGCGAACTCGCATCCCGCCATCCAAAGGCTCGATCTTGCGCCAATGCCGACCGATGTCGACGAGCCAACCATCGGTTACAGATTGGCCTGACAAGCTCGTACCACCGGCCCGAAAACAGACCGGCACACGCTTGACCTTCGAAGCCGCCAAAATCGCTTGGACTTCCTCTTCGCTCCGAGGCTGCATCACAGCCTGCGGAATCAGCAAATAGGGTCCAGCGTCATTGGCAAATGCATACCGTTGCCAAACCTCGGTCAGAATGTCCGTACACGGTCGGTCAACGTTCATAGCAAGAGAGCTTACTGGCTAGCGGTCAAAGAATTTCTTAAATGCGTAAAAAGTCACGGCACGTCCTGCGCGAGCGATCGAAGTCGTCAGCGGAATCTGCTTGGGGCAAACCGAGACGCAGTTCTGTGCGTTACCGCAAGCTTGCACGCCACCTGGAGCCGTTAAGACTTCGAGCCGTTCCTTCTCAAGACTCTTCGCAACTGGGTGCGAATTGAACAGCATCGCTTGGGAAATCGCATGTGCACCGATGAACTCGGATTCGTAAGCACCCTTCTTGCGGGCTTCGAACGCTTCATCGCTTTCCCCAGCTTGTCGCTGCACTTCGACTTTGTTGAATTGAGGGCAAGCGTCCAAGCAGCAACCGCAGCTCATGCACTGGCTCAATGGATAGTTTTGTTCTTGATCGTCTCGGGTGATCCGAGGACCAGCACCCATATCATAGTAACCGTCGACCGGCACCCAGGCTTGCACCCGCTTGAGGGAATGGAACAAACGCGATCGGTCTACGCACAGATCGCGAACGACAGGAAACTTTGACATCGGTTGCAATTCGATTTCAGCAGGGTTGTCTTCGAGCAACCGATCCACCAACGCCGAGCAGCTTTGACGCACTCGCCCGTTGATCACCATCGTGCACGAACCGCAAACTTCTTCTAAGCAACCGCAATCCCAAGCGACCGGATTGACTTTCTTACCTTCCGAAGTCTTCGCTTGTGCAGCGATCTTTTGCAAGACGCTGATGACGTTCATGTCTGGCTCATACTCGACTTGATGTCGTTCCCAATACGGCGGTGTTCCCGGTCCGTCTTGGCGCAAGACACGCACATTGATCTTGGAAGGTCGGCGATCACTGCTGGTTGAGGATGTATTAGCTTCAGGACCTGGGGCAATCATCGAAATACCTTTCAGGGACTATTTAAACGTTGGTTGAATCTTGTTTGTTATCTCGTGGAACTGAGGTTCCGAAAAGGATTTTCCGGAACGCGATTTAAGCAACTGTACGATTTAAGCGAGGTGCTATTAAAGCAACTGGCTGAGGGGGTCGTTAGACCGCACCTACCAGTTTCTTCCCAGCAGACTTACCATCGGCTTGGCCGTCGGCTTGTCCAGCTTGCTCAGCTGCCTTATTGCGTTCCTTCCAAACCTCTTCGATCACTTCTGCTCCGACTAGGCCGTAAAGCCGTGGTCGTGGTTTGAGCAACCTTGTATCGATGTCTTCGTAAGCCAAATCAGGCTCATTGCCGTTCCAGCTACAAACCGAAGACTTGAGGAATTTGCGGGTGTTCTCATCGAACGCATCGCACCACTTCTCGGCTTCCTTCTTGCGTTCAACCGGATCGGTTGCAATGAGGCTTGGCATGCAGAAGTCTGGCTTGTAGTGCGCTCCACGGCTCTCGTCTCGCATCAACGCACCCTTGAGAATGCACTGTGCGATTGGGATCATGTCCTGTACGGACTTGGTGAACATCACGTTCTGGTTCGTCCAGTTCCCGGTATCGGCTAGCGAGCATCGAGCGGATCGCTCAAGCATTTGAGTAACGCGATCGTAGGCTTCTGTAAGCTGATTGTTGTATCGAACAACGGTCGCCGCGCGGGTCATCGTATCCCCGAGCTCTTGGTGGAGCAGATAAGGATTCTCGCCAGCAGCAGAAGCTTGCGACAAGAGCTTCTTATGTCGCTCTTGATGCTTGCTTTGTGCACCTTCGAAAATGCTCTTCGGAAGATCAGCAGCGGCCTTGTTGTTCTTCATCCAGTTCACGATGCCGGGACCGACAAAGAGTCCAGAGAAGATGCAACTTAGCAACGAGTTAGCACCGAGTCGATTTGCACCGTGGTACTGGTAGTCGCATTCGCCGATTGCATACAAGCCGGGGATGTTGGTCGACTGATTGCGAGGCGATCCCGGTAGCAATCCACCATCGGCATTCGCTTCGTAATCGACCCACAATCCACCCATGCTGTAGTGAACCGCAGGGAAAATCTTCATTGGTTCTTCACGAGGATCAACGCCTTGGAACTTCTCGTAGATCTCGAGAATACCACCGAGCTTGCGATCGAGCTCATGGCGAGGGATATGGGTCAAATCCAAGTAAACGCACATGCGGTTCGGATCGACCGACAAACCTTCGTTAACGCAAATGTTGAAAATTTCGCGAGTCGCGATATCTCGAGGAACCAAGTTCCCGTACTTGGGGAATCGCTCTTCGAGGAAGTGATATCGTTCGCTTTGAGGAATCTGCTTCGGCGGGCGAGTGTCGTTCGGACGGCGTGGCACCCATACTCGACCACCTTCTCCACGAGCCGATTCGCTCATCAGACGCAGTTTGTCCGCACCTGGAATAGCAGTCGGGTGAACTTGGATGAACTCCCCGTTGCCGTACTTCGCACCCGCTTGGAAACATCGGCTAGCTGCACTTCCTGTGCAGAAGACCGACATCGTCGAGCGACCGTAGACCAATCCACAACCGCCGGTAGCGACGATCACCGCATCGGCAGCGAAAGATCGGATCTCCATCGAGACCATGTCTTGAGCTACCGCGCCGACGCATCGGCCGTTGTCATCGAGGATTGGCCCAAGGAAATCCCAGAACTCGTATTTCTTAACAAGACCGGCCACTTCGTGCCGACGGACTTGCTCATCCAAAGCGTAGAGCAATTGCTGACCGGTTGTCGCTCCAGCAAACGCAGTCCGCTTGTACAGCGTTCCACCGAATCGGCGACGATCGATGAAGCCTTCTGGTGTTCGGTTGAAAGTCACCCCGAGGCGGTCCATCAAATCGATGACTTTTGGAGCCCAGTAAGCCATCTCTTTGACGGGTGGCTGGTTCTGCAAGAAGTCTCCACCGTAAATCGTATCGTCAAAGTGATTCCATTCGTTATCACCTTGCTGACGCGTCTGGTCGTTGACGCTGTTGATCCCACCCTGCGCACAGACGCTGTGCGATCGCTTCACCGGGGTAAGACTCAAAAGATCGACTGGCACCCCAAGTTCCGCTAGCTTCATCGTAGCGGAAAGCCCTGCCAATCCTCCACCGACGACCAACACTCGATTGTTAGCCATGTTGCTCTCTTCTCACTTTTTACGGAAATAGTGCTTTTGAACTGTAGTGCTTTTGAACTGTTCGCGTCGTAGTTGTTCGCTGCGACTGAATTTTTATGCTGATCGCAATCCCCGGCCCGAACGATTATTCGTGGTTGGAATGCCCGTCGGTGGTTTTGTGCGCATCGGGCTTAATCATCCGACCCTCAACGCGAACCTTGTACATCTTGTCTTCAACTTCTTTAGCCGCAACTGGATCGGTTTTGATCACCGCTGCCAAGGAACTTAGGCCAGCTAATCCGATGATTACCCCGAAAGCAGCGCAAGCGATCGAAGCTCGCTTCTGTGCCTTGGGCGAAATCCAGACGCCCCAGGTGATCCCAGCCGTCCAGATTCCGTTCGCCAAGTGATAGCAACAAGCCAGAACCCCGACCAAATAGAACAGAGGCCAGAAAATGCTCAAGCTTCCCATCGCTTTTGCTAGCGAACTAGCTGCGTTGTATGGGCGGAATTGAGCCATTCCGATTGGTTCGACCAATCCCAACCACCAGTCCCAGTGAAACCAGCCGTGCAAGTGCAGCACGTGTGTAAAAATGAAGAGAAACGCGATATACCCGGTGATCCGTTGGGCCGAGTACCGTTTGTTGCTTGTATACGTATAGTTGCGTGTATTCGACTGCCCACTCATCGCGATCCAAACACCGACGATCGCATGGAACAAGATTGGCAAGAAGATGAACACCCATTCGACGACCGGTAGAAACGGAATCGAATGGATCGCGAAGACCGCGTTTTGGAAGACATCCGGACCGCCGCTCAAGCTAGCATTCGTAAGCAAGTGGACGCACATGTACGCCCCGACTGGGACTAACCCGCTGAGCGAGTGGAGTCGCCGGATCAAAAAGTCATGCTTTTTAAGGAAGGATAGGGATGGGCCGGCGGGACTCGATGGGGACGATTCTGTGGAGGTCATTCTCTAAACTTTTCTACGGCTACGACTTCAACCGATGGTGGACGGCGGACGACGAAATATTGCCCTGACGACAGGAACCTTACGAAAGGTTTCTGTACGGAAGGTTACTGTAGAGGATAGCCCACAATTAACCAATTACCAAGTCTTCCGAACCCCTATAACCCTTACAAACTCGGAACTCGACCGTGTTCGTCTATCCTAATTGGATTAATCGGCACCCTTTCGGCGCCCCCTCCGGAGGAAACATTCAGTTTTTTGTGATTTCGTTGACATTACCGCCGATAACGAACTATACTCGAACCCGGTCTGACGGGCGGGTTACCCGGCCGTAACATTCCTTGTCCTCCTCACTTCCTGAATATTCGGACTTCGGTTGACTCATGACACGACTCGGCCAAATCTTCACGTTGCTGCTCCTGATCCTCAGCGTCGCATTTTTCGTCGCTTCGGTCGCGGTGAACGCGTCTCACAAAAACCTTCGCGAACAAGTCACGGAGTACCAAACTCGCCAACGATCTTTAGAAACGTCGATCGACGAGCTGAAGAAAGCCGGCGAGACGAACAAGACGCAGCTTGCACAAGAGCAAGTCGCGCGACGCGTTTCGCTCTCCGCTCTGCAAACTCAACTCGATACCGAGCGTGAGAAGAATCAGCAAGCCAACACGCAACTCAATGACTTGAACTCGAAAAATACACAAGCTACGCAAAGTTTGGCGCAAACGCTCGCTGAACTGAAGCGAATCACCAGCGAAAATGATCTTCTCAAGCAAGAGATCGACAAGATCATCACCGACCGTAACGGTCAACGTCGCACCGTGATTAACCTCACCGACGAACTCAACAGCCTCAAGAGCAAGCGAATCGACCTTGAGTCGGAAATCAAGAATCTCCGAGACCAAGCGACTTTGTACCAAGCGATGGCTGATACTCGTGGAGCTGCACTCGCCGCTGCCGGTATCAAAGATCCAGATGACGTTCCACCGAGCGACCTGAAGGGTGTTGTCCTTGCTGTAGGTTCTGACTCTTCGGTTGAAATCTCGGTTGGTCGCGACGATGGACTTCGTCAAGGACATCAACTTGACGTCTTCCGAAATGGCTCGTACCTCGGTCGAATTGAAATCCGAACCATCGCTGACGACAAAGCGGTTGGCAAGGTTCTCCCAAGCTTCCGAAAAGGCTTTATCCAAGCCGGCGATCGCGTTGCATCCAAAGTTTACTAGTCAGCATTTGAATCGTTATTGAGGATGGTTGTACATCCTCGAGCACCACGCGTCGCATTCCTTCGAATCCTCCTGTTTCCTGCCACAGCATCGATTATGTCCAAGCAACCGATCTCGATCTACACGATGATGATCATCCTGGCCAATATCTTCATGTTGCTGGCTTGTATCTTCATGGCTATCGAATACTTTGGCCGATGGGGCGGGCCTTCCTCTCCTAAAGCCCCGAATGTGCAATGGACGCACCAACTCTCCGATTCGAACTACGTCTGATTCCAACGCGGAATCTTCCGACACGGAATTTTCCAACACGGTATCTTCCAGCACGGAATCTTATCGCTAAGCAAGAATCAAGCTCTCTTCCGGGGCTTGCACTAACAAGTGTTCTTGCATGCCTGCATCGAACTCGGATTCTGTTCCCCTTGGGCTTATTGCAAGTCTTATTCCAGGTCTTATTCCTAGTCTTCTTGCCTTTGCAAGTTGGCGTTTGCCTTGCGAGTGAATCGGTCCCTTCGACGACGCAGCAAGCTTCCCAATGCGCGCAGAGAGTTGTTCATCACGCAATTCTCTACCAAGGTGACACTCGCTCTTTCAGTGTTTATCTTCCGAATCAAAGTGCCAACTCTTGCGAGCCACTTCCGGTCGTCTTCGCTTTTCACGGCGTCTTGATGAACGGTCAGACGATGGCGGAAATGACGGACTTGCACGAACTCGGTGCGCGTTGTGGCTTCATCGTCGTCTATCCAGATGGTTCAGGCCACGGCCGGTTCCGCACATGGAATGCCGGCGGCCGCTCTGGTCGACTTGAACGCGTCGCTGAAGATGACGTAGGCTTCGTCCGAGCCATGTTGCGAATCGTTCAATCCAAGTACTGCATCGATCCGGATCGGATTCATGCTACAGGATTCTCTAACGGTGCAATGATGTGTTACAGACTCGCGGTCGAAATGCCCCACGTCTTCGCTTCTATCGCCCCCGTAGCCGGCACCCTCGCCGTTCCTGCAACTGCATCGTCTTCACTGACGGCATCGCCATCTCTTACTGCAACTTCATCACTGACTGCATCGCCACTACGACCTCGCGCAGTTCCATCTCTGCACATCCATGGCACCGAAGATAAATTCGTTCCCTGGGATGGTCCGAATGCGCGTACACCCAAGAACCTAGATTTCTGCAGTGTGCCGCAAACCGTAGCCGCTTGGACTCGGCTTCATGCTACCACCTACAACACGTCAATCCTCTGTAACACGTTGCCTTGTTCTGACCGAGTTCAAGACGGGACTCATATCGATATTCAATCCTACCAAGTCGATTCGTCAGTCATCGATAACTCGGCAGAAGATGGCATAGCAACTGAAAGCGGGATGGGGGCGGCCACATCAACTCCATCTCCTATTGCGATTCAGCTCGTTCGCGTCCATGGTGGCGGGCACACTTGGCCCAGCGGCAAGAATCGCGAATGGCTCGTAGGGACAACGTCCAAGGAATTCAGCGCCAACGAACGGATGTGGACGTTCTTCCAAGAACATCCCAAGCAATAGTGCGAAGCGATTGCTTGTTAGCAGTGCCTTTTAGCAGTGCCTGTTTTTGAGTGCGCGGCTATTTGCCGATACAGAACCGGCTGAATAAAGCATCGAGAATGTCGTTGTTGGCCACCGTACCAGCGACTTGACCAAGTTCATCGAGGGCGACTCGCAGTTCACCCGCGATGATTTCTTCCCCAACGGATTCCACCGCCGCTTCCTTCGCCAACCGTAGGCTTTCAAGCCCCCTGACCAACGCTTCGCGACATCGTACACCTGTCATCGGCACCACGTCGATACTTTCCTCTCGCCACTCCCCTACCGCTTGCTCCAACCCTTGCATCAACTCATCGATTCCTCGGCGATCGACACTACTGAGGCAAAAAGTTCGTTCGACGGGAATTGGCCAAGCAAGATTATGAATCGCTTCTACTGAGTCGCTCCAGCAATCAAGTTTCGTGCGCACACCCCACACACGCTTGCCGTGTAGAGCTTGCTGTAACCTCGCTTGATCAAGCCCCACGGACGAGTCGGCTTGATCCAAAGGTACGCAAAGAATGATCAAGTCCGCTTCTTGGAGTTGTTCCCAAGTCTTCTCTTGCGCGATCGCTCGCGGGGTGGATGTTACCGCAGAAGAGCTTGAAGTTGCATCAGTTGGGGATTGCTTATCTTGCGTGTCGAGCTCGGCAGTGTCGAGTGAGCCGAGCCCAGAAGTGTCGAGAGATTCGAGCCCAGCAGTGTCGAGTGACTCGAGCCCGGCAGTGTCGAGTGACTCGAGCCCAGCAGTGTCGAGAGATTCGAGCCCAGCAGTGTCGAGTAGATCCAATAGAGCCGAACCGATTTCGAGTCGCGTGCGGACGTAATCGCGCGTCGTGCCTGGTTCATCGCTGATGATCGAGACAGACTTCTTAGCGATCGCGTTGACCAGCGAACTTTTTCCAGCGTTCGGTACGCCAACCAAGACCACTTGAAACTCCACGCTCTGTCCTCGCCTATGTTCGATCTGTTCGACTAGCGAGTTGACTTCCGTTTCCGCCTGGACCAGCCGGCGTATGACTTCACCACGATCCACAAACTCGATGTCTTCATCGACGAAATCCAGACCAGCTTCCAAGTCTGCCAGCAACTCAATAAGTCCCCGCCTGAGTTGTTTCAGCGGCGTGGCTAACCCACCAGCTAGCTGCTGCAAAGCCACTTGAAACGCGCGTTCTCCTTGCGCGTGAATCACCCCTAAGACCGCTTCGCATTGCGTGAGGTCCATCCGGCCAGCCAGGAATGCTCTAAGAGTGAATTCTCCAGGTTGGGCCATGCGGGCACCGGCTGCCAATACCATTCCTTGAACTTGCTCAAGGATTACAGGAGCACCGATCAGATGCAATTCCGCCGATGGCTGACCGGTATAACTTCGGACTCCCGGCCAATAAAACACAGCGACTTGGATTACCCCTAGCCCATCGGTTTGCAACTCCGATTCGAACCGCCTAGCTTTTTGAGTTTGCATCCATTCCGAACTCAAGCTGGGGAAGAGTTCTCCCAAGACTTCGCGTGTATTTGGTCCTGAGATTCGGATCGCACCACGCAATGCTCCTTCGCGTCCTGTCGCGATCGCACAAATCGTCGAATCGGTTTCGAATTGCACACAATACCCTTCAATTGTTCCACGCTCGATCCACCCGTCATCCAAGTTGGCCTTTAAGATAACAAACACCGAGCGAAATCCCCAAACGGCTTGGGGTGCAAAAAGTGACTATTCCCTTGAGAATTCCTTCTTTAGCGGTTTCTCAAACGCGGATTCTCAGGCGATGACTGTGACAATTTCCAAAAAACCGAAAGTTTTCGAGTCAGAGAACCCTGACTTGGGTTAATCCAATCCAAGAGAACTCCACCCCCAAAAAATGGGACACTTCCGATGGTCGATGAATCCACACGTCAAGCGATGAGGCAATGGACACTTGTCCAGCCGATCGTCTCAAGCTACGTGCATGCGATGGTTCGCGACCATGGTGCGAGGGACGATCTGATGCAAGAAATCGCCATCGCGGTTTTGGATTCCTACGATCGGTTCGACCCGAACTCGCAATTCGTACGTTGGGCTATGGGTATCGCCCGAAATCACTTGCGCAACTACTTTCGCACGCAGAGCCGCAAGCGGTTGCATTTCGATGACGATTTGGTCGCATCTCTTGCGGAGTCGTTTGCTGACACTCGGGCGGACGATCTACCATACCAGGAGCATCTTCAATACTGCCTCGCACAGCTCGATGGCCGAGCCAAGGAACTCTGCTTAGCCCGCTACAACGACAACAAGACACCCACTGAAATCGCGCTGAATCTTGGCTCTACTGCGAATCGGATTTCGAAGGCCCTTCAGCGTATCCGTGAGAAGTTGCGTGATTGCATCCTCCAACGTGCTCGATTGCAAGGAGAAGCGTAAATGCACGATACGAAATTCAATGAGCTTGTTCACCTCTACCTCGATGATTGCATCGAGCAAGACGACCTGCTGAAGCTTCAGTCGCTTCTTCAAGAATCCCAATCTCATCGTGAAGTCTTTCGCGACATTGCCTTATTGCATGAGCAGCTCTCGCAAACGCTCCCGTTACTAGCTTTGCCAGCCGAGTCGATTACGCTCGCCCGACAAGTCGAGCAGATTACGCTCGCCCAACAACCCGAGCCGATGCGTGCGGATCCTGCTCCATCAGTGCGAAAGCGATCGAACCGATCAACCCTTGCTCTGATCGGCGTAGTTGCAGCAACTCTCCTCCTCGTAACACTGCTGCTTCCGTCGCGAAATCGATCGTTCGCTGGCAGCGAACTTCAGCGCATCCTCCATGCCAATCAAAACGCGATCTTGCACTACCGTATCGATGTAGACCAAACGTCGCGGATGAAAAAACCTCGATCTAAGACCAACACCGACGCGCGACCTCCAAAACCGAGCTTGCATCAAGCCGAGTTGTTTGTTGAAGGTTCCGATCGCTTTGTGTTGATCCGTACTCCAGAGGTAGGTCAAGCGTTCATTACGGGTTGCGATGGAGAGATATCGTGGGCTATCGCACCACAAGGGGCGGTACGAGTAAGCAAAGACTTGGGGCAGTTCAGCCGCGATATTCCCGGCCACGAGCATTCCATACCCTTGGCAAATCTAAAACTAGGGTTCGAGAAAATCCAAAAGGCCTACGACGTACAATTCCTCGCTCCCGCACCTGATGACCCTACATTGGATAGCTCAGGCGACGACACTTATAAATCAGATTCGTCGGGAGGCGAAGCGTTACTTATTGCGACCAAGCACCGAGGGGAGCGAGGCCCCAAACGCATTGAGATCCATTACGACTCGATCACTGGCGAGATTCAACAAATGCGTTTCGTCGATATGCCCTACGGTCCTGATCAAATAACCATTCGTTTAAGCCTTCTGGATCACACACCGGTTCCAGAGGATTTCTTTCATCACACCTATCACCACTCTTCCGATCGGACCGTCATCGATGAATCCCCATAAGACTCAAACGAATGACCAAAGCACATCTGGTATCGATTCAGCGAATCACGCATTGTCCTATCTAAGAGCGATAAAGCATCGGTACACGTGGCTTGGGATTCTTGTGCTTGCCGTCGCAAGCATCGGAGCTTGGCAAGGTTTTGCACAAGACCCCGCGAAACAAAAACCACGCAAACCGCAAATGTCCGATACGATCAAAGCAAATATGTATGCGGATAATTGGTTCGTTCTTTATATCAACGGCGAACTCACTGCGGTCGATTCCATCCGATTCATTCCGCATAACGTCATCTCCGTCGATGTGCTGCCAACATACCCCATGAACATCGCCGTCATGGCCAAAGACAACGCAGATCCAAATACCGGCATGGAGTATGCAAACACCAACATCGGTGATGCCGGTTTCATTCTGAAATTCTCTGACGGAACGATCACGGATGCTTCATGGAAAGCCCAAGCGTTCTCGAAAGGTCCGATCGATCGGGACACCAAGAACCCAAAAGCTGTCCACACACCAATTCCTGAGAATTGGTTCGCGGTCGATTTCGATGACTCCGGTTGGAAACAAGCGAAAGAGTACACCGAGGAACAAGTCAGTCCTAAACAACCCTACTTCGAACACGACTTCAAAGGGGCGAAGTTCATTTGGTCTGATGATATCGAACTCGATAACACCGTCATTTTTCGAAAAACCATTACCTCACCACCTGATGGTAAACCACGAGCTGACTTCAGCAACCTCAACAACGTCGTGCCCGACTCGCCACCGCGCCGAAATCGCCCTCCTCGCTAAATCGCACTGCTTGCTAAATCGCACAGCTCACTATTCACGTGAATCACTAATACGTGCAACTCACAGCACAGTTTTCTACGGTAGATCCTTCTACCATAGAACTTTTGACGATAGATCAAATCGCTTGCATCGAACCGCAATGTTATTCATACCCATCATGACCAACCAATCGCACAAGCACACCGCACATATCGCTTCAACGCTCCGCTCCCTCGTTGTGCTTGGGTCCTTGGTACTATCAAACCCATACGTTTGGTTGCAAAGCAGTTTTGCTCAAGATCCGCCGGAGGCGAACTCACCGAATCGCAATCGAGAGGAGCGAAATACACCTCAACGGGATCGAAACGAAGAACGGGGTCAGCAGCCTGGTCAACTGCGCGGTCAGCAACGCGGACAACAGCAAGGGCAACCTCCTGAACGCCGAGGCGGTCAAGGCGGTGGCGGTCAAGGCGGACAGGGAGGAGGGGGTCAGGGCGGCAAAGGAGGAGGAGGTGGTGGTGGAGGCAAAGGTGGTGGTGGAGGGGGTAGCGGTTTGGGTGGGTATGTAAAACCACCCTCGCCAGCCAACGATGTACCTTCGCGTCCCTACGACATCATCCTCGGTCGGCCAACGAAATCTACAGTAACCTTGCGCATCCTACCCTTCGAGCAAGGCCAAGGTCGAATTCGATATCGATCTGCCAATTCGACTTCTTCCCCTTCCAACGAACCCGAGCAGCAGACCGATTGGATGGAGTATCAAGCTCAATCCCCATTGAATATCGAACTGACGAATCTTCTACCGAACACCCGCTACAACTACTTCTGGGAACACCGATCGAACCCAAGTTCCACAGCCGAAAGCTCTCAAGAGTTCTCGTTTCATACGCAACGAAGTCCATCTGATGAATTTGCTTTCACCGTTTCATCCGATTCCCATTTGGATGAAAACTCCAGCGGAGAAGTTTACCTTCGCACCCTTGCGAACGCTTATGCGGACCAACCTGACTTCCACCTCGAACTCGGTGACACGTTCATGACGGGCAAATACAAGCAGCCCGAGTTTTCTTACGGGCATTATCTCTCACAGCGGTACTACTTCGGATCGATCTGCCACTCCGTACCCCTCTTTTTTGTTCTAGGAAATCACGATGGGGAGTCGACATCGCGCGGCAACACCCTTTGGGCAACGAGAACCCGCAAGTCCCTTTTCCCAAACCCAACCCCCAATGATTTCTACTCGGGAAACAAAGACCAACTCGATGGAATCGGAAACCTCGATGACTATTACGCTTGGCAGTGGGGAGACGCACTTTTTATCGCGCTGGATCCTTACCGCTATACGACTGAGCGCCCTCGCCGAGGGGAAAACAACACCCAAGGAAACTGGTTTTGGACATTAGGTGATGCCCAATACCAATGGTTTAAATCGGTCCTTGAGAAGAGTGATGCGAAGTATCGGTTCGTATTCATACATCATCTTGTCGGGGGTGCGGACCAGAACAATCGAGGCGGAAGCGAAGCTGCTCCATATTGGGAATGGGGTGGCAAGAGTAATGATGGCCAAGACGAATTCAAGAAGTATCGACCTGGATGGGAGAAGCCTATCCATAGTCTGCTAATCGATCACGGCGTCCAGGTCGTGTTTCACGGCCATGACCATATCTTCGCAAAACAAGACCTTGATGGAATCGTCTATCAAGAAGTCCCACAACCGAGCCATGCGCGTGTGGGCAACACGCGTACTGCCGCCGAATACGGATACTTATCCGGTGAAATCCAACCGAGCTCTGGTCACATCCGAGTTCGGGTCTCACCCGAGAACTGCCGAATCGACTACGTTCGGTCGTACCTTCCAAAAGACGAGAACGGCAATCGAAAGAATGGCGATGTGGGTTACTCCTATCAAGTCGCACCGTATTCGAAGTAAATAAGTAGGAGGAAAAACTGCGAATAGAAAAAATGGTAACTGCCAAGACCGTGAACCGCTCGCCCGGGACACAGTCCCAGGCTACGCGGTGTGGTTTGTCTCGGTTCTCGCTGTCTGACTTGTCTGACTTGTCTGACTCCACAACAAGCACCTCCTCCCCTTCTCCCGCTGGCGGGAGCAAGGGGCCGGGGGATGAGGGTGGTGTCCGCGCAACAACACTGTCAACCGCTCGCCCGGGACATAGTCACAGGCTACGCGGTGTGGGCTACGCCTCCTACCTCCCGCCTAATGTTTACTTTCAACCGATACTTCCAACAATTCTCAGTTCAATCGATATGCGTTACTTCATTCTTCTCGCCTGCTTCGCGTTACACTTCTGCCCGGTCCGTGGTTTGGCACAGGACCGACCCAACATCATCCTGATGCTTTCTGATGATCAAGGTTGGAGCGGCACATCGGTTCAGATGCATCCGACCTTCGAAGGCTCCCGAGGATCGGTGTTTCATACTCCGAACCTTGAACGCTTATCAAAACTCGGCATGCGTTTCTCCAATGCGTATTCCCCAGCGCCGGTCTGCTCACCGACACGCATCAGTCTTCAGACTGGAAAGAGTCCTGCGCAATTGCATTGGACCAAAGCTGCACCGGCAGTCGCCGGCCAAAAATTGCTTGAACCTAAACTCATCAAAAGTATCCCTGCAAACGAAGTTACCATCGGCGAGATACTTCAACGGGCTGGGTATGCTACGGCTCATTATGGCAAATGGCACATCAGTGGCGGTGGACCTGGTAACAACGGCTACGATGAACACGATGGGGATACCGGAAACGAACAAGCATTTAAATTTGTCGACCCGAACCCAGTCGATATCTTCGGGATGGCAAGCCGCGCAGAAGCGTTCATGGAGAAACACTCCAAAGACGCCAAGCCGTTTTTTATTCAACTTTCCTGGAACGCGCTGCACGCATCAGAAAACGCGAACCGTGCAACACTTGCGAAATACGAAGCAAAGCTTCAAGGGCAAAACGAAAAACGAATCTCCACCGCTGCAATCACCGAAGACCTCGATACGGGGGTCGGTCAAGTTCTCGATGCCGTCGAACGACTCGGCCTTTGGAAGAACACCTACGTCATCTACATGTCCGATAACGGGGCCGGTGGTGGTGGGGGAACCAGTATTGCTGCGGGAACCGGTGCTGCTGCGGGTGCTGGAAACAATGACCAACAAACTCGAGGCAACGCCAAGCGAGGTTTGCGAGGTGGGAAAGGTGGCGTGTGGGAAGGAGGGATCCGTGTCCCGTTTATCATCGCTGGACCGGACATTCAACCAAACTCTTGGTCCCATGTTCCGATCGTCGGCTACGACCTGTTCCCTACCTTCTGCAACTGGGCGAAGATCCCTCAAGACCAGCTTCCTCGCAACATCGAAGGTGGCTCATTCGCTCATATCCTACCGAAGGATGGCCAAGGAGAAATCAGCCGTAGCCGCAACGGACTCTTCTTTCACTTTCCACATTACCAAAGCGAAGACGGACCGCAATCTTCTGTGAGAGATGGCAACTGGAAGCTTATTTACTTCTACGAAGATCAACACGCAGAGCTTTTTAACCTAGAGAGCGACATATCTGAACGAACCAACCTTGCTCCCAAGGACCCGAACCGAACCATGGCTATGCAGTCGCAGCTTGAATCCTACCTGCGTGAAATCAATGCACAATTTCCAACGCTTAACCCTGAGTTCGACCCATCCTCACCTTCCCCAACCCGCAAAGGCAAAGGGCAAAACGAAAAACCAAAGAATCGTCCTTCCAAAGTAAAGTAATCTTCAATCACCAGTCACTTCCTATTGGACACCTAAACCCATGACACCATTTCATTTGATCCCTGTACGAAGAGCGTTTTATCGTTTGCGAACAAGCCTGCTCGTCGGGCTGGCGTTACCGACACTATGTTTCATTCAAGGAGCTTCTTTCGCACACGAAGGTGGTCACGGAGACCAAGCGATTAAACCCAGCAAGAACACTTGGACGCTTCAAGCCAACAAGTCACACTTCCATGGCACCTTTCTTTCTGCAAACGAGTCCCACGTCAAGATTGAAACCACACAAGGGAAGGTACGCGAAGTCCCCATCGATCAGCTTTCGAAACTCGATCAAGATTGGATCGCGAAACGGCAAGAGGAAATCCGAATCCATAACACCACGATACCTCGATCTTTAATAGATGCCGCCGCTGCCCCAGCGACGCGATTCGTATCGACCAACCTTGCGATCGATGCGATGCTTGACGAAGCTCCTTCGATTCACGAGCACTTCAAACCCTTCGAGAAAACGCTCGGTCTGCGATGGGACAACGATTACTACTACGTTGAATCCAACGGGATCCCCGATCACCCCATGATGATCGGCATCACCGCTTGGCAGCAACAAGTGCCACTGCCACAGTCCTATACGGGAAGAAACGCATGGCGCATTCCGCTTAACCCAAAACCGGCTGCTAAACCGATGTCTGCGAAAAAGAATTTCTTTCGCGGTGCAATCGCTCTAGCGGTCAACGGCATCCCGATTTTTAACCCCATCAAGAACGACGGAAAAACCGACACACTCATCGCCGGTGAACTCGATCAGTACGGTGGTCACTGCGGACGCGCTGATGACTACCATTACCACATCGCTCCCGTTCACCTCGAACCTATCGTCGGTCGCTCAAACCCTCTTGCTTATGCACTCGATGGATACCCCATCTACGGTTACCAAGACCCAAAGGATCCCGACTACGGACCTCTCGACCAATGGAATGGTCATCAAGCCCCTAATGGTCAGTATCATTATCATGCTACGAAGAACTATCCATACCTCAACGGTGGTTTCTACGGTGAAGTCGTCGAGCGAGAAGGCCAAGTCGATCCGCAACCGCGAGCCCAAAGTCCACGGCCTGCGCTCCCGCCCTTGCGAGGTGCAAAAATCACTGGGTTCGATGAGCCATCCCCAAAGAACTTTCAACTCACCTATGAGATCGCCGGCAAGAAAGGATTTGTCCGCTATAAACTCGCCGACGATGGCTCAGTTGCTTTCGAATTCCAAGACCCTAATGGATCGGTCCGAAAAGAAAACTACCGCGCTGCACCGCAACGCCCCGAAGACAGGCAACGCCCCGAAGACAGGCAACGCCCCGAAGACCGACCTCGCCGTGAAGATCGCCCACCTCAAAACGACAAACCACCACGCAACAACAAATCCGAGCTGACACTCACGAGCAAGTCGGTCAATGAGCAAGGCAGGATCAGCAAAGACTGCACTTGTGATGGTGCAGGGCAATCACCGGCTATCGAATGGGATAAGCTACCACCCAACACCCAATCCGTCGCAGTCTCTCTGTGGCACAAAGCTCCGGATCAAGAAAAATCGTATTGGCTGGTCTACAATCTAGACCCAACGCAAAAGGCGATTCCTCAGAATGCTTCTGCAAAAGAACTCGGTGGGACTCTTGGACTCAACGATAAAAAGAAGACCGCGTACGATCCGATGTGTTCTCGTGGACCGGGAGTCAAATCGTATAGCATCACCCTTTACGCCCTCTCGAAAAAACTAGAGCTCGATCCAAAAACAACCGACCGAAAGAAACTGCTTCAAGCCATTGAGGATTGCAAACTTGGGGAAAGCACACTTGAATATCAGTATGAACGCCCCCGCTGATATCCGCGCGATCGATTCCTAATCGATGGCGTATAGCTATAAGGAATCGCATCATTTACGAAATTCAGTCCCTGAACAAGAAGCAAGTTGAAACGTTGGTAAGTTGGGCCGGTCGCGAAGGCTGGAATCCGGGCCTTGGCGATGCCGACCTTGTTTGGCAAGCGGACCCGCAAGGGTTTCTCGGCATGTGCATTGCAGAGAATGGTGTTGGAGAGAAGTGCATTGCCGGTGGGGCCATCGTTCGACACAACCCAATGTTCGGCTTCATGGGACTATTTATCGTCGAACCTGAATATCGAGGGCAGGGACTCGGTCGGAAATTGTGGTTCGCTCGTCGCGATCGATTGCTTGATCGACTTGCCCCTGGTGCAAGCATCGGGCTTGATGCGGTCGACGCGATGGTCGGATTCTACGCTGCGGGTGGTTTCAAACCTTTTACTCGCCATCGCCGATTTCAATTTGCACCCGACCAATCGCAATGGAACGACTTGAAACGCGGTTCGCATCAAAGCGTTGGTTATGCGCCACGCCCCTACCGAGTTGAAGATTTTCCTGCGATTCACGCGATGGATCTCGAATGCTTTCCAGGTGAACGAGCCAACATCCTTGAGCCTTGGATCACGCAAAAAAATGGACTTACCCTCGTCGTTCCAAACCCCAACAGCCCCAATGAAATCCTCGGTTTCGGCACCATCCGCAAATGCTTGGTAGGTTGGAAGATCGGACCGTTGCAAGCTCATACGCCGGAAATCGCAAAGGCCTTGATCGAGCAACTTATCCTCGACGTAAATGCTCCATCGGTCATGATCGATATTCCGGATAACAACCCCGAATCGCTCCGCTTGTGTCAAAGCTTTGGTATGCAAGAAGTCTTCGGATGCGTCCGCATGTATCTTGGATCTCCACCGACCCTGAAGAACGAACATCTCTTTGCAATCTTATCGCTTGAAATCGGGTAATCGCAACGCGAGTGCGCACAGGGAATTCAACTCGACTTTACGTAAACGTCCCTCGACAGCGATCAATTGCTCAGCGTGGTGGGCGCAAGCCTGGTGATACCAGTTTTTTCTCAAGCATTCCAAAGCCCCATTGAGCGAGAATCGCCAAGAGTGCAGCAGGAATGGCGCCTTGAAGTATCAGCGAGATACTCGATAGACGGATCCCTGTAAGAATAGGAGAGCCGTATCCACCTGCTCCAATCAAAGCACCGATTGTTGCAGTCCCGACATTGATCACCGCAGCCGTTTTGATGCCGGATAGGATCGATGGCAAAGCCAGAGGCAACTCGACAAGTCGCAGACGTGAGTTTTGATCGAGGCCGAGGACTTCTGCGGACTCACGTATCGCGGCGGGTATTTGTCGCAATCCGGTATAAGTATTTCGGACAATCGGTAGCAAGCTGTAGAAGAACAGTGCTGCGATAGCTGGCAGTGCGCCGAGTCCGAACAACGGGATCATAAAGACCAGTAGTGCCATCGATGGCAACGTCTGAATAACGCTTACAACCCCCAAAACCACATTGGCAACCCTTTCATTGCGTGCTGCCGAGATCCCTAATGGAACAGCCACCAGAATAGCTAGTCCAAGGGACACGGCCACGAGGAATAGATGTTCCATGGTGGTCTTGAGCAACCTGTCTGCAACTCGTTTCCACTGAGCAGTAGGGCTCATCGAAGGCAAAGGGCGGTTCATTTGAAGTTTGTTGTTTAAAAAATCTCCTGCTACGAACGCTTCCATTTTGTTCTGCAGGCGCACGCGTCCGGTCATTCCAGACATCTCAGAGGGATCGATCAATCCTTCCAGTTTAAGAAAGGCCTTGGCGGCGTTCGGAGCGCGTTGTTCGAGGTCGGTTCGCATCAAGACGACCGCATGATAGGTAGGGAAATAATCCAAGTCATCTTCGAGGACTCTGAGTCGATAGAACGGGATCTCGGCGTCGGTGGTATAGATGTCCGTTACTTGGATCGCATTGTGGACGAGGCCGCGATACGCCAGGTTGTGGTCCATTGTCCGAATATTGCTAGTCGTTATTCCGTAATGCTCTGCGAGCGCATTCCAACCATCACGGCGTTCCCTGAATTCATCGCTCAATCCATACTCAAGTTCCGGATGACTCTTTAAATCACTGATCTTTCGGATACTCAATCGATCAGCGACGACCTCACGCATTCCCATAGCGTAGGTGTTATTGAAGCCAACCGTAGCCGACATCAGGATCCCTCGCCGAGCTAGTTCTTGGCGCATCTGCTCTTCGCTCTGCACCGCGATCCCCTTGCGCGCAGCTTCAGCGAGGATCTCTTCTCGAATTGTCCCTGTGTAATCGACATAAGCGTCGATCTCACCCGACACAAGCGCATTCCAAAGGATTTGCGTACCGCCCAGTTCGGCGAGATGTTCAACGCTAGCCCCTGCATCACGACCGAGATGACACAGCATCTCCCCAAGGATCACCGACTCGGTAAAAGCCTTGGAGCCAACCTTCAATTCCGGCGATGAATCGCGATTCGCTTCACCGAACACATTCGATCCGGCAAACAATCCCAACATGATCGCTGTGATCATACGCGTTGCGAAACGGAACTGAAGCAAGTCTACCAAAGAGGCGTGCAAACAGATCATAAATCGGATTCTCCGAAAAAGGTCTCTGAGTTCCATCACACGTGCGGTATGCGCTGAGCGTGGATGAATCGTGTGACGTACTCGTTGGCTGGTTGATGAATCAAGGATTCCAAAGTTCCTTGCTGGACGATTTGTCCTTCGGATAACATCATGACCTGATCACCAAAGAATCCCGCTTCTCCCATATCATGCGTAACCATGATCGATGTCTTGCCCAGCGTGCGGATGATCTTGAGCAAGTCCTCTTGGAGATCGAATCGAACCAGCGGGTCCAGCGCCCCCATCGGTTCATCGAACAGGAGGACAGGGGGATCCAACATCAGAGCGCGCATGATTCCAACGCGTTGACGCTGTCCACCAGACATCTGCGCCGGATACCGCTTGAGCGCCGCATTCGGCAATCGAGTTAATTCAGCAAGCTGTTCGACCCGCTTCTTGCGCTCATCCATACCCCAACCGAGATACGTAGCCATCAAGCTGATGTTTTCGAAAGCTGTCAGATGGGGAAAGAGTCCTCCGTCTTGGATCACGTACCCCATACGCCGACGCATCGTCGTCAACTTATCAGGTGTCATCACCTCGGAGTCGAAACGAACGGTCCCGGAGTCAGGCTGTATCAACCCGACGAGCAGTCGCAGCATCGTGCTTTTCCCACACCCGCTCGGACCGATAAGAACGGTCGATTTACCGACGGAGAACTCAACGCTGGTCGGCTTGAGGACTTGCATATCACCAAAGGACTTCGATACTGAATCGAGCGAAAACATTTCCGTCCCTTTCTTGATAACCTGAGTGATCCACTATCGAGTTGCTCCGACGGTTCGATCGATTCCCGCGATCATTCCCCAAGCTTCCCCTTGAAGTCGTGGTGCTCATTGAGTTCATCGAGCATTCTCTGCACTTCGAATTGCATCTGCTTTGTCAAATCCGCAGCGGACAACTTATTTTCTTTTCCTTTGGGAATTCGGATAGGTGGAGCGAACTCAATAGTGACGCTCTTGGGGCCATGCACACTTGGATATGGAGCACCCAAGACGTCTTCTTCAAACTTGTCGATCGTCTCAGCGATTCGTTCGACACTCGGTTTTTGAATCAAGTAATCACCTGGATAACTGTACAACTGAGTAATGAAGAACATGCTTTGCATGTCGGCTTCGTACTGAATCATCTCGGCATCAGATATCTCAGGACGCGATTGCAGTTGAATAATGCGCCGTCGGATTTCCTTGACTCGTTCGGGCAAGCTACCATCGGACACGGTACCAGCATACCTGATTTCCGCATCGGAAAGTACACGGTTCGCGAGGGTTTGAATGCGATCGGCAAGCGAACCGGTTTGGACAGATTGATAATATTCCAGTTCTTTCAGAGATAATAAAGCATTTGCGATAGAGAGTATTCGCTCTTGCAAGCTGAGATGTTTCTTCGGACGCCAGAATAAACGATCTTCGACCTGCGAAAGTGTTTGTTCAAGGCTCTCTTGCGGATCTGCGGTATACCATCGCTTGATCGCTACAGGAATGACCACGATATCCCGTTGGCTCTTGCGTGCAGCGAGCAAAGCCATTGCCGCTGCTCCGTCGCGAAATAGGGTGACACGGTCGTTGGTGTGGTAGACATCTCCCTCTGGAAAAACCACCAATGGGGAGGGTTTATTCTGCAAGATGTCGACAGAAGTCTTGATTGCAGCCATGTCCGTTCCTTCGCGGTCAACGCTGAAACAACCGCATCGCTGCATTGAGAATCGTTCGAAACGGCTGCTTTGATGAAAGACTTGCCACGCGGTCATGATAAAGAAAGGGTGCCCCGCACGGCGAGCAGCCTCAATTAGACAATACGAATCCCAATGAAAAGAGTGGTTGGGGGCCAATAAGATCCCGGCTTTTGCATCGAGCGATCGCTGAAGGTGTTCGAATCCCTTGATTTCGATAGATTCGATCCTTTGTTCGCGAAGAGCTTTCGCTCGCAAAGGGTCCACGAGACGGAACCACCACCTCGACATTTTCGGGGGCCAAAAAGAATCGGGAGTTCGATAGGGCTGGATATTCATATCAGTACTGATGCATCCAGAAAAAGGCAACCAAGACCATCGGTTCTCCGGGAGCACCCATCGCTGGTCGCCCAACTCTCACCACCGACGATTATCCAACCAGAGTTCGTCAATTATACTCAACTACCGCGCCATCGGCTTTCATGATGTGCATTTTTGCATCCCAAACGACTTGTACCCAGCGCAGCAGACTCGTAATCAACGCAGCGGTAATTGTGTCCGAGCGTCCGCGCAACAAAGAACGGGAAAAAACGTTCCTCGAAACGTGCTTGTCCAACCCGTGAGACGAAAATAACCAGCTCACCCCTGTACCTCTTTAATTTCCTGTCTGTTTCGTCTCCAATACAATAGACAACTGCGAAGTTCGTTTTTCGTCCTATTACCTTGACTTTGATACAAGCTACTCATGAATCAACGATCAGATCTCAAGCTGCGACTTTTGTATTGTGCGCTTGCCTTGGGGGTGCCTTTCGCCTCTCCCATTTCCTCGGTCGCACAAGACCCCTCAGGGGATCGGATTGAGAAAGCCGCATTTGAACTGCGCGAAGAG
>Ga0114977_10000496_pt1 | contig 26346 bp, 27 predicted proteins | sample S_130805_MF_Meta_FD_87026 | JGI IMG/M metagenome (GOLD analysis project Ga0114977, IMG submission 87026) | Freshwater microbial communities from Lake Simoncouche, Canada to study carbon cycling - S_130805_MF_MetaG | ecosystem: Environmental > Aquatic > Freshwater > Lake | place: Lake...
AGTGATTTCGATTTTTTTAATTCTTTACATTTATAATTTTGAAATAAACGGATACATTTCACAACGATAGAATTTTTATATTTAATTTTTATATTTTTAAAAAAAACATTAAATAAAAATTTTGGAGGATTTCCTCTCCTTATTTTCTTTAGTTTTCTTAATTTTTTAAAAATATCTAAAATTTTTAAATTTGTTTTTTTTTGTATAAACTTACTTACGCTAAAAAGAGCTGGCGTATCATAATTTTTCTGTGGATAAATAGTATCATCAAGATCAAATATAAGAATATCAAATTTAAATAATTTTTTTTTAAGATTTGCTAAATTCATCGAGAAATCGAGTCCCAAAACCTGAAATGTACTTGATTGTATTTTATTTTTTTTGGCAAACTAATATTTTTATTCTTATGAATTCGAAAAGATATTAATAATGGATTAAATCCACTTTTAATTGAAAAAATTACACTACCTGATAACCTCGGGTTAATTTCTATAAGCCAAATTCCATTTTTGTTTTCTATGAATTGAAAATTTGTAGGGCCATAGAACTTTAGATACGAGGATATTTTTTGAATTTCTTTGACTAATTTTTTATGCCTTACTACTTTTCCAATTACACTAACATTTTGTGCCAATATTCTTTTGCGCGGAATTGCGAATATTAAATACCCATTTTTATCGAAAACACAATCAACAGTATACTCTACGCCTTGTATATATTTTTGTACTAGATATTTTGAATTTTTTTTGAATAAACTTATTATAGCCTTATCATTAGTTGTAAATCTATCTTTTCCACCTCTTCCTACAGCTGGTTTAATAATGCTAAAACTTTTGGATATTAATGATGGTAGTTTAACATTTTTTTTTTTGAAAAAATTATAAAAAATATTTTTGTTATTACAAATATTAATTGTTTCTTTTGGTGATATAATTACTTTTTTTTTTAAATTTGGAAAATTTTCAATATTTTTAGAAATATTTTCCAATTCTTCATCCACAAATAAATAGATTGCTTCAGCTTTATGAGAAATTCTATTTAAAAACTTTGGAAAATTTTTGCTTGTTCCTTTGGGGGATTTATAAAATTCATCACAAAAACTATCTGCAAGTCCAAAGCTATTACTATCTATTCCAATAATATAAAATCTATTTTTTTTTAATTGCATAATCAAACTTTTCATTATGGGTCCGTTTGCTGCAGATATAATAATTTTTTTATTCATCCTTTAATGTAAAATAATAATTTAATTTCATATAAATACCATAATATTAAATTTGATTATAAAGATTAAAAATTACAATAATAATTTATTTTTTATATTTTTCGCAATTGCTTTTAAATCATTCAGACCATGTATAATAAAAAAGATAAATACATCTATAAAAAATAAAAATATTGAATTATCAAATATAGTTACAATTTTCCATTGTGATCGGATTGTTTGTAAAAAAGTAGATAGGTTTGTTGGCGCAGTAGCTGGATGATAAGCGATTATTGATCTGTCTATAATTAAACTATATCCCTTTTTATACAGAGAATGACTAAAAAAAACATCTTCGTAAAAAGCTTTACTGTTGTTATTATTTTTTAATCTAAATGAATCTTTTAAGCAATTCTTGTTGTAAGCAACTGTACTACAAACCCACTCTAAATCTTCAAGTACCATCTTGCTATTTTTCTCCAAAAACGAACTGGGTAACTTTGGAATTATTCTTCCAGATTTTAGTACCGACATATACTTTGTTTTTTTTCCAAGATTTAAAAAAAAAATGATAGCTCTAAATAATAATGAATTTTTAAATATAATATTCCATCTTATTGCTTGATGTTTTTTATTCTTAAAAAGGATAGCGGCACTAACAATTTTTTTGAGATTGGGTTTATTTTTAAAATGCTGATACATCAGAAATATATAATTTTTATCAAGTTCCAGATCATCGTCGCATTGCGCTAAAATAACATTTGATGTCTTTTTTATTGCAAGCTCTCTTTGAAATGTTTGATTCTTAATTTTAGAAACTACAGTCTTGATATTCATTAATTTATATTTTTTTTTGAGTATTAGATCAAAATCCTCTTTTTTTGTACCACAGATAATTATTTCATTTGGCCAATGAGTATTCTCAAATATAGAATTAATAAGTTTTGGAATTTTTTCTTTTCCATTATGAGAAGCGCATACTACTGAAATTGGTAATTTTTTTTTCATATTTTGAAAAATTTAACTTTAATATTTAACAAGCAATGTTTAGAAATATTTGGTAGAATTTTATATAAACATACTAAGAATAACTCAATTTAAAAAATGAATTTAACTAAAATTAAATACTATTTAAAAAAAATCATATCTTCGATTATAAGAATATTTTTACAGAATATAGTGCTTACAAAATATCAGTATAAACCAATTTATTTAGCCGCTGAATTTGTTTTTGCTGAAAATATAGAGGGTGATTACTTAGAATTTGGAGTTTTCAAAGGTCATAGCTTTATAGAAGCTTATCATGCTTGTGAGGATGCTCGGAAAAAATATTCTAGTAAAAAATTTAATGAAAAAGCTTTTCAAAACAAAGAAACTTTAAAAAAAAATTTTCAGGAAATTTCAATAAAGAAAAATATCAGGTATTTTGCTTTTGATTCTTTTGAGGGATTGCCAGAAATAGACGCCAACGACACTAAACATTCTAGATTTCATAAAGGTAGATTTGCATCAAGTAAAAATTTCTTTCTATCAAATTGCAAGAATAATGGCGTCAATATAAAAAAAATAGTTAGTATTGAAGGATTTTACGAAAAGAGTCTTACGGATGCTGTGAGACAACAAAATCAACTTAATGCTGCGTCTATTGTTATGATTGATTGCGATTTATATTCCTCGACAAAATCTGTTTTAAATTTTATTACTCCTATTTTACAAAACGGGACTATATTAATATTTGATGATTGGTTTTCTTATAAGGGGTATCCAAAAGAAGGTCAAAGAAGAGCAACTAAGGAATGGTTAGATCAAAATTCAAATATTTGCATAACAGAACACGCAAGATTTAGCTACGCTCAAAAATCATTTATAGTCAATTTAATCTAATAAAAAATTTAATTTATTTAATTTTAGCTATTGCTCTTAGCCACCACGCTGGGTGGTCTTTTTTATAATTCATTTCAAAAAGATTACCCATTATTGAATCGTAATTATCTAAAAAATCATAATCTGTTTTATTTTTTCGGAAAAAAAAAGGTATTTGGGGTAGGTTCAATTTTAAAAAGAGATTTGTAATTAGATATTTAAAAGATTTAAAAAAAGGAGCATTTATTGATTTTCTAATACTTAATCCATAATAATCTATTGAATTAAGATTAAAAGAGTTTTTTTCTATAATATTTTGTAAAGTTTTTTTTTCATAAAAGAATAAATGAGGTTCATGCCTCTTTTTATATAAATAGTCTAAACAAGGCACTTCAAAAAAAACAATTCCATTTTTAGATAGTTTTTTTCTTATATTTTGCAAAAAGTTGTCGGGGTTGTCAATATGCTCCAAAACATGGGAAGCTACGATTAGATCGTAATTATTATTTTTTAAAGATTCAAATTTGTCAAATACTTTTAAACCTATAGTTTTTAAATTTTCGTATAAAGAATTATCGGTTTCTATAGCATCGTAAGTAATTATTTTAATTTTTTTTATTAAATTTTTTGCTAAATAACCATTTCCGGGACCTATTTCTAATACACTATTTATTTTTATATTATTAACGGTAACATAATTATTTATATATTGTATTCTACATAATGATATTGCATTAAGAAATGAGTTGCTAATCTTGTCTATTTTCTTAGCCCCGTGCGCTAATTGAAAATATTTTTGGTTATAATGAATTAGATCTTTTAAATGTGGCATTGGATAGCATTGCTTAAGTTTGCAAATTTTGCACTCTACAATATTAATATTTTTAAATATAATATTTATAAACATATAATTAGTTATAATTCTGAATTTACCTAACCCGCAATTAGCACATTTAAAATTTATCATCGTTTCTTACTTAACTTTATTTTTTTCATAAAAAAATAATAATTACTTTGATAATCATTTTTCATTTTCACAATCTGGTGATGTAATTTGGGTATAGTGAAATTTATGTATCTTGAAACTTTTATAGAGGACATGCTCATATTGATAGGTCTTTTTGTTAGTAATGTTTTATTTTTTATAAATCCTGCGTGCAAAAAAATTTTATTAAACTTGAAAACTTCAAATATTTTTTTTGCAAAATCATACTTACTAATTTTGTCTGGACTACAAATGTTAAATACTCCTGAAATATTATGATTTATTAAAGATAATAAAATTCTAGAAAAAATTGGCATGTAGATTGGAGTAAAAATAACATCCTTAAAATAATTTATTTTGTTCTTTACTTTAAAATCATACATAATTTTATCGCTAAACGACATTCTAAAATTTGGACCATAACCAAAAAAGTTAGTTCTAATTATTAAACTTTTTTTAAAATTTTTTAAAATATAATTCTCAGATAAAATTTTTAATTTTGTATAATAATTTAATGAAAATCGTCTATCTTTTTCCATGGAAAAATTTTTTTCTCCTGAGTAAACCTGATCTGACGATATAAAAATTATTTTAATTGGTTTTTTTTTTACTAAATCTACTATCTGTTTATTTAATAAATAGTTTACTTTATAAGCTTTTTTCTTATGTTTTTCGCAATATTCAATATTTGTTAAAGCTGCAGACAAAAAAATAATATCTGGATTTATAATATTTATTTTTTTTTTTATTTCTTCAATTTTATTAAAATTAATAAAAAAAGATTCTACAGAAGGTATTTTTGGTTTTTGTGAATTACATGCAAGATATAAAGAAAATTTTTTCTTAAGAAAAAAAACTATGTTCAGACTAAGTAAACTGCTACCGCCTATAATTAATATTTTTCTTTTCAAAAATAACTAATTTTTATATTGAAATTTACTAAGCCATTTTCTAAATTCATTAGGGCTTAACCACAAATTATTATTATCGGAAGTATAAACAAAACCTTTTTTAACTCTTTTTCCCGTTCTAGTAATTTTAGAAAATTTTGTTAAATCTATGATAGATGGAAAAATAATAAAATAATCTTTAAAATCATAAACAAATTTTGACTCATCAAATCCTATCATTTGTTCGTGTATTTTTTCTCCAGCTCTTTCGCCTATAATTCTAAATTTTACATATGGATTTATATACTTAGCTAAATCAGTAATTTTTATAGAAGGGGATTTTTTAATAAAAATTTCTCCACCGATAGACTTTTCCAAGGCCACGAAGACCATTTTCAGAGATTCTTCAACTGAAACCATGAACCTTGTCATTTCTGGGTTTGTTATTGGAAATTTTTCTTTTTTATTTAATGAAAGAAAAAATGGGATTACTGATCCTCTAGAACCCATAACGTTTCCGTACCTAACTACAGCAAAGACAGTGGATTGATTATTATTATTTAGATTGGCAGAAATAAAAAGTTTATCGGAGGCCAGCTTTGTTGCTCCGTATAAATTTATAGGATTAGATGCTTTATCCGTAGATAATGCGATCACTTTTTTAACATTGTTATTTTTTGATGCTTCGACGATGTTCATGGCTCCGAGAATATTAGTTTTTATACATTCTTCTGGATTATACTCTGCTGATAAAACAATTTTCGTTGCTGCAGCATGAATTATATAATCAATTTGATTATCTCTTATAATTGCATTAAGACGAGATAAATCTCTTACATCGCCTATAACGAATTGGACCTTTTCTGGATTACATTCTAGTTCTTTACTCATATTCCATTGTTTCATTTCATCTCTGGAATAAACAAATATTTTCTTGATATCTTTCCTTTTTGCTGAAAATTTTACAAAAGCTTTTCCAAAAGTACCAGTTCCTCCTGTGATTAATATTCTTTTATTATTCATGATTTAAAAATTATTTTTTCAATTAATAAAATAGTTTTCACACAAAATAAGGCTTGATTATTATTTTCATCGATATTTATATTTTTTTTATATAATAAATCTGATATCATATTTTTTATATAGTTTTTTTTACTTACAAAACTAGTTTGGTTAATATAGTGTTCTTTTTTATCACTATTATTGTCATAAAAAAAATTAAAAATTTTTTCACCACTTTTTATTTCAAACATTATTTGAAATTTATTCTTATATATTAATTTTATTTTCATTTTTTTTTTTTGGAAGTATTTTTAAAGCAAATACAGATCATGATAACACAATTTCCACAAAATTTCATTTATATCCGTATTTGATTTTCTTGTTCTTACAATGAAATTATTTTTTTTAAGAATTAATTTTTTTTTTTTAAAGTTTTCAATATGATCTATAAAAATAGTTGTTTTTTTTTTCTTGGATAATTTTATTAATTCTTTACATTCTTTCGTATTTCTGGATAATGGTTTTTCGCAAAAAACTGGTATTTTTTTTTCTAAAAAATATTTTGCTATTTTGAAGTGAGATGAGTCAGACGAGGCAATAAAGCAGTAGTCAATAAAAAAAGAATTTTTATAACTTTTTTTAGTGTTACTAATAAATACAATTTCGGATAATTCTGATAATGTTTTTTGTAAGATTTTACTCCAATGGCCATTTCCGATAAGTCCTGTTTTTAGCATTTTTTTAATTTAATTATACAAATTATTTCCTAGTTTTATTTTAGTTATTTTTGACCTCTCCAAAAAAGATCCGTGCTGAAATGGAATTTTTCTAACCAATTTTCGATTTTCATAAAAATATTTATTATAATGCTTTATTACAAATTATAGTTAATTTTTTTTTCCCACTCTTCTAATTCATTAGCCCCCCTAATTAAAGTAACGTCTCTTGCAGCTGGATCATTTATGCTAACGTAAGAAATTGGATCATAATAAATATTTTCCAATTTATTTTTTGGATGATACAAATTTGCAGAGGTAAATGGGGTACTAATTACAACATTTGCTTTCTCCATTAGATATTGAGGAGATACATCTTCATCTATTTCTATAAATTTAGAATCTTTTTTTAACTTTAATATTAAATTTCTGTATGAGGTTTGCGCGTAATCTCCAATTTTTCTCTTTCTTTTAAGTATAATCTCGATATCCTTATTTTTAAATAAATTGTAAATATCATTTAAAAATAAATAACTAAGTTTTTTATTATAATTGTTATATTCAGATATTTCACCCCAGCCATAATGAAGGGATTGCCTCTGTACTTCAGTATCAAAAATCAACAATTTAAAAGAATTGTTTTTAAATAAAAATTTTTTATCTCTAAACCAAATTGGTCCTACCACAATTAATTTGCAGTTTTTATTAACGAAAGGTGATAAAATATTTTTTTGGTGCTCGTCCCATACAAATATTTTATTCCAAGATATATTTGCAAATTCATAAGATCTATCAATATTTTTATTTAAGTAATCAGTAGGAGCATCATAAGTTGAATAAAAATATAAAATAATTTCTGCATTTTTAAGTTCTGAAAAATAAGTCCATATTGGCCTATAAAGTGTTTCAGAATAGTGAAATAAATATCTTTTGAAGTTTTTAGACTTTTTTGTGTCTATATAAGCCATAGCTTTGAAAATTTCGTTTAATAAAAGTGCTGGTGACCATTTACCAAGAATTAAAAAAATAAGAGATATAAAAGATAATAGAAGAGATATAAATAAAAATTTAAAAATCTTAAAAATATTTTTTATAAAAAAATATGATAGGTCGCTGTAACTAATTTCTAAATTCTCAGTTGAGAAATTAGAAATTGATGAGTTATCATGATTGATTTTTTTTATAACAATTCCTTGTTTTAGATAAAAATTACTAAACCATGAAATCAAGTCATAACTATTTCTTTCATTGCAATCATTGTTTGAAAAAGGAGTGTTAGCTTTATGGATTTGAAAAAAAAATAAATCAATATTTTCATGTTTTTTAAATAATTTTAATAGACTTTTAAAAAAAATATTTAATAACAAATAATTTGCATAAAACCAATACAACAAACAAAAAGATGGCCAAAGAACTAAATTTGAGAATGAGGAAACATTATAGTTATAATTTTTATTCATTACATTTTTATACAAAGTGGGAATCCTGTAAAATATTTTTTTTGACAAAACAGAACTTTTCAAAATATTTAAATTTAATTTTCTAAAGGATATTTTTTGTGAGATATATTGAGATAAAGATAAATTTAAATTTATTTTTTTAAAATCTTTATAAAAAAAAATAATTAATTTAAAAAAAAGTTGATCAAATTGATGTGTAGTTTTCAATAAATCCCCTTTTAATTTTCTAAATAAATATATTTTTTTTTGTTTTTTAAAAAAGCAGTAACCTCTAAAAAAAATCATCATTTTTTTTTTTGATGATTTTTTATTATTAAAGTAATATAAAATTTTATTTATTATCACTATTGTTAAATTCTAATTGGAATTATAGGAAGTCCTTTTAATTTTTTTTTTTGATAAATTTTAAAATTATTTAAAATATTAGTATTTATTCTTTTATAAAAACCTTTACTTTCCCAAACAGAAGACTCTTTTCCACCGCCTGCAAAATGTAAAAAATAACTGTCTAACAAAATCGACATAGTTAAGCTAGCCATTAATTGTTTATTTTTTATATATTTTAATAAGTGCGGAAATCGACTAGCGACCTCGAATATCCAAATTGTTTGGAATTTATAATCTAAAAGATTTTCATATTTGTTTTTTAATATCAAATAATTTAATATAGTTTGGCAACCTCCCCCTGTCGTTGTGTCAATATTCTTTTTATAATTAAAGAACCAATTGTGTAAAATTTTTGAAAATTTTTTTACATTAAAAACCATAACACCAACGCACATTTCGTCTTTTTGTGGTGTTAATTTCTCTGATTTATACAAGGTTTTTAAACTAGAGTTTAATAAGGAGTCTAAAGAATATTTTTTATTTACGAATTCTTTCCTAAAAAAAGCTATCTTTCTAATTGTGTCATTATAATTAAAAGGCAAATTCTTTCTTAAAGAAGTTAAATTAATTTTATTTTTTTTAATGCTTTTGAAAATATCAGGAGAATAAGGATTTATAATTATATCAATATCCATCACGCACAACTCTTCGACTTTAGGAAATTTTTTTTTAACTACCTCCCCAACTAATAAACGTTGCCAAGTTGCTTTTTTCCAAAATAAGCTTTTTTTTTCAATTAGATCATTTTTAAATAATACAAGACCTATGTTATTTTTCTTACAATACAATTTCCAAGTTGGTAAAATATTTTTTTCCCAAAGACTTCTATATTCTAAGCCAATAGCAATGCATGCTATTAATTTTTTTTTTGGCTTTATTATTATTTTCATTTTAAATTATAGAATAGCCACCATCAATTATAATATTTTGTCCTGTGATATATTTTGACATATCAGAAGATAAAAATAATATTGTTCCTATTATATCTTCTTCTTTGCACATTCTTCCTAAGGGTACTTTCGAGATATATTTTTTTTTAAAAAGTGCTGATTGTTTCCGGTTTATTCCGCCTGGAGATATAGAATTAACTCTGACTTTAGGAGCCATAGAGCTAGCAAGCCATCTTGTTAAATAAATAAGGCCTGATTTAGAAATTCCATATCCTGCGGGGTTGTGAACATTCGTACCAGAATACATATTCAAATCTGGTGCCATGAATCCATATATAGAAGATATATTAACAATACTTGCTCCATTATTTTTTTTTAATAAATTATAAAAACGACTACTAAATTCAAAATTAGAATTTAGTGAGACTTGAAAAACATTGCCCCAATTAATAGTATTTTGATTTTTAAAAGTAGTGGACCAGCCTTTAAGCTTGTTATCTCCTGTATAAGAAGCGTTATAGATTACAACGTCTAATTTTTTATATTTTCTGTTAATGATCTTAGCAAATTCTTTTACATCATCTGACCTACTCAGATCACATTTTTTATAAAAAATATTTTTATTTTTTTTTTTTATTTTAGAATTCGTATGAATATCGGTAAGAATTAAATTTGCTCCAAGATTGTAAAAAGCATTTGAAATTTCACAACCAAGGAATCCATTAGATCCTGTAATAAAAATATTTTTGTTTTTAAAATTAAATTGATACTTTTTTTTCATAAAGGTATTTAGCTATTCTAAAATCAATTTGGTCATCTATGTCGATTGATCTTTTTTTGGGTATAAGCTGCGCTACCACCTTACAATCAAATAAAGATTTTTTCTTAATAATTAATTTTTTATTAAGCAAATAAGCAACTGTACATATGTCGAAAACTACTGGGGATTCCTGCCTTCTGTGTATTTTTTTTTGGTTTTTCAAAACAATTTTTGCATTCCTTTCCTTATCTAAAGTAACCATATTAAAATATGGGTTTCTACTGGATTTTGTTACTGTAATTACACATTTTTTTTTATTTTTTTTGTGCATATTAATAACTTTAACAATATCTTCTTTTGTTTTAAGAGGAGAAACAACTGGTAAAATCAAAACATCATTAAAAATGTATTTTTTTTGGCATTGATGAACAGCGTGCTGCCATACCTTCCATTCAGGTGCGGTATCAGTAGATAAAAAGCGCGGTCTAAGAAAAGGGATCTCAGCTCCAAATCTTCTTCCTAGTTTTGCAATTTTTTTTGAATCAGTTGAAAGAACAATATACTTTATTGTTTTAATTTTTTTAGCTAACTCAATTGTTATTTGAAGTAAACTTTTATTGTTTATTTTTAAAATATTTTTATTTCTAAGACCTTTAGATCCAGATCTGACGCAAATTAAACAGAGCATTTGTTTCTTCTTATCTCATTTAAAATTTTTAATAATTGAACGTTGCTTTTAAAGTCTTTTATTAAATTTTTTCGATTTTGTATTGATTTAACTAAATATTTCATTTCGTTGTAGTAAGATATTTTTTTATTTTTACTGAACTTGTAAACGCTGGATATTATATTATTTTTTTTGAAGATAGTAATTTTTCTTTCTAAACCGTTCCAAACAGCGGTGCTTTTTGAGCCTATCACCGTACACTTTCTGGTATGATCATGTCTATAGAAATCCATTACCAAATTTAAGAAAAAAATTGATTTTCCTTTATTAGATTTAAATATTACATGGGCTGTATCTTCTGTATTAATTCTTAGATTGCTAACCTTGTAATTTAGAGCCGATATAATTTTTATTTTTTTAAATAACAATAAAAGAATATCAATATCATGACTTAACTCATTAATAACTCCGCCCCCTGTTTTTGTATGGGCCGAAACACTTTTACTATAATCTTTGTCTCTCCAGCTAGGTAAGTGCTGTCCCACTTCTGATCTAACAGAAAGTATGGTTCCCAATAATTTAGAGTCAACAATTTTTTTAAAAAAAATTAACGATGGTTCGAATCTTAAATTATATCCTGATAAAATAGTTATTTTTTTATTTTTTATTTCTTTTATAAATTTAATTAACTGATTAACATTAGTTGCAACTGGCTTTTCAATAAATAGATGACACCTCATATTTGAGAATATTCTTGCATAATTAATATGCTCTGTAGCTTGGTTGCATATTAATACCAAAGACGGTCTGAATTTTTTAGCATCTTTCAATGCATTAAAAACTTTTATTTTATTTTTTTTAATTTTTTGAGAAGTTAAAATTGCAAAATCTGATTTGGGTAATATTTTTCTTAGATTTTTAAGGTGCTTTTGTCCTATTGCTCCAAAACCAATAATAAGAATTTTTTTAATTTTATGCATTGCAAAAATTATTCAAAACTTTTAGTCCTTCTTTTCCGCTATTTTCCGGGTGAAATTGAACACCAAGTATATTCTTATCTCTTACGGCTGCAATAATTTCAGTATTGCTATAGTTATATGTGGCTAAAATGCTCTCTTCACTGCTGCAATTAACCTTATAAGAATGCACAAAATAAAACCAATGGGCCTGAGGAATGTCACTAAAGATTAGATCATTTTTTTTCTTTCTTAGCCCGTACCATCCAATGCTAGGGAGTTTTATAACAGTTTTTTTTTTATTTTTACAAATTATGTCAACATCTCCATTTATTAAGCCAAGTCCTTTTGTATATCTAAATTCATTGCTACTATTCATTAATAATTGCATTCCAAGACATATACCCAACATGTCATTTCCTTTTTTAGCAAATTCTTTTAGTGGATTAACTAAATCAAATGACTCTAGGTAATTCATGGCTACTGGAAAGGCCCCAACTCCTGGTAGGATAACTTTATCTGCGTCTAATATTTTTTTTTTATCATTAGTTATTTCTGATTTAAAATTTAAATAACTTAAAGCTCTTTGTAGGCTAAGTGTATTTCCTAGTTTATAATCAACAATTACAATTTTTTTCAATCAGAGTCTCACAGTTATTGAATTTTTTTTAGCAAAATTTTTTATTTCATCGATATTCTTTTTTTTATAATGAAGAATATCTGCAATAGCTACAGCCTCGCAATTTGATTCAGTAACTACTTGTAAAAAGTCATTCAATGAACCCATACCACCGCTTGCAATTACAGGAATATTAGTTTTTTTTGAAACTTGGCTTATCAAATTATAATCGAAGCCCTGACCTGTTCCTTCCTGATCAACAGATGTAAGCAATATCTCTCCTGCTCCTAATTTTTCGCATTGAACAGCCCAATTGATGACATCTAAGCCCGTGGCTTCTCTTCCATTGTTTGTGTAAACTTCCCACTTTCCATTGTACAATTTTTTTGCTTCTATAGAAATAACAATTGTAGAACTACCAAATCGATTACATAACTCTTTTACTAAATTTGGGTTATTTACAGCTGCGGTATTAATTGCAATTTTATCGGCACCACTTTTTAACGCTTGAGTAGCGTCTTCTATTGATCTGATCCCACCTCCAACAGTAATAGGTATAAAAATATTTTTAGAAGTTTCGGAAATAATATCATTTAAAGAATTTCTATTATACAAACTCGCTACAGTATCTATGTACAATATCTCATCTATCCCTTCATCAAAATATTTTTTTGCAAACTCGAAAGGATTTCCAATTACCCTCAATCCTTCCAATCTAATACCTTTGATGAGATTTTTACCTTTTATATCAAGCCTGGCAATTAGCCTTACATTTCTCATTTTTCAAATTATAATTTAACTTGTCTGACTTCTTAGGAACCAAGAATTTTTATTATTTTCTTTTTTTTCATAATACCAAATATGTGGGGATCTAAAGTTATTCGCAAGTACTTCAAAATAGTCATAATCCATAATTGGCTTCTCAAACATTTCTGATGCTTCAGTAAATTCTTTTGGGTTAATAGATAAATACTTAAACAATTCGTCTTGGAATCTAGATGGAAATTCATGATCATACTTTTTAACAAGACTAATTCCTTCTTCTCTATCAATATCGCCCGACCGTATCTCTTGAGCAGCGTCATATGATGCTCTCCCAATTCCATATTTTATGCCTGTCGTATAGTAGTGCAAATCATCAATTTTATCGTCTATACTATTATATTTGCTATAAGTGCCTGGAGTTCTAACTGGTGAAGCTTCAAAACCACCATGTTCTACGGCGTAGTAATAACAAGATTGAGGGTGCCATTTTAAATAATAACCCAAATAGTGTATCTCTATTTTTTCTTGGTCTACTATTTTTTCATCTAAAGGCAAATATGGGTTTAGTTCGTTTTTTGTAAGCCCAAATTTTTTTACTAAATCCTCCACATGTACACCGCCTAAATATAAATCTTTATTTACTTGAGAAAAATAATTTTTCTGTCTGGTCGAAACCTCTGTATCGCTTATTGGATTACCATATTCCGCCTCGTTTTCTCCATAGAAAACTAGGGGTATTTTAAAAAGATTTGCCATTTTTGGTGCGAGTAGTTTTTGACCTAGCATAAATGGTTGAAAAGGGTGAAATAATATTTCGGTAGCAAGTCTAGTTAGCAATCTGTGTACCTTTCCATTTGGTGACATTAAATAATTATCGTTACCAGCATGGATCCATCTATTAAAATTTCTCCATCCCCAGTCGGTATAAATATGAGGTGCCCATGTAACAGTTAAAGGATTCATTTTAAATTTATATTTTAAAATATGCGAAGCATAGAAACTATCTTTGCCTCCAGAGCCAGGAACTACGCAATCATAAGAACCATCATTTCTTCTAAACTTATCACAAAGATCTACCAACTCTCTTTCTCTTTGATCCCAATCTATAATTTGATTTTTTTTGATTGAAAAATTACATGCATCACAAATACCATTTTGATCAAAATTAATTGTTTTTTTTTTTTTATCTATAGTGTTTAGAAACTCAGCAACGGAGTTAGGTCTTTGATTTGTGATTACACATTTTTTACAATAAATAACATTTTTTGGCAGTCCATATTTAACTTCAGGATTAGTTAAATCTTTTTTAAAATCTGATAAATTAATTTTATTAGGATAATATATTTTTTTCATTTAAATTATGTCTTTAAATTTTTTTGAAATTAGATTTTTTAATTCTATTTTTTCCAAGATATTTAATATTTTTTTTGGTGCATCACCATTTTCATATGGATTATTTATTTTTTTAATTTTTTTTTGCATTATAGGGCTTAACAATTTTTCAATATTTCTCGTTATTATATTTTTCTTGGGTGCGCAGTCTATAACTGCCTTACTTTTCAGCCTCCCTGCTTGTCTATTTCCTATATTTAAAACTCCAACACCCAAGCTAGGAACTTCAATTATTCCACTGGATGAATTTCCTATAACTATATTACAATTTTTTACCAATGAAAAATACTCAGCTTGGTCTAAAGAAGGGAAACAGTAAGAATTAGGATTTTCCTTAATAAATTTTTTTATTATTTTAATTATAAAAGACCCTCCCAAATCAGCGCTCGGGTAAACAAAAAACTTTCCAAAATCTTTGTATTTTTTTAAAGAATCTGCAATTTCTTTCATTTGCACTTTGTAAGTTCTATCTTCTAAAGTAACTGGATGAAAAATAATAAATAAATTTTTATTACAAAATTTTATATTTAATTTATTTTGTAGCTGTTTTTTGTTTAAAAAATTTAATTTTTTTATGCTACTTACGCCAACGGATCCAGTAAAAAATACTCTTTTTGAATTCTCACCCATCTGAATAACTCTTTTTTTATATATTTGCGCCGAGACAAAATGAAGATGTGAAAGTTTGGTAATAGCATGTCTCATTGAATCGTCATAAGCTCCTTCAGATCTTTCCCCTCCATGCAAATGAGCAATTGGAATTTTATTAAAAAGAGCTGCAATTGCAGATGCAAATATTTCATATCTGTCTCCAAGAATCAAAATGATATCTGGATTTAATTGAGAATAACATGAAGAAAATTTAGTAATAGCTAGCGACATTGCTTGAGCGATGCCATGTTCATCATTTAACTTATTGAAAATCTTAAATTTTTTATTTATAAAAAAATTATCTTTTTTTATATAATCAACAGTGTAGCCAAACTCTTTTGAGAGATGCGATCCAGTAACTATAAGCTGAAGCTGTAATTTTTTAGATTTATGTATTTTTGAAATAATATTTTTTAACAACCCATATTCAGATCTTGATCCTGTAATTACACATATTTTTCTCATTAAATCGTTATTAGATCATCAATTTTATAATTTCTTTTTGCTCTTATAACATTAGAAATTTTATAAAAATTAATTGCTGACAATCCCCCATTAGCTCTTTTGGTTGTGATATTTTTCTCTGAAAACATTTCCCCTTTTGAAATTTGAGTTCTTGCCACTATTGATTTTCTTACAAAGGTTAGAATTTTTTTTTCTTTTACTGTTGCATTTTTAGAATAGGAACCTCTCATCTTTTCAATATTTCTAATTTTTTCTACAAAATTAATGAATTCTTTGGGTTCCAAACTGGCTTTGTGGTCTGGTCCTTTCATTTTTTTATCTAAAGTTAAATGCTTTTCTATAACTTTTGCTCCCAATGATACTGCGCATATTGAAGCCTCATAACTCATAGTATGATCAGAATACCCAACTTCAAGTTTAAATCTTTTTTTTAGAGTAAGCATTGCATTTAAATTGACATCCTCGGGTAATGTTGGATATTGCGTTGTGCAGTGAAGTAAGTAAATTTTTTTTTTACTTTGCCCTTCCTTGATAAGAAAATTCAAAGCCTGACTTACCTCTTTTAGATTAGACATTCCTGTAGATAAAAAAATTGTTTTATTATATTTGGCAATTAATTTAAGCAATGGAAAATTGGTGATCTCCCCTGATGCAATCTTAATGTAGTTTAATTTTATTTTTTTTAAAAAAAAAAAACTTTTTTCTCCGAAAGGACTACACAAAAAATTTATTTTTTTTTTTTGTGAGTACTTTTTTAAAATTTTTAATTGATTGAAATTAAGATAATATTTAGTTAATAATTGTCGCATACTTTCCTTTTTATTTTCATTTTTTTGATAATCTAATGTAGGTAAATTTTTTATAACAATTTCTTCCGGGATATAACATTGAAATTTGACAAAATCTGCTCCGGCTTCTTTTGAAATGTTTATTAATTTTTTTGCCGTAAAAATGGAACCATTATGATTTACTCCAACTTCTGCAATAATTATACTTTTCATCTTTTTTTATAAACTTGGTTTTTTTTTATATTTTTAAAAACTTGACTAGCCATTGAAACGATACACTTTTCTCCAATTTTGACTCCATTAGCTATTGTAGATCTACTACCGATAAATGTGTCACTACCGACTTCCACTCCACCATTTAAAATAACAGAAGTACTTATATGACTAAAATTATTTATTAAATTGTCATGCTCTATAAGTGTATTAGAATTGATAATGCAAAAATTTCCAATTTTACTAGCAGCATTTATTTTAACACCATGCATCACGATAGAGCCAATACCTATTCTTGAATGCTTAGAAACGTAAGACAAAGGTGAAATAACAGATGGAAATTCAAATTGCAATTTTTTTAATTTTTTATAATATTTTCTTCTTATACTTGAGCTCTTAATCTGACCAATTGCTATAACTGCATACTTTGTTTTTTTTCTAATTTTTCTAAGGTCCTCAAGAGTGCAACCTATAACTTTGTATCCAAACAACTTATTCCCCAGTTCTTTTTTTGTTGCATATATTCCTATAATCTTAAATTTTTTTGCTCTTTCAATAACATCAATGCATGATTTTGCATGACCTCCAGCTCCAATAATAATAATTTTTTTCATTAAGTTATAGGTAATCTTTTATATTTACTTGAATTGCATAAATTCCAATGCTGCAGAAGATTTTCAATTAGTAGTACATGGCATTTTACAGACCACTCTAATGTAGGTAAAGTGCAATTTTCGGTATTCTGAATTTCCTCTACTAATACATTTGTCATTTCACTTTGATAATTAACTTTTCCAAAATATTTTTCACCGTCATCTGAAAAAAATGTTTTTTCTTTTTCGATTAATGTCCAAATATTTTCATTGGTTAAAATTTTGCAGTGATATTCTTCGGATTTTTCTGAGCTGATTAGGATAAGTTTTGTTTCATCTTTATAATATATTTCTAATTTTCCGTGAATATCATAAAACCCTTGTCTTTCTGCTTTAATCCAAACTTTATTTAGTTCTTTTGAATTTATTTTAATTGGTAATGCTTTTTTCCATGACGAAACAAAATCCACAAAATGAATTGCGTTACATGCCAATCCTCTGAAATTATTAAAATGCACTTCTTTAATTGATGATATATTTATTTTATTTTTTAATTTTTTGTAAAGATCTATTTGCCCCATGGGTGTATTAACCCAAGATTTTTTAAAATTGGTAGATAGGGCAATAAATTCATTTAAATGATCTTGACTTTGAGCGAGGACTTTCTCAAATATTGAAAATTTTATTTTTGTTTTTTTTATGATTTTCTTCAACACATCCAATCTAATGTCAGCAGTTGTTGCCAAAATTAAAAAGTCATAATTTTTTTTAATCGATTCAAAATCTTGATAAAAATTAATTTGAATTTTTTGTCCTTCTGTTATTAGGCTATATGCGTTTTTAATTTTTTTGGGGTCTGTCTCAACACAATCAATTTGGCTAATAGTATTGAGCTTCATAACACTTTCGAAGTGCCTAATTCCAACCCTTCCTAAACCTACGATCAAAATTTTATCCAAAATAAATATCTTTTATAAGCCTCATTAAAGCTGAGGAGTTCTCAATTTTTTCTAAGTTTGTTTTCTTGAATTTTATAAAATTAATTAACTCCTGTATTTGAAGATAAAGCCCTGGCTTAAAAATTTTATCCTCTTTACTCTCAGAAGATTCTTGCCAAATTCTATTTTCTGACGAAATATACCTAAATTTTTCTATGGGCTTTAATTCAATATAAAATTTTTTTGTAGAAATGCTTAATGACCATGGTGCAGGTCTATTCCATATGCAGTTATAATAGACAATATCACCGCTGCTATAAACAATTTTTCTGGATATAAAGTCTTTTTTTAGAAAATCCGATTCACTAGTTTTACTAATTTTTTTTAATTTTCCTCTTCCAAAAATATTACAAAAATCAATCATATGAATAGAATTGGCATACATCCAATTTTTTACGACTTTGTCTGGTTGACCTCCTTTTTTAGCTCTTAATGTGTTTTCCTGGTCATTGATTGTTATTATTCTTTTCGAGCTATCTAACTTAAGTAATTTTTTAGCTGAAATTACAGACGAATATTTTCTACGATTCATTCCTAGAAACGCTTGAAAGTTTTTACTTTTCTTTATATTTAAAATTTTTCTATTTTCTTCAAAATTTATGCCCAAAGGTTTTTCAATTATAGCTGTGCAAGAATATTTAGAAATAATTTTCATAACTGACAACATTGCTAACTCGCTTACAGCAACTACCAACAAATCGGGCTTAGTTTTGATCATTAGTTGGTCAATGGTATTAAATTTTTCATTAACTTTGTAAGTATTTAAGAACTTGTCTATTGCTGATCCTGATTTATTAATTGCCCCAACAAGCTTAATTTTTGGTTTTTTGATTTTTTTAAATACTTTTGCATACTCTTCTGCCATGTACCCAGTCCCTATAAATGCAACCTTTAAAAATTTCATTTTTTTCCCTGTATCGAATAGAAAATTTTTTTATATTCTTTATTATTTATAACGTAATTGTAACTTCTCGAAGATATCTTATTTAGAATTGTATATCGTAATTTTTTCAGAAGAGGAAATATTGAAAAAATTTTATATATAATTTTTTTAATAAACGATTGTTTTGAGTTGGCTATCGCTTCACTTACATGCTGTTGAAATATTTTTTTAAAAAATAATCTGGCTTCATTTTTTTTTATTTTATCAATTTGAGAAATTATTGTAGCCATAATTCTAAAAAAATAATTTGTAGATTTTTCATAGTCTTCTGATTTGATCCAATCTTTATTATAACCAACAACTAGACCGTCAATATGTCGCTCTGCGTGAATATGCCTTACTAAATAAGGATGATCTAGGTGCTGAATTTTTCCATAAGCTACCATGGCGGATTCAATAATATACTCATCAGCTATCATTTTATCTGGACATATTTTTTTAAAGTCGTCATGGGAGGGAACGGGTTTCGTAAATTTTTTAAAATATTCTTTTCTAAAAATAGAAAAAATTGGAACTTTATAATCTTGGAATTGAAATGATAGTCTTGAGCCACTAGTTGAGGTTAAAATTTTAGCTTGCCTATAGTCTAAAATGTAATTAATTTTTTTTTTATCTTCTGAAGAATGTACTGCCAACCCTTCTCCTGTACAACCAATAAAATCTTTATTTTTTTTTAAAAAATCTAGGTTCTTTCTAATTCCAGAATAAACGAAGTAATCATCATCACCAGAAAAAACTACATAATTGGTTGACACACGATGAATAAACCTCTTCATCAAAGCACATGGATAGCCGGGTGAAAAATAATATTCGATAGATATGTTTTTAGTCTTTCTTATTTTTTCTTTAATTTTTTCTTGAATTAATTCATCAGAACTGTCTAGTATAAAAACTTTTCCACTAAAATTTATTGCAGAATAATAGTTAATAAACTTATTTATATAGTAAAATCTGTTTTTTGTAGGTACTAAAATTGTAAGATCCACAATTATTTAACTTTGGTAATAGTTTTATTTTCGAGTTTATATAAATAGTCGCAGTGCTTGAAGTTTTCTAAGATATGCGAAACCAAAATTATAGTTATATTTTCCATTTTAAAAATATCATCTAAAATTTTTCTTTGTGTTAACTGATCTAATGAGCTTGTAGGCTCGTCTAAAATTAATATTTCTGGTTTTCTATAAAGAGCTCTGCATATTCCAATTCTCTGTTTCTCTCCACCAGAAATTCTTGAGCCTTTATCTCCTATCTCAAAATTGTCGGCATCAATGTCATTTACTACAAATCTATCCAAATTCATTTTTAAAAGCAGTTCCTTAAGGTAATTTTTATCGTAATTGGTGTTATTTAATGTGATATTAAAACCCAGTGTTTCATCGAAAATTGAAGTGTTTTGAGACACATACCCTATTTTACTCTGCCAAGATTTTACGTTTTTTTCGCTGAGTTTTGTATCATCAATAATAATATCTCCCTTATCGGCCTTAATAAGTCCCAGTAATATTTTTAATAAAGTTGATTTTCCAGATCCGCTATCTCCGAAAATCCCTATTTTTTTATTTTTTTTAATATCAAGGCTCAGTTCACTCAGTATATTTTTTGTTTTTCCAGCATCACCTTGATAAGAAAATGAAATATTTTTTATTAGGATACAAGAATTAAAATTTATTTTCTCAAAGTTATCTTCGTTAAATTTTATTTTTTTTTTATTGTAAAAATTTGTCTCTACATAAAAAATATCATTTAAAGTCTCTAAAGATTTTTTACTAATATTAAATGACTGAAATGATACTATTATTTTTGACACTGACGGCATCAATCTAATAAAAATAATGGAGAATACAGCAACTAATGGGAGAATGTTTTTTTCATTAAAACTTGATAAATGTAAATAAAAAAATACTATAAAAATAAAAAGTACTGCAATTAATTCTAAAATAATTTTAGGAATATTTTTTATAAGAGAATACTTTATATTAACTTTAACAGTTTTATTTGCCTGCACAATAAAAAGATTTAAAAAAAAATTAATTAAATTCATAATTTTGATCTCAACTATAGACATAAATCCTTCTTGAATATTTTTTATTTTTTGACCTTCTGCTTCTAATCTAATTTTGCCATATTCAATAAGCTTTCTTCTGGTAAATATGTAAAAAAAGAATCCAATAAAAAAAAAAAATAAAAAAAAATATATAGTAAAAATTGCATTGGTAATAAAAGCCAAAATTAATAAAAATATTATTAATATTATTTCTGTGAACAATGATATTATTGTACCTATAATGCCCATGGCAAATTGGTTTGTTTCGTTTATTACATTTCTTAATAAATAAGATGGATTTTGTTTTAAAAAAAATAAATAATCACTTTTTAAGTAACTTTTATAAACTTTTTTTGCTAACTCTCTTTCTATTCCGTATGTCAACTTAGAGCTTTCCAAAACATAAATTAAACTAAAAATAGATCTTATGATAAAAAAAATAGTAATTGCTGAAACTAATTTTAGGTTTTCTTCTTGTACAAGAATACCTATGCCAAAATAATTAATATTCTCTAAAAAATTAACAAAATATAAAATATATGTATTTTTTAATACGCTCGAATCCGAAATGGATGAGATTAATGGAAGTACGAGAGATATTGAAAAAATCTCAAATATAACGCCTACCAAAGATAGCAAGCACACAAAAAATAACCTAGGCACAAACTCCTTGGGTATCAAGTTATTTATTAATTTAATCATTTTTAAATTTTTTTACTTAGTTCAAGCACTGTTGCTTTCAAACCATTTTGTAATGAAATTTGTTTATAATCAGGAAGAAATTTTTTTAATTTTAAAATATTTAATATTTTAGATTTGGCCCCCGTATATTTTTCAGTATTAAAAAAAATTTTATTAAAATCGTAATCAACAATTTCACATATAATTTTGGCGAAAAACTTAATCTCATGCTCTTCTCCTGAGCCGATATTCACAATATCATTTTCTGTTTTTGTTTCAATTTCTAGCATTTGATTGATAAAATCGAAAACGTGAACTAGTTCTCTCTTTTGCATTCCATCACCCCATAGCTCAACTTTAGAATTATACTTTTTTCCTTGTACAATTTTTCTTATTACATCAAAAATAAAGTGAGGAATTTTACTTTTTAATTCATAGCCCGGTCCATAAAGAGTTGATGCAACAAATGTTGTTGACTTCATTCCAAATTGTTTCGCTAAACTTTGCTGACCAATAAAAAGCATTCTTTTGCTCATGGCATATGAAAATAAACTTTCGATAGGCTGTCCATTTAAGTAATCTTTTTCTTCGAGAGATCCTCCCTCGGAATAAGAACAGCTTGTTCCTATTGATATCATTTTCGCCTGTTTTTGATGAGTATACCACCAATTTAACACGTTGGTGTTTATAAGCTGGTTATTTATCCATTCTTCGCCCGAATGATGTAAAGAAAAATCTCCTGCTTGTGTCCATGCAGCTAAATGATAAATTTTATCAAATTTTTTTAATTCATATCTTTTTAAAGAATCTTGATTTGTAAGATCTGCTTCTTTAGATGATAAGGGAGTAATTTCTGTATCCTGATTTTTTGATAATATAGAGCATAAATGCTTTCCTAAGAAACCACTTGCTCCGGTGATTAATATTTTCATCTCTGTTTTTTTTTGCACATGTAATGAAATCCAATATTAGAAAAGAAAAAATTAGGATCTTCATACGTATTATTAACTCCTCTGGGAAATTGACTAAATTCAAAAGCAATATCATCGCAAAGATCGAAATATTTTTTTAAATATTCACACCAGGTTTCAGCATTCCATACAGTTTGGTGCAAAGAATGTCCTTCGGGTGAGAAGCTGGCTTCTGTTCCTATGGAACCAACAAAGTAACCTCCCGGCTTTAAATGTCTTTGAACATTTTTAAATAAAATATCTAAGTCTGTTTCTTTAATGTGCTCTAAAAATTCAAAGGCAGTAATCAAGTCAAAAGTTGCTTCTTTCTTATTATTTTTAATAATAAATTCTTTTGCTATATCTACTGTAAATAGATTGTTTGGTATTATTGGCCAAAAAGCTCTATTTGATATTTTTGAAAAATTAGATCCCTCAAGTCCAACGCTGTTGTTACCATTTGATAAAAAATCATAACACAAACCTCCTCCTGCACAACCTAAGTCTAGATGATCTATTTTTTTAGAAAAAAAGTTATTAATAACAGATACAAAAGACGGTGATCTAGTATTATCAACGGCAGTTCCGGTAGGATACAAATGATCGGGAGAATCTAGAGCCACAGGAAAATTGGTAATTACTTCATAAGTATTTTTACTAATTAAATTTTTTAAATAATCTTCATCTACCCTCATATCAATCAATGACTGTTCAATTTTTTTCTCTAGAAAAAAAATTTTTTTTTTTAATTTTTTTATTATATGCCTGATTAAAAATTACTTTCATTTTATATTATTTTAATATTTGGGAAAGGTATAATAAACTTTCCACCGTTCTTCGTAAATGAGGACATTTTTGAAATAATTTCGTCTTGAAAATTCCATGATAACATAAAATAATAATCTGGATCTTTGACTGTTTCTTGACTTACTACTGGAATTTTTGTTCCTGGATAATAAGTGTCAAATTTATAAGGATTAATTTCAACAGCACAATCAATATAGCTTTTATCAAGCTTTAAATAATTAATCATAGTAGATCCTTTAACGGGAGCTCCTAGTGCATAAATTGTTTTCCCCTTGGATTTTAAATTACTAAATAATTCTAATATTTTAAATTTGAAACTTTTAACATTATTTGCAAATTGTTCATAAACTGGGTAATCTAATATTCCGTAGTCTATCTCATCTTGCAAAATTTTTTTATATTTTTCCGTTTTTTCAAAATTAGAACCTTTATGCTTAATGAAGGCTACGCAACTACCACCATGTATTTTAAAAAGATCTGCATCAAATATTTCTAAATCATAATTTTTAAGCAAATTATTAAATGTATTCAAAGAATAGTATAATAGGTGTTCATGATAAATTTGATCAAAAGCAATATTCTTCATCATAGATTGCAGATCAATAAATTCTGCGACAAGAACCCCGTCTTTTTTTAGTAATTTTTTTATACCCTTAAATGCACTAGATAGCTCTTCCAAATGAAAAAAAATTCCAGATCCGTGTATTACTGAAGCTTGCCCATTCTTCTTTAGAATTGCAGTAGCAATATCTTCATTAAAATATTCATTAATACACTCAATGCCCTTTTGATTAGATATCAGAGATTGCTGAATACCAGAATCCACATTTAGTACTTTGATATTTTTATTTTGAAAATTTTCTAAGAAAGAACCGTCATTACCTCCTATATCTAAAATGTAAGATTTCTGATCCGGAAAAAATTTTTTTAAGATTTGCATGGAAATTTGTGAAAAATGGGATTTTAAAGTCTTCGTAGTTCCCGACATATACGAGTGATGACTAAACATTTCCTCCTTGGGAACTGTGTAATTTATTTGTGACATCTTGCAGTTTTCGCAAATAACAAAAGTTAAAGGATAGGTTTTGTTAGTTTCGTTTTTTTTTATTTTAATGAAATCGTTACCCCAAGGTTGATTTCCCAAATCCAAAATTTCTCTTATTTTATTAGAGTCACAATTTCTGCATGAAAAAATCATCAATTTAGAAATTGCCAAAATTTTGATTTTTTATCATTGTGTAGCCCTTGATAAGCTCTTTTACTCCGTCTAAAATGGTATATTTAGTTTTAAAACCAGTAGCTTCTATCTTTTCATTAGAAACGATATAATTTCTCTGATCTGGATCCTGTTTAATCTTTTCTTCTATATAAACAAAATTTGGAAGAAGTTTTTTAATTTCTGCGCAAAGCTCTAACTTAGATAAGTTAGCATCGCTCAAGCCGACATTAAAAATTTCTGATTTCATTTTATCAAAGTTGTTAATTGCATGTAAAAAACTAGCCACGACATCTCTTACATGAATATAATTTCTTTTAAAATGTCCCTCAAAAACTATTAATGTCGTATCGTGAAAAGCCCTATAAGCAAAATCATTAACTAATAAATCAATTCTCATTCTTGGTGACATGCCAAAAACTGTTGCGAGTCTATAGCTAATGGAATTTTCTCTTTTCATTAAATGCTTTTCGATCTCCACTTTGTCAACTGCATATTTAGATATTGGATTTAATTTAGATTTCTCATCACAATAATTATTTTCTCCACCACTTCCATAAGCACTATTAGTTGTTGGCATTATAATTTGATGATTTGCTGAGCAAATTTTAAGCATCTCAATTATTGCATCATGATTAATACTTTGGGCTGCATAAGGATCTTTATTACAAAGTGGCGCTCCAACAATAGCAGCAAGTGGCAAAATAATATCATGCTCATTAATTAGCGATTTCATCAATTTTAAGTTTCTAATATCTCCGTTGATAATTTCAAAATTTTTATTTTCACAAACAGGTGCTAAACTATTTTGTTTGTACATAAAATTATCGATGACTGTAACCTTGTAGCTGCTGTTTAACAAAGCTGGTACCAACATAGATCCTATATATCCAGCGCCGCCTGTAACTAAAATATTTTTCACTTTGCCCCCTCGTTCAGCACTTTGGTTATAAATAAAATATCTTTTTTTACCAATTCTGGGTAATTTCCAATATAAAACGCATAAGAATGAATATGTTCTACATTCTTAAAATTATTAAAATTTTTAAATTTTATCAGACGCTTAACGTAAGGTTGTCTCAGCTGATTTCCGCCTCCTGCAGAACCAACTCTGTACTCAATTCCATGTTTATCTAGGTTTTTTAAAATTTTATCAAATCTCTTTTTGTTTTTATTTTTTAGAATAACATTGAAAGCGTAATTACTAGATCCAGTTAATAAAAAATCTTTATAAAAAAAATTATTATCTAGATTGTCTAAAAAGTAATTCAAATTCATAGTTCTTTGTTTTACAATGTTATTTAATCTTTTTAATTGCGTGATACCCAATACAGCCCCTATTTCTGTGTTTCTTACATTGTAACCAGCATATTGAAAAATAAATTTAACGTTTAGACTTGGGTTCTGTTTAAGAATTTTTTCTTGAAGACTTTTATCTTCC
>Ga0114977_10000497_pt1 | contig 26304 bp, 19 predicted proteins | sample S_130805_MF_Meta_FD_87026 | JGI IMG/M metagenome (GOLD analysis project Ga0114977, IMG submission 87026) | Freshwater microbial communities from Lake Simoncouche, Canada to study carbon cycling - S_130805_MF_MetaG | ecosystem: Environmental > Aquatic > Freshwater > Lake | place: Lake...
AAAAAAATATATGTTTCCAACTTGAAGTTGGAAACCTACCGGTGGTGATGTGTTGGTTGAAGTACGTACTTACTTCGTGCGTACTTACTTCATGCGTACTTACTTCGTGCGTACTTACTTCGTTAGAACTTACTTCGTGAGAACTTACTTCGTGCGTACTTTTTACGTACTTGTGTCTGTGGGATTTCCCCAAATTTTAACTTGATGTGTAAAAACTTTAAAGTTTTGCGGGTGGTGGACGAATGGCAGTCATTATTTTGAGAAAATGAGCGAAAAAGTAATCTACTTGTGCGATGGTCTTCTATGCCCAATCCCATTATCTATGAGCGGCAGTCAAGGCCATAGACAATTCATGCGACTTCCAGCTGGCTACAGAGTGGTCGTCGACCGTGCATCCTCACCTCCAAGACCTCCAAGAGCTCGTTCTCCTCCTGCTGCTTTCTCAGGTGTGACTTCTCAGGCTGCTATAGCATCTTTGAACCAACTAATCGCAAGTGATGATGACTCTGACGACACAGTAGCGAGCATCCCCCTTCGTCTTCGTGGACCTTCTCGACCAACTGTGCACCCCACTCACCTTCAACAGCAACGAATTGTCAACAGTGTTTGGGAATCTCGTAAGAAGTCTCCTAAGAAGCGAAAGTGGAGAGTTGAAACTCCTGAAGATAAAGAAGACGAAGATGAAGTGGAAGAGGTATTCGAGTGTCATTGTTGCACTTATTTTTTTGGCAATCATGATATGAAAAATTGCTATAACCCCAAATGCGCTTTTCGCATGTGTAAGAAGTGTCATGCTAGACATTTTAATGCATCTGATAAGTTGTGTCCTCAAAATTGTCCTCGTCGACGTTAACTAATTATTGTTTTTCTCGAAGAGATGATTTCGTAGTATATTTCTTGATAGAAAATATAGTTTATTTTGTTTTTCTTGATAGATTTATATAGCTTATTTGTTTTTCTTTATAGATTTATGCAGCTCATTTGTTTTTCTTGATAGATTTATGTAGCTCATTTGTTTTTCTTTATAGATTTATGCAGCTCATTTGTTTTTCTTGATAGATTTATACAGTTCATTTGTTTTTCTTCATAGATTTATACAGTTCATTTGTTTTTCTTGATAGATTTATACAGTTCATTTGTTTTTCTTGATAGATTTATACAGTTCATTTGTTTTTCTTGATAGATTTATAGATAACTACTATTTTTCTATATATTTTTCAATAGAAATATTTTTTCTATATCGTTTTATAGTTATGCGATGTGATAAAGCAACAAGTGTGTCATTTTGAAAAAGTAATTTTACGAAAGTGAACGAACTTGATCGAAGATAGTTTTTTTCGAAATTCAAAAATTGACTTTCGAAAGGGAAAATTGTACTTTCGTAGACAGTTTTTGTATTTTCGTAAGATAAAAATATTCATTATTTAGGCAATGTTTTGTTATTTTTGCAACAAAAATATCATTTTTAAAAAGAGGTGTCTTAACTGTTTGAAATCTTATTGTGGGTGTTTTTATCCTTATCAATGTCATTCTTGTAAACTAATTTATTGTTTTGAGTGTGCTTCTGAAAGTGAATGGCAAATTGTCAATGAAAAAAACTATTGTCATCTTTGTTTGAAGAAATAATTAATTATTTTTTCAATTTTTTTCGTGTTTCAATAACTTCTTTTAAAGCAGCTTTATAAGAACACCCCGTACTCGCTTGATAGTGTTTTGTCATTGTCACCCATTTGTTTTCTTTCCGAGGCTTCACTGATTTGGGTTTCTTCTCTTTCTTTACTTTCACAATTTTGTCGACTAGTGGATCCCCTTTGACCATTTTGACAGTGAATAATGAAACCAATTTCGTGATGTACAAAAATCGAAAATATTAATTTATCAATTAGCAATTGTTTTGTTTCTTTGTCTTGACCTTCGTTTTCTTTAAAATGTATTTTAAAAAATCTGATCCAATTATTTTTAAAAGTTCCAAGTTCTTTTTGCAACATAACGAGGACTGCAGGTGTAATAGTATTTTCTTTTACAACTAAAATAAGTCGAATCATATTCAAAATTCGATGAATACAATCTTGAAAGTCAAATTTCATCTCATCGCCAAATTTTAAAAATAATAAGAGAAATCTTGTAATTTCTGTTCCGAACTGAGTTAAACTGTAATATTTATTTCTTTTTTCCCACATAAAAACATTTCCGTCTATATGATAAGAGATAATCACTTCATTTTGAAAATGAGAAACTGTGATAGAAAAATCTTTTTTCTCCAAATCATATAAAAAAAATTCCATAATAATGACTTTAAAGTAAGTTTGCGGGAAAGCTTTAAAGTCAAATGTTGCTGTGTAAAAACTTTAAAGTTTTTCTATCAGGTTCAACTTGATTTCATTATTTTTAATGTTTCACTTACTTCGAGAAGTAACATTAACACCGCGTTCTTTTCAACATTTTAATTCACAGCCTCTTCCAGTTGTTTCTGAATTAAATTATGATCTTGTGAATTCTTTTCCAAAACGATATGAATATTATTTTGATTACCGAGTGTGGAATTATTTCAAGTTAATTGTCTCACGGCGTAAAAATGCAGTTCTTCAAGTCAGAGAAGCAAGACATCTTTTGAAAACTCATCAATCTGCCAAAGACGATTTAATTGTCCAAAGAAGTTCAGTTCCAATTGAATGGAAAAAAACAATTAATGAAAAAATCTCTTATTTAGATTTACGCTGTGATGAACTTTTTGATCGGATAAATTCTTGTGATGAAGTTATGAAAGTTTGTAATGCCGAATTAATTGCTCTTGTATACTTTCCTATGATTGAAGTCATTTTTGCTTGGAAAGATCCGCTCAAACTTTTTACTATGGACACTATTTTACTCTGTATTTATTTTTATGGAAATTTTTCAATTCCAAAAAGATTTGCCTTCTTTCTCGGTGATTATAAAAAGCTATGTCTTCCAAAACTTCGATCTGAAATTCCTTTTCATCCAATTTTAATGGAAATTGAAAGGTTATATGTCCATTCATTTCGTAGTTTATCTCGTGAAATTTCACTTCTAATGGAACACATATTTCGAAAAAAAGATAAACAAATGGTAACGTTTTTAGTTTTGATTTGGCGAGAATGGCGCGATTCGCAAAACAACTTATTTGAAAAAAATGAAACCTTATTTTATTGCTGCCACGATGTTCTTCTCCACACCCTTCAATTTCTATACCCAGGTTTACAACTCAGTCATTTTTCGAGAAATTCAGATTGAAAAATTACATTTGGTTGAAAATCATGAAAACAAGTTGTCCGTCGTAAGCTGTACCAGTAATAGGAGCTCTAACTAATTGAATTTTCATGCACCCAAAGGGTTTTATTGCGCCGGGTGCTTCTCCGATTAATGGTCCGAAGGGGTAACCAATTAGATAATTGCCCCCATCAACTCGAAGAGTCGCTGTATGACCTGTAGGATTGTAAATCCAACAATACCACCCCCCATCCGGGTAGCTAGATGTGTCTAAGAGATAATATTCAGGTAAAGATAAATTCACATCATGCCCATCGATGGTAATATTAGTCGCATAATTAGGGATATAACCCCCATTTAGAGTCAGAGGATGTGAAGCACTCCCGCCAGTATTCTGAAAAATGCACCCATTGCTCGCAGGAAATTTAACAGAAAGAGGGCACGTCGTTTCGATTGTATCAACGCCATAATTAATTCTACCGATAGAATTCTGATAGCAAACTGAATCAGCTCCATAACCTGCCGAATTTCCATTATCAAATACAAAAGAAAGATAATCACTTCCTAAGTGGGATGTGGCAAGATTTGTTGAAATGATCGATAATTCATTCACTTTCATTGTATTTGATCCATCAGTATTGCTGATTTTAATGAATTCATTATTTATTTCAACAACATGATTATAGTTATCACTCATTACAAAATTGTTTGCACTTAAGGAGACGCTTTGAGATTCATCTGTTTGATCAATCTTTAAAAGAGAAGGCGTACATTCAAAAACAGAAAATTCATTAGCCAATCGGAGTCGTTGTTCGACTGGTTCTATCATATTTGGATAAATCGCATTCATTAATGTGTATAATCCTTGTATTCGATCTCTTATTGCACCTGTAAAACTTACTGTTTGGAGAGTTGGATTTCCATTTTCATCAAGATCATTTAAAAGTGTAACTCCATGAGTTCGAACATTGTTTCCATTAATGATATTACCAATCGATAGGTCACGATTAATAATTAGGGAATCACTCAAAATTGTCGTTGTTGCTGTACTATTATTTCGTTCAATATTAGCACATTTTAATGCGACATCTTCAGCTGATGTCGATTGAGATGTGTTATCAGCGAAGATAATCCGCCCCGATAAAACAAGGTCTTGACAAAGAAGCGTTGTCATAAGCCTAAAAAATGAGAATGCAAGTGTTATCTTAAGCAGAGCATGTTTCACAAACATCATCCTCTCCAACCATGTCTAACCCAGGAGTAGCGAAAGAAACTTTTGAATTCTGTTTTTGTTTTTCCAAAATATCTAAATATTCAACAGGAGGAAACTCAAAAACGTCAAATTCAAAACAATCTTGAAGAAGACATTTTTCTTCGAGAGAGACCCATTTTGATTTAAAATATTGTTTTTCAGCGACATCTTCGATGTGAATTTGCGGGACATGAAAAGTTACGATACAATTTGGCGAAACAAAAAGAATATGATATTGCCCGTCGCTGCTGTCTTTTCGTGTCCCGTGATTCAAAAAATAACTTTCTCCTCGTTTTTCGTTGAGGACTTTGTACAATTCTTCTGGGGAATAATGGTAGTTTGATTTCATAACGTTCATAAAATAAGCATGAAAATCGTCAAAATTCCTAAGACCCCTTGTTGTCCACTCAGAAGAAGGAGAAAAAGTCCAAATAACATTTACTTTTTCTTCGTCACGTTCCATTCTCTCAATGAATGCACAGCGTGGAAAAACTTTTTCAGATTCCAACATCTCGTTGGTCACTAAATGAAACAGAAATAACAACTGACCAGTCGTAGCAGTAGCAATTTTACGGCAAGATTGAATCATTGCATAATTTAAAAAAACGTAATCAACAGGAGTTTGTAATCCGACCTGTTCGAGAAATTTCGGGAACGTTTCTTCATCGATAAGAAAACTGCCTGCCTCTTGTTTAACTTCCTCCTCACTGTCATTATCCATTTTAAAAGGCTCTTGAAGTTCCATTGAAAAAATAATGAATTTGTAACAGATTCTTTTCTTTCTCAAAAAATGAAGGAAAAACTGTTTAAGATACGAAAAAATGAAAGTATTTATTTTCATGGAAAATATTTGCATTTGTCTTTTATTCATTATTTTCAAGAAATGGAAGCACCTCTTGTGATCCCGAAGTACATTAATGGCAAGAAAATTGTCGTTGTCAACGATGTCGGTTATATGAATGTTCTTCTTTCCAATGGCATTTTTATTGCCAAAACAGCACCATTGAAAATTGAAAAGACAAAAGAAAAGAGTGGTATTGTTCTGTATCAATTAACTTTGTTTGAAGTGAATACTGGGACTGAAAAAGATGTGATCATTGTGATTCCTCAGCAATTTTCTGGTTCTATTCGTCTGGCACAATCAACTTATGAGGAGGCCGAAGGACCAGTTGTTGTGTGGGAAGCTAGTACCCCCGAAGAAATAACTTTCAAAGATGAAATTAATACATTCTTGTCTTTTTGGATGAGACCAATTCAAACGAATAACAGTTTTGGATCTATTCCAGAAATCAAAACGCTTGGTGCCTCCACACTGCTGAAATGGCCATGGAAGGAAGGAACAAATCTTGAGTATTTTAATATTTTTTCTCCACAAGAACATCTTCACCAAATTCGACTTGGTGCTGGTTACTTCAGTTTAGAAAGAAATCTTGTTGGGAGTTCTCTTCAGTTGTGCAGCCACACAGGAAAAACAGTTTCGGCGATTCTGTCCGCACGTGAATCAAAGAAGAGAAAGAGAGTGAAAGCTGTTGAAGACCAAACGGAACAGCAAACTGAAGAAGGAAAAGGGGAAGAAATTGATTTACGTTAACTGTAATTTCGTTTTGTATTTTCGTGTTGCAATTGCGATAATAAATGAAAATACTTTCTTTTTCATTATTTTTATGTCTTCCCGAAGTCAAATCGACCGATTACGTGAACGGTGGTTTTCAGAAATTGTGAATGCAGCACCTCCTCCCCCTCTTCCAGGTGCAGTGATTATTCCTGTAGCTCCTGTTCCTCCCCCTCTGGCTCAGCAAGGTCATGCAGCATTAAATCACCAACTCCAAAATCAAGTTAATCATTTTTTCGATGATGATGATATTACTGCCCAGCGAGTGATCGATTCTCGAAGTGATACGCATCTACCACGATACAATCGTCACACTTCCCTTCGTGAAAATTATTTAACTCTTGTTGGTATTTCGGATGAATATGATAATCAATTGACCCAAGTTCAAGCTGGTACTCAACCAACAGGTTCTATGAATTGGATATTAAATCATGAATTTTACCGTGGTGCACTTCAAGTTGCAAGAGAGTTTGGTGAAAACGCTCAAATTAGAAATCGCTTCCGTGGCGCTCCTGCTCAAGTTTTTCGAAGTGGAGTTGTTGAATATATGCAATTTTTGGAAGTCAAAATTCAAAAATGGGTCTATAATGCTGCTGAAAGTTTATACACTCAAGGTCTTGTTGGAAGTCAGTCTTTTCAATACATGAATCAAATGTTGAATCAAGATCGTGTTTCAGTGAACAACAGTTTACGTGATTTATTTTATCATTTTTATAATGGTAATAACTTAAGACCTTTGTCTGTTGCGCATCTTAACTCTGACATTCGACGAATTATGGATCTTGTGATTGATGCAATTAAATCAAGTTTCTATAATGCGCCAGATCAAAGTAATTTTTTACGATTATTACCTCTGTTACGAGATCGTGAACATGATCGGGCAAATCGATGGATTTATGAATTAGATGATGCTGACCCATATTTGACTTTAATTTTCGCGATTACAATGATCCGTTTTCCAACTGCGAATACCGAAAAAGCTCACGAACTATTGCCTTTTACTATGGTTTTTCCATTTAACATGGATAATGGCACACATCAAAATCATCTGTTGCATTGTGAACAAACCGATTTAGACAATCAACGGTTGTTTTATTTTATTCCAGAACACAAAAGAGTAATTGGGATCTGGAGAGAATTTGTTACGACAAAAGAAACAGCCCACGGAATGTATCGTCGATTTCAATGGAACTACAATGTAAACTTACTTCGTACCTGTCTTGTTCGTATTCCTTTGTCCCCTGACATTCATGGAATGTTGGATTTTACTGAGATGTTTATGAATGATAATGCTAGTTTATACCGTTATATTCGTGAACAAAATCCATTTGATTTGCCTGCTGATGAAGATGCACGCACCCGATTATTTGGTTCGTTGACTGTTTATGTGAATGCAAACCAAACGTTGCTTCACATCCCGTGGGTTCGGGAAGGTGCACCTTGGGATGCTGAGTCAGATGTCGCCTACGATATTTCAGAATTTCGCGAAGAAGTCTTTCGCATAATGACTATGACAAATAGTGGACAAAGCATGAATGATCGAATTCAAAATGAAGTCGTTTTTTATTTTTACTTTCAGTTTTTGCGCGACCCGAATCCAGTGATTCCTGCACCTGCTGTCGGTCCACCTGCTCTTCAACGTGCTCGAACTGCTCAATCCGCTAGTATTCAAGCTCCTCGAAGACCTCAGTCCATGGCTGGAATTTTAGTTGGTGCACCATTTGCTGGAACAAAAAAAGAAAAACATTTTTTACTTGGTTCATTAATTTCACGATTTACTTCATCCAATGCATTATTTCAAACACCTTTACGTGAATTGAATACCTGTTTGCTTATGTCATTAATCAAAGCTCAAATGTACTGTTTCGATTTCGATAGAATTGAAAAAAAATGCACCAAAGTGACTTATACTGGAACAAATTATGTTCGACATAAATGTGAAAATCATTATGTGCAAGCAATTTGTTCTTTTAATCCTCCTCGTGAATATCCTTTTCTTAAACAAATTGATGACAAAATGTATATTCGCCTTTTTGAATCTCAAAAGTATCCAGACGGAAATCGTTACCATGGCGGCTGTTTAGACTCGGAAGAAGAAGACGCATGGGAAAAAGCAAGTGAAGAAATTTATTTTCATTTACAAAACAAATTTCAACGTCATATTGATTATCGCAGTCTTTCCGATTTAGGACAAGCTTTTTCAGATTTTTTCAATGTATGTATTGCAGTCTATGATGTGGAAATGAGATGCAGCCGTGTTCATATGATTACTCCCCGCGAGTTAACAGCTCGTCAACTTGTGGAAGAAATGGGTTGTATCAAAATTATTCATTTGGTTTTTGATCAAGGTCATATGCATGCTGTTAGCAATCTTCAATCCTTTGTTCGTTCAGAAGGCCGCAAGGAGAATTTACGCTTTTACAATTATTGTCCTATTTGTGATCAAAAACAATGTCGAGATTTATGCAAATCGTATGAAAATACCTTGACTCACATAAGTTGTTGTTTGAATCAAAATACTTCGTTTCATATTGGATTTCAAGATGAAGAAAAACAACAGTCAGCGACACAATATCGAGAAGTAAATTTTCGTTGGCAAAGAAATAAAAAAGGAAAAATGGAACCCCATTATCAATGTGTGCAATGTGGAGAAGAAATTACTCAAAACTCCTATATGAGTCATGTTTGTTCAGTACCTATTAAAAAGAATCAACCAATTCCAGATGAAAAATTATACGTCTACGATTTGGAATGTTCTCAGCAAGTTGACGAGTTGGGGTTATTTAAACATGAATGTAATTGTCTTTACATTTATCAAGTTTATGGAGACAACCGAGAAGGAGAATATTTTCCCGATGAAATTTCGTTTATTGAAAGTCTAGTTCGAGAAGAACGGTTCACCAATACCACTTTCATTGCTCATAATGGTGGCGCCTATGACATTCATTTTCTCCTCAGAGTGTTAGAAAGAACAGAAATCAATCACACTTATATTCCTTCTCCAACTTCAAAACATAAATTTATTCAAATTTTATTGACTGACCAAAATATTCGTTTTATTGATTTTATGCGATTTATCCCTGGTTCTCTGCGTAGTATCGCGGACGCATTTGCCATTCCTGTGGGGAAAGGAGATTTTCCTCACCGTTTCAACAATGGAAAAAATGATGCTTATATCGGGTGTATTCCTCCTTTGAATTCAGAAGAAGACTATTGGGGAGCTGCTTCTTTTCGTTCCAACAAAGATAAAGATCATTTTGAAGAATGGTATGCTTCGCAAAAAAGTCAATTTTGTTCTTGTTTGGAGTTTCATGAAACATGTTGCACTCTCCCGAAATGGAATTTTCAAATTGAATTAAAAAAATATTGCTTGTTGGATGTCGTTGTCTTAGCCGAAATTGTGAAAAAATATCGTTTTGAATGTATGAATTTTGAAAATGATGAAAGCACTGATCAAGCTTCCTTGATTCCTTGGAAAGCTCCTCGACTAGATCCATTTCAATTCATGACTCTTCCTCAAATCACTATGCAAACATTAGTTCAAGGATTTTCTAACGAATTGACTGCTCCTTATTCTTTTAAAGGAGTGACTACTTTTCACAACAAAAAGCGCGGTGGGCAATGTTGGGAAGCTATTTTATGGTTAAATCGTCTTCAAGATTTACAACCTGAAATTATTTTACACCGAGGAAACTGTTTGAAAGAATATTATCATTTTGAATCAAATATTTCAATTGATGGATGGTGTCCTCAAACAAATGTCGCATATATTTTTTTAAAATGTTCCTATTGGGCATGTCCTAAATGTATGTTGGAACATCATGAAATGAATTGGATTATTCCTGATCGTCAATTGTATGCTAGTGAAGTTAGAGAATCCTATGAAGGAATGATGCATTGTTTAGGACCTTCCTTCGCTCGCATTGAAACTGTCTGGCAGTGTGATTTCAATTATCAATTTACGAATCCTTACTTGGTCAAATGTTGTCAATTAATGAAACCTGAAGATTGCTTTTATGGAGGTAGAACTGAAGTGTTTCAATTATATGCAAATGCCGATAAATTAGGGGAAGATATTCATTACTATGATGTTACTTCATTGTATCCTTCTGTTTATGCTCATCATCCACTCCCTGTGGGTTCACCTCGACATATTTTAGGTCATTTAATTGACGCGTCACGATTTCATCCAACAGCGTCCAATCGTTATTTTGGTTATGCTCGTATTAAAGTTATTCCTCGAAAAAGTGATTTATTGGGGTTACTCCCTCAACGCTGTTCGCAAACAGGACGTCTTTCATTTCCTGTTGTTCCAATGGAGGGGTGTTGGGGGACAGAAGAAATTTATTTAGCCATGCAAAATGGATATCATGTCGAAGAAATATATGAATTATATTATTGGGAAGAAAATCAACGCTCTGATCAACATCTACGTGGTTATGTTGATTATTTTTTGCGAATGAAACAAGAAGCTGAAGGATGGAAAAAATTAGGTGCCACGAGTGATGAACCGACAGAAGAAGAACAAAAAGAAATTATTGATCAGTTGTATATTCAAAATGGAAATTTAGGAAGAATTCGCGCTAATCAAGTTACTAAAAATGCAGTGAAACGTTCATTGGCAAAATTGTATTTGAATGCATTATGGGGGAAATTTGCTCAAAAATCGTCAAAAGGTCAACATAAAACTGTTTATGGTACTCAACAATTTCTTCAATTATGGAATGATAAAACAATTGAACAAAAAAGTTGTATGTTTCGGGAAATTAGTCAAGGAGTTTACAAAGTATCGTATAATTTGAAAGAAGAATTTGTGAACCCTGTTCGTCATGGGAATCTTTTTATTGCAGCTAAAGTGACTGAAACTGCTCGGTGTGTTTTGCATAAACAAATGCTCTTAGTTGGACCAGAACGGGTTATTTATTGTGATACAGACAGTGTGATTTTTCAATATCACCCTCTTTTAGGCGATTTAACTGGAATTGGATTAGGAAAATGGACAGATGAGTATCCTGGGAAACGAATTCAACAAGTTTACGCTCTTGCCCCCAAATTATATAGTTTAATGATTCAAAATAAAGAAGTGACTTCAGAAGTTTTTCGTGCAAAAGGCATTCAAATGACACTGGAAAATCAGCGTCGTATGGTCTTTGATAATATCAAAGGATTAATTGAAAGTATTATGAAAGGGGAAGAGACGATTCATTCTATTCAAGTGAAAAATTTTAATATTTTTACAAATTCAGGAAATAGTGCTCTCCCGTATGGTCACGTTTATTCGCGATACAATGAAAAGAAAGTACGAGCTATTATTACCAAAAGAATTTTTTCTATTGTTCAAGATATTAACTGGGATGAAATTAAACAAATTCGAACTTATCCAATTGGATTTGATTTGAGCTCTCTTTCCTAGGTAAAAAATTGCATGGTACCTCCCCTTTCAAAGACGATTTTGGCGTCACATACAGCGATAGTTAGAAGTTGGGTATGATAAGCTTCTAATAAATGACCAAATTCAAATTTCAAAAACATGTTGTTGTTTACGATTGGCACGCCTGTACGAAGTCGATCTGATTGCCCCATATAGGCTTCTAAATTGAAAGAAATATGAAATGTCCCTTTGAAAGGTTTGAGTATTGGAAGAGCACCTTGAGAATGGCGTACACCTCTCAGGCGTTTTTGAAGTGAAATTTCTGCTGGAGTGAAAAAAGGGTTACAGGTGATGGATTGATCATCGAGAGCATAGATTGGAACAAAACATGCCCAAAAACCATCTTGAAGCGTGTTAATAGTTTGCCCTTTGGTGACTTGATATGAAGGTTGAATCCGAGGAGCCAATTCCATGTAATCCCTATCAGAGAAAACTTGATCTCCCCAACGAGAATTTAATAAAAGGTCGGATACTGTCGATATAGGGAATCGGGGGAGAAGTTCAGAGGAAAGTTGAAGTTGTAAATCGATAGGAATTCTTTCAGAAACAACAAAAACATTGTTGTAGACAGGAATACCACCTAAAGCATTATAAGGAGAAGTAACGCTGGCATCAGTATCTTGAAAAGCAAAAGAAGTGAAAGGATTATAAAATGAAAAAGAATCATAACCAAAAGCTTGGTCTCCTTGATAAGTATCATTGGGCCGAAAAAGAAACGAAAGGGAAGTACAATAAGCTGCAGCCATATTGATCAAATGCTTTTGTGATTTTGCTCTCGGAAGAATCGATTCCATTTCTTTCCAAGTGGATGTTTCCATAGTAATACCTCCATTTAAGGCATTTTCAACGATGGAAAGTGCAGCAGCACGAGGTAAAATAATTTGTTCTGTTTCTAATTGAACATCACGAACAATATAAGTTAAACGTTCATACAGCCCATATTGATATTGATTGGGAATATTCAATGGATACAACGCTCCGAAAGAACGACGTACTTGAGCTTTGGAGCTAGGTAAGTGAGTGCCGAAAAAAATTTGATTTTCATTCACAAAATCGGCTACTCCTATCGTTTTGTCGACACGTTTATCAGCACAAGTAGACATTGGAAGATATTGAGGAACTGGAACATGAAAGGGATTCCAATTCTGCCCTTTATATTCCCAATCATAGGCAGGATCAGACCGCCACTTAGGAGCAGTTACATCGTAATGGCTCACTGCAACTCCCGCGTTGGCATTAGCGTTCAAAGAATTTTCAGTGCCGGCTAGACAAAATGGCTGCCATGATGTTGGTGTCACATAGTTCTGAAGATCTGCAATTTGTTGACTCCATTGAAGAGTCATATCAGCAACATCTCTTTGAAGTTCTAAATTCTCAGTTCCTACACGAATTGGTTTTCCTTGATCATTGTAATGATTAAAACGTGCGATTGGATTTCCAATCACCATATTTCTTTCTAATTGATTGAAAGCTTTTGCCCAAATAAAAGCTAAATTCTTGACCGATGTCCCATCGTCCTGAAGATCTCCTACAAAGTTTGCGAAATCAAGATTGCCAGCTTGTTTTTTGATAACAGGGAGAGAATCAATCGACACACTATTCACAGCTGCAGCATCTCTTCCATTCACAGATCGATAGGCTGCAGTATGAAACGTTTTCATTAACCCATTTGTCATCATAAATTTCATCTGAGGGACAACATATCGTCCCATTGCAACAGAAGGATTAAAACATTCACCGGGGATATAATTAGAAATCAAGATCGGGTGAATGCTAGACATCAAAATACTAGGATGAGCGGTTGCGATCGTTCCAACAGAGGATTCATGTATTGTTTCAATTGGAGGAGTTCCCCCGTCATTTGATTTCCATGCAGTGGTTGTTATTCCTAAATTAGGGAACCAATCTCTTGGCGTTCCAGGAATTCGTCGACAAGGATCTGTTCCTAATTGAAAAAGAACATTTGGTTCTTGCAAGCGTAAACGAATTCGCATTCTTCCTTGAGGGACAACTAATTCAGGGAACCATTTTTTAGCCAAAACCCCAATTAAACTGGAATAAACTCTTAAAGAAATATGAAAAATCGTTTCTTGACCAAGAGTTGTGTCTGACATAGGTGCGACAACTTCTTTTACTTTGATGCCATCACCCCATATTTCAGTTGCTCCTGAAGTTGAACTAGCAAGATAAACAGGAATTCCAACAGGAATATTTTGCGTATTGGCATAATAAGAAAGTACATTATCAGCATTCACAAAACGTAATTGAGCTTCATAAGCTATTTTCAATTTTTCTAGATCGGTTGGTTGTTTTGCAGGCCATTGACCAGGAGAATAGCTGTCTACTGATTGACCAAATGTAGCTTCTAAAACAGAGATTTCAGCAGCAGCAGGTGGATACATTTTACTGAATTTCCCAATGTCCAAACTTGGTCCTCCAATAATCCGCTGATTGGCAAGAGTTAGGGAGGAAGTACTTTCTCCTGATAAATAAATATCAGATCCAATCGATGTGGTATTTGTCGCATTTATGTTATCAGCAGCATCATACGCAGCGATACCAGTTCTGTTTTGTGCCAATTGAAATTGACGTGAAAGTGTTCTTTCTTGACTAATTCGATCATCATAAAAAGATTGAGCGACCTCCATTGAAGAAGGGTGGAAACCTCCAAATTTCGAGTAATGATAAGGGGGAAGTACTGCTGTTTTTGGGTTTGTAATGGATGTATCATCGAGTTGTACAGGTTTGGAAGTTCCATAACTTTGATGAGTAAATTGATTGCTGAATAAACACCAAGATTGGGTAATGATATCTGGTGTTTCTGTATTGGCAAGATTCGGGAATCGAACATTATGTGGAAGCCCCATCAAGGTCACCATGGAAGGTTTGACAAAATTAATTTCAAATTTTCCAGCTAATCCATCAGCTACGCGATATGGATTCTCCATTGTCATTTGAAAAGGGTGACGATTTTCTCCTTTCTTGATCATGTCCAGTTCGATACATTCCGCATAGTGGCGATTTAATTCGTGAAGCGTATTGTTTATTTCAATTCCAAATTCTTGAATAATTGCATGCCATCCACTTCGAGGAAGATTGATGAAATCGGTAAAATAATTCTTATTCCGTGTGACAACGGTCATCTTTAATCGGGTAGTCGATGTGTCCATAAAAGCACCATTGGCACCTGTATCAATTGGGATATAAACTAGTTCTCCTGGACGATATTCATTTTGAGTAGTCGTGTTATGAACCATTTTACGACGAACTGCTGGAATTCCATTACGACGAGTTGCTTCTAACTCTAATGCCGCAGGCATCGCAAATTGTTCCGCCATTTTTTCTGTCGAAGTGGTAAAATAATGTTTATTGAAATGATGATAAACACTTCAACAAATCATATCATTCAGAAAATGGGGGATTATTTTATTCTCACAATTGTAAGTTTTAGTGCCGCCATTTTCATTGCAACTATCAAAATTTGTTTTGCGTCAAAATGTCAAAGTATCGATTTCTGTTTTGGATTATTAAGAGTTGATCGTTCTGTTAATTTAGAAAGTCAACAAATTTCATCGAATCTAACTTTGGATGTAGTTAGACAAACGCAAAACGAGAAAAAGATGTTGCAGACTGTTCCCTCTTTCGACTCGCCGCTTTAGTTTGTGCTTTCTTATGTTTTCTTCTTAATGAAATTGAATCTTCGTCACTTTCTTCACTTTCAGTTTCTGATTCACTCAAAACTTTTTTAACACGTTTTGTCGGTTTACTTTCGATTCCATTTTCTTTTGTTTTAGAAGATTTTCTTTGGGTGTGGAAATCTCCCTCTTCACTATCACTATCACTTTGATTTTTTTGAGCTGCCATTTCTGCTTCAATTTCTTGACGAATTCTTTTTCGTACTATCTCTTCTCTCACTTTTTGTTTAATACTTTTTTCTTCATCTTCTTTTTGTTGAATTTCACTTCGCGTTTTAATATATTCTTTTCGACCCTCTAAACATTTTTGCCATGCAGCTTGTCGTGCAGGAGTCCAAGTTCTTTTCTTATTTTTTTCTTCAGAATTTTTTTCTTCTGTCTCTGTTTTTACAACTGTTTGAGACTTACTATCTCCCTCCGAATCACTCATTTTTCGAAAGAAAGAAAAATGAATTTTGTCATCTCAGAAAAAAGAGAAAGTGTTTCATTTGATGTTTTGAAAGATAAACTACCAGGGTGTTGTTATGACGCAGTAGTAAAAATGTACAACTCAAGAGCAAATGGAGAAGATGAAGTAGAATTAGACGAGTCTGTCTATGAACGATATTTTAATGCTGAACCTCCAAAACCATTGACAGAAGAAGAACAAAAAGAACTGTTTGAAAATCTGGGGAATAAATTTGTGAAAAATCATTATTCTACAGACACACTTAGAACATTTTTAGAGCGTGAACCTTCTCAAAAAAAGAAGCGACACGATGAGTGATCCTTCATTGGCTAATAATATGATTCGACCTCGAATACTTTATCTTTCAACTGAATCGGCTACTGATGCGTTTGATTCTTCTAGCGTTCGATTTAATTTACCTGATGCTATTTATCCTCAAGATGGTTTTTCATTGGTTGCAGGACTCCGTTCCTTTGGATTTAATGCGACAGCGTGGAATATTTCAGAAGAACAAAAAAATAATCGACTCAGTATTGATGTTGTTTATTATGCAGGATCAGATCAAGTGCCGTATATGCTTCCGCCACCATATACAACTTTCCAAGTTAATCCTTTAACTAGAGGCAGCACTCTTACTGTCAAATATCGTTTGATTGTACCTGAAGGTCTTTATCAATCAATGGACGAATTATGTGAAGTTTTATCCGGATCAACTGGAGAAACTTATTTTCTCGATACACGATTCAAAATAAACCCTGCGAGCAATATTAATCACATATCTCAACTTGTAGGTTTCTCATTACAATGGCAAACAACTTCCTTCGGTTTTCAAATTTTTCCACAAAAAATCAATTCTTCGATTCAGTCTCATTTTACAGATACCATAGGAGATACACGCTCTGTCACACAATTTACTCCTTTTATTCAAAGTATCACGATTTCGCCACAGGATGGATATCCAAAATTATTTAACCTTTTATTTACAAATAATATTTCTCCAACATCTCCAAGTGTCCCGATTTATGCAACTGAAAAATATGGAGCAAAAAATCCTCCAGCAGGAATTCAATTTCTGATTTCCAAACCTGTGGCGACACCCGATACTCCCACCGATACTTATTCACCTTATTCCGAAATTTTCTATGATATTCGCGAAATAGGAAACGAAGCCTATCTCGATTCATCAAACGGCAAATATCAATTATTTAATTTGGAGTATAAAAGTCTTCCATGGAAATCTTTTTCTACTCCTAGAATTAATCCTTTGTATTTAGATGTTGCATGTCAAGGCATTCCGACAAATAATCTAACAGCACAAGGATTAGCTGGAAATTTATTACATCGTCAATTTTTGAATGGGGCTAATCAAGGATTGGAAGGTCTTTACCAAGAATTTAATGTTCCAGTTTGGACACGGTTGGAAAATAGAGATCAAATTACACAGATGACATTCGATTTTTCAACTGAAAATGATCTTTGGACGTTTTACAATATGTCCTTTTATTTAGAATTAGTATTTTTTGAAGTTGAAGAAGAAAAAAATCAAACTGTGGCTACTTATGAACCTCCTGGCGATGACCCTTTAACTGCTTTTCTTGGCAGTCAGATGAATCCTCACGCTGACAATCATACCGGAGGCCGTAGAGCTGATGTGTTATTTTCACAGAGGAAACGGCCACGTTGAAATTCATTATTTCAATGGATGCAATTCCTAATATCAATCATCTTCATTTTCTTCGTTCTCATACCTTTTTGCGAAATTTTCCAATCGACTCGTTTTGTAGCGACTTTAATTATCAAATCCCAATAAATAACTTCATTTGCTACAATGTGGGTCTCATTAATGGCAACAAATACGTTCAATCTTTTCAAATTCTATCCATGTTTACAACAGGCATTAATTCCTATTTTATTCGATGGTGGAATACTGCTTTTTATGAAGATGATCCCGATTGTGTCAGTAGTAGTTGCGAATTCTGGATTCATAGCGGCATTTCTCTTCGCAAAAATTTTTTTCTTTTTGAAGATCGTTTTAGTCTTTTTCGATCATCTTTTCTTTATGATCCAAAACAAGGATTATTTTTTCGATTATTCTCAATAGAAAAATTTTTTCAATCGAATGAAAAAATTCCAAATTCCAAAATTTTTTCATCCCCCTGTAAATACTTCATGTATAAAAAACGACCATTACGTGGAAAATCGAAAAGAAATCTCCCAAAAAAAGAACTAGGAAAATATCTAAATCTCATTTTAAAAGACTGTAATTATCAAAACAGTTTAGAAAAAACATACCCGGCACTATTTTTAGAGATTGGGAAAGTTTTAATTGACCAAAATGGAAACTCCTCCTAATTTAACTTTTCCTCAAGTAACAGCACTTTTTGGCGATTCTTCGTACGAACAACAAAGACAAGAACTTTTAAACAATTTTCCTTTAAATTATCCGAACAAATTTGAAAATAGTTCAGATAGAAATCAAGCTGCCTCTTCCACTTCAGAAGAACGAGATTTTCGTACAGAGGAATTTATTGAAGGAGCCCGTATTTTTAATGGCAGGCTTCAATATCCTTATACCAGCGTAGCAGAATTATGGACAAGCAAAACAGATCCTTTTTACTATGACGGGAGTGAAGCAAATAATCCATTTAATCTTCAAGAAAATTTAATTGGTAGACCTTTAGGGAGTGATCTTCTCCAAGATCCAAATTTAACTTATGTTGAAAATTTGCTTCAAATTCAACAACATCGAGGAGAACAAAACGTTCTCAATGATGATTATATCAAAGAATTATACGCTTTTAATTCAGCAAAAGGCAATAATTATTATTTGAATCAAATAGAAAAAAACAATGAACAATTAGCAACGACTACACGGGACGAGAGAGCACGAAAACAATCTGAAAATTCATTTTCAATTTCCCAACAAAACGAAGATCAATCTGTTCCTCATGGAGTTTTTGAACATCAACGACGAATCGATCGTGGATTAATGTATCTGCCTTCTGCAAATGCTTTTCAACAAGGAAATGCACGTCAAGCTCGTTTCGATCGAATCTCGGCAATGTCCAATTTTTCTATTGAACCTTCAACTGTCATGGAACCTTCACTTGAAAAGGATCATCCAACTCGAGAGCCTGACACTTCAAAAGAAAAAAATCGCGAGTATCAGCGTCTTCATAGACGTTATTTGCGTCATAAAAGGAGATTCAAGGGGGATACAGAAATAACAAAAAAATTAGAAGAACAATTAGCACTTCTAGTGGACTCTAGCCAGATTAATGAATCTTAATAAAGAACACTTTTCATTTATCTTTCTTCATTTTTTTCCATGCAACCTGTGATTGCTATTAATAAAAAAATACATGTCAACTCGATCACTTTTCAAGACCAATCCGTTTTAACTTCTGCACGTTCCTTTAACGAGGATGTTCAATTTAGAAAACGTATTCGTGTGAATGGAGATGGAACTTTTGATAAAAATTTGACTGTGAATGGAAAAATTTATGGTGAACTTGCAACAATAGACCCTTTATCAGAACAATATACCAATTTACGGACTGGATGGCCTTGGCCTGTTCAAAATGAAGACACCATCACGTACGACCCAGCAATTGATTCTCTTTGGTCTCATATAAATATTATTGAACAATCTCCTTATGCAAGTCAATCTTACGTTCAAGACAGTTTGAAAAATACACTCGCTTTTTTACGAATTTTGCCGATTGCTGATGGAGGAACTGGATATAATTATTATAATGATCCTTCTTCCCAATATTTGCTTCCTGTGACGACTTTGAGTTCCCAAAATATTTTTTTAATTCGGAATGATGAAATTACTCAACAAACATTTAAATTTCAAGATGACCAAACTGGAGAAGGAAAATTTCTTATGGCATTAGATGGCGATGGTACTGTTGGGTGGGGAGTTCCATCTTCTACTTTAGCTCCTGGCTCTCAAACTATTGTCTCCTCTTATGGCCAATCAGAGCTCTCAACACTTACAGTGTCAGATGACGGTGCTGGCGCTCAACCAGTCCAAACTTTGGAACATTTTATGAACATGGCAGGAACTGCTTCTTCCACTCATAATCAATTCATTGTGAATCAAACAATTGCTCTTTTATCAGGAAGATTTGCAAATGGATTTTCAGCTGGCAGTCAACCTCCTTTCCTTGTAGGACCTTATTCCATTGGCTCCGAAGGGGTTCGATTTCAATCTGGCTATCTCAATAACTCTTCTGTTTATGTTTCTGGGTCTACCAAAATTGGAGGTGGAAAACGAAGCCATTTAAATCAATCTATTCTTCTTGAAGAAAGCGGCATTCATATTTCGTCAGACACTTCAGGCACCCATTTGTGGGGTAAAGTTTTTCTTCATTCTCGAATTAACGAATCGTCCTCTAATTATTCACAACCGCCGGATGTGCACTTCCCAAATGGACCTAGTGGGACCATACCTGCTTCATTACAAGTAGGAGAAGATTTATCAAACAAGAATGGAACTTTGAGCATTTTTGGAGGATTACAACTGAAACCTTATACAGGGATTACTTCTTCCACACTACCATCTTTTTTAAAAGTAATAAATGCAGAAGGAAATACTCAATGGGCTAATCTCCCCATTTTGTATTCATTACCAGGACAACAAACATTTAATATTATCCGTGCCAGTGGAAATGATAAATTTCCTGTTTTTTCTGTGACTAAGTCAGCATCTGATGGAACTTCGAAAAAATCATTTACCATTCTTCCTAAACCCGGTAGTGGGATGTACAATCATATTGTTCAAAAAGATGATATATTGGTAGTGGGTACAGATACAACTCAATACGACGCTGATCCATCTACAATCGGATATTTTCCAGAAACAAAATCTCGTTTATGTTTCACAGTATGGAGTAATTACTGTGAGGGTATTGCTATCAGACCTAGTCTTCAAACTGAAGAAAATGCTTTAAATCCGAATTTGTCCGGTTATTTAAGAATGACAGCAGCAGCCAAATATTTTACAGCTGTTTCCGATGAAGAACGTATTCCTTCACATTATATGGAAATTAACCGTCAAGGTCTTTTGATTATGAATGGTCAGACTCCTAATACACAAAGTCAAGATACCTCTACACGCGTCTTTGGAAAACTAAAAATTTTAAATTTATCATCAACGCAGACTGTTCTAAACAATACAAACTCAAATCATCAGACAATTACTGGAGGTTTTTATGTCGGTGATAGCACTACTTCGTCCGCTGTTTCGAGTGCATTTTATGGAAGTTTAAAATACAAATATCCAGGAGCAACTTTTGATTCAACTAAGCAATATATACTTCAAGTGAATTCATCTGATGGGACTATTGTTTGGGCAGAATCCGCAGTACCCGTTTCAAGCGGTGACGAGATTAATATCGTAAAACAAGTCAATTTCAATGAAGATATTTATCTTTACAACAACATGTGGTTTTGGTCTATTGATTTAGGATTAGTTCCAGCAGCCATAGTCGGTGCTGTCGTCTATGCTTGGGCCTCTGGAGATACCTCCGGTGCTATGCGAACTGATATGCTAGACTCTCGAAGTCAATATTATTGGAGATTTCTGGTTAATGGTGTTTCGAAATATCCTTTGAAATTAACTTATGAAACAGCATATGTCCCCGATATTACGATTGCCAATACATCTCGACCTATCTACGACAGTCAAATTTCTACCGAAAATAACAATATTAAAATGACGAATCCTATTCAACCTGCGAGTTTGTCAATTTTTGGGAATATTTTCTTTCGGCAACCTCTGGATGATAATTCTGCCTATAATTACCCTCTCTTAGGAGCCGTTCCTATGTGCACACGAATTGTAAATCGTACTTATTCTGGAAGTGGTATTGATATGGGGTGCGCTACATGGGTAAATTTAGAAAGTGTATTACCGACGACTATTTATACTGATATCACTTATGTTGGAGATATTGTCAAATTTGGCACAGAAATAGGATATACATATACAAAGTATGGTCAGTCGACTTATCAAGATATTAAACCAATTTCAACATCTTTTTTTGGAAAAATGTTTTATCGAAATGTCATTTCATCAATACCCCCTTGGGAGTCAGTTACAATTTCTCCTCTTGGCTATGTTCTTGGATGTATTAATGAAAATACAGGAGAAATTGGTTGGATCCCTCCTGGAGGTTCGTCCAATCCAACTTTTAATTCTTTGACCGTAACAAATTCTTCCCATTTGATGGGGGATATGATATCTGAAGGAGATAATACATTTTATGGAATCAATCAATTTAATGAGCCTGTTCGATTAAATTATGGGTCGCCTACCGCTGATAAAGTTTTGTCATGTATCGGCACTACTGGTGAAACGCGGTGGGTATTCCCGAATGAAGTGCCTGGTAATATTCCAGCAAATCTTTCTGTTGAAACAGTGACAACAACAGAACTCACCGTCACAAATCAGTTACAGACTACAAAAGAAGAGAATGCAATTTCGAGTTCTCTTACTTTAAATGCATTGAACGGAATTGCTGTGTGGTATAATGATAGCGCTCGAACTGTCCAATTAAATGGATTAGATGTACAAAGACCGAGACCTCGTGTGTCGGAAGGTTCTGGCAGCATTCCTACACGTAGTGCTCCTTATTATCTTCGATGTACAACAAATAATACAAATTACTCAATTACATCTCCAGCAAGAACAAACCATGCAATTAAAGTCAAACAAAATATGGCTATCAACCATCGTTGGTGCTATTATAAAGATTGGGATGGCACAAGTTCTCATCAAGAAGTTTATATGTGGTATCGAATCGAATGGTGCACTGTTTATATCTACGAAAATGGGGTTCTTTGGTCGACAATTCATGTTCCACTTCGTGATGGTTCAGTTGATGCAGGAACTGTGACTGATTCATTGAACACAATATTTGTTCGTCATGATCGAGAAAATAATACCGATCATTCCAAAGTGACAACACCCATTATAATGAACAATTATATGCAATTCGCATTGATAGAATTTGATTTTTATCCAGCATCTGATGATTTACCTCACACTTACTCGATGCAATATGTGATTGATTTTCAATTTCAATACCAATATCAAGAAATTAATCATTTTAACAATGAAGAAGGAGCATATAATGCTATGACTTTGATTATGAATCCATCTCCTATTTTGAATCAAGGATGGTCACCTTATTATACACCAGCCTACACTTCAAATCAAGCTAGTTGGCAAAGTTTATTTATAGCGATTTATTTCAATAATACCACAAAAATTTCTGATTTAACCGAATATCGCCCTGTTCCATATACTCAAGGAAATAATTTTACAGAGATTTATCCATCTATTCAGCAAACTTTTTCTGAAACTGACCTAAGAGTTGCCATTCCAACTTCTTGGAACGGCAATGGTTCAACAAAAATGGGGAAACTAATTGTCTCTGATTTGAATGTCTCGTCAAGTATTTTGGTCCCTAATGGAATTATCGGTGCTTGTGGTTTGTTAGGGAGACAAGGATATCCTAAAAATAATGGCAATTTACAAGATATTCGTGGAAAAACCAATTTTATTGGATCTTATGATAGCTGGGAGGGAAATTTCAATTTCTGGTGGAATGGAAAAGTAGAAATTTGGGTCGATTATGCAAAAGTATTATCTATGACTCCTAATTATTCGGATTATCGATTGAAAAGAAATTTAGCCATCCTTCCTCCAATTTTAGATCGTTTGGTGGAAGTCGATATATATTTTTATGACATCCAAGAGACTGGGAATATCCCTTATTCAGTAAATCATATAGGTGTGCTTGCTCATGAATTACAAGAAAAATTCCCCGAGATGACTAATTTAGTTGAAGGAGAAAAAGATGCCGTCCAAAGTACAGGAGAACCTGTGCATCAATTTGTGAATCAAAACGAAGTCACTTATTTATTAATGAAAGCAATTCAAGAACTTAAGATTCAAGTAGACGAGTTGAAGACGCAAGTCTGCCTTTTGCGGATGGCTCAAGGATTGTAGAAGCTTTTCTTTTCTTGGAAATAGGGGTATTAATTAACGCGTGAGGAGGAGTTTCTTCTTCTTCCGCGTGTTTTCCTGGTAAAATTAAAAAAGTATCCCAATTTCTTCGAAAAACTCTTGTTTCATCTTTTGCATTTAAATCGATGCACAAAAAATCATGTTTTGATTGAATTGCTTGATGGTATAAAGAAAGAAACTCTTCCTGAGTACAAAACGCCCCAACTTCTTGGTAAATGTCCAAAATATTGGTAATATCATTTGTTTTAAATATTAGAAATTGCATTGTATTTTGACGAAGAGCTTTTGGAACACCACTTTTGAAGGTTTGGACTGCAAATTGAATACTTAGTCCATATCCTTGCCCTCCAACGTGTCGATGACGAAGAGTTAAATTGACGAGAGGGTTATCTCTCCCAGGTGAATAAATTGGACTATGAGAACAATCATCGATAAAAAGTAAAGGGACAGGACGACGCAATTTCATTGGAGGGTAAAACCATGGGTGTAAATCGTCATAACGACTCCCTAAAATGCTACTAATTTGTTTAATAGGAGGAGTTGGTTTATGTTTTAAACAATAAGAAATTGCTTCTGATTTTGGTTCCATTTGTTCATCTAACATTGTGTAATTCTCATAGAAAATTTCCATTTGTTTTTGCATTCCTCTTAAATAACTTAAAACATCTCGATCAAGTTTTGAAATATTTCTTTTGACTTTGACATACTTTGTATACGCTTCTGTATAAGTTACAAGCATTTCTTCATACCATCTCACATCATCTTCAACAGCACGAATTACATTTTCTAACGATTGAATTGAGTCACGAACGCTTGTGTAAACATCACTGGGCCTTGTTCCAACGGTTTTGAGCGGGTCGTTACTTTCATATGTTGGTGAAATTACAAAAAAACGAGTCAAAAATTTATTATCAAACATCCACTTATTCCACAACATTAAATTGTATGTCTTTCCACTTCCTCGTGTTCCAACTGCTGCCATCGTGGTTGGCAACGTGAAATATTGAGGTGGAGAACGAGTTGTAATTTGAGGGGGTAGTGGAAGTGAAGAAGGTAGAGTCGGAATATTTACTTCCATTACTTATTTATTTTTTCAAAAAGAGTGATTAATTCTGATAACTCAATAGTTTCTTTTTCTCGTGCTGCATATTGAATCGCGCTAACTAAATTTGGATCATTACGGCATTCTTCAGAATGTAATAAATATTCTAAAAACTCCTCACGTTTCCCATAAAAAGGGGTAATTCGTTTTTTCTCTAATTTAGGCGCCATAATGATTTCTCTGAAAATACATTTTTAAAAACGAAAATACAATTATTTTCATTTGTATGAAAATACCCCTTAAAATCACAATTTCAAAATGGCACAAGAATATGATATTAGTGAATTTTGGGCACAATATGATGAACGAAGTGTTCGAGTTGCAACACCTTTAATATTTGGAGGTGATTGTAGTGATACATTTCTAGACCAAATAGACGATTTATTCGATGAACAAAATCCGATTCAAGAAATTCCAATTGATCCGATAGTTGAAAATATTCCTATTGCAGCTAAACGAAAACAAACTTTGGACGATAATGAACGAATCATCAAAAAAATGTATGGAGTCAAAGAAAAACATGATAGTCTCATGTCAGAAGAAGATAAGTTAGTTAAAAATCGCATCGAGGAGATTTTTGCTTTCATGAAAAAACAAAATACTTAATTAATCATTATTTCTATATGGCTCATTTACATCGTGGGCCTCTGAACCCCGATCAACTTCGTTATCCTGCTATACAAGCAAATCAAGTTGTCGGCTCTCGTTCTAAAATCGAAAGAGACACCGCAGACTTCACATGGGCGGATGGGCGTGGTGCTGGATTAGATGCTAGTCAAATTGAAGCCAAAAATATTGTAGGCGCATATGGCCATTTCAATCGTCGAGATGGAGTAGGAGTTGTAGCTCCTCAACGAAAAATTCGCTACAAATCCATTAGAGCTGTTGAAGGAGCTCTATTAAGAAATCCTTGGATTATTTATGTAAAAGGGTGTCAAGACCAGTGGAAATTAACTTATCCAAATATCAGAAAAACTTATCCTGAAATTGCTTCTGATTTTTTAACTCAAATGATGTATCATGCGAAAGTCAATAATCAAAAAGTTTCTATCCCTGTTGAATTTTATCCAAATTTTACAAAAAGAGAAGTAACAAATTTTTTAAATCAAAATTTTTCACAAGGTGGAAGAAATTTTCTTGAAAGAGTTGAAAATGAGATTGATGGAGTTCAACCAGAAGCAGTCAATCCGTTTGATGATTGTGTTGATGCTCTAGGAAATTTTGATGAAATTGAAATGCATCGTCGATTAAGACAAATTATTCCACCTCCACCTCCTGCTGGAGATGGGGGGGCTGGTGGTGGAGGTGGGGGTGATGGTGGCGGAGGTGGTGGTGATGGTGGTGGAGGTGGGGGTGATGGCGGTGGAGATGGGGGAGCTGGTGGTGGAGCTGCTGGAGATGGGGGAGCTGCTGGAGGAGCTGCTGGAGATGGGAGGGCTGGTGGAGGAGCTGCTGGAGATGGGGGAGCTGCTGGAGGAGCTGCTGGAGATGGGGG
>Ga0114977_10000499_pt1 | contig 26270 bp, 23 predicted proteins | sample S_130805_MF_Meta_FD_87026 | JGI IMG/M metagenome (GOLD analysis project Ga0114977, IMG submission 87026) | Freshwater microbial communities from Lake Simoncouche, Canada to study carbon cycling - S_130805_MF_MetaG | ecosystem: Environmental > Aquatic > Freshwater > Lake | place: Lake...
CCGGACGTCGGATCGATTCAGGAGATTGCAGCTGCCCACAAAGCGCTCGATCGGTATTGATGAATCCGTTTGTCGAAGCCGCTGTGTTGGAAACTGCACGCGGTGGGATCCTGCGAGAAGGTCTTGGATTCGATTTCTGCGATGTCGGCATCGTGACGAATATCGGCGAAGGAGACCACTTGGGACTCGCAGATATCGAGACCATCGAACAGCTTGCAAAAGTCAAACGCTGCGTGATCGAAGCCGTATCGAAGACCGGTTACGGAGTGCTCAAAGCAAACGATCCACTGACCGCCGAGATGGCCGAGAAATGCAAAGGCCGCGTGATCTTCTTTGCTTACGACGAGAACGATCCCGTCCTGACCAACCATCGCCATCAAGGTCAACGCGTCGTCTTCGTCCGCAACGGGATCGTGGTGATGGCCGAAGGAACGGAAGAAACCGGACTGACGACCCTCGAGAAAATCCCGTTGACGCACCAAGGAAAGATCCTGTTCCAAGTCGAAAACGTCCTCGCTTCTGTAGCCGCTTGTTGGGGACTGGGATTAAACCCATCCCAAATCACCTGCGGCCTCGAATCGTTTTCCGCGCATATGGACAAAGTCCCTGGCCGATTCAATTTGCTCGAATTCCACGGTGCAACCGTTGTTGCCGACTACGGACACAACAGTTCCAGTCTATTGGCAATCATCGAAGCCCTCGGTCAATTCCCACAAGGGCATCGAACCGTTGTGTACTCCGCTGCGGGCGATCGCCGAGACGTCGACATGATTCGCCAAGGTGAAATTCTCGCCGATCATTTCGATCGAATAATCCTCTACGAAGATCAATACTTGAGAGGCCGCAAGCCTGGAGAGATATCCGCCATTTTCAAACGAGGAATGGACTCGGGTAAACGGGTGAAAGAAGTTTATGAGTTCATCGGTTGGGAAAAAGCCGTAGAGCACTCATTGAACTTGATCAAGTCCGGTGACTTGATGTTGCTTCAAGCCGATTCGATTGACGAGACAGTCCAGTATTTGCAACGATCTATCGAGCACAGCCAGATCGGCCGCGAGATTGACTTGCGATCTGCATTGCAAACCAATCCGCAGTCCAACAGCAACGCCAGTTCGAATCCTTCGGAGTCGAAAGACAATTCCGTTGGCATAGCGGACCCAACCGGACGATGATTGCAATTCGCAGCATCTCCCATACCGCGTAGCAACCGCTCCACGTAGCCGTTGCTACGTAGCCACCCGTCGCCAGACGGTGGGTCCACCTTCAATCGACACGTGAGCTGCCTATCGTGGCGTGGGATTCCTATCCCGCGAGCCCTGCATCGTGAGCACACGCTTCTGACCTAAATCATTCACCTTCTACACCCACTCGCCAAACTTCCGGAGATCGAACTCCCGGCCTCTGCTCACCACTGATAATCCAGTATTCGCTTCCAATCAAAACCGCTGGAACAGTCACACGCGGTGCAACCACAGCGTGTTCGTGGACTTGCCAACCTCGAGTATTCCCAAGCGTTCGTTGATCGAACGGCGGTAACTGAAACGCTCGGTGTGTAAAACCTCGATGCGCACTCGGCTCGTTTCCGACTTGCGATCCATCATCTCCCCCAAGGATCCATAAACCACTTTTCGTTGCGAACGCAGGGGACGGGCTAGCGGCAAGCGGCACTGGCAAATCCAATTCCCTGACCCAATTCTCTTGCCCCGCCTCTTGCGCAGGTTCGACGATCCTTAAACTCCAACACTCGTTCAAGTACCTCCGTTTTGGTTTACCATCATCTCCATCTACCAATTCGACTCCTCCAAGCACCCAGCATCGACCTTCCACACAAGCGGCGGTGGATAACATCCGACCAGCGCTCGAAAAGTGCGGAAGCGGCTCCCAGTTCCAACCGTCGGCAATGTGCTGTGCAAGCTCCCGTGAACTTTTCAATTCAGCGAACTTCGTTGCTTCAAGCTTTAGCTTCCATCCAACGTTCAAAGACTTTGTCGCGTCGGGATGTTCTAGTCCTCCGAACACAACCATGCAGTCGTCTACTATGGTTCCGCAAGCGTTCGCGAGGGGGGCGGGAAGAGGAGGTAGCGGAAGGCAAATCCATTGCGAGTCGAGTTCGGTAAGAAAGAAACACTCTGCATAATGACGTTGTGCATCGCTCCCGCCTACACAAATCAAACCGTCTGCGAAGCTTGCGGTTACACCATAAGCAAGCGGCTTTGGCAAGTCCGCGACGATGGTCCATTGAGGTACATCGTTCGAAGGTACATTGTTCGAACCGTTTAGATCCGAGTTCGATTCGGATAGATCCAGCACTGCGATGTCGTCATGCCAAACTTTGGTCCCCCCTTCCCAAGGCTTTTGATCGGGAAAGTTTGCTCCGCCAGCGACAACCAGTTTACGACGGATACTTCCGGCGAAGGGACTAGCAAGTCCCACTGCGTTTGGGTGCGAGGGAGCTTGGGTCCATTGCAAGGGCGAATCGCTCTTGGATTGTGCTTGCGCAATACCGAGCGTGAGGAGCCCAGCAATAAAAGCTCCACAGCAAAACCAACGGACTAGGGGTGTAATGTTCATGACCATCATTTTATCAAACCCAACACCGTCAAATCGACCCAATTCGCCAGTAACACAATTCCCCTCAACCTAAGCGGTAGTGCGCAAGCACTCCGGTGACGCCCAACCCAAGCGGAAGTGCGCAAGCACTCCGGTGCCCCCCTTCTTCTCGCACCGCCTCGACTCGAATCAATAAAGCGCATCGACGGCGGCGACGACAAGCATCACTGCGCCGACGGCTAATTTACCCGTTGTGCCAAGCAGTCGGCCAAGGAGAGCTCCGGTCCCGACATGGATCCCGTGTTCAAGCGGTTTTCCTTTCCATAGTTCACCGAGGATAGCGCCTCCGAAAGCGCCCGCTGCACCGCCAGCAAGCGCGCCGACTATTGGTCCAAGGATGGGTACTGGTGCGGCAAGAATAGCGCCGAGAATACTACCGATCATCGTGCCAGCGACGGCAAGAGCCATTGCCCGACGGCTTGCTCCTCGTTTACCTGCCATCGCTGCCCCGGCAATGAATTCGACGAATTCACCCAACGCGGCTAGGGCGGCGAGCAAAGCGAGTCCCGCGAGCCCGATGCCCGAAGCGTTCGATTCCGGAAAGATAGCGGCGAAGAGACCGCATACGAGGAGAATCAACCAGTTGCCAGGAAGCGAGAGAAGGTTCGTTAGCCAACACAAGACGTTAGCGATGCAAAGCAAGGGCCAAGCGAGGGCAAACCACGTCATGTTTGTGTAGAGCCAATGAGACGTTAGCCAACTGAGCATAGAAGCTTGATTCGTTCGAGGCTTGAAAACAAAATCCGTTCAAGCGTTCGGCTTGTGATCATCGGTTACCACAACATGAACTCATTTTGATTGAGTTAACTCCACAAATCCTTGCCATGTGATGAAGACGGAGAATCCTATCGTAAAGAGTAGCACTGCGTTCGCAAGAACCGAGTTGACTTGATCTCCCATTCGCTTGCGATCCGCGGTCAACAAAAGCAGAAACAAAATCATTACAGGTAGCGTGATAAGACTGATCAAACTGTATGCGAAAACCAAACCAATCGGTGTCCAGTCGGTTAAGAAGACATAAAACGGTGATGTAAACATGAAAAGAATGGACCAGCGATACGCAGGCAATTGGCTGGGGGGCGTCTCGTTGTACTTTGCATTCGCGTCCCGAGCCAGATGACGATGGTAAGCGTCTGCAAGCATCATACCTTGCCCAGCTCCATTGCTGATACTACCTGCAAATGCGCCGCACCACAGGGTCACTCCAAACAGGAAACGACCTGGCCCACCTAGGATTTCCGAATAGACTCGGGAAATGTCCTCGATTCTCTCAACGACTATTCCTCGGCTGTTCAAAATGCTTGCCGCTGCAAATTGAATCATGATGATCATCAAACCCATGAGGGACAAACTGACAATCAAATCGAACTTCTGCTTGCGTATCGATTGTAGGCTAACCCAACCCTTTTCATACACATAAGCTGAATAACTCAGGTTGCTTATCGAGCCAACGGCCGCCGTAAACACGGCAAGAATGATGAGACTGGAATTCTCCTGTGTCCAAGTGGAGCGATCCATCGATGACACAAGGCTCGCACCAAGAAATGTGAAATCAGGGCGTGAGATAACAATCACGAGCAGCAAGCTCAGTGCCATGATTGCCGCCATCGGGCGACTGATGCGTTCAGCAATTTTATACCTACCCCAATACAGAACGATAAAACTGCAACCCCATGAAACGATCGCCCATATGAACATGCTGTATTGCGTCGGCAGCGGAAACGCCAAGTCTGCGGCGACTCCAAGCAAAAGAACTTTGGTCAGCGCAGACACATGGCGTCGCAAAAGGGAAATGACGAACAGGATCAACACAGGCATACGACCAAAACGGCTAATCCCGGATAATACGGTATCTCCTGTACACATCACGTAGCGTGCCGATGCATCGAGTACCACAAATCTCGCTAGGATCGCAAGTATCGGTACCCAAATCATCCCTAACCCGAAAGTCGCTCCTGCGATCGTGTTAGAAATGAAATCACGAGCACCGAATGTCCCGAGCGCAAAAATTAATCCCGGTCCTAACGCATCTAAACGTGTCTTTAAATTACTCATGGACGAGGGTGTGGACTACCTAATAGATGAAGCGGATGTATTTTCTTACCATTTGTCTGGATCGGCGCCGCAAAACGAACTTGAAAGCCACCAGACTGACTCCAAGTACGACCGGTACTCGATCCCGACCAGATGCGTTGCAACTCCCTAAGGAAAAAATCTCGCACATCCGCCTCGGAATTCACACCTAACCGAGGATGGACCCGCAATTCGATCGAAGTATGCTTCCCAGCCTCCTGCTCAATCAATTGATAATCGGAAGGTACTCCCCCGAATCGCTTTGGGAGCATAACTTCGAGGATGGAAAGCACATCTCCTGCCATCAGCGATGTTCCATAACCGGTAAGCTTCCCATAACTAAAAATATGGTTGATCTGTTGGGTATAACCTGCTTGCATCAAGCCACAATCACAAGTCGAATTACCCAATTCTCCTGCATCGTCCATTTCAAGATTGATTGCTACCGTGGGCGCAAAAGGAAGCAATGTTGTGAACAGGAGGGATTGAACTTTGGTATCCGTCAGGGGAGCGAAGCGTTCTCGTGCGATCACAGCGAGAGCATCCATACTTAGATGCACACAGTTTCCATGCATGTGCTTGCAACCAAATCCCACCGGTCCTAACTCGGATATGGTGTAACGCGCATTGATCAAAGCACCCGCCCCTTCGACGATGTCTACCTTTGCTGCCGTAATCGCTTCTCCGCCGACAACAAACCGTGTACCAGATATATCTAATCCTAACTCTTGAGCAGCAGCAACAACACGCACTGCTGGACTAACATTGCCAGTGACCAATACCTGCTTCCCTTGCGATTTACGTCCCGCAATCCACTTCGCAATCGGGGTGAAATCGTCTTCAGGTAGGTATCGAGGAAACGGTGCACGGATACCCATCGCACGTAACTGCAACAAGTACATGGATGTCAGAACACGGTAGTGAAAGACTGGACGCAGTGGCATCCAAGATGCTACCGGTGATCCATACCTCGCATGGGTAATCAATCGCCTAAAACCACCCGTTGCAGGTATTGCCGATGTCGTCGCTAATTGCTCTCGTTGCGGAAGCTCCAATTCGTTTAGGAAAACCGTCTCCTGCAACTCGCGATAAGCTTGGTACTCAAGGCTTCTGCGAGTGATCGTCGGATTGCCTCGACTGCCACTTGACGAAGCTTCCATGATGGCGCGATACAATGGGTTCGCAAGATCAGAACTGGCGACTTGAAAAACCAAAGCACCACGCCTGACTTCATGTTTCCCTTTGAACTCATCATGAGTCAAGTAGATACCTTCGCGGTACAACTCCTGGAGTGTTTCCTCGAGTCCAGTTCGATGCACGCGAGCTTCGATATCCTCGTACCCAATCCCCACCCAATCCAATAGCTTCTTAATTGGGTGCTTGGGATTCGCAAGAATCGCCGCTTGCAGTAGCTGCAAAAAATTTGCTTCGCGATGCTGTATATTTTCTTGAATCGCCGAAAGGGGACTCGAAGCCACCGGCGAACGCACCCACTTTACAATGCTGCGAGAAAGCTGGCTGTAGTAGCTGAACTCTTTAAGCATAGTTTACTGGGATTGCTCTTGGGAAAAGTCGATGTAGCGTGATAAAATTTCGAACCGTTAGACTACGCAGGGAGCTCAATTCTCTGACAGGAAATCGGGGACGCCGTTCCTTCCGACGCCAAGAATCCATTTCGGCGACTTCCTGTTCGAATAGTGTGTCTTCGAATGGTGCGTTTTCGAATAATGTGTGTTCGAGTAGAGCGAGTTCGAATACTGCGTATTTGAATAGTGCTTGTTCTTTCGCAACGGATTGTAAACCCTGGAGTCGAACTGAAGAAGTAGCGAAACAGAAAACATCGATGTATGGATCAACCAACAAACGCTGGTAAGGATTTGAAGCGGGCAAGTGTACATGCGGGGGCTTGGGTAGTTTTCGGCAGTGCACTCTCGGGCCTTATCAGCCTAGTTGTTTTCATGTTCGTAAGCAAATTGGTGACCCCCGAAGAAATCGGAATAGTGGCGATCATCGATCTGGTCCTTGGACTAGGACTCAGAGCCCTTTCAACGGGAATCACCGAACCACTCGTTCAGTTCGCCCGGCTGGAAAGAAAACATGTCGACACTCTTTTTTGGTCCATCCAATTGTTCGGCTGGGGCCTGTGTGTAACTGTTATTCTCGCAAGCCCCGCAATCGCCGATTTCTTTCAAAGCCAACCTTTATCGAACATGCTTGCGATTAGTTCGATCGCGCTCTTATTACAAACCATGGTCTTGGTTCCTCAAGCGTTGCTTGCGCGCGATATGCGATTTGACTCCATCACACGCGCATCGATCCACTCGGACTGGATCGCGGGTCTGTGTGCTATTTGCGCAGCGATAGCAGGTGCCGGAATTTGGGCTCTGATCTTCCAGCGACTTGCACAAGCGTTTCTCTTCTTATGCTTCATTGTGTTTACGACCAAGTTCACTCCACAACTGCATTGGTCGAAGAAACACTTTCGAGAAGTGATCGGGTTTAGCAGTTCGCGACTTGCCGATAACTTCGCCCTTTACTGCGACCAAAATGCCCCTCGCTTTCTATTAGGTTATTTCGCCGGCGCGACGAATCTCGGATACTACGCCTTCGCTAGAAGCATTACGGATAGTGTTCTCAAGTCGATCTCGATGCCGATTCGCACGATCGCTTTAAGCACACTTTCCAAAGTCCAGTCTGATACGCCTCGCGTACGAGCGATCTACTCCAGCGGCTTATCGTTCACCTCTGGAATTCTCGCTCCATGCTGTATTGGTGTCGCTTGCCTCGCTCCCGAAGTCGTAGAGTTTTTTGGATCGAAATGGTCAGCCTCTATCCTGCTGATTCAATTGCTTGCCCTTGCTTCACTTAGAAGCGCCTTTCAAGTTTGGAATGCAGCGATCCTTCGCGCTTTAGGATTTCCAAGGGCATTGTTAACGTTAACGATTCTTCGCGCCATCACATCGAGTCTCTTATGCTTGATGCTAATGCGTTATGGAGCAACAGGAGTCTGCTTGGCGATTCTCATCAGCGGATTTCTGACATCCCCTTTCGCGATGCGTGTAACGCGGGTCACATTAGGAATGCATTGGTTTGAGCAACTGAAACCTGCCTTGATCCCCTTCCTGGGCGCCGCTGCCATGGCACTTTGCCTGTACCTATGCCGCATGTGGCTACCGCAAGGACTTCCGCTTTACTTTCGAACGGCTGTCTTGCTGCTGCTGGGTTGCGCAAGCTATATCGGCTTCATCTTCATCTTCGATCGCGCTTCGCTTGCAAGATGGCTTCATTATTTCGCAGTAATCAAGCAAAAACGCCTCTAATAGCAACACCTGATCTCGGCTCTTAGAAATTTCAGTGGTGGTTACTGATTTGTATCGGTTTGGCAGCGCTGCGATCCCCCTCCGTGAAACCGTGTTCGTGCGCAGTGAGACCGTGCTCGTGCGCAGTGAGACCGTGTTCGTGCGCAGTGAGACCGTGTTCGTGCGCAGTGATGCGGTGCTCGTGCTCAGTGAAACGGTGCTCGTGCTCGTAATCGAAAGCAACCTGTAGTACTGTTATGTTCGTTCAATACACGACCTACCTCTGAATGCAAATGAACTGATTACGTTATCGAAGCACGAGCACGAGCACGAAAGCGAGCACGAAAATGGGCTCGGCTCGCAATCATATTGGCCACTTTCTTGCCTCAATAGCCCTGATTGCTATCCGCGATCGAAACCGGCCGCTTTTTCTAACTGCCGATGGATCGAGCGAGGCAGCACCATCCCACACGATGCAGCCCCAAGCGTTACCCAATTTCGGAGATCGAGCAGGAAGCTTACTGGGGCAGCCATGAAGCCTTGTCCGAGAAGTCTCAACGAAACACCGTATCGCATTTGCTCATAAGCAACGCGTGCAAAATATCGAGCGGCATTCGACTTTGCGACTGGGAATTGCTTCTTTAGCACAGCAGGTTCGATGCATCGCAGCTTCGCAAAAACCCGATCCCATTCCTCCATCAATGCATCGTAATTCGAGCTCATCTGACTTCCGTGTCGACGATAAAGCATCAGATCCGACGGTATCGACTCGATGCAACCGTGAGCAATGCGAGAGATCCGCAAGAATAGATCCAAGTCGTACATGCGTTGGAACTCGCAATCAATTCCACCTGCAAGCTCAATGGCTTGCCTTCGCATGACTACATTCGATGTAGCACCGATCGTAAAATCGCATAGCAATTCTTCGAAAGTCACTTTTCCATGGTGTCGCTGGGAATGCAATCCCAGCGGGCGTCCGCTGCTGTCGATTAGCTTGAACCAAGAAAAAGTCGCTTGTAAGTCCTTTCGTTCTTCGAGCAGACGTAGATGCATTTCGAGAAAATCACTAAGCCAGATATCGTCTTGATCCAAAAACGCGATGAATTCACCGGTGGATTCGTTGTATCCACGAAGAATGGCAGACGCAGCCCCGGAATTGACTTGCTCAAAATAACGGATACGAGGATCGCTATAGTTTCGAATAAGAGCATCGGAGCCATCAGACGAGCCATCATTGATAACAAGCAACTCCCAGTTGCTCATGCTTTGCGCAAGAACCGAATCAATTGTCTCCGACAAGTACTTTGCACCGTTATAGACAGCCAGCAAAATACTCACGCGTGGAGCATCACGCAACTCTCCTCCAACGTGGCTTTCATCCCTAACTACTTGCACTGGTCTTTATCGCCTATCAGTCGTGTACTTCGATGGGACGGTTATGAATTCAGCCCGAGTTCGCTCTAGAATTCACCAACGACTTCCCCGTTGTCACGGGTAACGATCGCTCCAAGAATTGCCGCATCGGTCGTTTGTGAAAATGAGCGTGTCGAACCATCGAGAAGACTGATCTGCATCGCCCCGGTGTGAAACGAGTAATACTCGCTGTGATTCGTACAGTTGATGGAGCATTTACCGAAGATACGAGATGTGTAAGGAGCATTTCGGTCAGTGTCGTTGAGCTGCCGACCATCGGAGGAAGAGCCTTCTAAGCTCGTGCCAATGGCCCTTGGGTCTGCCCACCCCCAACCATCCTTCGTCGCGTTAGGATCCTTTTGTGTGTTGACGTAGTACAAGGAGGGGCGACCGGCAGTTTCTGCGAACAGTAGAGTATTCGAGACTCCATCCCTGACCGCAGCCATCCTGACAGCTCGATCGCGATCTATCACCCCTGGTATTCCTCGCAAAATACCGACAGGCAAGGGAAGGCTGTTAGCTTCGAAGAAACACTTCATAACCTCGTGAGTTACGACATAGTCAGATTGCCCTAACCCCTCCGGAGGCAGCACAACATATCGGGATTGATCCGAAGCGGTAGGAGCAGTTCGGTTACCAGGGGTCGTGGGGCAGATCCAAGTACTAATGCTCGAGCGAGTAGCTTGGAAGTTCCTAGAATCCCACCATGGCGTATTGAACTGATACAAGTTGTAGACAACGGACTGTTCAATCATCGGTAGGAGATAAGCAGCAAAACCGTGCTGGGAAAGTCCCGTGGTAATCCGGCTTGGGGGAAGAGTCTTGAAAGCCGATTCGTAGTTTTGAAACGCCAAGCTGAGTTGCCGAAGGTTATTCGAGCACTGCATTCGCCTAGCAGCTTCTCTCGCTGCTTGGACCGCAGGAAGCAACAGCCCGACCAGCACCCCGATAATGCTGATCACTACCAGTAGCTCTACAATCGTAAACGCAGACCGCCGAGCAGACTTGACCATGACTAAAATCCGTATCTGCAAGACTTGCAAATCCGTTAGAGAAGATAAAAGAAAAGTGCTTCAGTTCGAACTCAAACCATTGCAAGCCCGAGTAAAAAACGCAGCGAGCCTGAGTAAAAATCACAGCCAGGCTGAGTATAAGTGGAGTCGATTGAGTGTCAAGGCAAATCAAACCGCTTGATCCGTATGAAGCCAAGCTTCGACAACTTGCGGAGGGTTCAGTTTAGCGACCCATTTCTCGGTCATTTCCTCGTCGATATGACCGACAGGCAAAAGCGTAGAAGCTCTGTTCGGTGTTAGCTGCGAGTAGCTCTGTAAAAGATCTTTTCAAAGCTCGGTAAACTTGGTCAAAGAAATCGGCAGGTATCCCTTGAGCACTATCCTTCTTTCTATTTCCGAAAAGGCTTTTCGCCTTGGCGAAAAATCCTTGAACCGTTGCGTCGGTACAGGATACAGATGCGAGTGTAGGGTGTCGGTTGCCATCAAGCTGATTGAAGTCCGTTTTGGTTGGAAGGCACAGTGTGATCTCCCCGACATTTTGCGTCATGATTCGTTGGGCGACGACCTGAGCTTGGTCCAGTTGCGACTTAACGACAGACGGGTTCGATCGACTTTCCGGTCGATCTGTTGCAGCGAGGAGAAGTATCGAAGGCATGATTTGGGAGCGATTTGTTTACTTAGTTTCATCGTTGCAAGGAATCCAGCTACGGTTCGGGACGACGCTCTCCGAACCAGGTTTGTAGAGTATCACAGGTGCAATTAGTGGTGTCCAGAACGTCCCGAGCACCGAGGATTGCTGTGCTTGAGACCTGCGATAAGGTTGGTAGTGGACAAATCGCGTGGCAGAGATAAACTTTTCCTCATGGATTTCTATCGAGATCTCCACGGTCGCCCCAGTAGCTCAGTTGGATAGAGCGCGGCTTTCCTAATGAGCCTTTTTTGCGAAAATTCGCAGGTTTTTTTCGCTATCAGAGACAAGTCAACCGTGACGTAACAGATGCAGACTCTAAACACATTCTGCAAACGGCATCGAGCGTCTCCAGGTATCCCAGCAGTACTTTGGATCGTAATGGTCCGCTAAGATCGACGTACCGATTGCAAGCGACTCAGGACCCCAATGCTTGGGATGCTCGCGATGAAAGAAGTATGGATCGCCAACCCACTCGCACAGAAAGCCTTGCTCCTCTAAGTGATAAGGTATCCAGTAATCCCACAGAGTCTGACCTATCGCTAAATCTAAGTCGGGGAACGTGCGGATCTGCTCCGGGTAGAGAAGAAATGCATCGATCCCCCAATTCTCCCGGATCGCTCGACCGGGGTGCCCAACCCAATTCCATCGGATACCGGCAAGGGAGCGACGCTCTTCGATCGCGGATGCAATACGCTTCTGCTCTCCGTAAATGGCAACATCACTGTTGATAAGCAAGACGGCCTGTCCGTCGCCAAGTTCCATCAAGTCGCGTATGCGCGGTGTTGGTCGATCATACGAGGAGGAAAGGCGCACGGGGCGAAACTCCACTTCTGGATACATTGGTCGCAAGGCTGCGCATTCGCTCGGAGAGTTTCCGCTAATGACGCGAAGTCCCAACCGCCTCCACGAATCGAGAACCTCTCGCTGCACTTGAAGATGCTTCTCAAGAGGTGAGAGCGAAGTGACGGCCACCAGGGATGGCATCGCCGGTTGATCGGTCTGCCAGGCCAAGTGGGGACGCCAGCGTTGCCAGGCGGCTGCGTACGTGAACTCAGGCCTAAGAAGCTTTCGGTTCACTGCATTGTGCAAATCGAATCCCCAGGCAAAGATCGATTCCGGACTGGAGAAATCCGGAGGATGATCGCGCACGAAATCGAAATAGAACTCTTCGCATCGGCAACCAAAACGGGGAATCATCGGTTGCCAACAGCGAATCAGCCAATCCATGTCGCCAATGCTCGAGTCCGGCGGTTGGCCGGTATAGCAGTGAAGTTCCCGCCATGCGGCTCTGCCTTCCTCCTCTCTTCGTCGTAGAAGACGGTATGCCGCCTCGACGCGATTCGCCTGGTTGAGCACTTCGTCTGGATCGAACCCCGGCGCAATCGGCTCAGGCGGAGGATTGATCGCTACGCGCGTAAACTCTCCCCTTCTTACCTCGACCAGTCCACACATACAGTACACCGGGTAAGAGATCCTCTTCGCACTCCGATGGGTTTTGCAGTTCGGACAAGTCCACTGCGTTTCGTGACTGATTGTTTTACAGTGTGACATCGATGTAGTAGTTGCAGCTTCCACGGTTAAAGGGATTCGTTTCCGTTGAACATGGGCAAGTGAAGTCAAATTGAGTGACCAGATACGGGCCGTAACGCAAGCGAAGCGGACCGCAATCACACTCAACGGGAAACTGCGGTCCGATACACCCCGGCCCGCACGAGGCTAGGCAACCGACCTCGACGCTAAGAACCATCGTGCACGGATCGCCATCGACCTGGCCATAGTACGTTGGGCAAGTTAGTTTCAGTCGCCATAGCTGCTGGTTGTTGCAGCACATCGCCTCCCCCTGCCAGACGCTATTAATGCGATTCCACTCCAGCCTCACCGAGCAGCCAGAGAGCAGATCGAGTCGATCGCATGCCAAAGGATCGGGATAGATTCGTGCATGGAGCACCGGAGGTATGTAGGTGTCCTTGCATTTGCACAGACAAAACCCGCAGTCCTTATTGGTGAAGAAGTGTTGTTCGTGCCAGAAGTCGTCGACCTTCATCTCTTCGTGGCTGAGCATCATGCCTGCATGGTACCCCTCGGGAAACATCGCAGCCGGTGCCGTGCTGACCAACGAGAGTGTTGCGTTGGTCACGACCCCGCAAAACTCGTTGGGTGCAATGAATACTCGAAACACCCGGCTAAAGCCCGTCAAACCAAAAATCGTGTCTTGTTTCAAAATGATCTCAACACCGTTGGAGCAAACTCCAAGTCTGAGGATCGAATCATTGGCTCCTTTGCGGACAAACTCGGCGAAGTAAAAGTTCTCGCTGGTGCATAGTACATCTTGCGGGGCATCCTTCTCGATGTTGACCATCACCCGGTACACCTGATTGCTCTGGTCGATTTCGTCTTTGGTTCGAATCGCAACGACCATCGAGGTGTGTGGCTCATTTTTCGCGTTGCAGATCGCCGTCGCTCCGGGCGTCTGGGAAATCGCACAGCTCTCGTCTTTTCTCCACTGCGCAGGATCCTCACACCAAGAGTCCCCCAGCTCATCGCTGTAACCATCAAAGGGGTCATGGAAAATCACGCACGGTTTTTTGCAGCAAGTACAAAGACCAAACATTATTCGGCTACACACTCCGCTACGTCGATCATCCAGATTCCATCGATGAATTTGCACTGCATCGGCCAATTGGCTTTTGCTTTCGTGCTGCCAAGAGAATTGTGGACGTTTGCATAAACATCTGTTTTCTTCACCCGCCAATTCGCCCCGTCGGGTTTGAGTACCATGAAGAAGGCTTTTTTCTGCCCATGGCGAAACTCCGAGGCACTGATCTGTACGGCCTTCGGTACGTCCTCCTCCGCGATGAAGAACGCCGGGCCGTAATGGGTCATGTCCTCAGGGTCTTGGGCAACGAGAAACTTCGGGTACCAGAAATTCGGCATCGGCCGTACTCGGGTAATGGCCCGTTGCTGGCCCGTTGGGCTCAGTGAGAAATCAACGAGCGCGTAGTCATCAAACCCGCAAATCAGATACGTCTTGGCTGGCCCCTGCGCATTCTCGATCAGTACCGGAATCCCTGCGTAAGTAACATCGAGGGATTCCATCACCCAGGGGATCCAGCTTAGGAATGTCCACAAGTCGGCGAACACCTCAAATTTATCCTTGCTCGCAAGGGAACTTCCGGGGCTAGTAGGAATGTTCACGTTCCACAAACACGCAACGCTAGGTATATGCCCTTCGGGGTTTGTACTGCTTCCTGCGATCCGAATGGCCGAGTCATACGTGTAAAGATCGGGAAACGCATCCGTCGAGTCATTCTCCGACAATCGCCTCCAGTCGTATCCCCCAAACCAATCCCTGACCTTCCTGGCAGCGAGCGTAATCTTCTCCGGCAGTGAGCATTGACCACTCAAGCCCCCTGCAATGATCAAATCGGACTGCAACTGTTTTGATCGACAGACAGTCGCTCGCGCAACATCCATCAGGCCATAGTACGGAACGTACCGATAGCCAAGCGTCAGTGCGATCGCATCTACGACGAGCGATACCGGCTTGCGGCTATTGAGGACCGTCTCGTCAGGGATACCGTAAGCACTCGAAGCGGCTGCAAGTTTATTCGGGTCAAGCAATCCCAAGGCATCCCAGGCCCAGTCGATGTACTCTTGGTAGCTGGTATGCCCCGTGCGATCCTCCAGCGGTTTGTCATCCTTGGTGAAAAGGAGGTTTTGCAGTTCGTACCGATAGTCGACGACCGGAAGCAACCAGGCGTCCATCGATGCAAATGGGATTCGAATCGGGCGTAGGCAGTACACCTGCTCGGTGTATCTGTTCTCAAAATTCACATCCAGCATCACACGGCGATTGAGAAAGCCCCATGGAATGCTCGCCGCAGGAAAATTAGAAAACAAGGCTGGGTATTCAGCCACCATCTGCTGGTAGGACCAATTGGCTACATCCCCCTCGCCTTTCCCCTTGAAGGCCTGCGCTGCGATCTTTGCCAATGAAATCTTGTCGACTAAGAACAAGCCACGCGAGTAGCGAGATAGACCGGTGGGAATCTGGTATTGGTTCACACTCAGGGGAGGGAGTTCGGGATACATGCTTTCGTAGGCCGAGGACTCCACATAAGCACCATCCCCCTGAAACTGCGACTTCGTCTGAAAGCAAACATCGAGAATGTCGGTGGTAAGCCAGTCTTGCAAGAAGTCCTGCAAGTGACGATCCGCGTCGATCAAAATTGGCTGGCCACCAATCGATATGTATTGGTTATCCAAAGATGCCATCGTATAAGTCCCAATCGAATTCCACTTGGTAGTAGATCTGCATTCCGATCCACGAGTCGTGATCCGGGATGTCGCGCGGGCTCGTTGCTTTCGTGGGTATTGGAATCGAGCGAAGGATGGGGATTCGGTCCTGCCCTTCGAGAATCGTAGGCTCCCAGGGTTTCGATCCTGCCCCTGCCTTCGGATCCTCGAGCGCAAGATGGGCCAATACCATTCGCTTCCAATAAAGCAGCGAGTTTTTATCCACCAACCGGGATTCACTTCTGCCCGGACGGTCCCGTCGGTTGAGCAAGTAGATACCCACTATCACGCCGCATAGATCCCGGAACGCCTGAGCATGAGCACCACCGACCTCAAAACTACTATCTCCCGGCGCGACTGTTAATTGGAGGAAACCGTTGGTGAACATAGTGGGGATGGATTGATCGCAGATCAGGACGAGCCCCGCGTTTAGGTCGGGGATTTCGGCCAGTCGCTCGGCGAAACCGGTGAGCACCTGAGCTTGCGTTGTCCTGCTGCGTCGATTGTTCAAGAACGCCATTTTCACTTACCCCTCTGTATGCAAACATGATATGTTATTTTTGCAAAAAAGAAATCAAGCCCCCCCCAGAGTTTTGGCAACAGCGAGTGGCCCCCTGGAGTTGCTCGCATTGCGGCGGATTATTCGGAGTACGCTGCAATGGGTCTGCTTATCCGATCCCCGAAGACTTTCGCCCTCTCGCCCCGCTGCTACCGCAAAAAGTTGCAAGACGGTTCTGTTTCTATTCGCAACCTTGCAATTATGTGTATGCACTGTGCTACCCGACCGGCATCCCTTTTTACGTCGGTGTAGGCGTTCGTGATCGGGCCCTGGAGCATGTCCTAGAGACGCGAAGGTACGCTCGCTCGGAGGATTTCCCATCCGAGAAGAACGCAGAGATCGCCCACTTGCTCGAGTCCGGGCAGGGGGTGTGGTATCACTTTCTGGCCCTCACCGCCGACCGGAGCTTGGCCGAGTCCACCGAATCGTTCTGGATCCATCACTGGCAGAGGCGGTCGCAAGGTGGCATGCTGACGAATCAGCACTACCCAGAACCACCACCAGAACTCTCCGGGCTATATCCTCCAGCACTCCCGGAAGACCTCGAAGAACCAGGTCAGAAGATCATGGTTTGGCAACATCCCGACATCGTCGTCTGCCCTCCTTCGGTTGCGGAATTCGACAAGGGAGTCTATCCAACCGATTCGGTCGAGTGTTGTGCTTGCGGGGTATTCGGCCACATATCGAAGGACATGATTGGCAAGCACCTGATCTGCTCGTCTTGCGGTCACTACATCTACGGAATGGATTTCCGGGAACGCTTCCCTTTGAAAATGTTTCTCCACGACGAGAAGATCTGGACGTACCGAAGGAGACCCCCGGCGGATTGGTAGCCTAGGAATACGAGTCGGTGACGAATCGCTGGCTTGCGAGTTGCTTGGTCGCAGCTTGCGTTTGTGCGTCGTGCTTGAGCATTTCGTTGAAGGCAATCGGAAACAATTCATCGCTTGCATAACCCGCTTGCGTTTGGCTTGGAGACCACGGCCTGGAACACGAGTAGACAAGCTGCATATTCGTCGTGTAGACCACACCATTTCCAGAGAGGATCGGTTGCGGTGCGTCGTCAATGATCTTCTTTTGAATCAGACGGTCGACCGACGCGACAACCGGGGTTCCGCTTATCGTGTCTTGCCTGAGTATTTGCTCGGCGGGAGCAGGCATATCGGGCCAATCATTGAGTCGTTCCGCCTTGACATTGAGAACTCTTTTGCCCGAACCAGCAAATAAGCGGATGCTCGTGGATGTTTCCGATGGTCTGACGCTTGTGTTCGATGACCGAAAGGCACCTCCGGCAAGTTCGCGAGCCTTGCTCAATGGCATGGATATGATTCCCGTGACCCCGTCGGACATCACCTCCGCTTCGTAGCTGATGTACGAGGATCTTCCCAGCGTTTGATTTCGGTCGAAGACCCCCGTGGACTGAATCGACTTCGGGGGCTCGTTCGCTGGAATCGCACTTCCATTTAATGCCTGGCTAACCACTGCCGAGAACGGCCTTTGGTTTGCAGGATTGGGAGTCTGCGGATATTCGACCACTTGGGATGAGCCTACCGAATCGGGCCGTGAACCGGAAAGATCGCCGGTATCGACCGGATCGGAATTACCAACTCGCTCCACCTTCCAGTTCTTTGGGGGCTGAGTAATCGAAGGTGTTTTCGGAGCCTCATGGGCAGGAAGCGCCCAGGCGGTATCGGACGTATTCGAATAGTCGTCGTAAGGTTTCCATTGCTCGGTGTTGCCAAGTGGGGCGTAGAGATAGTTCGGATTCGAGAGATCTAGGTTTAGGATACGCCCCCATTCGTTATCGATCGGCCACCAGAACGGGCTGTAATTGGCGACCTCCTGAGGAAGCCCTTCGTAGAACATCTTCCCCATGTTCTCAAGCCGCAGGTAAATATCTCTCTGGTCTCCATTGTCCGACGGACCGTACTGAACATCGACGCGAAGCTCGATTTCCGGCAAACCGACTTGCTCGATGACTTGCAGATCCAGAAGGAGAACCGATTTCGGATCCTGCCCTGGAATCGGGGTGAGCTTATGCGCTACACCTCGAATTCTCGCATAGAGGATCGTGTGAGACTGCCGAAGCAGAAGGGCTTTTTGCGTTTGCTCCGAGACGGTATTCGCTGCTACCTCGGTCGATCGGTGGAACCATCCCTTGACTCGAATCACCATAGACCCGTGCATCAGACCTGGAGTGAACGGAGAAAACTTCTCCGAGTAGGTCGCACTGTAGTCTCTGACTCCCTCCGGTGGAGCGGATCCAGCATGCGTAAAGGTAAACTCATACGCTAGGGTTTTGCCGTCCTCGCTTACGACGTATCTGCGCGAGGCCATCCTCGCAAATGGAAATGCGAGCGGGAATGCCATCAAACGCATCGCGTTCGGCTTATAGCGGGAATCCCGGACGATCAGCTTACCGATGATTGTGTGCGTGACTCGACCACTCTCGTCTTCGGAATCGGTCAGTGACCACCGATTGTAGATAATCGGATCCCTCCGGACTCCAGAGGCGAAGCTAAGTCTCTTTGCTACATCATCCGAGATGGACATCGACTCGCCATTCGGAGAGGAAATCTCGCCGCGTATGCAACGACACACCTGAATGCTAAAGGTCACTCGCATCGCACGGACACCGGCAATCGGGACAATCGAAACACTCTGAGGGCTCGGACCATGATCGCAATCGAGGACATCGCGGCGAAGAATGTTTGTCTTGACCTGGCCGCTGGTGCTCTGAAACGGATCAGTGATGTTTACATAGTCGGGTTCTGTGGTCGTGGCGCTCGGGTAGTCGCTTGCTGCGGCCCATCCGCAAGCCGCAAGGATGATGCGCCGCGGCGAGGACCTGCTCTTGAGGTGTTCCGGTTTACGAAGCTGCTGTGTTGGATTTCCATTCTGATCATTGACCGTCTGAGAATCTGCATCCTGGCTTGCATCATTGATCCAGACGACAAGATCCCCACGGGGTTGTTTCAGAAGCTGGTTAATGATCAGCATGTTATCGGTTGCGAGATACCCTGGTTGACCGTTGGCAGATCCGCCCCCAACCTTTCCAGCGAAGGCCTGCGAGTGATGCAGCCGATACGGATCGTCGTTGCCGACCGGAAGAACGGTATTCGGAGCAGCTCCAGAGTTCGAGACGATCATCGTCGAGACGGTAAGCTGAATCACATCCCACATGTGATCGTTCTGTTCGTCGTATTCGATACGGGTTACGAACTCCTGGATCTCGCAATCCTGAAGGCAAACACCATTGTAGGAAACACAAAAACCAATGCTTCTTTGGCTAGGCATAAGCGAGACTCGCTTAATTAAACGAAGTTGAACTTCTTAGGTTTCGTCGGGATCGGATTGGGTTTTTGCTGGTATGCATCGATCGGGTTCGCCGGGCCGTCTGCCTTCTCGGGCCACAAGTCGAAAATCGATTGCAGTAACATTCGGACAACATCAAGGGATTGAGCTGCCTGGAGGACCACTCCAGCCATGTGGTTCAATCCCCCTTGCAGGTTCGTCGCCGCGCGTACGTAAGGTGCAAAGTACTCTTCCGATTCCTGTTCGACGTAGTTCTGAGACTTCGCTAGAAATGAGGTCGCCGGGGCAAGATAACGCCCCCGTTCTCCCTCTCGTCGTATTCGCCCGAAATCGTATTCGAGCATGGCGTTCGACGCTTCGGCGCTCCACCGCGCACCGGGTCTTTGCGATTCGAGCATCTCTCGTCCTTTTTGAGCAGTCTTATCTGCCCAATTGGTAACGGCCATAAAGCCGGAGACCAAGATGCCCGCACCCGCTGTTAATCGCGCGAATGCACCTGCGAGCATCGTAATGCTCGATCCAGCACCGCTAGATGTTGCGCCAACCGAGAGTGGTAGCGCCGAGCCAAGCCCACCGGAACTGAGCGCATTGGCAGCGATACCTCCACCCCCTTGTTGCAGATTGATCGGGTTACCGGAGCTTATGGCCGAGGCCAATGGATCCGCACTTGCAGCACCACCACCGGAGAGCGATTGGCCTCCTAGGGCTCGGTAAAGCATCCCGCTCATGCGACCGAGTCTCGATCGATTGTTGGCGTTGGCCCCGAGAAGATCCACAAGCGAAGAATCGTTTTGCCCATACGACTTGTAGAGCTTGGCGTAATCACCGACGTAGGGCAGAGCTGAGGCAATCGAGATCCCGGCGTTCATCAAGTGCGACCCGGACTGTTTCGGTTCCGCAATGGCTCGCAGTAACGACACGGTGGCGTTGGCCGTATCGGCAAAGGGTGTTGGCTCGAAGACCCCTGCTGCATCGAGTCCCATTTGTGCGTAGTCGAGCAAGCTGAAACGCTTTTTGTTCTCCTGCGACTCGTCGTTGGCCTGCTGCTCACGCATCTGCTTGAGCTTGAGAATGAAAGGAACGTTCTCTTCCTTGGGCGCTCCGGGTTGGTCAAACAACGTTGCTACCTTATTGAGCCAAACGTAGTTCTCAGCGTTGGTGTTGATCGGTGTCCAATCCTCTGGCGTCAAGGCTCGGCCGGGAGGAGTGTTGCTCTCCTCCTCCGGTTCGTTCGCATCGTTGCGGCTTGGGGCCCAACTTGTGGTGCGGGGGTTCGGTCGCAGCGGCAAAAGGGTTTTGATGAGCTGATGCTCAATGCGATTGCTTGCGTTTTCCGGCGCTCCGGCGAAAGGAATGTCCGGTGCGACTGCATCGAGGATCTCTTCGAAGATGCTCTCGTTGAAATGCCGAGAGATCCCGAGCATCACATAGACAGCTCGATCGACCCGTGGACTGTTCTGGGAGATGTCTGGATAACCACCCTGAGTCTTAAAGGCGTAGTATTTGTAGAGCTTTTTCGCTTCTCGTTTCTCGCGATCATTGAACATTCCTAGCTACTCCTCTGGATAGCGGACATGGCTTGAGATTGTTCCATCGAATGGAGGAACTCTGCTTGATCCTCCGACTCCGTCACATTTACGTACCACTCCTTCGGAGGTGTGATACCGAGTATCAAACCGATAGAGGCGAAGGCTCCTTGTCGGACGGCGAGGGACTGTTTTGCGAGTCCGCGATGTCGGTTGAGCCACAATCCGACATAGAGTTCGTAGTCTTCTCGCCGGAGCTGCTCGATGTCGGTGCCGTAAATTCCGCATAGGTCCGCTCGAACTGAATACTTTTTTTTTGCAGATCGACCCATTCGTAAAATGCACGAAACAGGGAAAACATTTCATTGACGGTAAGGCCAGGCTTCTTGGGGGACTCGTAGTCGGTCACTCCAAAGGCCTGCCGAATCGCATCGAGCATCGTGTCGATAGCTTGCTTGTTTCCGAGCATCGCCTGTTTGGGATGAATGTCCGCGCGAAACTCCTTGTGCGACTCAAAGGACATCATCACGCTGATCGGATCGACCCAGCGATCGAACTTCCCATCGTTGAATCCGAACATGCCGCGATTCGCTGCGTGCTTTTCCTCTCTGGCTTTCCAATAGAAGAAAACAAGTATCACCAGGAATGTGGTAAGTGGGATCGCCAGCGCAAGGGCCGATAAAGACAAAAGCATTTGCATAGTGTGTTACCTTGCATCCAATAGGTCTTCGGCGTTCGCCGTTGATTGATCGGGGACTTTGACTTTTCTATCGTGGATAGTTCTGCCGAGTGAATCGGCCACCTTAATGCGGTACACTCCGCCGCGAGTGAATTGGGCAAAGCGAACCATCGTCAGTACGCAGTTCCCATTCGCATCCGTTGTGCCATGCGTGACTTGTCGCGAAATGAGATAGTTGTCAACCGTGGGGTTTTCGTCTTCGAGGCAGGCCGTCACCGATGCATTCTCAACGGGGTTTCCAAGGTGAATGACGGAAAACAGTACGTTGCAAAGTCCAGCGAACGGTGCTGGAGGGGTGATGCCACCCGGTGACATACCAAAGGTTTGCGAAAGATTCGATGCAACGACCAGAGAGGTTGGGGTGAAAGTAAATCCAGTGGCCGTAATCGATACGGTCCATGTCGCATCATCAACACTAAAGGAAACAACTCCCAACTGATTGGTCGAAGCGGAATACGTTTCACCCGCTCGACTAAGTCGAACGCTTGCTCCTTGGATTGGTTGATTGCTATCGCCTAGGATCGTCAGCGTAACGGCTCGTGCCCCTGTCCCGGATCCTCCTCCACCACCCGTCGGGGCAAGGCTAAGAGCATTGGCGGACCATTTCGCGGTAGCGGTTCCCCCTCCGGTAATCATTGTGATTACGTCGTTGAACATGGAGGCCACGGAGTTACTCACTCTGACAAGCAAGGTATTCACCCCGGAGAGCGTTGCGTTCACACTTGCCTCGGTACTTGCAACCGTGGACTGCTTCGCAAGAACGGCTGATGCCTCAATCTGGGCCAGCGTTGGTTTGCCGTCGAGGCTTGCTTGTGTTGCCCTGGTGCCAACGGTTGCTTCCTTAGCAAGCACGGCTGACGCTTCGATCTGGGCTAGTGTTGGTCGGTTTCCAACTGTCGCTTCCTTAGCGAGTAGCGTGGATGCTTCGATCTGTGCCAGCGTTGGCTTGCTGTCGAGGCTTGCTTGCGTTGCTCTGGTGCTAACGGTTGTCTCATTCGCGATACTTGCAGGGAAAGTGATCGTTGCTGATGCAAGGACGCTTTGGCCCCCTATTTGAATTACATTCGATTTGCGGGAGCGATTCTCAATAGAAAACGAACGAAGCGGTACGCGTGCAAGGTTGATGCCATCGACCACGCCAGCAGTGCAGATTACGTCGTAGTCCTCACCCGAAACGTAAAACGTGGGGTCGGCGGAAGTATCAATGGCAACACGGTGCACACCTGCTAAACCGTCAAAATCCACGGTGACTGTGATCCCGCTGGTGGATTCACTCACGGAGTTCTTGTAGACGCAGAACGTTGGGGCAACGCTGGGAGTCGTCGGAAGTTTGGTTTGATCCGATATGGTCGGGAAGGTGAATCTCACCACCTGACCTGGCAAATAGTCTCCGATGTACCTGCTCATGGATTTAGCCTAGAAGTGGGTGCTCGAAGGGGTTGAAACTGCCGCCGGTCGCTCCGTACACTTTGGACTCAACGATCGACAACATCACAGTGCGGTATAAAGCGGTGGTCCCAACCGTCACGTTTTGCGTGGCAAAGAGAGACGTTCGCGACAACTGCTTGCAAACCTGTGTGCCGAAATTGACGGAATCCGTTGCGGCAATCTCCTCGGTCAGTCCAGTTGGTGCAGTCAAGACATTCGTTGCATTACGGCTTACGACCCAACTGATCAACGCTTGGTCATCGGCATTCGTCTGATACGTCCCGGCGGTTTGCGCCGCATACGTGATGGTCGTGCTTGTTACTGAATTCGTGCTGAGGAAATTTGGGAAAAGAGAGGTTTTTGCAGCCCCCCTTAATACCAAAATGAATAACTGGTCTGCGTTGGTCCAGGTGCCGGAATTTTCGCTCGCAGTCGTCGCAATCTTGTATCCAATTCGAATATGCCCCACACTGCCAACTGCCGCCGCATATCGATCAATCCAACCGCTGGGGAGAGTTACCGCCGTTGATTGCGCATCGTTGTAGCCAAAGCCTAGTAGCAGATCGCCGACTTGGTGAGGGCCAATGCCAATGCTGTTTGCTAACGCACTTCCCGGCCATTGGACTGCAATTGTCAAAGTGTGGGCGCCGTGGCTGGATCGCCAGTCCACGACGCAAGCTTTTCACGGGCCGCTTGCAATCTATCTTGCCACTGGTCTTCTTTCGCTTGCTTGATCGCGACGAGCTTCATTTCCTGCAATGCAACTTGAACCTCTTCAAGCGTTGCCTGGATGCCGTGCAGTTCAAGCGGAGAGATCATTCTCCGAACGTGTTTCGCTAGATTCTCTGCTCCTGGGACTGCTCCAGAGGATTCCAGTAGGTAAAGCTTTTCCTGAATATCGGGCCGAGACAATTGAAGGCCTGGATCTCCCGACAGGGCATAGATCGCCCACGTGGACCCCTGCTCGAGCGCGAGGCGTAGACGCTCAGTTGCATCGTTTCCCAACACATCCGCGATTCCGCTCCACGTGTAATTCTGGGCATCGACGTATTGGATCGATGGAGTCGATAGGACAGAGAGCAACTCACTGGCCGAAGCGACTTCCCAGCCATCGATCGTTGCTATTACGTCTTGCAGATTCATAACAAACTCTTTGTTGTTCTTACCGAAGTTTCCTGGAAGGGATCAGTCAGAGGCGAAACAGAGCGTCAACGTTCGATCAGCACCTTGATTGACCGGCGAACCCGATGCGTTGGTCGTCAACTTCAAGTAGGACAAGCCAATGAAGAGCTCCGGCTTGGTGATCGGAATGTAGCGGTTTGCACCGCAGGGCTGAGAGTAGACCGAGGCTCCATCGTAAAGAGGAGCACCCGGGCTACTGATACCGGCCTCAAAGGTAAAGCTAGTACCATCCATTGCCGCAGGGGTTTGAATCGCACGCAGCGACATTCCCGTTGGGGGTGTGATCGCTACGGAGTTTGCCTGATAGGGCATGGTAATTGTGCTGACGCTCGTGGTTTGCATCGGATTCTCTTTGCTTTAAGAGGATGAGGAATCGAACTATGCCGTACGCTCTTGGTTTGCATGGCGGCATCGTTCGGTTTGCGTTTTGATGTGGGCAATATCCGTGCGACACTCCCTTAGCTCAGAGCAGACTCGGTCCATCGTCTCCCCTGTTTTCTCAAGGGTTTTGTTGGTTGCATCCAAGTGCTGTGTCGTGGATTGCAAGTGCGAGATCGCAGCATCTTTGAGTGGAACTAACACCATCGAAAAGAAGGCTCTAGCTCCCTTCCAAAATCCGTAGAAGATCGCAAGGATGATCGAGACGGCTAGACCATTGTTGAAAATCCACTTCATACTCTCTTCACTCATTTTCTAAGCTCACTTTCCAGGCGTTCAGGTGTCATGTAACCAGAGATCTCAACGGTTCTCTGTCCGTCGCAAACGATAAAGTGCGGCAGTCGTTTTACTGTGCTCGAATCCCCATAAGCGAACGTGTATCCCATCGCCTCAAACTTCGCAGCCTCGCACCGTTTCCATCTTTGACACGGCTCACACCACGGTTCAGAAAAGACGATGATTTCCTTTTTGCTAACTGGCAGCGGTGAAGGATCCGATACAGGTCTGTCTGGGTGATAGGGTTCCTTCTCATCCAAAAAGAAGTCCTTGAGCTTCTCGGTCGCCTCGTCGCTTTTCTCCTTCACTTCGGCTACGACCGATAGCCAGGAGCGAACCGAATCGATGACGCCTGACCCTAAGATCAAAACGACAAGCCCGAGCCCCAACATGAGGAACTGTTTTCGAAGCGATTTCTCTTCCATAGCATTCCTCTCATTCATTACCCAGCGAGCGAAGTAACCGCTCGCGGTGCCACTGCGTTCGACGGAAACGCCTTATCACCACGAAGCACGGCCGTACCGTTCTGCCCCCAATCCTTCCACGAGTTGAGGATGCGTACGCCATAGGAACCAGGTTCGACCTCTTCGAGATCCATCGAGCAGACCGAATGGCCCCACCAGTAGAAGTCCGTTGCGACCGGTATGCGGTTCAGGAGGCACGTTGCGAATTGGTCGAAGGTCATCTTGCGGTCGTAGACCGGGGATGAGAGCTCCACCCATCCCGAAGTAATCTTGAATTTCGCCGCGTTCTCCCATGTTTCCTTGCTGTTGTTGGATCGAGACATCGATTTCTCTTTCCAGAAGTCAACGGAAGGAATACCGTTCTTTGCAATGAACTCCATGCTTTGAGCAGCCCAACCACCCTCGTCGCGATAGTTCTTGATCATGCAACCAACGGCATGGGCAGAGAGCCGCACATACGGCAGGCCCATGGAAGCTCGCCAGAGCATGACCGCATGCGCGGTGGAATAGGCCCAGCAGTAGCCTTGACCATTTTGATCGAGGTTCTTAAACGGCTTTCCTGCATCGGCGATGTCGCGAATGTCACTCAGACGCGACTTCGTTCGCTTCATCTCCTTAATGCGATCCGACCACTCGGAGCGAGGGATAATCTTCAAGTCACTCAGATCCCATTTGGGAGCACCATAGGATCCGACCGGGTACTGCTTCGGGTCACGATAGACCAGTCCGAAGGTGTTGCCTTGTACTTCCTTTCCGCCTGGAAGAAAGTCACGATAGTTGTCGTCATCGATAATGAGCTCAGCCATTACTTCCCCCCTGAATGCTTTTTCAAAAGAGACAACATGGCATCGACGCTCTGTGGCATCTTGCCCTCGAATCCCCCTTTGGACTTCCCACTGATCATCAGCCACGGGTTTTCTTTTCGCGGCCTGGCGAACGCTTCTTTCC
>Ga0114977_10000504_pt1 | contig 26088 bp, 23 predicted proteins | sample S_130805_MF_Meta_FD_87026 | JGI IMG/M metagenome (GOLD analysis project Ga0114977, IMG submission 87026) | Freshwater microbial communities from Lake Simoncouche, Canada to study carbon cycling - S_130805_MF_MetaG | ecosystem: Environmental > Aquatic > Freshwater > Lake | place: Lake...
CCAAGCCGGAATTGGTAGTAATTTTAATGTTTCTGATGCTGGAGCTATTGAATTTATAAACGGAGCTACTACGAATGTTATATTTCGTTCGTCTGGCAACGTTGGCATCGGGACAACGAGCCCTAGTCAAAAATTAGAAGTAGGAAACTTCCTTGACGCTGTTACGAATAAAATAACCGTTTCTGCTAGGTACGAATATGAGCCCGAGTTTAATTTTAGATTAGGTCAATCTGGAACTGGCTATGATTGGATAGGCGCAGTTATATCATCAGGCGATGATGGCAGTTACAATGGTAAAATATCCTTTAAGACTGCTAATGGAGGCAGAGATACGCCAACTACCAAAATGGTTATTAAGGCAAGTGGTAACGTTGGTATTGGAACAACAACTCCAAAGGGAGTACTTGATCTTAATTTTGGAGCTTATGCGAACCCAGTTGGACTAACTGATGTTTCAATTGGGGCTTTAAGAATGTCTGGCAATGGTGGATTGACCGCCATTTCCTCAAGGCAATTCGACTCGATCAACCAACCCGCAGGAGGAGATATACAATTCCTAAATCTTTATTACAATGGATCTACATACAATTGGTATGAAAGAATGCGTATTCGAGCGGATGGCAACGTTGGTATTGGAACAGCGAGTCCTGCTTACAAACTTGATGTATCTGGTTCTATCGCCGACTCAATCGGCAATATTCGCATATTACCTCAAAATTCTCAATCTGCTGCTTATACCACAGTTCTTTCAGATTCTGGCAAACATATCTTGCACCCATCTGCCGATACAACAGCTCGTACAATTACAATAGATAGTAATGCGAATGTTGCTTACTCAATAGGAACTGCAATTACTTTTATAAATCAAAATGCTGCTGGTGTGCTTACAATCGCTATTACAAGTGATACAATGCGTTTAGCTGGCGCTGGAACAACTGGAAGTCGCACACTTGCTGCAAACGGTGTTGCTACCGCAGTTAAAATCACTTCAACAGAGTGGATTATTTCTGGCACTGGACTAACATAATAACATGGCAGCAATTTCACAGATTTTATTTGGGTTTGTTGCGTCTATTGCAACTAGTGTTCAAAAAGCTATTTTTGGATATGGAAGTCCTTCCGGTAGCGTTTATACGGCAATAACCAACCTTGTAAGCAATACAGGTGTTGTCTCAACCGATACAGCGGGCGTCGGTACGGCAAGAACTGGTATTGCAGCGGCTAGTTATGGCGGCGACAAAGCAATATTTGGATATGGATTCGGGAGTAGCGGCAATCTTTCAATTACAAATCTTGTTAGCAACACTGGCGTTATAACAACCGAGGTGTATGGTGTTGGTACAGCAAGAAATGCTTTAGCAGCGGCGGGTTATGGTACTGACAAAGCTATATTTGGATATGGATTTAATGGCAGTACAGGCGTATCAATAACTAATAAAGTAGGCAACACGGGCGCTGTGGTTACTGATACAGCTGGCGTTGGAACGGCGAGGAATGGTTTGGCAGCAGCGGGTTATGGAAGTGATAAAGCAATATTTGGATACGGATATTCATCCGTGGCTGTATCAATAACTAATAAAGTAGACAATACGGGCACTGTGGTTGCTGACACATCTGGCGTTGGAACATCGAGATATTATTTAGCAGCAGCGGGTTACGGAACCGATAAAGCAATATTTGGATATGGAAATACCGGTAGCGTAACTGCAATAACCAACCTTGTTAGTAACACTGGCGTTGTATCAACTGATACAACAGGAGTTGGAACATCGAGATCTGAATTGGCAGCGGCTGGTTACGGAACAGACAAAGCTGTATTCGGGTATGGATATCTTGGTTTCGCCCGCGCTTCAATGACCAACCTCGTAAGTAATACGGGGGTTGTGTCAACTGATACAACGGGCGTTGGAACAGCAAGGCTGGGTCTAGCGGCAGCGGGTTATTCATTATCATAATTGTTTATTATGGCATCGAACTTAAATTCTGAATTCAATTATAAATACCAAGTCATTGGTTCAACTCCTTGGGAGAAACTAAAGACCCTAAAAGGGTTCCTCGTTGGGCGAAAACGCGCAGCGGTATTAGAGCGCGTTTCGGAGCTAAAGCATAAAGCAAAACTTGAAGAATATAAACATCTTTTAACTGTACCAGCATTACCGCACGTTCTTCTAAACCTTGAGGCTGAAATCGTAGAAACTGAGTCATTCTTAGAAGACCAAAAACACGCCTTTGAATTAAATCGAACTGAGATAAAAATTTTAGAGAAACTTATCGCTGAACTATACGAAATTTGCGAACCTACACGAATAAATGGATATACCGACGATCAGATGTTTGAAGCAAATGCGAATCTTGAGTTCACGGTTACTGTAGGACGCGAATTGCAATCTGAGATTATTGCGTATGGTCGCCCTAGTCCAGCTAAACTATTAAATGCTATGAGCAATCCTCAAACCTTGCAAATGCTGTCTTCAGTAGGATTAATTCCGATGGGAACTACATTACTAACAGCAGGTAGCAAAGAAGATTTTCTTAAATTAGCAGATGGCGTAGCTCCAGATTATAAAAAACTTATTCAATAACAAAAACATCATGGTAAACATATCAACAATTTTCGAAACGCCGCCAACCCCCGAGCAGATTGCAGAAAATCGCGCCAATGCGTTATCTGCCAACCACCCACCGTCATGGGTGTGGGACGAAGCTGCCGTTAGCTTTGTACCACCCGTAGCATGGCCAACTGATGGACTTCCCAAACTCTGGGATGAAGCTTCTCAATCGTTTATACCATTTCCGGGGTTTCCAACAGGTGTTTGAGCATCAGTAGGGTTGATTTAAAAATAACAAGTCTCCCCGAAGCAAAGCTCGCCTCAACGAGCAATAAAAAACCCCCGATTTCTCGGGGGTTTTTAGTTTATATTATTTTATAATATATTATGTATTGCCAGCAGTAGTCAAACCCGCTGTTACTCCAGCGAATATTCCATTCAGCGCGTCTGTGGGACTGCCAATTTGGGTGGTAAATACGAGATCAACTTTTTTATTATCTCCAATTGAACTGGAGAAATTTTCGCTTACAATTTTGCACCCTCTTACAGTGTAAGCAATTTTACTAGTTTTTGTAGAGTCTGCAAATTGGAATGTTAAAGTTTTGGACGCGTCGGAGACGAGAAGGTTCATAAGATTTGCACCCGCTGATCCTCCTGCGTCGTCTTTAAGATCAGCAACATTTGCACTTACATTAACTGTGACCTCAAGAGGGAAATCAACAACCTTTGTGTAGCCAAACGCATTTCCAATTCGCTGTAATGTGGTTCGTTTAATTGGAACTTCAATAGAGAATGATTGAATATGAGCTGCTGTGTTCGAAGCGTTATCAGCGGTTGGCAAGTCAGTCAATAAGCCTTCTGAAAGGCTCATATATATATCGCCTGGGCGTAATGCAGAAAGCCCTAAGCTTCCACTTACGGGGGCTGGTAGTTGGAATTGCAAATTACCAGTTGCGTTATTTTCTGTTGTGGTTCCGGGTACAGTTCCAGAGGAACCAGATACAACATTAATATTTGAACCTTCTACAGTCACAGAAACTGTTGGAATTGAACCTACAGAAGCTTCTACTGAGTAATTTGTTACGTAACCGTTTCCAATTCCGATTGTATTTGAATTTGCAGAAATGTTAGCTAGTGTCGCTCCGTTCGCATCTACGCCTTCGGGAGAAGTGAAAATAAAGTAATTTCTTCCTGAAACGGTATGACCACCGCCAACTGGGATTCCGTTAACAGTTGTTGCGGTATCCGCGTTAATTAATCCGCTCAAAAAGACGTTGTTGCTCACGCTAGCTAATCCTGTGGAAGTAGCTCCAGTAACAAACCCAAGTAGTCTTTCATTTGTTCCGTCGTGAAGGTAGTATGTAAAATCAAGATTTACAGTAGGAGCTTCAAGAATAATAGCATCTATACGAGCAAGGTTGCCGAATTGATTGATATCTTGACGAGATACATTAAAGCCGTAACTGGCTGATTGAACACGGTGAAGTTGACCGATGTCCGTGGCTGCGTGCGTGCCAGTTGGATTTACAGTTCCAGTAGTGACAAACAAAGCGTCTGATTGGTAAATTACTCTATTACGTGGCATAGTTTAAAGGGTTTGAAATACTTTACATTTTTTTATCTATAAATGGAATAATCAAGATCTTGGGTATCTGTATTTAATAATGTCAAAATCCATAAATCCAATATATGATCTAGACGTTCCTTTTGAGTCTTTGAACTTTGAAACCGCAACATCATCAATGAAAAGTTCTGCCGAAGAACCATTTACATTTTCAAATGTGTATGGGGGCGTTTTAACATCGCCAAATTCATTCAAGGGATATTGCGTAAAATCTTTTTGTTTAAACGTTCTATTCTTTGAATCGGCGAATAAAGAAAGAGCGCCGTCTAAGCTGTAAGGGTCATTAGCGAAAACGACGCACTTCATATAAACTTTACTCTCGTCTTCTCCGCCGAATGCAAACGGCGTATTAATTAATGATTCTGAATTGATGTAAATTGCTGGCAACGCGTTGTCGTATGGCTCCAAGTAAGTTGAACTGTTCCAAGGAATCTTTTCTTTTGATTTTAAACTATGATCTAAAATCAAGTCTTCTTCGTTTTCGTTTGATAAATAAATATTAAAATCTTTTACCGCAAAGCTTCCAGTTACAATTGCTCCTGTTGCTATTCCAGAATAAACTGCTCTTCCGTTAATGAAATCAATATGTTTATTGTTTCCTCTTGGGGAGAAAACGGAGTTAACGTAAACTCCACTTGGAACGTTAGCGCCAGTTATGGTTGAGTCGTAAACCCACTGTTTGTAAGCGCTACCGAAAACCTTATACCCGTTTGGTAATCTAGCGTCAGAATAATAATGCAACTTTCCAGTTTCATTGCTGTAAGCTTCGCCTTTGTCTAAAAGGTGATGATCTAACCATAACGCAAATGAAGTTGCGACATTATGTAGGTATTGAGGTTTCATTTAATTGTGAGAATTTTTGTTCGTACTTTGCCAAAATCATGCTGATATATTTTATATTTTTAAATCTATTTTTTTTTCTTAATTTCGAGCTGGTTTGAACAGCAGTTCCAGATCGCGAGCTATCGAGTTGGCCATCTTCACTGTAAAGGTATTGGCCGATACCAGATATTCCAGTTTCGATACCTTTAGCCCAAGAACGGCCTGGCGCCCAAGGCATTGGACTCGCAGCCCAAATATCTTCTTTCGCAGGCATGAAAATTAACCAATTAGCGCCGCCTTCTATTAAGCCATTGAATCTAATAGTGGTTTTGTTAAATTCATCTAATACTGCTTCTACGGGGTCTTCTCCAGCAGGAAACCCAATATAAGAAAACAAATTTCCATTTCCGCCTAATGCACCGCTAATATTTTCAGCTGTTGGGCCATTTTTTATTTCTACTGTAACAGGGTGATTTAAAAACTCCATTATCATTTGCCGCTTTACAGATTCGAAGTTTTTTATTACTATCTTTTCGAATTGTGGCCTAAGCGCGCTAGCGCTATCCGCGCCTATTTTTTTTAAAATATCTCGTGGAATTTTCGCCATGTTATTCGTTTATCGGAGTTAAAACAAATGAATAATATCTTGGGCCAAAGATTCCATTTGGCTTATAGTCGGAAACTATATTGTATCTTCTATTATCGAATTCAATCTTTTTAGCTTCTTTTAAGTAAGGAAAAGCGTCGGTGCCAACTTTAATTTTAACAGTTCCTTCTGGGTACATCATTCTTTGCTGATCAACTGCTGCGGGATAAATGCCTTTTCGATTTGAAACGTAACTGATTTTAGCTTTAAAAGTGTAAGATTTGCTAATATAAGTTGGATTGTTCGCTGCTGAATTTGTATCTGCTCCATAAAAGCCATTGTAAGTTGAGGAAGTTGTAGCAACAACTATTTCTGGATTCATGATAACTGTGATGTAACGAGCGAACGTTTCGAAAACATCGTCGAAAATGCCGTTAATGTAATCCTTCTGAGAAGATGAAATATACGAAGTCGCCATATTTTACTTTACACTTTCTATAGTTAAATTATTATATAGTAAGGTAAAAGGTATGACTGGCAAGGAATATTTTAACGATAGGGTAAAGGTAAACACCTCTGATCTATTCAAGAGGATGCTTATCATTTTGGAAGACATTAAGCATGAGCATGATAGGCAATTCGCTCTTTTATATTCCTCCGCTCCAGATTCATTTAAACCAGTTGTGAAACAGGCCCATTACCTAGACGAAGAAAAAATGACGCTTTATAGAAAGCGCGTTTTAGACATGGGAAATGAAGCTATCCGAAAGATTGTTTCTGAAATGGATAGCTCAAGAGTAGAATTCCATCACACATTTAAACAATGAAAGAACTATTTAGCTACACAATCAAGGTAAACAAGGAAGTTGAAAAGACCGAGACTAAAGAGGAGAACGGTCAAACAATAACCGTCACGCAAAAGATCAAAGAAGACGTGCCTGTAAAGATCATTATCAAGCAACCTTCTCGTAAAAATCTTGAGGACGCTGAACTGCAATTTAGCATCGAAATGTCGAACTGTATCAAGAAGGGTATTTTGACAAAGGGCATGTTAACTAAAAAATATACTGATACTGGCGGCGTTTTATCAGAAGACGACGCTAAAGAACTGGTAGCTCTTTATAATAAAATTACTCAATTAGAGAATGACATACTTCGATTAAATTCGAAAAATGAACTTGATAGAGAAGCTGAAGCTAAAGTGATTAGCGAAATCACAACTCTTAGAATGAGAATGGTTCAAGTAGAATCAAGTTACAGATCGCTGTTCGACAATACGGCTGATAACATTGCGCAAAATAATGTTATTCGCTGGTTCTGTTTGCACATGGCTCATTCTCAATTTATCCCTGACGGAAATATCGAGCCAATGTTTAAAGGCTCAACAACAGAACAGAAGCTCGAAAGCTTGCATCAAATGGACGAAGATGAAAATGAAATTTACAAAAAGGCTTATCGTAAATTAGCAACGTTTATGTCTTTCTGGTTCTTTAGTAAAAATGCGAAACATGAAGACTTTAAAAAGCTAGACGATGACATCGAAACAGGAAAGTTTGACCAGCAGTAAACTATTCTTAACGTTCAACGAAATTGTAAAGGGCTACTCCAAGAAGAAATTCAAGGGTAGCTCTATTTTTATTAAGCACCTCGGGGTAAATGAAAAAGCTTTTTTCGATTATCGTTATCAAGAGTATCTAGCATATGCTTTATCTTTAGGTATTCTTTCAGAAGACGATGCTTTAAAAAAAGCGTCTGAAGAAGGTTTTTGGTCTCAAAAAGAAGAAGATGAAATAACTGATTTAAACAAGTACATTGATCGGTTAATTTTAACTAAAAAGAATTTTATTCGTAAGCTCGAAATAGAAGCTATCAATAAGCAGATTGACGAAGAGCGCCAAAAGTTAGTTAAAAAAATCTCCGATAGAAAAGACATTATCGGCAAAACGGCAGAAGAGTATGCAAGTAACAGATCGAGCGATTACATTATATACGAATCTCTATTTAAAGACGAAAATTTTAAAGAGCGCGTGTTTTCTGAGTCTGAATTTGAAGAAATGACTTATGAAGATTTAGTTGAGTATATTTTGTTTTTTAATGAATACATGAACGAGTTTAAAGATTACAACTTGCAAAAAATTTCATTGTTGGACTTTTTTCATCCGTATTATCTTGTTTTAGATCAGCCTATGCAGTTTTGGGGCAAGCCAATGGTTCAGCTTACTGATTTTCAAGTTAGAGTCACTATTTACGGAAAGATATTTAAAAATATATTTGAGACTACAGAAAATATTCCAGACGAAATAAGGCAAAATCCAGACAAGCTTTTCGAATATACAGACAGGTCAAAAGCTAAAAAGAACTTTGAAGGTAAGCAAAAGAACAAAGATAAAGCTAGCGGAGAAGCTGTTTTCGGAGCTACAAAAGAAGAAATGGCAGAAATGAAAACGCCGGGATCAAAAACTATCAACGAGGTGATGAAAGGAAAGAAAACGATGACTATGGAAGAGCTTATGAAATTACATGGCGAAGGTTAACTTTTGAGTGTAAATATCTCAAAAGGTTAAAGGATGGCACAAGGTATATCAATTCCAGTAGTTCAGTCTGGCTTAGAAGCCTCTATTCAACAAGGAGCTAGAAATGTTGGCACAATCAACATCAACGCTTCTGTTGATCCTTCTGCGTTTAAAAATTTAGCGCAGCCTCTCGGGCGCGTGAGCGGCCTCGCGACCGAGTTTGAAAAGTCAATTGCAGCTTCGAATGCTCGCGTTTTAGCTTTCGGAGCTTCGGTGGGAATTATTAATGGCGTTCAAAACGCTTTCTCGACTCTAGTTCAAACGGGAATCGAAGTGCAAAAAACACTTGCTGACATTGGCGCTATTAGCGGAAAGAGTGGGCAAGAATTATCAAAGTTTGGAGATTCGCTTTTTGAGATTGGAAAAACGACTGGCCAAACATTTCAAACAGCTTCTCAAGCTGCTCTTGAATTTTCGCGTCAAGGCTTAACTGTAGAGCAAACTTTAAAAAGAACGAGCGACGCTTTAACTTTAACAAGGTTCACAACGTTAAGCGCCTCAGAAGCGGTTGACGTTTTAACTGCCGCAGCAAATTCATTTAGCGAAACTGGAATTACAACCGCTCAGATTATTAATAAGCTAGTTGCGGTTGACACTAAATTTGCTGTTTCGGCAGAAGACCTTGCTAAAGGTCTCGCGCGTGCGGGCTCAATTGCTCAAGAGGTCGGAGTTAATTTCGACCAATTAAATGCTGCGGTTACAGTTGCTCAAGAAAGAACAACGCGTGGAGGCGCTGTTATCGGCAATGCTCTTAAAACAATTTTTACTAGAATAAGAAGCGACGAAACTGTTCAAGCTTTAAGAAATGTTGGAGTTGAATCTTTGGACGCTCAAGGTCAGCTAAAGGGGGCTATTCCTTTGCTAGAAGAGCTTTCGAAAAAAATGCAGGGTTTGTCAGGAGGAGAAAGAATTCAAATTCTTGAGGCAGTTGCTAGTAAGTACAACATTAACATTTTGTCTGCTTTGCTTAATGATTTAGGCGACGCTAATAGTAAATTTGGACAAGCTGTGCAGGTGTCAGCTGGAGCTGGCAACCAAGCTTACGAAAGACAAATAGAGCTTAATAAAACTCTTGCAGCCCAAATTAATAACGCAACAGTTTCGGCAACTCAATTGTTTAATAAACTATCTGAAATTGGAGTTACAGAAAATTTAAATAGTTTATTATCATTCGTAAACGATTTACTTAGTGGCTTTAATAAGCTTTTGGACTCGGGAAGTGTTGGCGGCGACATAGCTAAGGGATTAATCAAAGGTATTTCTGATGTATTTTTTACTGTTGGTTTACCTATACTAGCTGCAATATTTGCAAAGCTTACAGCTGATATCGCGAAATTTGGCGTTGAATCTTTAAAAACAATTTTAGGAATTAATCAGCAAGTTAGAGAGCGCCAAGCTCTTGAACAAGCAGTTGTCAATACGCTCATTAGAGATCAAGAAGTAATGGCGAGCATTTTGGCTTTGAGCGGGAACCGCGCAAAGCAAGAAGAGTATTTGTTGGGCGTTTACAACCGTCAATTAACCGCTTTGCAGCAAGTTCAAAATATCGCATCGTCAGTAACTCCCGCATTAATGGCGGGCGGATTAAGCGCAACAAGCGGGCAAGTCAAAAAACGTGGTGCTGGAGGTTATCTTCCATCTCAAGAAGCTGCGGATGTTCGTCGAGGAGTTGGCGGGGCAAGCGCATCTTCTAAAGTAGTTTCTATTCCTAATTTTGCTTTTGGCGGCGGCAAACGCGGCACAATGATTGCAAATACGAGCGAATACGTTGTGCCGAATTTTGCTAATGGAGGTTCAGCCATCTTTAATCAAGACATGGCAAGAGCTTACGGGTTGCCAGCGGGCGCGAAAAAGATTTCAGCAGCAGGGGGCTACGTTCCAAATTTCAATCGTTACGTTTACGATGCTGACAGAATTGAGCCTGATAAAAATTCTTTATTAAAAGCTATATTAGCGTCGAGAGCTAAAAAGAATCTTATAGTTGGTCCCGCTGGATCTGGCAAATCAACATACGGCGCTTCGCTTGGTTCTTTCATAACTAACCCTAATCAGTTGGCCGACGCTACTGAAGTTGATATTCTTTCTGGCGCAGCGAGAACAAAAGACGGCGGAATGTCCAAAAACTTTCAGCAAATTGCAGACGCTGTAAATTTATCAGGCGGAAAAATTTCATATTTATATACGGGCAATATGGATATTCTTTCTCGGAGAAGAGGAAGAATTGATACTGGCCCGCAAGAAGGTGATTTAAGAAGCGAAAAACAAATTGCAGGATCAATGTATGCTCCTCTTAATCAATTTGATTTTATTTCAAAAGTAAAAAGTAGCGCCAAAAATTTTGAAATGATTCGCGGGGCAGGGGGCTATATTCCTAATTTTGCAGATCAATATACAATTAGAGCAGGAGCAATGTCTGCAATTGGAAAATCAGGAATTAAGTTTCCTGAAGAGTGGAAAAGTACCGGAGGCTCAAACACAAAAAAGGATCAAGCAAATGCAGCGTTAGCGGAAGTAAATGCAGAAAGGTTAGCGTCTGGACAAAAACAATTATCGTTTAGTGATTTATATACTTCTCAACCGCTGGCATCGAAAAAAGATGTAATTAAAAATGCAAATCAATATGCAGAAGCGCGTGGCGTCGCAATGCTTTTGCCAAATATAGAAGAAGGTATAGCTGCAAATAACATAGGTAAAGCTGGTGTAGTTCCAAGTACAAAAAATCGGACAATAGCTCCATATGTAAAATTTAAAGCTTTTGGATTGACTAGCGCCTCAGCTACAAAACAAAAAGATGTTCCGAAAATACAAGAGAGAATTTCAAATGCTATTGCGAATGAAGCTTATGATATCGTTAATCAATTTGATCCAATAGCTGGGAAGCAGCCTTTCGATGAAGTTGGATTTAAAAAATTCTTTTTAAGTAAAGGTGGTGCTGCTGGGGCTGTTGGCGCAGCTGCTGGATCAACTTTTGAAGCAGCTGTAGATTATGCATTTAATCCAAGCGAAGCAGAATCTGGTGCAAAAGGCGGAACCACTTTCGATGTCAATAAAATTAGTCCAACATTAAGAAAAGTTTTTGGAAATGTGCCAGATGATATAATTAGAGGAGATTATAAAATAAGTTCAGCGCAAACGCAAAAATTTGCAGATCAAATTATATTAAATGGACTTTATGATTTAAAAGACACAGCTGCTTCAGGATATATCCCAAATTTTGCTAAAGGTAGTCCATTAGAAGACGCCATTCAACGCGAAATGGCTGCTGGGTTAGATCCGAGCCAAATCCGAGTAACAAAAGATGGAAAATTAAAAAACTCACAAAATCCAAATGGATTTGCGGTTATTAATACTAGAGATGAGCCTAATGGAAAGATACCAAATTTTGCTAGCGGAGGAAGACCGGATGGTCCAGCAGACCTCAGGAGAGCAGAAAGAAGAGCGGCAGAGCGGCAGGCAGAGCAAGACACGGAAGATATTAGATTAGCTACGCTATCAGCTGGTGGATCTCTACCTACGCAAGCAGTTAGCGGATCATCAGTTAGATATGAAGCTGGAGCCTCACTTTCCGCCTCCTTTCAAGATTTAGATGATAAAACAAAACAGGCGTCGTATGGTCTTGATAAATTATTTTATGCGACCGGAGCACTAATGACGATAAATGCGACTTTAGAGCAGACATTTAAAAATACAAATGGAGGAGTAAAACTTTTTGGAGATGCGGTTTCAATGGTCTCTAAAGCCGCTCAAGCAGCCGCAACCGGAGCTTTGTTAGGTGGTCAAGTAAAAGAGATGACAAAAGGTATGGTTGGTGCAGGAGGTGCAAGAGGACTTATCGGAGCGGTAGGGGCAGCGTCTCCGCAAATTGCAATCGCTACAGCAATAGGGGGCGCGCTAATCGATTCGATAGAAAGCTCGTGGATGAGTTCTATAGAAGGCGAGTCCGCAAAAGCTGCTGGACAAAAACAAGCAGAAGTTTTTACTAAAACTGGTGATAAACAAACTATAGAAGATAGAGGGAGGGTTCTTCGTAGTAGAATTTTCAAGCAAGGAGGGGGAGACGACCAAACGAATGCAGAATATGACGCTATCAGCAAAAAACTCAAAGAAATCAACGAAGAGGAAAATAAGAGAAAAAAAACTGCCGATGAAATAGCCAAAAAAACACAAGAAGAAGCCCAAGAAATTAATAAAAGAGTTGCGTTAACCACTAAATTGAATGAAATTTCATTAGCCTTTAACGAAGGCGAAAATAAAGCTTTTATAGCAAGAGCGGTGGCTCAAGGTAACGCTTTGAAAAATCAAAACAAGTTAACAGAATTACAGAAATTCGCAAGCGACGAGTCGATAAGAGAATTAGAATTTCAAGGAAGATTAAGAACATCAAAATCGCAGGGTATTCAAGACTTGATAAAAGAACTGTCTCAAAAAGGAGCTTTAGCTACTGTAGACGAACAGGCGTTAAACGTTCTTCTTGACAAAGCTAGAGCTTCTGGAGATTTTCTTTCAATAGAGAAGGAAGTTGCAGCTCTTGCAATAAGAGCTTCCGCCGGATCTCAAACTGCGATATCAAACGCCAAAGCAAAAAATACTATTGAGCGGAATAACTTAACGACACAGGAAGAGGCTAGAAAATTTCTAGCAGAACAGGCTAAATATACCGATATACAAAAAGCCGCATTACAAAGTGTTTTTAATATACAAACAAAAATAGCAGGGATGGATCGTGAACGAATCAACGCCATAAAACAGGCCGCAGCTGAAATGAAAAATCTTAAAGCAGATTCTGAAGTTTCAGCGATAGAAGCGGACCAATCTGGTCTCCCTCAAACAAGAGCACGAAAAGCGGCGTTGGCTACCGCAAAATTCAGTCAATTCGAAACTTTTGAACGCAGCAAAATCCCAGAGAAAGCTACGGCAGATCGAAATATTATTCTAGAAAAATATAGAAATACAGCGGAAACGGCGCTTAGTGCAATTACTAATCTATCAGTAGAAGATAGAAATTCTATAGCATTGAAAATTGCTCAGGCAAAAAGTATCGAAGATGTGACTGAGGCGTATAGGGCGGCTCAGATATCAGCGACAAAGACTATAGAGCAGCAAGCATTGCTTGGTATGGCTAATAATATGGTGAAGCAAGCTGAAGATGATGCGGCTGACGCTCTAGACAGGAGAAGCACTGCGGAAGGCTATTTGATCGCCCAGATGGAAAATAAAATAACGCTCCAGAGAATAGCTGCTGAGCAGTCTGCAAAAGAAGCTGAAAGTCCATTTCAAACAGGGATGAAAGCAGCTACGGATCAACTTATAGTTGAAGCTGATATTTTTCAAAACAAATTAGGAGGCGAAACAGTAACTTTATTTAGAGATGGTTTAAGAGATGCGATGGGTGCGGCGATTTCTCAAACAGGTGACCTTGGAGCCGCACTGCAAAATGTAGCTATGGGCTTTTTGAAAACTATGCAGAATGCATTTTTACAAAATGCGGCAAACAACATAACAATTGCAATGGGGGCAAAGTTTGCTAAAGGTGGCGTTGTAAGTGGAGGTAGCGGATATCGCGATGATGTTCCCGCGATGCTCACTGGCGGCGAATTCGTAATGAGAAAATCAGCAGTGCAAAAATACGGCGCTTCTAATCTTGAAAGAATGAATAGTGGAGGAATGTTCGTTCCCGGAACTCGTGGAGGAGGAGCGATTTCTGGAGAAAATGATTTGAGAGCTTTCGCGAATCAATCAACAACAAGCGGAGCAACGGACGTTTTAAAAGGCAGCAGAAGTTCCGCATTCATTAATCTTGAAGATGAAAGCCAAAAATTATCTAGGTACGCTTTGTTAGGAGACGACACGATTAATCAAGAAGTTCGCGGCGCTAAAATGCAAGCTTTTGATATATTAAAAAATAAATCTGATTTTGAAAAGCAACAGAAAGAGGCGGAAAAGCAACAAAAGAAAGCTTTGATGAGACAAATGATAGGAACTGTTGCGGGGGCTGCGCTAAGTTATGGGGCGGGGAAATTGAATCCACAAGTAGGCGCAGGACAAGGAAAAAGTATTCTGGATGCCTCGGGTAAACCTAGCTTAATGATGTCTCCTGTATATGTGAAGGGAGCTTACGGAGGCATGATTCGCCGCTACGCTTCAGGTGGCCCAACAGACGATATCCAAGCGATGCTAATGAGCGGCGAATACGTTATGAATCGCGGCGCTTCTCGCAAGTACGGCAAGCAGTTTCTCGACTCAATGAATCAAGGCCGCGCTCCAAGATTCGCGGATGGCGGCGAAACTACACCTTCCGCCCCAACTACAACAACAGAGTCTAACGTTAAAGGGATGGGTGATGTTAACATTAATATTAATGTTACTGGCCAAACCTCGCAAACAGAAACTCAAGGAAATTCAAGTCAGGGCGGCATAGATTACAAGAAAATGTCAGAGAAGATCAAGATGGTAGTAATGGAAACCTTAAATGAAGAAAAGCGTTTAGGAGGATCTCTTAGAACTAGATAATGGCAAAATTATCAACAGCTAATTATGATGCTGAAGTTTTTCTCAGTGGCTATAAGATTTTCGGAGTCACTGACGTTAATTTCGGCTACTCCTTGCCCGTTGATCATTTAAATGTAATCGGGTATAATAAATTTCGCACGTTCACTTCTGGCCCGCCCCAATCATCTTTAAGCATACAAAAGTATCTTTCGCCAAATGATTTGATTTTAAATTTCACGGGAACAACAGCAATTAGCGGCGGATTGTTTTATAATTCTTCTTCTACAAATTTTGGCTTCACTTCTGGTTATTTAAATTCATTTTCCGTATCTTGCGCAGTTGGGAATTTCCCAAGTTTAAGCGCTGACTTTTCACTGTATGGCAACGTTGGAAGTGGATTAATTTCAACAACAGTGAACCAAACTGGCACCTTAAAGGTCGTAAGGCCAAAAGATATTTTAATTGAATGTGACGGCACAGGCACTAACAGAATAGAGTCTTTTACATACAACGTAGAGTGCAATAGACAAGCGTTTTACCACCCAACGGGCAGCTCGCCAATGGAAGTTGTTACTTCGCGGCCTTACAAAGTAACTGCTCAATTTTCTTTGGGAATCGACGATTACGAATCGAAAAGACTTTTTGATTATATTATTGATTCAAACAAAAGAAATATTAGTATAACTATAGGCTCATTAGCAACATTCACAATGTCGAATATGGAATTGATAGGAGAAACAATAAATTCTTCAGCAACTGATGACGCGATAATGACTCTCAATTATCAAGGATTTTTATAATGTCATTTTTCTACGATAGAGATCAAAATGTTACAGGAACGATTCCCGCGTCGTTCACATTTACTCCTTCGTATGGAATGCAAGTTTCTTTTAGTTCAGAATTGTCTAGTTTTGAAGCGATAGATAATTATATCTACACTATGCCAAAAGGCTTAAATCATTTGCAAATGCAAATATCAATGCCGTTTGAAAATCGCAAACAAGAACAAGCTAGGCAAATTCTTGGGTTTTTTGAAGGTTTGCAAGGAACTGGGTCGTTTTTATACACAGATGCGGCTCAAATATACAAACCGTTTAACTGCTTTGTAAATACAATCGATAACACTTACAATGAAAATGATTTGCACAACGTTAATGTTAGCGCTAGCACCGATCAAATTTCAACATTGCTAAATTGGAATAATTCTTTAATAACTGGAAGTAATATAAGGGGCGATTGGGTTTCTGGCGCGGGCGGGCAATTTACAAGTTATTCAAAATATGACGTTGCAAGATACACTGGAAATGCAACTTACGCAAGTAACACTGGCAATTTATATGATTCTTTTTATTACTGCACTGGAGCTTTCACGTGCGATAACTCTAGCGCAATCGGAGTGGTGAATACTATACCCAACAGTCAAAAGTGGACGCGCGAATTTGAATTTCAACCCACTTATTCGTCGCAAATCTCTAAAGAAACTGCAGTAATAAAAAGCGAATTACCTTATTCTTTTACAAGGCGAACTAATTTTGGCCTGCACTCGAATACTCTAAAAAACTTTAAATTAGATTTTAAAGGAATATCTGACGCTGAAGCGAGATGCATTCTTCACTTTTTGATTGCAAGGCAAGGGTATAGAAAATTTCAGTACAAGTTTCCCAAGATATACAATCAATATAAATATTTCTATGCGCCGCAATGGGAGCATACCTTTGTTTATAAAAACGTAAACGACATATCAGTTACGTTATCGGAAGACCCGCTCGGGGCAAGGAGAATTTACTAATGGCTAGACAATATATATCTTACGGAATGGAAGCTATGTTTGTTGGGCCAAGTGGAGCTATGCGAGCGCCGAGTGATGCATCTGAGGTTGCTAAATTAGATTTCATTCAATCTTATGATTTTTCTTTCGATGTTGAACGTGCCGCTTTAAAACAAATTGGAAGCCCCTATCTTGCAACTAGACAAACTCAACTTGCGCCAGATGTTAATTTAAATTTACAATATTATTTAAATAGAGGCTGGAATGAAAAGTTTATAGGAATGGGCGTTGGCGTTACAACTGACGGCTACAACAATCCATTCTCAACTATTTTCTCATCCAATCAAGATAGGAATTTTTATGTTGTAATTGCTAAAGATAATGGCAAAGATTTAAATGCGGATACAAGTTTGAATGAGCATAATGTTCTCGGAATCGGAAATGTTTATCTAACTAACTATGAGCTTAGCGTTGGTTTGAATAGTTTAGCTACTGTTAATCTTTCTTTCGTTGGGGCTAATGCGGAAATTTCTCAGGTGAGTTCTGCGACTTTTGAAAATCCAGCGTTATTCGTAACTGGATCTGGCACAGAAGTAATTACTAATCAATCGATTGGAATTTTGGATGCTTCGAGAAGTTCAATATACATGACAGGTTATAGCGGGCTTTTTGCTGGCGGATGCCCGCATGGTGGATGTCAAATAACCGCAACAGCGGAAGCGTCTAATGCTTTAAAATTAGGTTTTGATTTTGATAATTTTCAATCGCTTTCTATTTCAGTTCCTATAGAAAGAAAAGCTCTTTATGGTTTTGGCAACAATCACCCATTTCATAGAAAAGTGCAGAAGCCAATTGTTGGCACTTTAAGCATAGATTCCTTAGTGGATTCTTTTAGCGCGGAAAATTTAATGACAACATTTAATCAGGAAGATGTTTCCATTAGTGGATATTTCTTTGATATAGTTTTTTCAAACTACGCAAAAGTTAAAAAGTTTGGAGTGAAAGTTAATAACGCAAGATTAGATTCATATTCTATAGGGTCAAAAATTGGAGATCGTTCAGTGATTTCTACTTCTTGGTCTTTTGAGATTAACGAATCAACTGGAATTTTAATGTCAGGGTCTTACGCGCCTACAGCTACAACGGCTGGATTTATTACCGAAGCTATTGGTCGTGATGCGTTGACTCAAGGTACAGCGGCTCCAATATTTGGATCTTCAGCGGCCACTTATAATACATCAAATGATAACGCCCCATCTAACGCTGGCTGGACATTAATTATTTCAGAGTCTCAAGATGATAATTATTTTGCTCTAAATACTCTTCATAATATTTATATATATGGCGCTAGCTACAATACGATTTATCCCGGTAGTAATACTTATATAACTATGTCAGGTGGAAGCACCACATATTATTCTCTTAATTTTACTAATCCATTATTACCAGCTATTCAATTAGGATCAGCGGATAATAGTTGGCAAAGAGTTTGGATCAAAACCGAAAGCGACAAAACTAGAATAAGGTATGAAGGAACTAGTGCCACAAGCGGTACACCTGGTAATCCAAATATTGTTTATGAAATAACGTTTTTTAAAGCAGATGCTTTTTTTCAATATATAGAAGTTAGATTTGGCAGTCATTTCCGAACCGCAGGAGTTTTTGGCGTACAAAATGGAATTGGCTCATATGTCAACGGAGGTACAATAACTCAAAATCAAAGCTATGTTATCAGAACGGACATTAATGGAAATAACCCAACAATACTCGCTGGATATTACGTCTCAACATGAATATAAAATATAAATATGACATAAGCGACATTGAAAACGATTTTTTAAAAATTACATTTTTTAATGAAAGTAATTTAGAGCATATAGATTCTATTAAGATATTGAGAAACGCTAATGGCGATATCGATGTGGCAAAAGTAGATCAGCAAGTTAATGAATTATTCCAAAGAGTGCTCGATAAAAAAAGTCTTGCTATCCATATTTAATCTAAAACATATATATGTCTACAGGAAGCAAAACAATCGCAGAGCTGCCAGAGGTCCAAATCCTAGACGATAAGGATCAGTTTTTATTTTTTCAAAACTCTACTAAGAAGACAAAGCGTATTACTAAGGGTAATATGGCGAATAGTGGTGGAGGGTTAAGGGGAAGGTTTATTGATGCAGCTACGGGAAATGATGTTGGGTTTTCCTCGGCTACCGCTGTAGCTAACGCGGCAACAGCATTATCAACAGCTCAGGGCGCTCAAACATCAGCTAATGGAAAAGCTAAAGTTTATTATCAAAGCGCAGAGCCAACCGGAGGTTCATATAACGAAGGAGATCTTTGGTACGACACGGACGACAATTATAAACTTTATGTGAGAACGGGAGGAGCTTGGGTTGCGAGTTTCGGCCCGATGCTTAAATTAGACGGAAATAATAATGTTTCTGGTCTTCAGAAAGTTGGAGGTATAGATAAAGCGTTTGTTTTGGTTGCTGACTATTTTCAAATATGGAACGGAACAAGTGCGGAGGTTGCATTTGAAGTTGTTTCTGATCCCTCGAATGCTGGCAATCAAGTTGTAAGAATTAAAAATGCTCAAATTCAAACTGTTGATGCTGGTAAATTAACTGCTGGTTTTATAGGCGCTCAAGTTATTTCTATTAATGGATCTAATGGTGGAGGAGCTACCGGAACTGGTGGAACTGGCGGATATATTGAATCTTCTAGTTTTGTTCCAACTTGGACTTCTGGATTGACCGTTAGACAGTATGTCACCACTGGAGCTTACGGAAATACACTTGGAAAACACATTGCGAGTGACGTTGTTCAGGTAAAAGTTCTTCAAGCTGATGGAGTTTATAAATTATATCAATCTCTTTTGGATCAAGGCGTTGGTACGACAGTTTTGGTCACGACTTTAACATCGGCAAACAACGCCCCCGCCACGGTTTATGAAATTGTTTCTCTTGGAAGTACAACTACGCAGCAATGGAATAGTATTGGCGTTACCGGAACCCCCGTAGTTGGGGGATTATTTACAAAAATTGGGGGTACTGGAGTTGGAACTGGAACGGTGAGGCTAGCTCCTACAGCCGCTACTATTGCTCCGCCAGCTGCTGGAGTGGCGGGGGGTAACGCAAATTGGAGTTACATCGCCAGCCCCCCAACTTTTTCAATTCCAATAAATTCTACAGAAAATGCAACTATTCAAAATTTTGGATTTAGAATAGCGAGTAATGGGTTTTCAGAATTTTCAGGCGGACTGTTCAGGGGAGCGGTAATAGCGCAAGAAGGTTTTTTCGGTACTACAAAAGATGCAGCTAGAATCGACGCTAACGGATTAACAATTGGGTCTAATGGAAGAATAAAATCATCTGGATTAACTTATACAAATGGCGGCTGGGGAGAAGGAAGTGGATTTTTTCTAGGAAATACGGGATCAGTGTATGAATTTTTCATTGGAGATTCTTCAAAATATGTAAGATGGGATGGATCGAATTTATCAGTTAGTGGAAATATTGTTGGGGGTTCAACGGTTGGAACTGCTGGCACCACTGGCGGTCTAGTTATAAACTCTAGCATTGGAATAAAAACAGCTAATTCAGCTCAAACTTTAACTATTACAGGGGGAGTCTCAAATGGAATTTCATCTGGAGCTCAAATTGATTTTGGCGGAAACGGATTAACGAATGGAAATCGTGGAGTTTTAATATTTCAAGGGGGCTCCGCTGGACCAGTTTATGGCGACGACGCTGCCACCGCACTTAATAATGGAAGAATAGAATTTAGAACAAATACTTTTGATGGAGCATCTGGAATAACGAGAGGCCGATTTAACACAGCTGGCGAATTTATAGTTTACAGAAACGCAAGCAGTCCTGCCTCCGGTAGTCTTTATACAGATGGATCTGGATGCGCGGAATTTCAAGCAAATGTCGGCATAGGAAGACCTTTTCTATCAGTTAATGCACCTGGACTTAATACCGGAACAGTTACTGGCAACCTGCACGTTCAAACAGAAATAGCATTGTATGGTAGTGTCAATGATAAAAAAGTAATTTTAACAAAAAATGGAACAGGAACCAATGAAGGTGTTATTTATATCAAAAATAACGGAGGAACAACAAAAGTAACATTAAGTGCTGCGACTGGAGATGTTTCGGCTGATACTTTCACTTCGTCATCTTCAAAAAGATTTAAAACCAATATCAAGAAATTAAACTCCGGCCTCGAAATCATAGATAAACTTAGGCCAGTTTCGTTTAAGAGAAAAGGTACCAAGCAAGAAGATATTGGTCTTATCGCAGAAGAAGTTGATAAAATTCTTCCAGTTATCGTTAAGCATAACAGCGAAAACGAAGCCGAAGGTCTCGACTATTCCAAGCTTACTGTAATTCTTATTAACGCTGTTAAAGAGCTTTCTGCTGAAGTTAAAGAACTCAAAAAGAAGCTAAAAGATGCCGACGCAAACTAAATTTATTTGCCCAAGTGGAGGAGTTAATGTTGATTTTAGTGGGGTATTTGAGCCTCTTAATGGCGGATCGTCATACGCATCAGCAACAAATTATAAAGTTGGCGCTCTTGACTTAACTGGTATTTTTCACGTCTCAACAAGCGTTAATGATAGACCAAGTTTTAATACTGGATATAAATTAAGTAATAATGCAGATCTTTCTACTATTTTTAGAAGATACGGGTTCGCAGGAATAACAATAACATCTCAGCCAACAAATCAAGTTGTAGTTAATAATTCTACTGCAACATTTTCTATTACAGCTACAGCTCTTGGAACTCCAACTTATCAATGGTATAAAGATAGTCTATCGATATCTGGAGCTACATCAAGCAGTTACACTACTAGTTCTTTAACCACAGCAAATGATTCTGATTCTTATTACTGTGTAGTAAGTTACGGAGGATCTTCAGTTAATAGTAATTCAGTCAGTTCGAAAATAAAACCATACATTACCTCTCAGCCTTCTAATTTGAATGTTAACGACGCTGCTGGCGCTCAAGCATTTCAAGTCGCAGCGGCAGGAAGTGGAACAATATTCTATCAATGGTACAGGGGAGCTACTTTACTTGGAACGAACAATCAACATGTTATGAATCCAGTTACAGCTTCTGATATTGGAAATTATTATTGTAAAGTAACTAGTAGTTACGATTCAATTGGAGTGAATTCGAACACTGTTTCGTTATCTATTATAGCTCCAGACGTTTCTATTGGAATAACTGGATTTAATTCTCCTTACGAATTTAATGAGGGTCAGGTTATAACTATAACACCTGCTTTAACAGCTGGAACGAACGTAACTTATCAATGGTATGGACCAAACGGAGTAATAGCAAATGGCCAAAATGGATATAATATATTATCCCCAGGCAATGATTTGCAGTTTGCTCTTTCAACCTCAAACGATGGAAGCTACTATGTCATAGCGACAAATCAGGGAGGATCAGACACGTCAACTTCTATAAATATTGTAATTCGCCCTCCAATTATTACAGCTGGAATAACGGGCTATAATGCTCCATTCTGCTTTAACATAGGAGTTGTAATAACTATTACAGCGTCAATCGCTCAAGGCGAAAATATAACTTATCAATGGTACGGACCAAGCGGACTAATAGCAAATGGCCAAAATGGATACAATATAATAAATCAAGGTGCTGGATTGCAGTTTACTCTTTCAAACGCAAATGCTGCTACTTATTATGTAAGAGCTACAAATGGAGGTGGGTATGATGATTCGAATACTATCGCTGTTCAAGTATCAACAGCTCCAATAATAGCAGCAGTATATTGCGACGACGTTCCAGCTGACAACTTCGATGAATTCGCTATAAGTAACGATGGTAATAGTTCGGTTGAATTTGTATTATCAGCCAGTGTTAATCGTGGTTGCCCACAAGCAGCAGGAGGTTGGTATCTAAGCGGAGATAACGGATCTACGTTCACCCAGTTAATGAACCCTAATAATTTCGCACCATTAACGCAGCCAGCAGATACTACAAAGTATTATCAATTCAAATTATCAAATACTGCTGGAGCAGTTGCATCGAATATAATAGTGGTAACAAGTAGTTAATTAATAATCAACTTTAACTCTTTTTGATTCGTAGCTTTTTTTCATTGTTAAAGAAGGGTGCTTTTTACCTTTGGTCTTTTTAGAGTAATTGCTTAAAAACTTTTCTTTAACTGGATCTTGCCCGCCATGCTGTTTAGAGCGTATTTCGCTAAGTTCGTTGCTCTTGTCCAATAAGTCTCCATAAGTGCCTTTCTTGTTCTTTGTGGCGTCAATGAACGCTAGTGGGTTATTAGGGTCTATTCGCGAGTCTACGGACGCATTGGGCACTTGGAACACCCTTTGCCACTCAAGCCCGTTCTCGTCCGTGTATGAGTGCTTCTCGCTCATGCCCTGAAGCACATCAATGGTTTCATTTGTCTTTGGATTCTGGTAAGTGTAAAGTGGCATATTTTATACTAATAAAAAAGCCGCTTTTTCAAGCGGCTTTAGTTGTTAGTTTATTTTAACTGATTTTGGAAGTGCGTCCTCAAAATAAGGAATGATCACTTTTAAGAGCCCGTCCCTAACGTAGCATTCCATTTTAGACAAATCAAGTTTCTCAGCGTTTACTGCAATCTGACAAGGAACAGAAGCGAAAAGCTCCGCATTTTTAGCTTCAACTTTAAAGAACGAGTCTTGTTCAATGTAAGTTACATCAACGTTTTGTTTTGTGCAGTCGGGAACGGCAAAGAGAAATTCTTTGCTTTCTTCCCTTTCTACAGTTTTAATTAGAACTGGAAAGGAGGAACAGGTAACATAAGAGTTAAATGTAAGTGAAGAGTTCAATAGCGGAGAAGAATAATTACAAGAATAAGGGTTGGTTGTGCTTGCGATTGTTCCGTATACGTGTGGGCCACTTGAGGACGTAGTATAATTTAGAGATGTATCTGTTGTCATATAATAGATTTTTATAATTGAAAGCTACAAGGTTTTCAAGATGTTGCAAATTGATGCAACAGTCTTTTCGTAAGTGAAGGTTTGACCCATTTTAATTCCTGCGGAGTTTAGGGTCTTATTCTCCGCAAAAGCTGCGGCCTTTTCAAAGGCTTGAACAGCTTCATCCTCATTAAAATCATAAATATTACCCTGATTAAATTCAGCGCCTTTCTTAAAGAAGATGCCATCGTAAGATTCGATCTTACCAGAAGGATTAACTAGAATAGAGTTTTCCTGCGTTGCCCAGTCAAGATGGCTCGTTGCGTTCAAAACAACGCTCCATTTTCCAAGGCACGTTGCGTTAAATGCTGGCAGACCCCAGCCTTCAGAACCAGAAAGGCCGCTCAAATCAACGTCAACGGAATTTAATATGTCGTTAACTTCGGAATTTGTAGAGACGTAAGGGAGAATATTAATATTCGCAGCTAACGACTTGTAGCCGACCAAAAGCTTTTTCATCAAATCTCTATCTAAAAAGGGGTTCAAGATGCAGCAGGACAGTTGGTATTTTGGATTGTTACCAAACTTTTTCGCCCACAGCTTAATGATCTTGTCCGTATGCTTGCGCTTTTCAAACTTACCCATTAAAAGGAAATGAATTTTTCCTTCCAAATATTTTCTATTTGTCTTAGCAAAGTCTTGATCAAATCCAAGCGGGACATTAAATACATTTTTACAATCATTAAGCTCAAAGCTCTTTTTAGCATAACTGCTAGAAAAGATTGTTGCATCTTGAAGGTTAACTATTGATTTCTCAACAGCTGTTGGTTCGTCGAGTTCGTAAAAACTAAACAGAACTTGATTCCTTGTGAGTCTCTTCTCGGCTCCATTAATGTGCCAAAGTTTTAAATTAAGATTATCCTTACCTAGATTAGAGTACCTGTTTTCAACGGACGACTTGATCCACTTGTGTAAATCAGCGTCGCCTTTGTTAAAGGCACTTAAATCTGGTTCTCCTATTGGGAAGTAGGAGATTTCAAAACTACTGTTTTCTTGGGAGAGCTTATAGAATTCACGAAGAATATTATAAGACACGTTCCCAAAAGAAAGTTGGTTTAATGGAGCCTCGAAGATGATCTTCATTAGATAGGAATCTCGTCGAAGTCTTGTTGAGCTGCCTTTGGAGCTTGCTTGTACGCTGGCTTAGCGGGGTATTTCTGTGCTTGAGCGGGCGCAGGAGGTTCCTGTTGCTCGTCAGTAGCGGCCTCTGCATCCTTTTTCTTTCCTCCAATGAAGTTGACGCGCTCCGCAACAACGAGAATCTTACTAAACTTCTTGCCGTCCTTTTCCCAAGAGTCTTGCTTGAGGCGACCAATGACAGAAACTAAGCTGCCCTTCTTTACGTGTTTGCTAACAAACTCGGCTTGCTTTTCCCAAGTGTCAACGTCGAGAAAAACTACATCCTTGTCGCTAAGTGGGTTGTTAATTGCCAAGCGAAAGGTTGCTATTACCTTACCGCTGTTTGTGTTGCGCGATTCTGGATCGGCAACAACGTTTCCTGCGAGTACTACTGAGTTAATCATATTTTTTTTGATAGGTTTTCTTTAACTTCTTAAAAGTTGAATTGTGTATATTTATACAACCTTGGATAGATAAGTCAAGCTCTTTTGCGATTTTTCTCCAAGGAGTGAGCTTTTTCTTTCCATTTAAATATCTCATTTTAAATATTTTTTCCACGCGCTTATCTTCAAAAGATTCGATGTGAGAAAATATTTCATTTAAAACTTCACTTTCATTCTGCTGGTCATTTTCGCTAGTTTCAAAAACACAATCGAAATTTTCGTCGATTTGTTGGTGGCGTCTTTTATTAGATGAGTTTAAACAAAGCCATCTTGTACAATTTCCGAGGTATGTAGAAAACTTTATATTGCGCGTTTCATCATAAGAACGAATAGCGTCGTATATATGAGACTCTCTACTGTTCAGTAAATCATAAAAGTTATCAACAGGAGTTTCTCTCGGAGCGTAGCTATGAACCATCTGAAGATAAATACCAGAGTGGCGACTCACAATTTCTTTAAAGCAGACACTGTCGCCGTTAGATCTAACCTCTTCAATCAATTCGAGGTCATTCATTTTATCTGGTATCAATATCATAAACCAGTCCTTTCACCAAAGCCAGCTAAACCTCTTTCCGAATCAGAAAGAGATTCGGTTCTGTGAGCTGAAAAATTAAACATTGGCATGAAAATTAACTGGCCAACCTTGTCGCCCTGTTTGTAAATCAAAGAGTTTTTTGAGAATTTCTTTCCCAAAAATCTGAACCTAAGTTTAATTGTATTCCTGTATCCTGAATCGATAACGCCAACAGAATTCGCTAAAGATAATTCGTATTTGCTAATGCTGGAGCGCGGAAACAATAATGTATAAAATCCATTTGTTGGTTGAAGCACAACACCAGTATCATATTCGATGTACAAAATGCTCTTTTTCTTTTCGTCGCAAAACACTATTTCTGGATCTGAGGATGCAACCAGATCCCATCCAGCATCTCCCTTTGCTGGTGCGATCAGATTGTTTTCGAATCCATTTTTTAATACTTTGAACGATGTTTGTTCCATGATTTTGAATTTGCACAGATTCTAAAATTTGTTAATTTTTTTTCAAGAAATCGCGCGAAGCGCAATAAAAATACGTAGTATTTTTATTAAAGAAAGGGGGGATCGGGGGA
>Ga0114977_10000505_pt1 | contig 26087 bp, 23 predicted proteins | sample S_130805_MF_Meta_FD_87026 | JGI IMG/M metagenome (GOLD analysis project Ga0114977, IMG submission 87026) | Freshwater microbial communities from Lake Simoncouche, Canada to study carbon cycling - S_130805_MF_MetaG | ecosystem: Environmental > Aquatic > Freshwater > Lake | place: Lake...
TAGTAGTAAGCATAATCCTTTGGTCCCTGGTTCGAGTCCAGGTGGGCCCACCAATTTGAAAAGCCACTGATTTCGGTCAGTGGCTTTTTTCATTTAGGCATGGACTACTCCAAACTTAATTGGTGAAGGATTCTTCGCGAGTAATTTTTCCGATTCTTTATGGTCTAAGGCGCCGTAAAAGGGGATTAGTACTATGAGCTTCGATTTTGGGAGCCATCAACAAAGGCCACTAGAAGCAGTGCAATAACAAGTCTTGAGAGGCTGTTTACTGAATGCAGCTATGCTGGTGACGCCATCATGTTGCCACGTGAACTTATTCAAACTAAAAACAGCAGTTGACCGCTAGCTAACACCCAGCAGCTGGCATGAATAACCACTTTTCCCTTTAAACAGCTCTCCCATTATGCGACTACGCTATGCATCCGATAGCCCCACGCCCAGCCACACCTAGCCGCGTTGCGCATTCTTGAGGGCAGTAGCCCGCAGCGTAGTCATACCGTACTGCACGCGCCGGGCGCGGTACTTTAGTCGCATCCAACGGCTGTTTCTCGGTCCAAAATAGTCATCCTGTATTTGACGGATCGACCGGCCGTGACTCTGGCTGCGCTGGATTTACGCCGCTGGCCAGCTCAGTTTGGGTGTTGTGGATCGAGCTGGTAGACAACACCGGGCCTTGGGATTTCATCTGGTGAACTTTTATCAATCAACTCTAGCTTTTGCGGGGGTTATTCAGAGCTTCCCTAGGGTGACTTCGATTCAAAACACCTTCAGAGGTGTTCCATCAATCTTTAAAGCGCGTTGCGCTTCGAATTTGAATCCGCTATATTTGAAATTAATTTTAGGAGTAAAAAGTGTCAAGCAATCAAATCAGTCAATCTCGCAGAAACACAATTAGAACGATTGTTGCGCTAGCCTCAGCATCCTTGCCCCTGACAGGAGCACAAGCACAATCCTTTCCTGATCACCCCATCCGATTGTTAGTCGGATATCCGGCAGGTGGGGGGACTGATCAGGTAGCACGACTACTTGCTCAACGACTCTCTGACTTGCTGGGTCAACAGGTTGTCGTCGTTAACCAACCGGGCGCAACTGGAGCGATTGCCGTAGAAAAAGTGGCAGCATCGGCAGCAGATGGTTACACACTTCTTTTGATCTCAATTGCAGATACAGTGGTGCCTGCGCTGCGTGCAAAGTTGCCTTATGACCTTGAGCGAGACCTCGTTGGTGTGGCGCCTATCGTGGGCGGACCGTTCGCATTGGTTGTGAATACTTCATTGCCGGTTGCAAATGTCAAAGAACTCATCGCATTTGCACTGTCACATCCAGGTAAACTGAACTATGGTTCACCAGGCGTTGGTAATTCACTTCATCTAGCAGGTGAACAATTTAAATTAATGACGAAGACCGACATCGTTCATGTTCCCTTCAAGGGTGCGGCCGAAGCTGTGACCGCGACGGTGGGTGGACAAGTCGATTTGTGTTTTCCGCCTTTGTCGACCGTACTGCCGTTGGTTGACGCTGGAAAATTAAAGCTCCTCGCCGTGACAGGTTCTACTCGAGCATCATCTCTTCCCAATATTCCAACCATTGCCGAGTCAGGCGTAGCAGGTTACGACCGCACCACCTGGTTTGGTGTCGCAGCTCCGTCTGCCACCCCAAAGCCAATTATTGCCAAACTAAATGATGCGATCAACAAAGTAATGAGCACTGCAGAGATGAAACAAATTCATGCTAAGCAAAACTTTGAACCTATGAAAAGTTCTGCTGAGAAATTCAATGCCTTCATGAAAAATGAAATTATTCAAAGCGCCGTCTTAATTCGTGGACTTGGGATAAAGCCAGAATGAAGTCCGCTGCCACTCGGAATTTACTTGCAGTGGATATCGGAGGTTCATTTACGGATGTTGTTTTGGAATCAGAGGGTCATCGATACACGGTAAAAGTATTGACAACGCCTAAAGCGCCAGAGGAAGGCGTCATGTCAGGAATTTCGGAAATTCTCACGCAAGCCTCTTTGCCCGCGGATGCTGTTTCATTTTTTATCCTCGGCACAACGCTGGCAACAAATGCTCTGATCGAACGCAAAGGCGCAAAAATAGCCTTGATGGCCACGGAGGGTTTTCGTGATATTTTGGAAATCGGCCATGAAAACCGTTACGCGCAGTACGATATTGCGCAAGACAAACCTCCACCACTGGTGCCCCGACACTTGAGATTTGGAGTGCCGCAGAGGATGAACGTCAACGGAGAAATTTTACTGGATATTGACGAAGCATCAGTTCGAACAATCATTCGGAAATTGCAACAAGAGCAGGTTCAGAGCGTTGCGATTGCCTTTCTACATAGTTATGCAAACCCAGCGCATGAGCAGCGGGTGCGTGACTTGATCCTGTCAGAAATACCAAGCATGTATGTCACGCTCTCTTCAGAAGTCTGTCCAGAAGTACGCGAATATGAGCGTACTTCAACGGCATGCGCTAATGCCTATGTGCAACCTGTAGTAGCTGGTTACCTAGGTCGGTTGCAAGAGCGTCTTGTTGAAGTGGGATTGACTTGCCCTTTCTATTTAATGACATCAGGTGGCTCAATCACGACTGTTGAGCTTGGCTCCCAACAACCGGTCAAACTGATTGAGTCTGGGCCAGCCGGAGGCGCAATACTGGCGAGGCAAATCGCAGAACAATGTGGCGAGCGAAAAGTCCTGTCTTTCGACATGGGAGGTACAACCGCAAAAATTTGTTTTATAGATAACTATCAGCCGGAACTCTCCAGAAGCTTTGAAGTTGGGCGCATGTACCGCTTTCTAAAAGGTTCAGGCATTCCTGTGCGCATCCCTGTCATTGAGATGGTGGAAATTGGTGCCGGTGGTGGATCGATAGCAAGCGTTGACTCATTGGGCAGACTCCAAGTCGGCCCCGAGAGTGCCGTATCCGAACCAGGTCCAGCGTGCTTTGGGAAATCAGGCTTGCGAGCAACTGTGACTGATGCAGACTGCGTGACGGGCATGCTTGACCCGCACCGATTTGCATCAGGCAAAGTGCAACTTGACGTTGACCTTGCAATGCAGGCGATACAGCGAGATGTCGCAGAGCCTTTGCAATTGTCTGTTGTGGAAGGCGCCATGGCAATTCAGGAAATAGTTGCTGAGAACATGGCGAATGCAGCGCGTGTCCATGCGATGGAGCTGGGTAAGACTGTCGAAGACTATGCGATGATAGCTTTTGGTGGTGCTGCACCGCTTCATGCAGCTCATCTGGCTGCCAAATTAGGGATCTCACGGGTGATCGTGCCTTGTGCTGCTAGCGTTGGATCGGCACTTGGGTTTCTTTGGGCGCCAGTAGCGTGGCAGTCTCTGCGAAGCAAGCATCAGCGGTTAGATAATTTTGACTCAGAGGCAATCAACAGACTACTTGCTCAGATGCAAACGCAAGCAATGGAGGCGGTTCAACACGCAGCACCAAGTGATAGCAAGTTGGAGACCCGGCGTATCGCTTACATGCGGTATGTGGGGCAGGGGCATGAAATTGCAGTTGATCTTCCGCAGGGTGAGCTGAGCGCAGAGTCCGTTCCTAAACTGAAGGATCATTTTGAAAAAAATTACCATGCACTCTATGGACGAGTGATCCCCCATCTGATGTTGGAGGTGATGAGCTGGTCTGTCACGGTGAGTACGATACAAAATAAGCAGCCAGTCGCTACGATGACCGCAACTGGTGTCAATGCAAATGCGGTTTCTAGCAGAAAACTTTTCGAACCTATCAGTTCGCAGTGGGTGCAGGCACTTGTCTATGCTCGTGAATCTCTAGAACCCGGGAGCATCATTGAAGGTCCGGCATTGGTCGGTGAGGAGCAGACAACTACTGTCGTTCCCCTTGGGTTTCAAGCCCGTGTCAACTCGATTAACTGCCTCGTCATTGAACGTAAATCGAGGGAAAGTTGATGAATCCAGTAGGAAATATTCAGTTTCAAGTGATGTGGAACAGACTCCTGTCAGTGGTGGAGGAACAAGCCCAGACACTGGTTCGAACTGCATTTGGTGCATCGACTCGTGAAGCTGGAGATCTTTCGGCAGGTGTTTTCCTTCCGGACGGACGGATGATTGCTCAGGCGGTTACAGGGACGCCAGGGCATGTCAACTCGATGGCCGATGCGATGCGGCATTTTCTATTTGAGTTTCCGATTGAAACGATGAAACCTGGCGATGTGTATGCCACCAACGATCCTTGGAAGGGCACAGGACATCTCAACGATTTCACCTTTGTGACGCCAGTTTTTATGGATCAACGTGTCATTGCGCTTTTCGCTTCTACTTTGCATGTGGTGGATATTGGTGGTTTAGGTTCGGGGCCTGACGCCACTGAAATTTTCCACGAGGGTCTTTATGTTCCCATAGTTCGATTCGTCAGCAAAGGCACTATTGACGCCACATTGATGAATGTCATTCGAGCTAACGTTCGTGAACCAATCCAAGTCGAGGGTGATTTGCATGCTTTGATCGCTTGCAATGAAATTGGTGTACGCCGATTACTTGTGATGATGAATGAATATCGTTTGGAGGAATTAATAAATCTGGGTGAATTCATCATCCAGCGCTCCAAAAATGCAATGCTAGAAGCGGTGCGCGAATGGCCCCGCGGGACTTGGCGCAGTGCCATGACCGTTGATGGATATGATCATCCAATTGATCTTGCTGTCGCAATGACAATTTCCGATGATGGTGTTGACTTGGATTTTCATGGTTCCTCCTCAGTTGTAGCGCGAGGAATCAATGTACCTAAAAATTACACTGACGCCTACAGTACTTTTGGTGTTCGTTGCATCATAGGTTCAAGCATACCCAATAATGCTGGTTCGTTAGGATTGATTCGAATTGCTGCTCCACCAAACTGCATCCTGAATGCTTTGCCGCCTATGGCTGTACAGTCACGGGCCATCGTGGGAACGATGTTGCCTGATTTGATTTTTGGATGTTTGCGTCAAATTCAACCGGAAAAAGTACCCGCAGAAGGTGCTTCGAATCTTTGGAACATTCGTCTTGCTGGAGGTCTGGCGTTTGCCGGCGATGACCCAGTTAAGTCCATGCGTGCAAAGCGTTTTAATATTGTGAGTTTTACATCTGGTGGCACTGGTGCTCGACCTGGAAAAGATGGCTTGTCAACGACATCATTTCCAAGTGGTGTGAAAAATACAGCAGTTGAGATAATTGAAACAATGGCGCCCCTCATTTTTTGGCGCAAAGAATATACAAAGGACAGTGGTGGGGCTGGAAGTTTGCGTGGTGGACTTGGCCAAACTGTGGAAGTGGCTCATGCAGATGGTGAGCCCATGATTTTGGGAGCTACATTTGATCGAATTCTGTTTCCAGCACGGGGAGCTCTTGGAGGACAGTCTGGTGGGGCCGGTCGAGCTTCGTTAAAGTCTGGCCAGTTACTGCGTGGCAAGGGTCGTCAGTTGATACCTGCAGGTGACACAGTTGTGCTGCAAACACCAGGCGGCGGTGGGATTGGTGATCCATCCCAGCGCAGCCCTGAATTGGTCGCTGCAGATTTGCGGGAAGAACTAATCAGTGAACAAGCGGCTCTTGAAATTTACGGTAGATCCAAGTCCGTAGTCAAACCATAATTTATGGTTGATTGTCTTGCCGCATGCACGTGAAGTACTTAGACAAGTTCGCCCACGCGGCCGTTATCGAGCCAGTCGTGCACAGATCGCGGCAGTGAAGTCTTTCATCCCTAAAGGACCACCGAGATCGCGCGTCCTGCTTTCAGGTTCAGCGAAAACAGCCTCCAGTGCCGCCTCAATCTGCTGGGAAGCCATGCGGCACGCGTTTGAGTTTCGGTGAATGGCAAGCCAATTCAGCAACATCGCCGCTGAGAGGATCAGCGAGGTGGGATTTGCAATCCCTTTGCCGGCGATATCGGGTGCCGATCCGTGAATTGCCTGCGCCATACAGTGCGTGGCGTTCGAGTTGATAGAGCCGGCCAGACCGAGGCTTCCAGAGATCTCAACTGCTTCGTCAGACAGGATATCGCCAAACATATTGGTGGTGACGACAACATCAAAGCGCGCAGCGTCGCGCACCAAGAGCGCCGCCATCCACCAACTGCCCGTCGTATTGAACTTCAGCAAATTGCGCAGCCACCTTGCGAACCTCCGCTAGAAAAAGACCATCAGAAACACGCATCACGTTTTGCTTGTGAACTGCAAACCCACCGACGCTGCTGGCGCCTGCCCATTGTTTGCTGGCAAGCAAGTGGCCGGCAACGCTTGGTGCTCGGCTTACGCCAAGAAGACTTAATCCACTTGGGCCCACCCTCAACCTTGGCTGGATAAAGTCTGTATTAATCCTGCCGACTCAAAATGATGTCGGCGGCTTTCTCCGCCACCGCAATCACCGGAATATTGGTGTTGGAAGAAGGAATTGTGGGGAACACAGAAGCATCGACAACGCTCAAATTTGCCATGCCATGAACGCGCAATTGAGGGTCGACCACGGCCATATCGTCATGACCCATCTTGCAAGTTCCCACCATGTGCCAACTGGTCGAAACCGTTGACTTGATGTATTCGAGGATGGCCGCTTCACCATCCACCACTGGCCCTGGGCGTGTCTCCCTGACGATCAGGTTTTTGAGCGCCGTCTGTGCGGCGATCTTGCGTGCGATGCCGATGCCCTGCACGTACATGCGAGTGTCGTGATCATCACTCAAGTAACGTGGGTCCATCAATGCCTGCTCTAGGGGGTCGGACGATTTCACATGCAGACTGCCCACTGAACGCGGATTGAGGATGCCAATGGAAATGGTGAAACCAGGAAACATGTCCATGCCCAGCTTGGGCGTGCGCGCATAGCGGTCCTTGCCTGAAAAAGGCTGCAACCGCAGCAACAGATCCGCTCGCTGACTGTCCGGACCCACCCGCAAGTTGGTCTGCGCTGTGGAGGAAGAAATGGTGAGCAACCCGTCTCGCTTGAACAAGAAACGCAGGCCCTCCTTGAACTTGAGCCACGGACTGCGTGCAATGTCGTTGATGGTGATGCGCTGGTTGCACTCGAATGTGAGGCGGGTCGCGGTGTGGTCTCGCAGGTTCTCGCCAACACCGGGCAGATGATGCACCACACCAATGCCCCGGGACTTCAGGATGTCCGCATTGCCAACGCCTGAGAGCTCCAGCAGTTTGGGTGTATGCAGCGCACCCGCGCTCAGGATGACTTCGCGATTTGCCATGACAGTTCGCTTGACACCCTGCACAAGGAACTCCACGCCAATGGCACGCTTGCCTTCGGTCAGCGTTCGGGTGGCCAGTGCATGGATGAGGACGGTCAGATTGGGCCGTTGAAGGGCCGGTCGCAAGTATTCAACACAAGTGCTGCTTCGATGGCCACGGCGGGTGGAGTACTGGCTATAGAAAGTGCCCTCGTAGCTGCTGCCGTCGTTGTAGTCCGCTTGTCGTTTACTGCCAGCTTGTTCGCAGGCCTGGATGAACGCATTCGACAGCGTGTCAAAATCGTGTAATTGTGTACACCCGATGGGACCCCCGCGGCCGCGCACTTGGGCGTCCCCAGCTGGGTAGTCTTCCAATTTTTTGAAATAGGGTAGTAAGTCTGCATAGCCCCAGCCCTGACAACCATGGGCGGCCCAACCGTCGTACTCCTGAGGATCGCCGCGAACGTAAAGATTGCCATTGATTGAACTTGAACCTCCAAGGACCTTTCCTTGGACCCAGAGTTGGCGCTGGCCCTTGAGGTACGTCTGAGGCTCGGTCATCAATGGCCAGGTCAGGCGCTCGTCGCGAAGGATGTTGGCCACCAAGATCGGTATGTGGATGTTCAGGTTGTTGTCGTTGCCGCCGGCTTCAAGCAGCAGCACTGAGTACTTCCCGTCAGCGCTCAACCGGTTGGCCAGTACACAGCCCGCCGAGCCAGCCCCGACGATCACGTAGTCAAAACTCGCGCCTTCAGGAATATCCGAGGTCAGCATGAAGCTTCACGCAGCGCGCATGAGGGCGGACTCAGGCCAGACTCCGCCTAAAGAGCGCGTCGCTTTTGCAGCAGCTTCGCGCAGCGGCCCACTCATTTTCTCCAGGGCTTCGGCAGAAAACCGCTCGCGAGGCCCCGACAGCGACAGCGCACCGACCAGCGTACCGCCCGCACTGAACACAGGCAAGGCCATGGAGGCGCATGCTGGATCGCGTTCGCCGAAAGAAGTGTGGATCAAGGGCACATCATTGATGCCATGGGGCGCGTTACGGAATGCCCGCAATACCTTGCCCGGTGCACCTCGGTCAATCGGCAGCAAGTCGCCCGAGCGTACCCTGTCCAAGGTGGAGTGCTGGGAGTCGACTCGCAATAAGCATAGGCGTGTATCGTCGCCCTGCCAGACATGAAAGGAGGGACTCTCCGTGCCCGCGTCGGCCAATGCTTGCATCAGCGGTCGGATGTAGCTCTCTAGGTTGTGGGTGGCTTCAAAAGCCCGGCCCAATCGAAAGGCAAAGGGGCCAAGGGCGTACTTGTGATCGTACCGATGAACGACCATTGTGCTGCGCTCCAACGAGGCCAACAGGCGCAGCAAGGTGCTTTTGTACATGCCCGTCTGTCTGGCCAGTTCAGCCAAAGTAAGCGCGGCCGCACTGGCCTCCAGGGTCGCAACGATGGACAAGGCGCGGTCGACGGCGGCCGCACCACCCTTTTTGGTTATAGTTTCCGAATTGGTTGTCATGTTCTGTGGTGCAGATCGGTCATTCTAATCTTGGAATGTTGGTGCTGTAAAGTGCTTTGCGGCGCAAACTCGCTGACTCACACAGCTTGGCTGCGATCTGATCATCTCGGCACCGGATCACTCTGGCGTCACCTGCGCGTTGCGTCAAGCCCAGCTGATCAAAGTATTCCATCACATCAATCGCCAAATTGCGGCCAATGCCAGCATAGTCGCGATATTGGGCAATTGTGAATTCTGCATGGTCGTGCTCCTGCGACAGATGCACGACAGCCTGGGCCAGTTGCGCCAACCCGTCCCGCTCAAGAAAGCGATCGGGCGCAATGCGAACCATCTCGCCAGATTGCGCCCGATGCCGAAGAAATTCGCGCAGCTGGGCCTCTTGGATACCGCTGCGCGCAGCGACTTCACGCACCAGTGGGACTTGCAGGCCCCACTGGGCATACAGCGGTGCCAGTTGCTGCCACAGTTTTCCGTCACCCGGGTGAGGGGCTGGAACATAACCGGGTTGGCTGACCAGTGAGCCATTGACTTGGAGCCCTCCCGCGCCAGCAACTGCACGCAACACAGACATGCCCACGCGACGCGCCAGTTTCGGGAAAGTTGCCCTGATCAACCGGTCGGTGTCCATCCCCACCGCATGCGGAGAATGGTCGTGAAAGGCTCTCACTGTGGTCAGCAATTTGGTCTCGAGCGCTTGATAGTTTGCCGCACTGAATGCGCTGGCTTGATCCCCCCCGGGCAGCGCTGCTTGTGAGCTTTGGATCACCCCCCGCATCACCTCGGGTGTCAGATTGAAGGTACGCCGAAATGCCTGTACCGAAACGCCTCCCGTGCTTTGATCCAAAAGTCGCAGCCACGCCTTGTTGGCCCCAGGTTCCTGCAGGGCCTGCAGACGCGCTAGGCGCTCTTGGATCTGCCCACGCGGGTGCTGTGCGAACGGATCGATCACACTGCCGCCGCCAAGCGTCTGCTTGGCTGAGGTGTCCCGGATCACGAACTTATCTCCCAGGACGGCCGCTACCGGTCGGTCAAGGGCCAATTGGACGATCCCGGACTGCCCTGGTTCAATCACTTGGCCGGTCATCACAAGCCGGGCCAAAACGTCCGCCGTTCCGATATGGAAATGGACCTGATCCCAGTGCTTGAGGGCTCTTTTCCCGCCGGGCAGCATCCGAACGAGCGCATCCAATCGCTGTGTGGGTGCATGGGCGTTGGGGGCCACCAGCCACATGCCGCGGCTGGCCTGGCTCGGGTCGGCGCCAACCACATTGATCGCGCAACGCTCGCCCGCTGCCGCGTGCTCGGCAGGGAGGCCGCGCTTGTGCAAGCCGCGCACGCGAACCGGCAAGCCTTGAGGCGAGACGTAAAGCCGGTCACCTGCAGCGACTTCACCGCCCAACACCGTGCCGGTCACGACGGTCCCGCTGCCACGCGACGAGAATGACCGGTCAATGACAAAGCGCAGGTTCCTTCCCTCGCAATGTGGCATAGAGGATTGTGCTGCAGCTTCAGCCAATGCAGCCTGCAGCTCTGGTATGCCAAATCCACTGAGGGCCGAGACCGCCATGATGGGGGCGCCAGCCAACGATGTCCCGGGCAGCAATACCTCAATTTCGCGACGCACTTGCAGGACCCGCTCGGGCGATACACGGTCGGACTTGGTTATCACGACAATGCCAGCGGGCACATCGAAAAGGCCCAATATATTCAAGTGCTCCCGCGTCTGAGGCATGACGCCATCGTCCGCAGCGACCACCAGCAAGGCGAAGTCAATGCCGGCCATCCCGGCCAGCATGTTGTGGATGAACCGCTCGTGTCCAGGAACGTCAACAAACCCCATCACCTGACCATTGGGCGCAGCCAAGTAGGCAAACCCAATGTCAATCGAAATTCCACGAACTTTTTCTTCAGGTAACCGATCTGTATCGACGCCTGTCAGTGCCTTGACCAAGGTGGTCTTCCCATGGTCGATGTGGCCGGCTGTTGAAACGATCATGTGTAGGGAATTTGGTTAAACGTCGGTCGAGATCACGGTCGAGATAAGACTTGACAGGCTCGGGTTGATTGTATTCAATGGTGGCTTAAAAAGGAAACGCTCATTCTGCTAGATAGAATGCCCTTGGGTTCATGCGCTGCAGAGCGCACAACTGAGACAAATTATGCGAAGCGCAGTTGTGAATGGCAAAGGCAAGTCTCTGCGATGGCGTCAAAAAGTGGCCGGTTTGCCTCCAAAGCGGGCAAATAAAAGCGAGAACTCTTATTGTTTATTGTGAAAGCAGCGCATGTACATTGAACAGAAAATAAATGGCATCTTGGACAAGCTTGGCCCCAGCTTTGAAGATGGCATTAGCTTTAAATTGCTGAAGGTACATGATGGCGCCGCTGCGGTTGCGTTGGTGGTCGATGCGCAAGCGTGCGAGGAATGCATCGTCCCCGACGCCATCTTGGAGACCATCTTGCTCAAGGAAATCAGAAAGCAGTTGCCGATGATGCGGCAGGTCAAAGTAACACGTTCGTCCCCTGAGAAAGGAACACAAGTATGACTGAAGTATCCGGATCCCTAAGGGTCCACAATCCGGTGGCCACCAAGGCGCCCCTGTACGTGCGCGCTGCGGCGAGACAGGGAAGTCTGGCCGGCAAACGCATCGGCCTCATCTGGAATGGCAAGCCGGGCGGCGACGTTGCACTCAACGTCGTGGCAGAGCACATCGGCAAGCGCTTTCCGGATGCGAGTTTCTGGCGATCCGACTGGTACAGCTACCCGTTCACCGACGGACAATTGCAGTCGATCGTTGACCACTGCGACGTGGCGATCGGCACCACCGGCGACTGAGGAAGTTGTACGTCGTGGCTTATCACCGACACAGTTAAACTGGAAGGTAGACAAGTCCCGGCAGTGGCTCTGGTTTCGGAGCCCTTCCAAGAGATTGCCATGTTGACCGCCGAATCGGCCGGACTTGCAACGCTGCGCATAGGCCGCTTGCGTACTTCGGCATTGAGTAACTTGACTGACGAAGAAATTCGACAGGCAACTGAGCCTTGCATTGATGAAATCATTGATGGCCTGACCACGGCATTGAAGATTCCCGGCATGCTGGAGGAGGCGCCCGGCGAGGCAGTAGACAACATGAGCTTCGAGGAATTCGAAGGCGTGGGCAGCGAGACATCGTGGGACGTGATGAACGGCGCCTTCCTCGAGTTTGGCTGGAGCGACGGGTTGCCCATCGTCCCCCCCACCGAAGAGCGTGTCAATGCACTGCTCGCGACAACGCAACGCAACCCCGACGAAGTCATCGGCATCCTCGAGCCAGGTATGGGACTGTGCACGGTGCGCAAGATTGCCATCAATGCAGCGATGGCGGGTTGTCTTCCAAGGCACCGTCCGCTGCCGATCCTGATCGCTGCGGTCAAGGCCTTGTGTGACCCGCGCATGCTCTTTCGCGTGATTGCCTGCTCAACCGGGCCGCACGCGCCGATGATGATGATCAACGGCCCCATCCGCCATGAAATCGGACTGAACTGTCAGGGAGGAGCATTAGGCCCTGGCGCAAAGTCCCATACCAACACGGTGCTGGGTCGTGCGCTTCGCCTTATCATGATGAACGTGGGTTATGCCTATCTTGGTGTAGGTGACATGGACACCATCGGCTCGCCCAACAAGTACAGCATGTGCTTGGGTGAGAACGAGGAGGAGAGTCCATGGGCGCCTTACCACGTGGACGCGGGGCTCAAGGGAACAGACAATGCCGTGACGATCTTTGGCGTGGAATCGCAGCTAGAGATATTTGACCTGCAAAGCAGCACGCCTGAGGGGATCTTGCAAACGTATGCTGGGACCATTCCCTGCATCGGGTCTTGCTCCACACGCTATTGGCTTTACAGCGAGCGGTGGGCAGACAACTGCATGCTGCTTTCACCAGATCACGCCAAAGTTTTTTCTTCGCACGGTTGGACCAAGGAAGACATTCAGTACTACATCTTCCAAAATGCCCGCTTGCCTGCGAAGTATTTCAAAAACGCAGTGGAGTTACCCCGCTCGCGCCACGGCACCCGCTGGGTATTCGATGCACCGGACGAGGAGTTAATCCAGATTGCAGGTGCGCCCGATTGGTTCCGAATCATCGTTACCGGCATGGCCGCGGGCAAGAGCTCCTACACAACTGGAACCGGAAAAGCAGTCACTGTGAAGATTGAGAACTGACAACATGGATTTTGCATTCAGCGATGACGACGAAACGCTACGGGCAAACGTCAAGGCCTTTATCCAAGAGCACGTGAATGACGATGTTGTTCGCGAATTTCGGGAGTTCCGCGAAGGCCAGCCACGCGGCCCGCATTTAACGGCGGTCTACGAGAAGCTGCGCGTGCGCGGTTGGGCGGCCATCAGTTGGCCTAAAAAATACGGGGGTCAAGGTGGCACCCGCATCGCTCAGTATTTGGTTGAAGAGGAGTTCCTGCGAGAGGCCGGTGGCTTGCGCGTGGCAGGTGGGGGCACCGGCGCGCCGGCCATTTTGGCCTCAGGCACAGAGGCGCAAAAGGACGCGTACATCCCTGGATCTATCGCATCACAAGTGGTGTTCTGCCAAGGCTACAGCGAGCCCCATTGCGGCACAGACTTGGCTGGTGTACGGTGCCGTGCCATGCGTCAAGGCGACAAATACGTCATCAACGGACAGAAAATCTTCACCACCAACGCACAAAACGCCTCGCACATTTTCCTGCTGGCTCGAACCGACCCCGAATCGCGCCGACAAGCGGGCCTTTCAGTGCTGTTGGTTCCCATGAACACACCAGGCATCACGGTGCGCGCACTGTGGACGGTGCAAAGTGACCCGCCCGCACCTGTCAACACCACCTACGGCGAGATCCGCACCAACGAAGTCTTCTTTGACAACGTGGAAGTGCCGGCCTCCTGCCTGCTTGGCGAAGAGGGCGACGGTTGGAGCGTTGCCCAGCGCGGCCTGAATTTGGACCGGGTGGGTGCTTGGCGTTACCTGATTTCTGTGCATCTTGACGAGGATGTGGTGAACTACCTCAAGGAGGGCGGTGAGGCGACTGCGCACCTTCGCGACGACGCGGCCGTGCGCAACACCATCGCCGACCTGTGGACCGAAGGCCAGATGTGCCGATTGATGACGATGCGAAGCATCTCTATCGACCACAGTGGCAAGCCATTCGTCTACGAAGGTGCCGCAGAAAAAGTCACAGGGCCTGAGCACGGGGTGCGCGCCACCGAAGCGATCAGCCAGATCTTAGGCCCTCATGCACAGCTTCTTAGCAGTTCGCGCTACACCCTTGAAAAGGGTGTGTTTGCACACAACTTGCTCGGCGCCTTCCAGTCGGCAGTGAACCACGGAAGCGTGCAAGTGATGCGCGACCAAGTGGCACGCAAAGCCCTGAACATGCCGCGCAGCGGAATCAAGACCGCGCGCAAGACAACCCAGCAGGATGAGAAACCTTCATGAATGTCCTGCTCGATGATGATGAAGAACTGATCAAGTCATCCGCCGGAGAATTTCTCTTGGCCGAGGCGACGCCTGAAGTTGTCCGAGCGGCCGAAATAGACCCACTGCGCTACGCCAAAGCCTTATGGGACAAATTTGCCGGCCTGGGCTGGCTGGGGATTTCGCTGCCCGAGGCCTACGGCGGTCAGGGCCTGCCGCTGTCGTATACAGGACTTGTTTTCGAGGAGCTGGGCAGGCATATCGCACCGCTGCCCGTGCATGCAACCTTGGTGCCTGCATTGGTCATTGCCAAGCATGCCAGCGAGTCGCAAAAGCAAGCCCTGTTGCCCAGCGTGATCGATGGGAGCCTGATGCTCAGCTGGGCGCTTCAGGAGCAAGGCGGCCGCTGGGCCACCGATGCGGTTCACATGCAAGGCCGAATGGAAGGCGATCACGTGGTGCTCAATGGCACCAAGCATTTCGTCGACAACTTTGGTAACGCTGACAAGTGTCTTGTGGTTTTCCGAATGGGCAGCGCTGGCAACTCCAGTCTGCGCGCAATTTTGGTGGACACACATTCGCAGGGTATTCAAGCCGAAGAACTGGTGCCCACAAGCAAGGACCGGGAAGACTTGGTGCGCTTTGAAAACGTGCGCGTGCCGAAGGAAAACTTGGTCGGGCAGAACATGGCCGTTATCTCTGATTTGATGGACTACGCAGCCGCCTTTTACACCTGTCTGATGGAAGGCGCTGCACGGCGCGCCATGGAGGTCTCCGTCGCCTATGTCAATGAACGTGAGGCCTTTGGCCAATCGATTGGCGCTTTCCAAGCCATCCAGCACATGGCTGCGGACATGTTGAACGGCGTGGACGGCACCCAATTGCTGATGCGCGAGGCGATCTGGCACATGAGTCAAGGCCTGCCTGCGCGCGTGGAAGTAGCTCAAGCCAAATCCTTTGGCAACGTCAAGTGCATGATGGTCGCTCGCTGTTGCCAGCAACTGCATGGCGGCATCGGATTCATTTTGGATACGGACATCAACCTTTGGTACCGGCGAGTTGCTTCTTGGAGCATGCGCGCTGGCACCACCTACGAGCATCGTCAGCTGATCGCTTCTTCGCTGCTCGATATGCCCGGCAAGGTGCGTCTGGGCATGTTGCAAACAGTGCATGAATCCACACTCGCTTGAGGCGAATGAGTTGTCTCTAGCCCCCAATCCACAGGGAGTCCAACATGTTCACTTCAGACAAGTACGCAGACATCATCTACACCGATGAAACGATGCGCGAGGGCATGCAAATTGAGCATGCTGGCATCTCGGTGCAAGACAAAATTGCGCTGCTAGATGCGCTATCAGAAACTGGCCTCAAGCGCATCATGGTCGGCTCTTTTGTGAGCGCCAAGTACACACCGCAAATGCGTCACATCGAGGAAATTGTGACGGGCTTCAAGCCCAAGCCTGGTGTGATCTACACTGCTTTGGCACTGAACCCACGAGGCCACGAGCGCGCTCACGAATTCATGCCGCCCCTGTCCAACGAGGTCAGCAGGCGCCGACCGCGGCTGTATTGTCACATGTGCGATATCTTTGTACGACGCAATGCCAACAAGGGTCAGGCCGACGAGATGGCGACTTGGCGCCCCACCATCGAGAAGGCCAAGGCAGCCGGTGTGAAGGAAGCAACCATCGGCTTGAACGCCATTTTCGGATCCAACTACATTGGCGACATCGATGTAGCGCTGGGCATGAAGATGTTCGCGTTGCAGCACTCACTTTGGGACGAGGCCGGCATCACCGTCAAGCAAATCATCCTGTCTGACCCGATGGGCTGGTGCCATCCCGCCAAGGTGACTGAATATTTCACGCGCATCCAGCAGCAGTGGCCGCAGATCACGGACTTCACACTGCACGTGCACAACACGCGCGGCATGGCAACGGCCTCGATCTATGCAGCGCTGCTGGTCCTGCGCAAGACAGATGTGTTGCGCCTTGAAGGCACTGTGAGCGGTATCGGCGGCTGCCCATACTGCGGCAACGGCGTGGCCACCAACATGGTGCCCACCGAAGACCTCGTGCACATGCTCGACGGCATGGGCTACAAGACGGGTGTGCGCATTGACAAACTCATTGACTGCGTCGAGATGATCGAAAAGATGATCGGCCGCCAGACTTTGAGCCATGTGTCCAAAACCGGCCCACGCCCGACCGATTCCAAGGACTTCTACGACGCGAACATGCCGTTCGTGGAAACACTGGGCCATGCCCAGCACTTTCGCGTTGGACCTTCAGCATACGAAGGCGCTATTTCGCCGTGGAAAGAAAAAGTCACCAGCGTTTACCGAGACCGCATAGACCAAGGCCTGCCCGCCTATGAACTTCATGGCAGCTTTCCTTGGAATGAATCCTGGGTCCCTCAACCCGGGGCCCTGGCCAATGAACCTTTTAACCCAACTTCACCTATCCAAGGACCTGCACAATGACGCCACCTTACCTCGTTGGCGACCTCGTCGCCGAATTCATTGCTTCTTGCGGCGTCAAGGCCGCGTTCGGCATCATCTCTGTGCATAACATTCCCATGCTTGACGCGATCCAGCGTCAAGGCAAGGTGGGCTTTGTGATGACACGAAATGAGATGGGCGCGGCCCACATGGCCGATGGCTATGCACGCGCAAACGGTGGCTTGGGCGTTATTTTCAGTAGCACAGGTCCTGGCGCAGCCAACGCTGTTGGCGGCATCGTCGAAGCGAATTTCGCAGGCACACCAGTCCTTCACATCACGGGCCAGAGCCCCTACACAGCCATCGGGCGCGGGCAAGGCGGAGTGCACGATGTACCAGACCAACTTGGCATGCTCAAGTCCGTCAGTAAGACTGCCTTGCGCATCAACTCGCCCAAAGAAGCGCTGGGCGTTCTCATGCAAGCCGCGGTCACTGCACTCTCGGGTCGACCCGGTCCCGTCAGCATTGAAGTGCCCTTTGATATTCAGCGAACGGAAATTGCGCGGCCCAGCATCTTCGACAATTTCGTGCTGCCCCTGCCGCCCAAGCGCGTGCCTGAAGGCGCCGAACTCGAGCGTCTGGTTGAGCACATCGCCAAGGCCAAGCGGCCAATGCTTTGGTTGGGTGCTGGCGCGCGAGAAGCCTGTGAAGGGGCGCGCCGCCTGGTCGAGATGGGCTTTTGCGCAATGAACAGCAATGCCGCGCACGGGGTCGTTCCCGATGACCATCCTCGCAGCTTTGGCGCGCTCAACGGCAGCCTGAGCAGCCGTCCTGACCCCATCGTCGAGGGTGTGCTTGAGAAGGCTGACTTGATCTTGGTCGCGGGCTCGCGCCTGCGCACCAATGAAACTCAGGAGAACAAGGCCAAGCTGCCCAAGAATCTAGTGCAGATTGACATCGACCCCGCCGCCAACGGTCGAACCTATCCAAGTCAATTGTTCATCTGCGCCGATACGGCCGCCACGTTGAACCTGTTGGCTGACCGCCTCGCGGGACGCCTGAGCGTTGACAAGTCTTTTTTAGAAGAGATGGCAGCCGCCAAGGTGTTGGCCAACGCGTCCTTCCGTCAATCACTCGGCCCGTATGGGTCGCTGCCAGACAAACTGCGTGCCGTGATGCCGCGCGACTGCATGTGGGTGCGTGACGTCACACTGAGTAACGGCTCATGGGGCAACAAGATTTTCCCGATCTACAACCCGCGCGACGGCATGTACCCCATCGGCCTGGGCATTGGACCTGGCCTGCCACTGGGCATTGGTGCGGCCGTGGCCGCCACAGCGCAGGGCCGCAAAACAGTGATGATGTCTGGAGATGGCGGTTTTGCCGTCAACATGAACGAGCTGTTGACGGCCGCGCAAGAGAAAGTCGACATCGTCATCATGGTGATGAACGACAACGGCTATGGCGTGATCAAGCACATTCAGGACGGCGGCTACGATGGCCGGCGCTGCTATGGTGATTTGCTACCCCCGGATTTCGCTCTGCTGGCGCAAGCCGCGCACATGCCGCACCTGCTAGCGCGCAGCATTGACGAAGTCGCCAGCCAAGTCGCCAAGGGTCTGGCGATGAAGGGCCCGGTTATGGTCGAGGTACAAATGGACAGCATCGGGCCTTTCCCAAATTACATCTCGCCGCCTCCGGTCAAGATGTAAAGAAAGAGGCAAACACATGAACCTGAACATTCCGCATCCCGACTTCAATCCAAACCGTATTCGTGTTTATTGGCAGCCCGGCTGCACCTCGTGTCTGCGCACCAAGGAGTTTCTCACCAAGCAGGGCGTCGACTACGATTCGGTCAACGCGCAAAACAACCCTCAAGCCAGAGCTGAATTGCAAAAGTTGGGCGCACTCAGCCTGCCTGTGGTGGCGCTGGGCGACAAGTACACGCTTTGCCAGTCCTTCGGTGATGTGCTGAAATTCCTGAACTTGGACATGAAGTTGCTCAGCACACCGTTGCCCGCACCCGAGCTTTTTCTCAAACTGGACATGGTGCTGACTGCGGCTGCGCGTTACACAGCGCAGTTTCCCCAAGACCAGCTCAAGGCGCAGTTCCGTGAGCGTTTGCGTACCCTAGGTGACACTTGCTTTCACGCTTTCCGGGTCGCAGAAATGGGCTTAGAGGCCTGTCAAGGACTGCCACTGACGAACACCGGCTTTACTGACTTGGCGCCCGAAGAGTGGAATTTTCAGGACATTGCCAGCTGGGGACTCAAGGTGCGCGATCGCATCAACGTTTGGTGGGCCAGTCAGCCGCCGACAGACCTGAAATACAAAGTACAGACCTACTATGGGCAACGTGAGTTGCTGGATGTGATGGACCGCACCACCTATCACGCAGCCCAACACATGCGCCAACTGATGCTGATGCTGCAGAGCCTGGGCGTGCAACCTGACCGTCCGGTCACCATGGAAGAGCTCAAGGGCATTCCAGTGCCTGAAGCGGCCTGGGGCTAAAACCTTTTTCAATCCAACTGGAATCTGACGCTATGTACGAAGACCTCTGCCTTTACATCGATGGTGAATTTATCAAGGGTGACGGACGTCGCATGCAAGATATTTTGGACCCCGCTACCGGTCACGTGATCGCTCAATTGCCCCATGCCACTCAGGAAGACTTGGACCGGGCGCTGACATCTGCGCAGCGCGCCTTCGACAGCTGGCGACTTGTCAGCGCTTTGGAGCGAGGCAACATTTTGCGAAAGGTCGCACAGCTGACACGCGAGCGCGCTGAATCCATTGCAGCCAACATCACTGCCGACATGGGCAAGCCGCTCAAAGAAGCCCTGGCTGAAGTGAACCGCTGCGCAGAGCACTTAGAGTGGCATGCAGAAGAATCGCGACGCATCTATGGCCGCATTGTCTCGGCGCGCGTGCCCAATGTGCGGCAGATGGTGCTGCGCGAACCCGTGGGCGTGTGTGTTGCCTTCACACCTTGGAACTTCCCCTACAACCAAGCCGTGCGCAAGGTGGCTGCTGCGCTGGGTGCTGGCTGCACGATGGTGCTAAAGGGTCCTGAAGATGCACCCAGTGCCGTTATCGCACTGGCACGCCTTTTCCATGAAGCAGGACTGCCCAAAGGGGTTCTCAATTGCGTGTGGGGCGTGCCCGCCGAGGTCTCGTCGCATCTGATCGCGTCACCGATCGTGCGCAAGGTCAGCTTCACCGGCTCTGTCCCTGTGGGTCGATTGATTGCTGGCATGGCCGGATCGGGCCTCAAACGCATGACACTAGAGCTGGGGGGCCACTCTCCTGCGATCGTTTGTGAGGACGCGGATGTCGAAGCAGCCGCGAAGGTGCTTGGCGCAGTGAAATTCAGCAATGCAGGCCAGATTTGCGTCGCCCCCAACCGCTTTTACATCCACGAAAAAGTGTACGACCGGTTCATGGCTGCCCTGCTAACCCATGCCAAAAGTCTGAAGGTCGGCCCGGGCAGCGACCCAACCACGACCATGGGACCCCTTGCGCACTCGCGTCGTCTGCCCGCCATCATGGGCATGGTGGAGGATGCGTGCAATCGCGGCGCTCGCGTCGAACTCGGCGGCACGCAGTTGGGCCAGGGCGGCTATTTCTTTGCCCCCACCATCTTGACCGAAGTACCCGATGACGCCAGCGTGATGCTGCATGAACCCTTTGGGCCGATTGCCCCTTGTGTGCGCTACAGTGACTTGGACGAAGCCATCCGCCGTGCGAATGCGTTGCCTTACGGCCTGTCGTCGTACGCGTTCACGACGTCAACCCGGTACGCACTGAAGCTACAAAATGGCCTCCAAGCTGGCAATGTCAACATCAACCACTCGGGCCAAGCTGCACCGGAAATACCACTGGGCGGCATCAAGGACAGCGGCATCGGCAGTGAAGGTGGACAAGAAACTTTCGATGGCTATCTGCAGACCAAGCTCGTGACCCAACTCGACTGAAGGAGCTTTTAATTGGCCTTGACTATTGAACTGGGACACTTCGTCGCTGACTTGCGTTTCAAGCTCCTGCCCGAGGGTGCAATGCACTGGGTAGGAATGGCCTTCGCCGATACCGTGGGCACACTGATCGCGGGACGCCACGAGCCTGCGACCCAACGCCTGGTAAAGGCCTTGCAACCTGCGCCAGGGGAAAGCCGTCTGCTGTGGGGCGAACAGTTTGTTCGCACACTCGACGCAGCACTGGTCAACGCAACGTCGGCGCACGCTTTGGACTATGACGACGCAGCCCAGAAATCGCACATCAGCACGATGCTGGTGCCGGCCATTCTGGCGCAAGCGGATGCACTGGGCTCGAGCGGCCGCGAGATGGCAACAGCCTATGTGGCGGGTTACGAAGTGTTCGCTGAACTGATTCGGCGCGAGCAGGACGTCATGCACAACTTCAGCTGGCATCCGACCGGTGCATTCGGCGCCATAGCCTGCGCCGCGGCGGGCGCGGTGTTGCTCAAACTCAACGCACTGGAGTCTGCGAACGCCTTGGCAATCGCTGCCTCCCATGTCGGAGGGGTGATTGCCAATTTCGGAAGCGACACGAAACCCCTTCACGCCGGTCTCGCCGCACAAGGCGGTCTCTTCTCGGCTGCTGCAGCCCAGCAAGGCTTGACCGGGTCTCTTGACGCGTTGGAGCATCCCAAGGGCTTGCTCACGGCAGTTTCTCCCAATCGCAACGTCGATCTGGATTCGCCCATCGAGGCCGGGCGAGTATGGAAGATCGCGCGCGACGGCATCAACATCAAGAAGTACCCGGCATGCTTTTGCGGTCACCGTGCCATGGACGGATTGTTCGACCTGGTGACCCAAAACGACCTGATGCCAGAGCAGGTCAGTGGCATCACGGTATATATCAGCCCACGCAACAAGTCGACTCTGCGCTACACCCAACCGCAGACCGGGTTGCAGGCAAAGTTCAGTATGGAATTCGCCATGGCCGCGATGCTTCGCGCTAGGCGCGTCGGGCTGATGGAAGTGACCGACGAATTTGTGCAGCAAGAAGTCATTCAGGAGGCCATGAAAATTGTTTGCGTGCAAACGCAAGAAGTCGATGACCCGCGCCGTCCAGGCGAAGCACCGATGGAGATCATTGAAGTTGCCACGAAGGACGGCCGACAGTTTCGCGCAGAGGTGGAGTACGCGCGTGGCAACGCAGCGTACCCGCTGCGAGACGGCGAACTCCTCACAAAATTCGAAGGCTGCCTAACCTACGGTGGCGACCAAGCACCTGCACGCCAACGCTTTGAATCTCTCATTCATATCGACAGCATGGTGGACACCTCGGCGCTTTACGCTGCGTGACACCGGTTCCATCCGAACACAAAGGAGACTCTCATGAACACTACCACTACCAAAGTGAACCGCCGCAAGGCCATCTTGGCCACCGCTTCTGCGCTGGCAGCACCCGGCTTTGCCATCGCGCAAAGTCAGGGGCCCTACCCCCATAAAGTCATCAACCTGGTGGTGCCATTTCCGCCAGGCGGTGGGACCGACTTGGTCGCCCGGCTGATCGCGCAGCACATGGGGGAGGTACTGCCCCAGAAAACCATCGTAATCAATAAAGGTGGCGCGGGCGGGTTAGTAGGATCCCAGTTCGTGAAGGCCGCACCTGCCGATGGCTATACCCTGATGTTCACCTCACAATCGGTGGTCACTCAGAGCTATGACTCTCAAGGAAAAGTCTCTGACAAGGATTTCATTTTCTTAGGCGTGCTCAACCAAGACGCCATCGGCATGGCCGTGAAGCAGGACGCAAAGTGGCGCACGATCAAGGACTTCATTGATGATGCAAAAAAGAACCCCGGTGTCTTAAGTGTGGGTAATTCCGGCGTTGGGTCGGTCACACACATGCAAGTCACATTGATCGAAAAGGCAGCCGGCATCAAGCTTAACCCCATACCCTTTGGTGGAAGCGCTGGGACGCATACTGCTGCGCTGAGCGGCACGGTGGATGCAGCAAGCGTGGTGATGGGCGATGCAGCCAGTTTGGTCAAAGAAGGCAAGATGCGCATATTGGCCATCATGTCGCCCACCCGTCTCGAGGGCTTCCCCGATGTGCCCACCTTGCGCGAACTGGGTATCAACATTGATTGGACTTTCTGGCGCGGCCTTTTCGTTCACAAGGACACGCCGCCGCCTGTGGTGACGGCGCTGCGTCAGGCAGTTGCCAAAGTTGCACACAGCCAACCATTTCGCCAACAAATGGCTCAAGGCAACTTCATACCGAGCGCGATTCTCGATGAGGCCGAGCTCGCTGCCTTCATCCGCAAAGAACAATTGATCGTGGAAGAAGTTATCAAGGCAGGCAAATAGAACCCCCCTTGTCACTGAATTTAAAGGAGCGCGCATGACAAACATCCGATGGGTTATTCCCCAAGCGTTGGAGCCTGTCTCCGATGCGCTCCCCCAAGGATCTCAAGCCTTGACCCTGGCAGGCAACCGACAACTTCGAATCGGTTTGCTGGACAACACCAAGGACAACGCACACCTCTTGCTGACGCTGATCGGCCAACGCGTTCAAACACAATTCAATGCCCAGTTGCTGTACCGCCGCAAAGGCAACGCCACTGTAGGCGCACCCGTGGCGATGTTGGATGAGTTGGCGCGCGAAACAGACTGCATACTGACAGCCATGGCCGACTGAGGGTCGTGCACGTCGTGGAGTGTCCACGACATGACACAAATCAGCCAGCGCGGCAAGCCCGCCATCTTGATCTGTTCTGAGCCTTTCGCCATGCTGGCCAAAGGACAAGCACGGATCGATGGCGTTCCCAATCTTGCGATGGTGCAGATTGACCATCCTCTGGGTGGTATGAACAGCGCCATCGTGCATGAGCGCGTCGAACAAGCTACGCCTCAGGTACTGGCACATCTAAGGAGCATGTTCGCTTTATGACGCAAGAGATTGAGGCTTATCTCCAAGGCGGCAGCATGACCGTGGATGCACCCGAGGACATCGAAGAAGCCTTGGCATATTCAATGTCACAGGGTTGGGGAGATGGTTTGCCGATCATACCGCCGACACCGCAACGGGTTGAGAGGATGCTGGCTTACTGGGATCGGCCATGGAACGAGTCTGCAGGAGTTTTCGCGCCCCGCGATGCCCAAATTCTTCCTGTACAAGTTGCTGCCAACGCCGTCATGGCTGGATGCAAACCTGCATATTTTCCCCTGGTGATGCTGATCATCCAGGCCATGTGCGAAGCGCCTTTCAACTTGCGAGGAGTGCAGTCAACCACCCACCCCTGTGCGCCACTGGCCATCTTCAACGGACCCATCGGTCGCGAGCTCGGTATCAACTCTGGGCACAACGCTTTTGGACCCGGTTGTCAAGCCAACGCGACGATCGGCCGTGCTGTGCGCTTGGCGATGGTCAACATAGCAGGAGCAGTTCCTGGTGTCGGTGACATGGCGACCATGGGAGCGCCAGGCAAGTACAGCTTTGTCGTTGCGGAGAACGATGCGTGCAGTCCTTGGGAGCCACTTCATGTGGAGCGCGGCTACGATCCTGGTGTGACCACGGTCACTGTGGTCGCCGCAGAGGCTCCCTTCAATGTCAACGACCACTTCAGCAAGGATGCTGCTGGATTACTGAAAATGATCGCCGGCACGATCGCCAGCACCGGCGCCAACAACTGGTATTATGAAAGCAATGCCGTCGTTGCATTGAGTCCGGAACACGCCAAGACGTTCGCGGATGCAGGGCTTACCAAGAGTCAGGTCCAACAGCTCTTGTTCGAGAGCAGCACGATTGCGCTGGGGGACCTCTCAACAGAGAATATTGAGGAACGATTTCGCAAACGAGACCCTGCGCGTTTTGCCAATGCGCCCTTGGACACGCGCCTGACCATCGTGCAAAATCCTGCGGACTTGATCGTGATCGTACTTGGGGGCTTGGGCAAACACTCCATGTACCTGCCGACTTTTGGCGCGACGCGGGCAGTCACGCGTGCGCTCAAACTTTCGAACGGGCGGACTGCCGATTCGATAGAAGATTTTCGCGCCGCAAAGCGGTAAGCAAACACATGCCATACGACTTCAAAGGTAAGGTAGCGCTGGTAACGGGAGCCGGGGGCCGCCGAGGCATTGGCCGCGCCAGCGCGCTGCGCCTTGCACATGATGGCGCCGACATAGCGCTTTTGGACATCCCCTGGCCCGTGACGCAACGTCCTGAAGACGAGCGAGACGGCTGGCATGGAGTGGCGAGTGTCGCAGCGGAGGTCCAGGCATTGGGCCGCCGAGCTCTGGTGCTGCAAGCGGATGTGTCCGATGAACGCCAAGTACAAGCAGCGGTGCACCAAACGATTGCCAGCCTTGGCAGTATACACATCCTTGTCGCCAATGCTGCTGCTCGGCCTGGCGGTGATCGCGTTGCTGTGATCGACTTGCCAGAGGAAGAGCTCAGGCGCGTGATCGATGTGAACCTGCTTGGCACGTTCTTTTGTTGCAAGGCCGTAGGCAAGCACATGGCCGAAAGCGGGCACAGCGGCGCCATCGTGATTGTCTCTTCTCAGTCCGGGCGGATTGGCAAGCCGCGCATGGCAGCTTACAGCGCATCCAAGTTCGGACAGATCGGCCTGACTCAGGCATTCGCACATGAGATGGCGCCGTTCAATGTGCGGGTCAATGCTGTCTGTCCCGGTCCAGTGGACACAGCGCGGCTTGATTGGTCAGCTCAAATGCTGCAAACGAGCGCCTCGGCTGAACAAGCACGCGCGCAAATGCTCGAGGGACAAGCTAAGGACATCCCGCTTGGACGAATCGCCACAGCCCAAGATGTCAGCTCGGTGATTGCGTTCCTTTGCGCGCAAGAATCGGGGCACATGACTGGGCAGGTACTGGGCGTAGATGGCGGCTCACGGATGTAGAACAGTTTTCAGGGTCCATCACGCAAGTCAACACAGAGATGCCCGTCACTGCTTGAGCTGGATCTTGGCTTTGTCTATCACCTCGGTGTACTTGGCACGGTCGGATCGCATGCGCGCACCCAGCTCGGCGGGGGCTTGGTAGACTGCAATCTGCTTTTGTAAGTCGATGGCGGTCTTTACATCCGGCATGCCCAACACCTTTTGCATTGCGACAGTTAGCTTGGTGATGACGGCCTCAGGCGTTGCAGCCGGGGCCAGCAGGATGTTGAGCGATTCAATCGCCTCAAAGTCGGGCATACCGAATTGTGCAAAGGTCGGCACCGGCGCCATGCCGGGCTGCTGTGAGGTGTAAGCCAGCGCGCGTAATTTACCTGCATCCACATGCGGTTGAAGGCCTGGTACGTTGGTGATCATGATATGGACCCGTCCGGCCAGCAGGTCCTGCAGCGCAGGGGCTCCGCCCTTGTAGGGCACATGCACAATCTGGGTGCCTGCCAAGATGTTGAACAACTCTCCAGCCAGGTGGTTGGCGTTGCCAGTTCCAGAACTGGCGTAGTTCAGCTTACCGGGGTTGGCCTTGGCATATGCAA
>Ga0114977_10000506_pt1 | contig 26036 bp, 22 predicted proteins | sample S_130805_MF_Meta_FD_87026 | JGI IMG/M metagenome (GOLD analysis project Ga0114977, IMG submission 87026) | Freshwater microbial communities from Lake Simoncouche, Canada to study carbon cycling - S_130805_MF_MetaG | ecosystem: Environmental > Aquatic > Freshwater > Lake | place: Lake...
AGCAAGACGAAATCATTCGTTCACCACAAAGCGGTGTTCTCGTTGTTCAAGGTGGACCAGGCACTGGCAAGACGGTCGTGGCGTTACACCGTGCCGCCTACTTGTTGTATACCAACCGTTTCCCCCTTGAAGATCAGGGTGTTTTGGTGATCGGCCCCAACCGTGTGTTCTTGCGTTATATCGAACGAGTTTTGCCGTCGCTGGGCGAAGCAGGTATTGAACAAGTCATCTTGCAAGATCTTGTGCCCGATGTTCGTTGGGTCACGATGAGTGCAGGCGAACAAGATCGACCAGAGACGGCACGCGTTAAGGGCGATGAACGCATGTCTGATGTTGTCGAAAAGGCTGTTCGTGATCGGCAACGTCCATTACGTGAAGACATGGTGTTGCCCTTCCGTAGTGGATACGTGCGTTTGCGGGCCGAAGAAACTGAACGCATCATCAAAACTGCACGTCGACGTTTCCGCCGGCACAATTCGGGACGTAAATGGGTCGAAGGCGAAGTGTGGTCGGCGCTTGCCGCAACGTGGCGTGAAGGCGATGTGTCGCATCGCGATGTTCGTGAAGCACTTCGCCGCGATGACGACATGCGCGTGGCTTTTGAACGTATGTGGCCGATCCTGACCCCAGCACAGTTGTTGCACGATTTATTTGGCTCGCGTGCTCTCTTGAAATCTTCTGGCCAAAAGTTTCTTGAACTCGACGAAGTTGAAGCGTTGTATCGGCCACGTTCTGAAGAACTTGAAGATGTACGTTGGACAACTGCCGATGCAGCGCTGCTTGATGAAGCACGTGTACACCTCGGCCCGATTCCCGGTAAAGACGGCAAGATCGATGATGCCGATGAAATTCGCACATACGGCCACATTGTGATTGACGAAGTGCAAGATCTCACTCCCATGCAATTAGCAATGGTGACTCGACGTTCGTTGTCCGGTTCAATGACTGTCGTCGGTGACTTGGCTCAAGCAACTGGCGCTCATGCACCAGCAACTTGGGACGATGTGCTCGATCATTTGCCAGGTCTCAAGGCAAGCCGTGTCATTGGTCTTTCGGTCGGATATCGCATCCCTGGTCAGATTATGGACTTGGCCAATCGAGTTATGGAAGCAGCGAACCCAGGTTTGCGAGCACCACGAGCGGTGCGTGAGGGTGTCGCTGGTCCAACATTTGCTGGCGTCGCTGACCCGTCACAACTTCTTGGCGAAATCGTTGTACGCACTCGCGAAATGGTTGAACTTGTTAACGGCGGAAACGTTGCGGTAGTTGTTCCCGATCGTATGGCTGAAACTGTTGCCGATGCATTTACCGATGCGGGTGTCGCATTTGGTCGCGCATCAAACACGGCGCTCGACAACGGAATCACCATTGTTCCGGTGAGCGTTGTGAAAGGCCTTGAACTCGATGGTGTGGTTGTCGTTGAACCAAGTGACATTGTTGAAGCAGAAGCGCAGGGAATGCGTTCGCTCTATGTCGCCCTCACGCGTGCCACGCAACGTTTAACAGTTGTGCATGCTCGGCCATTGCCAGCACCAATGATTGGCTGAATTTTCTGGCGTTACTTGTTGAGGAAATTGTCAACAACTTGACCGGCGAAACGGGCAGCCTTGTCGGCATCGGCCGGACGATTTGCGGTCAATGCAGTATTTGACAGATCAACTAATCGACCTAGTGATTCGGCAGCGATTGGATCGACCGTGATGAGTTCGGTTTCGGCGACATTCCAGAGTGCGTTGATCAGTGCCAGTTGCTCGACTTTGCCAGATTTCGTGCGACCACTTTGATTTGGACCAATGAATGAAGACAGACCGGTCATTGCCTCAACGAGTCGGGGGAGAAGTTCTTCAACCGTGCCGCTTGGCAATGTCGTGGTACTTGCATTCAAGGGAGCGACCGTTGTGCCTGCGGTGCGATCGTATGTTGTTGAACAGCCCGTAGAAATAACGAGGACACTCACTAGAAGGCCAATGAGGCGAGGGGATTTCATATGAAACTCAGGCTGTCACAAGTATGCGTGATGAGGCAAACGCACTGACACCAATGGTATGGCCATCAATCACAACCGACATTGTGCCATCGTGATTTGTCTCAGAAATTTCACCATGGCGTCCCGGCAAAATACTGGACTGCTGTAAGAAGTCGAGAAGACCTGGTGTGAACTCAAGTTCTTCAGGGATGCGCGACACCGTGAATTTTGAGCCTGATGTCAACTGCGACAGCGGCACTGCATCGGTTTCGATGTAACTCGAACCTGGAATTGGATTGCCATGGGGACACGTCGTGGGAGCACCGAGAACACGATTCATGGCAATTTCAACTTCATCGCTAATGACGTGTTCCCATTTGCCAGCTTCTTGATGGGCATCGGCCCAACTGAGACCGAGGATGTCGGTGAGAAAGCGTTCGGCTAGGCGATGACGACGAACAACTTGCTGGGCCAGGTTTTGGCCTTCAATCGTGAGGGAGATTCGCGAACCTTCAGCAATAACAAGTCCGGCCTTGCTCATCTTTTCAATCATTTGTGAAACTGAGGCTCGGCTTACTTGAAGGCGTTCGGCGATTCGCGCCTGGATGACCTCAAGGTCGTCTTCGTGCAACTCGAAAATGCACTCGCAATATTCTTCGAACGCAGGATGACGCTCAGTCGAGTTGATCATGTCGTCAGACTATCTCACTCAAAGACAACGCCTTGGGCGAGGGGTAATTGGTCGGAATAGTTAATGGTCTGGGTTTGACGGCGCATGTACGCCTTCCAGCTATCGCTTCCACTTTCACGTCCGCCACCAGTTTCTTTCTCGCCACCGAATGCTCCGCCAATTTCGGCGCCTGAGGGGCCGATATTGACATTGGCGATTCCGCAGTCGCTGCCGATCGCACTCGTAAACCTTTCGGCCTCACGCAGATCGGTGGTGAAAACACTTGATGCCAAGCCTTGTGGAACCGCATTTTGCAATTCAATGGCTTCGTCAAACGTTGAGTACGACATAACGTACAGAATTGGGGCAAAGGTTTCGGTTGCCACGATGTCGGTCTGCGAGGGCATGCGCACAAGCGCTGGGCGAACGTAGGCCGCCTCCGGGGAGTCGGGCGAATCGTGACGCTGTCCACCCGCGACGACAACTCCGCCATCGGTTTCGGCTTGTTTGATTGCTGCTTGCATGTTGTGCAACGACTGCAAGTTGATGAGCGGACCAACGAGGTTGTTGGAATCGAGGGGACTCCCGACGCGCAAGTTGTTGTATGCCTTACCCACTCGCTCACAGACTTCGTCAATGCGCGACTCGTGAACAATGAGACGACGAAGTGTTGTGCAACGTTGTCCAGCGGTACCAGCAGCTGAGAAAGTAATACCTCGAACCGCAAGATCGAGATCGGCCGAAGGAGCGATGATGGCGGCGTTGTTGCCTCCAAGTTCAAGAATTAACCGGCCAAAACGCGCGGCAACAACAGGAGCTACTGCACGTCCCATTCGGGTTGAACCAGTTGCCGATAAAACTGCAACGCGGTGATCGGCTGCTAGCGCCGCACCAACTGACGCGTCACCAAAGACCACTTGACACACATCAACGGGTGCGCCGGCGGCTAAAGCTGCACGACGAACCAGAGTCGTCGTCGCAAGTGCAGTGAGTGGGGTGAGATCTGATGGTTTCCAGATCACGGTGTCACCACTGACCAAAGCCAACGCAGCATTCCACGACCACACGGCAACTGGAAAGTTGAATGCGCTGATGACTCCGACAGGTCCGAGTGGTTGCCACGTTTCAGTGAGGCGGTGTTGTGGCCGCTCTGACGCGATCGTGAGTCCGTGAATCTGGCGCGACAAGCCAACGGCGAAGTCGCAGATGTCGATCATCTCTTGCACTTCGCCAAGTGCCTCGGATCGAATCTTGCCGACTTCAATTTGTACAAGATCTGCGAGAGATTCTTTGTGTGCGCGCAGTTCAATACCGAGGTGTCGTACAACTTCACCGCGTACTGGTGCCGGGACCGCCCGCCAGGTGCGGAAGATTTCGGTAGCTGTTGTCAGGGCTTGTTCTACCGAAGTGTTGGCGATTGAACTTGTGACCGCGCCCAACGATTGACCGTTGATGGGGGAGCGAACAGCGAGACCAGAAGTACCTGAAGTGCTGATGTTTGCATCACTTCCGAGTGCCTTGAGTGCTTGTTGAGCTTGCTCGCGAAGTTCGTTCGCGTTGGGTGGAGTAATTGTTTGACTAGTCACCCTGACAGTCTTGCCGATACGGCAAGGCGGTCGGAACTTCAGTCAGTTGCAAACGTTGGCAAAAAGAGTTTTGCCGCAGGAGAACTAGCCGTAATTGCGTCGGCGGCCATGATGACGGCTGCTCCGGTGTACGCGGTGCGTTCGCCAGCTGGGAAGTTTTCGAGTGACGGGTACACGATGCCGGTCATATATGAACCATCGTCGGTGCGATGAGCGCGTGTCCAGAACAGTAAGTCGGTTGCGGTGCTCAGATCGCCGACTGCTGCATGAGCAATTGAGCATTCGGCAGTTTCGGCAGCGGTGACCCATGGTTCATCGCTGACACAACGAATACCGCGACCTTCCATGGCAAAGGTGTCCCACAAATCGGCCAGACGGGCTTTGGCTTGTTCGCCTTCCATTGCGTTCGTGAGCACGGGGTAATACCAGTCCATCGCCCAACGGGTTTTTGGCTCGAAAGCATTGGGTTGCGTTGAAATCACCATTCGTAGTTGATCGGCGGCTGCAGCCCAATGTGGCTTTGGCTCGTTGATGAGTTCAGCAAGACTGACGGCACACGTGAGCGCATGCCAAATACTTGATGAACCAGTGAGCAATGCGTAGTCCCATGGACTTGCATGTTCTTCTTTGGCCCACAAAATGGTGCCATCGTGGCGTCGCATCGATAAGACCCACTCAATAGCGCGTTCAACAGTTGGCCACAGATGATCAACGAAACCGCGGTCCCAGGTGCACAACCAGTGATGCCATACGCCAGCGGCGATATAGGCACACACATTGGTGTCGAGTTTTGGTTCTTCAACAATTCCACCGGGCAGGTAATAGTTGAACCACCAACCCTCGGCATGTTGCATGTCAACGAGCCACTCGTAGGCGCGCTCGGCATTTGAATGTAGACCAGCGATATCAAGAGCGATTGCGGTTTCAACATGGTTCCACGGATCACAATGTCCATCTTTGAACCACGGGATCATTCCGCTATCGAGTTGAAGCGCAGCAATTGATTCGGCTGTTTGCACAACTTCATCGGCACTGAGAACGCCCTCAATGTGAGGAATACGACTCATGAGGGCACCGGCATTTTCTGGGCATAGATAATCAGACTCTTGCCCATGACCGGTGACAAGGCACGCTCAAGAAGCTTCATCGAACGGGGTTGCTTAATGATGTCCCATTCAAGAAACTGCTTGTAGCGATTGACGAGTTTGTTGTCTTCGCGACGTGGGCCAACTGCGCACTTCAGCCACCAATACGGTGAATGTAAACCATGAGCATGATGTGATCCAGTCACAATTAAGCCAGCAGATCGTAATTTGGCTTCAAGTTCAGTCTGCGAATAAATACGCACATGGCCACCGACAGATTTCGGTGCGTGGTATTCGTCGCTCAACATCCAGTTGATCTTTTCTGGCCACCACGAAGGAACGGTGCAGGCAAGCGTTCCACCTGGGCGCACCACGCGAGCAAGTTCAGCAATAGCAGAGACGTCGTCTTGAATGTGCTCAAGGACTTCTGAGGTAATGACACGATCGAAAGTGTTGTCGGCAAATGGAAGTTTGGTGGCATCGCCACGTAAGGCTCCAACATAACGATCGGCTTCAATATCTTTGATTTCGATCATGGCTCCGAATGTTGCGCGGGTCATGCGCACTTCTTCGTCGGCGTAGTCGAGGGCAACGATGCGACCGCCAAGTCGAGCAATTTCAAATGCGTGACGGCCAAAACCAGCACCAGCGTCAAGCACGAGATCGCCAGGTGTGAGTCCGAGTTGTTTGAAGCGAACAGTCAACATGAGTTATCTCACTCGGCCATTTCGGCGCAGTTTGTCTTGATTGGCAGGCATCGCCAAGACTTCGCGGTATTGCTCGACGGTTTGCTCGGCACACTTGCGCCAGGTCCAACGTTCAACGACACGATTGCGACCATTCAAACCAACGCGGGCGCGAAGTTCGGGATCGTCGAGACCACGACGAATCGTCGCTGCAAGACCCTCGGCGTCACCAGCCTTGCATCCGAGCACGGTGTCACCATCAATACCGGTGACTTCGGGCAATGCGCCACCGTCGGTTGCGACGAGGCAAATGCCTGTGCACATGGCTTCAATTGCAGGAAGGCTGAAACCTTCATAGAGCGAAGGAACAACGGCAAGTTCGGCTTCGGCGTATAACTCGACAATGCGTTCGTCAGTAACGCCAGAAACAAATTGAATATGTGGGGCAAGACCCAATTTGTCAATGAGATCCATGCTCTTGCCAGGCTTGGGCTTGCCAATGATCGTCAAGGTGACGTCACGTTCGGTGCGCAATTTCGCGACTGCTTCGAGCAAATACGACAAGCCCTTCAATGCAACGTCTGCCGAGGCAGTGGTGATGAGTCGACCCGGAATGCGCGTGACTTCGGGTTGTGGCTTGAACAAATCTGGGTCAACGCCAACGGGCACAAGGCGCATGCGATCGTACGAAACACCCATATCGCCATGAATGTCTTTGATGCTGTTTTCGCTCACAACCACGATGCGTGGCATGCGACTCGCAACACGACCTTGCATTTCAACGAATGAGTAAAAACGTGAGACGCCAAACTTTTTGTACCAGTTTGGAGCATGTTCCATTTCGAGCGCACGGTCACGCGTAATGGGATGGTGCAACGTGACGATCGTGGGAATGATTTTTTCGAGCGACAAGATGCCGTAACCAAGGCACTGGTTGTCGTGCACTAGGTCGAACTCGCCAGTGCGCTGCGCAAGGTGGCGCTTGACCCGGGCGCTGAAAGCAGCCGGCTCACCAAAGGTCCCTGTCAAGAACAGCCCGAGTTCGTAGAAATCTTCGCGGGTCTTGAGTTCCCAGATCGCGGGGAAACGGAAGGGGTAGTGATCGTTAATGAGATCGAGGCTCGGCAATTTTGTGAGCTTGATGCGCTCATCCAAGATGGGATAAGGCTGACCACCAAAGACTTCGACGCTGTGGCCGAGGTCGACCAGGGCTTTGGTGAGGTGACGGGTGTAGACGCCTTGACCACCGACATGGGGTTTGCCGCGGTAGGTGAGGTAAGCGATCTTTAATGGCCCATTGGGGTCGCGGGCGTCAGACATGCTTTCCGATGCTACCGTCGGGTCACTTACAGACCCCTTGTGACGCCCTGACCTGCGCTTTAACAACTATTTGTTCGGTTGGCCTTGGATTCAGAAGTCGATGAAAACCCGTATGTGTCGGTGGCGATGACCTGGACGACCACTTGAGTTGCAGATGTTGGGACATTGGCCATCGATGTCACCCACGAGCCCTTCCCAGAGTCATTGAGTGCTGTCGTGACCGTGGGAGGTGCTTGTGGATTTTGCGGATCGGTATATGTGATTTTTGCAGTGACGTTCTTGATGGGGCTTTCGTCGGTGATTGGAACCTGAATATTGAGCCGCGAACACGCCACTCCAGAAAAGGTTGGGGTGAACTTTGCAATCGCAGGTGGTCGGCCGACGATGCCAGAAAGTGTGACTGCAGTGTCGCCGGCCCCTCGTGTCGTTGCCAATGCCGGAAAGTTGAACTTTCCTTCGGCAAGGGTGCTGGCTGCAGCGCGAGCAAAGGTCACCGAAACAGTTTGAGTTGCTCCAGCATTGAGTGACCCTGAAGCTGGGGCGAACCGGAAGTAGCCCGAAGATTCTTTGAGCAGCCAATTCACGGAACCGCCATTGTTATTCGTCAACGTCAATGAAGCAGTCAGTCCGCGGGCGAAATCAAGGGTTGTCGTTGATATTGATACGGGGCGAATACTTCGAGCAGTTGTCGTTGTCGTCGTGGTTGGGCGAAGAGTTGTCGGGGTCGGTATCGGACTCGGCGCTGTAGATGTCGCAGATATGGATGCTGTTGTCGCAATTGATGTTGTCGTATTACTTCGCGGTGGAGAAACCGATGCGACAGTTGTTGTTGTTTCAACTGTTGCGATTGTTGTTGAAACGGTTGTTGAGTCAACAACTGAATTACTTGCGGGTGTCGTTGAATCAACAACGACGGGGTTGGCAGATGGCGCATCGCCTGAGTCGTTGTTTTGTTGAACAAGCACGACTCCAGCAACGAGTAGGAGTACGGCAGTTGTTGACGCGACGATCGTCATGACGTGTCGTGATGCCCGCGTCATCCGCGGGAATCCATCGTTGCGACTGAGTTTGATATGGCGTGAACGGTGTGAACCACGCGGGCTCTTGTCTGCGTGGGCATCGGCTGATTTGGTCGGAACAGGGATTGATTGAGCAGCAGCCAGAACCTTTTCGCGAAGGCCAAATGGCAACAAAATGACTGGTGCAGCGCCGAATAGAGCCAAGGGCGCGTACTTTGAACGCGTCTTTTCACAGATTGAACACTCATCAATATGGCGAGCAACTCGTTTACGAATGAGAACGCTGAATTCACCGTTCCATCCCGAAATGATTGTGGCGAGTTCTTTGCAGTCTTTGCTGCCCATCTTGGCCACAGTGAATGCGCCAAGACTTTTTTCAATTCGGTCGCGCATGCGATGGACAAGAGAGTAACTCTGTTCGGGCGAAACGCCGAGTGCATCGGCAAGGTCGGTGCCGGAGAGTCCTTGTCGCACCGAAAGTTCAAGAACGAGCCGATCACGTTCATCAAGGCCAGCGGCGGCAGATCGAACGAGTTCGGCAAGTTCGTCGTACGAGGCAGCAGCACCTTCGGCATTGGGATCGAACGCGGCAACCACGTCAGGAACCGTTTCTGATTGAAAGTCGGTGGGTGTGGCGCGCTTGCGTTTTTTGGTGCGCCGATACACCTCGTTGCGAAGTACTGCGTAGAGCCAAGGCTTGAGTCGGTCTGGATCGCGTAACTGATTGAGTCGTTCGGCTGCGATGCAAAATACGTCTTGCACCATGTCGGCCGCATCGTGGCGGTCGGAAAGCATTGCCGCTGCGGTGTCGTATAAGCCAGGTGCGTATAAATCGTAAATAGACGCAAGCGCGTTTCGATCGCCAGATAAGTAGGCGGTGACAAGTTGGGAGTCGACGGTCAGCGTGTTCATGCTTTCGTTCCCGCCAGTTTGAAATTCGCCTCACGGAAGAGGAGAGTCACAGATGTGCGGGCTCTGACAAAAGTCTGCCTGAAGATTTCGTCAATGTCAGGTGATTTGTTGGACTTCAATCGTGAATCTTCTCGTCATTGAAGTGTTCGGGCCGAGTTCGAGAGGGTTGTCGTTAACTCCATTGGGTGGCCCTGATTGTGGCTCTACGCAGGTTGCATGCAACGGAATGTCGTACACCACCCAATGTGAGCAATCGCTAGAAAGGGTGACGCGAAGATTTCCAATCGTGATCGTTAAGGGTTCCTCAGGATTCACAAAACAGTCATCGACGGGTGTCGCAGGCTGAGGGACCTTCTGTGTTGTAGCAATTCCAGCACTGTCGCGTTGAAGCATTGCGTCAAAGTGCAGCGATGCAGCGTCGGGTTTCACAAACCATGGATGCCAGCCGACTTGAATGGGCATGGCGTCAATTGCATGCACCTCTAGTTGCATTTCGAGTTTGGTGTCGGTGAGTTGAATGTGATGTTGAACAGTTCCGGCAAAGGGCCACTCGTCTCCAAGATTATTTTCCAGAACTACTTCAGTAGGCGAATTCTTGATGACATTCCATGGTCGATCAAATACGGTTCCGTGAAGTGAATGTGGAGGCAAGCTTTTCCTGAGCGGAAACTGTTCACCAGCAAATTTCAGAATTGCGTCGCGCACTCGTCCGGCGTACGGAACCATGGGGTAGCAGCCCCACGACAGTGGATCGTCTGTAGCACCACCAGTCATGAAAATCTCTTGGTCCTCGATCATCAATGATCCAATTCGTGCACCGAATTCGGGGTACACCAATGCTGTCATGGCGCCATCGGGTGACTTCAGAGTGATCACCCCATCATTGTGTCGCAATTGAGTCGACATTTATGACACGATCGTGATGTGCGAGCGATAGTCCAACGAGTAGATCAGGCTTCAGTTGATTCAACCGTTGATGGCGTCACGACTCGGGTCGGAGAAATTGGGTCTGGGTTGTTGGCTCTTGTTGGGGTGACTCACACCGATACCGAGCAGTCGGCGGTCAAATTGGCCGACAAGATTTGGAATTTGCGCATCTTGAGCGATGCCGAGGGAGTGATGAACCTTTCGGTAGCAGATACAACACGAAACGTTCTAGTTGTGAGTCAGTTCACTTTGTATGGCGATACCAGCGGGGGTCGTCGCCCGAGTTGGATTGCTGCAGCTAAGCCCGAGGTCGCAGAACCTTTGGTCACCAAAGTGATTGAAGAATTACGCAGACTTGGTGCACATGTTGAAACCGGACGTTTCCGCACCGATATGAAAGTTGCTTTAGTCAATGACGGCCCGGTCACTGTGACGATCGATATTTAAGAGCGAGATTGAGAACGCGATTTTGATCGATTCAGAATTGCTAATAAGAACGCGAGAGCGATGAGCGCCACCCACGGCTTGTCGCCAAGCGCGACATAAATTGTTTTACCGCTACGAATCTCAACGTGCGAGCTGATCACTTTTTGTTCGCTCACTCCGGTGCGTTGGTGCACGTGACCTTCGGGGTCAACGAATGCGCTGAAGCCAGTGGGGGACACTTGAACAACCCAGCGCCCAGTTTCGATGGCGCGCAACTTTGATGAAGCGACTTGTTGCGATTGAAGCACTGTCCATGTGTAACTCGAACCGTTGGTCGGGTTGATGATGAATCCTGCACCGTTCTTGACACCTTCTCGGGCTCTCCCCCCGAAGAACACTTCACAAGAGATCACCACTCCGATTCGTTCGCTGCTCGTTGCCGTGGGAACATCAAGAACTGCTGGACCGTTTCCGGCTAACGCATCTCGCGGAACTTGATCGACGGGTGCGCCAAGTGATTTGAGAAATGACCGCATGGGCATGTATTCGCCAAATGGGACTCGGCGGACTTTGTCGTAACGATCAATGACCTCACCGTTGTTGTTCACGATGACTTGAGCGTTGGTGAAGTGCTCTCGATTGACATCTTCGGTAATACCGACCGCAAATGGGGCGTTGAGGCGAGAAGCTTCTGCGCCGACTTCGACAGCTTCAGTGCTTGATGCGAAATCAACGACATCAATGACATTTTCTGGCCACACAACTAAATCAATCGGATCATCGGCGCTGTTGTTGATTGTGTTTGTTGCCGCGAGGTGACGTTCGACAACATCTCGCGGGTCGGTGTCGACTGCACGAGTGCCTTGAGGTCCGCCGCCCTGCACAGCAACAACATGGAAATCACGGCCAGTGTTCGACCCACGTGGCGCAAAATAACCACCGACAAAAATGAGAAGGCATAAAGACCAAAGCAGCCGACGATGTTGCTGATCAACGGAAAAATCATGCGGACGTTTTGCGAGCAATGCACCAACTTGCCAAGTAAGCCACGACAACAAAATGACGCCGCCGATAGAAGCCACACGGTGAAGCGGACCGCCCACTTGAGCGATACCGAGTGTTGCAAGTGGTACGCCGCCAAAAGGCAGGGACATGCGTAAGACCTCAATGAGCATGTGCGCTGCTGGTGACATGAAAAGAAATGAACGATTGTCGTCTTTGCGAACGACGACGAGAGAAGCGAGACCATGGAGGCTTGCGTACATTGCGACGCCGATGATGTAACCGGGAGCAGTTAAGAACCACATCCAAGCGAGTGCAGGGAAAAACCAACCCAAGCCGAAGACGAAACCAGTAGTAAATCTTTGGCGAGCACCAGAAGCAGTGAGTTCGAGCGAAGTAAACATTGCGAGACCCACAAATGCCAACGGCCACCAACCCCACGGTGGCATTGATGAAGCAACAAGTAATCCAGCGATGAGCGCACGCGCAAAACGCCGACGTTTACTGTTTTTAGAACTCACACTGCTTCTTTGCGTAGGTAGTCGGCGAAAACAACAATTCGTTGTTTTGTTGAGTGGGGTGGATGGCAGGCAAACAAAGTCAAAGTTGCCGTTTCACCTTGATTGATGATCCAAGTTTCGGTTGGTTCAACGATTTGCGTTCCGGTCACGGCATAGACGAAGGTGCCTTCAGCGGTCGTGAGGAAAATCTCGTCGCCTGGAACAAGTAAATCAATGTTTCGGAATGGCTTCTTCTTGCTGACTCGATGTCCGCCAAGAACCACATTGCCCACATGTCCTGGCATCGCAGTGCCCGGCCAATACCCGACACCCTTGTCGAGGGTTGGCAAAGAAACGCCTTTGTACATGGTTTGGGTGAGAAGAAGTGCCGGAATCACTAGTTCGCCGATAATGACTTCGGGCTCGACGAAATCGTCTGGAGGTAGTCCTTCAGGGACCGGAATTGATTCGCCAGGGGCCAATGTTGGTGGTCCGGCATAAATCGTCGTCGTTGTCGTACTGGAACTCGTGGTTGTTGCTGCAACTGTCGTGGATGGTGCGAGAGATGTTGACGTTGCGTTGGTTGAGTTTTCGTCGCTCGAACCGCAACCAGAAAGGCTTGCGGTTGAAATCAACAACCCAAGAACTGTTAAAGAAATCGTTGATCGAAATCGCACGTTGTTCAGTCTTGCAGGTGGCTGAGGAATTCTGCAGTGCTTTGGGCGGTTTTTTCAGCCTGTGCAACACACGCCGGAATTCCGATTCCGCGCCAGCTTGCACCGGCCAGAAAAACTCCGGGAGCATTTCGTCGCAGCGATGACTCTGCCGCCTCAACGTACTTCATGTGTCCGGGTCGGTATTGAGGAAATGCTTCGGGCCAACGGGTCACTCGGAATGAATCAGGAGTAATTGATGTTTGAGTATGTCGGCCCACTTCATCAATGACCTGACGTACAATTTTTTCGTCATCCCATTCATGAATCAAATCGTGAGTGGGGGCGCCGTCGCGACCCAACGAAATGCGCAGAATCATTGAGCCATCGCTGGGTTTCCAATGTGCCCATTTGTTAGATCCAAATGACACGGCAGTCACGCGATCTTGATCTGGCTTAGCAACGAGGTAACCACTGAGGCCCGCCAACTTTGGTAAATCTGTTTCGACCGTTTTGATGGTTGCCATCACGACCGATGAGTGCTCAGCCGAACTCATAAGTGTTGCTACATCTTCACTCAGTGACTTCAGTAATGAGGCTGAAGCACGTGCCGGAGAGGCAACGATGATGCAGTCAGCATGGAGCGAACTTGATGTGGCTCCAGCAATATCGACAACGTACCCCTTTCCAGCACGAGAAATACTTTGCACTGCAGTCGATGTCAAGATGCGGCCATTAAATACAACAATCGCGTCGTTCAAAGTTTGAGTCAAAGTTGCGAGACCACTTCGTGGAGTTTCAAAAATCGGTGCCGTTGATTTAGGGGCATTCTTCATTTGCTTGCGGGCAGTTAAGAGCACACTGCGACCAGTGGCAAGAGCTGCAAGCTGGGGAACCATTGCCAAACTGAAATTGTTGGTGTCGGTTGCGTAGATACTCCCTACTAAAGGATCAACGAGCAACTGTTGCACTTGCTTGCCAAATCGTTGTCGAATCAAATTGCCGATCGAATCTTTATGGTCGCCACTCGATGGCAAGATTGGCTCGAGTCCAGCACGAATCTTGCCGCGCCAAGTCAGCAGGTCGCTACGGGCGAGTGACATCACACCTGTGGGAACTCCGAGCATGAGGCCTTCGGGAATCGGATGCAACTTTTTGTGCATGACCGCGGCGTGGCCGGCTGTCGGATGAGTGATGTCATCACCAAGTTGAAGTTCGCGGGCAAGGGCGACTGCTTGTGGAACTCGAGCCAAGTAGGCGTCGGGACCTTCATCAACCGCCGCTATTCCACCGAATGGTGAAGTACGAATTTTGCCACCAACCGTTGGGCTTGATTCAACAACAGTGACTGATAATGGTGGGCCAGAGTAATCAGATGCAGAAGCAGTTTTGAGTAAGCGGTAAGCAGCAGTTAAACCAGTAATACCCGCACCGATAACAACGATGTGTTTCGGATCGGCTGGTGAACTCATGACTAAGCTGACACCACTCGCTGGGCTAGTGCATGCATGATTGACGCATCGTCATTGACGCAACTGGTGCGATCAAAAGCCAAACCTTTTTCCTCAGCATGTTTTTTGGCTTCGATATCAAGATCAAAAAGAACTTCTAGGTGGTCAGCAACAAATCCGCATGCACACACGACGACGCCCGAGGCATTTTCGCTCTCGGCCAAATCGTCAATGACTGCCAAAATGTCTGGGCCGATCCAAGGTTCGGGAGTGCGACCCGCAGATTGCCAAGCAATCGACCATGACGACCACGACTCTAAGCCTGCAGCAGCTGCAACGGCTTCGGCAGTTGAACGAAGTTCGTTGGGATATGGGTCGCCAGCATCAATGATTCGCTGAGGTAGAGAGTGCGCAGTGAAAAGAACTTTTGTGTTTTCCGGCATTGCAGATAGTCGCGTACGTAAATCGGCAGCCAAGAATTCAACAAATGCGGGCTCTGTCGCCCAAGAGTCGATTGAGGTAACTGTTATGCCATGTGGCTCGGCGGCAGTTCTGGCACGGCCCATGTATTGGCCGATCGAGAATGACGAGTAGTGAGGTGCAAGCACCAATCCGATGATGTGTTGAAAACCGCGGGCTGCCAAATCATTGACTGCAGTTTCAATCATGGGTTCAGCGTGCTTGAGACCAAGGACGACTTCATAACTATCTGGAGCGATGGCATTGAGAGCCTTTTGCAATGCATCGCGTTGCGCTTCAGTGCGAGCAGCCAGTGGTGAGATACCACCGATGGCGTCGTAACGCGCGATCAAATCGGCGAGTTGTTCGGGGGTTGGCGCGCGACCACGACGAATGTCGGTGTAGTACGGCTCAATTTCGGCGGGTGTACGTGGCGTGCCATAGGCCATTAATAGAACTGCTGTTTTTTGGGTCATGATTCTTCTACTCGTGTCTTTTCGTGAACAAATGCAACAACATCTTCAAGAACTGCAGGATCGGTTGTTGGGTCGACTCCATGACCGAGGTTGAAGATATGTCCAGGGTGATTGGCGTTGTCGTCAAGTACGTGTTCAGATCCCTCGAGTGCCGCCTGAGAACCAGCCAGAACTAGGGCGGGATCAAGGTTCCCTTGTACGACAAGGTTTGCGCCCATTCGTTTGCGGGCTGACTGAATGGGAGTTCTCCAATCGAGGCCCATGATTTTTGGACCAGCCTCGTACATCGACTCCAGCAAGTGATCGCAACCAATTCCGAAATGAATTCCGGCGACGTCGGGGTGTAACTCGCGAAGTTGGTCAAAGACCTTCTTGCTATGAGGCAAAACAAACTCTCGATAATCGGCGTTTGAGAGTGATCCAGCCCACGAGTCGAATAACTGAAATGCCCGAGCGCCAGCCGAGAGTTGCGCATCAATAAAAGTCACTGAATGTTGGACCAGACGATCCATGAGTTGATGCCACAATTCTGGCTCAAGATGAATCATGCGTTTGGTGTTTTGATATGTGCGCGATGGACGACCTTCAATGAGGTAACTCGCGACGGTAAAAGGCGCTCCAGCAAACGCAAGTAGCGGTACCGAGGTTGGCAATTCGGCGACAAGAAGTTTGACGGTTTCGATGACGTATGAAACATCATCGGCCTCAAGTGGTCGTAACCGCTTTAAGTCATCAAGCGAACGAAATGGTGTTTCGGCGACAGGGCCAGTTCCGGGTGCAACATCGATGCCGAAACCAACTGCGTGCGGCGGAACGACAATGTCGCTATAGAGCACTGCGGCATCGACGCCGTAGCGAAGAAACGGCTGCAACGTGATCTCTGCCGAGAGGGCTGGCTGTTTAATCGCTTCAAGAATGCTTCCGCTTCCGCGAATTGCTTTGTACTCAGGAAGACTTCGGCCAGCCTGGCGCATGAACCAAACGGGGGTGTGCTGATGTTTGCGACCGTTCGCTGCGGCGAGGAACGGTGAATCAACGGATTGGTCGGGTGACGCAGACATCACGTATGACGATATCCGTGACCCTGGTCTTGCGCCTGATTACAGGGAAAGTAAACCGTGCCAGCAGGGGACTTGCGACACATTATGTGGGCGTCGTTGTAGTGCGCTTGATTACTTGAGGCCCGTTGATGGATGTTTCCAGTTGCCTGGCCGCAATGACGCTTCAATGCGCGCGATGCGTGTACGCGCCGGTGGGTGAGAAGAACTCATGTCGCGGGGGCCAACGGTCTTTTTTAGAGCTGCGGATAATTGTCGACCGTAACCCATGCGTACGACACGCTGATCGGCTTGAAATTCTGCCGACCGACCAACGGAATTTGCGAGATAGCGCATCATCGAATACCCAGCACTAAAGAACCAAGAAAAAGCATTGAAGATGAGGGCGATGATCTGGCCAAGCAGGCGGGCCGATTGAGAACTTCGCGCAAAAGTTTGTGTTGCCGCCTTTGAAACGTTGTGCATGAAAGCACCAATGCGTTCTAACAAGTACACCGGCAATGTGAGCCACTGACCAATGGTCAATGCAATTGTGTGCGAACCAAGGTGGTGGCAAAGCTCGTGGGCAAGAACGCCGCATAGCTCATCGTGGTTGAGTTCTTGGGTTGCGAACGAAGTGACAATGACTAAATGCCCACCACTCGCGAAGGCATTGAGATCTTTGTCATCAACGACTCCGACAACAAAGTGTCGACGACGAAGGTGCCAGGCTTGGGTGACTTCATTGAACGCCTTTTGCAGTTTGGGGGCCTCGCGTGAACTTGGTTTACGAGCCCCCATCAACAGCGTGAGAACCCGCCGCTGAAAGGCTGGGATAAACAGAACCACACCAGCAACGAGGTATCCGAGCAAGACTTTCCACAAGGTGATGCCTGTGATCCAGGTGACGGGGAGCCAAAAGATGGTGATTGCTAAGACCCACACTGGAGAAATGGCGATGACGGGCACGAAGGCATAGAGCGCGGCTCGATCGAAGTCGCGGCGCCTTTTAGCGCTCTGACCTGGTCTTTCGTTCTCTTTCCAACTGGGGGGCATGGGCCGTGGGTCTTCCTTGGGGTCGGCGACACATTGTTCGCCTGATGAATCATGCCCGAAATTTCAGAAAGTTCGCTGACTTATTCAAGGTTGAGGGGAAATTGACCGAAAACAATCGGGTACATCAGTGGTTGGGAGCAATTCGTGACAAAGGTTCAAGTCAACAACACCGAGGTTGTGCGCCCGTCGCATCACTCGGCGCGCTTGTTGCTCGACCTTGCCCGAACCCATGAAGCAACCGAGCCGGAACGATCGCGCGTGCTCGTTCAACAGGCTCGTGCCTTGGCTCGTGCCAACCAAGATTTTGAATGCGAAGCTGAATCGCTCTATCGATTGGCCTCATTGGCGCATTACGACGGGCAGCCCGGTGATGCCTTCGCAATAGCTGTTGAAGCTCGTGATTTTGCAATGGCACATGATGCTCCGCTTGTCGTTGCATGGGCACTCAATCTGATCGGTTTAGTACATACCAATTCGGGTAATCACTCTGAGGCCTTGGCCTGTTGTTTGCAGGCACTTGATTGTTATCGCGGTACAGGGCATCGTGTTGATGAAGGCAACATGCTGAACACCATTGCATCTATCTATCACGAACTTGGTGACACCGATCGAGCGATCGTGAATTATGAAGCAGCAATGAATGCGAATGCCCAATTGAATCGGCCAGATTTTGATGCGATTACTTTGGCCAACGTTGCATCACTGCGGGCAGAGCGCGGTGAATTTGATACTGCAATTGAAATCGGTGAACGCGCATTGGCGCTTTGTCGCATTCACGCGGTTGGATTCTTGCCTGAAGTACTTGCTGCGCTCGCTGGTGCCTACGGCGGCCGTGGCGAATTTGATCAAGCCCGGACATTATTGAATGCCGCGTTAGCGATGCTTGATGCGTCGAGTGTTTCATTCGATGACGCAGTTCGCTCAAGTGTCGAACTTGCCTTCGGTCGAGTCGAGTTGTGTGCAAAGAACGATGCTGAAGCGTTATCGCACTTTTGTCGTGCACTCGGATTAGCAGAAGTGATCAATGCCAAGCCCATTGAATTCTCGGCACACTGCGCTTTGGCAGATTTGTATAAGGCGATGGGTCAGTTTGAAGAAGCCGTCTACCACCTAGAGAAAAAGTTCGCGATCAATCAGTCGATCTTCAATGAGGGCACTGATATTCGGATTAAGACCTTGCAGGTCGCTCACGAAGCAGAAGAATCTCGTCAACAAGCAGAAATTTTGCGTTTGCGGACAAGCGAACTTGAAGGTTTGGTTCGTGGTCGAACGACCGAACTCGAACAGTTCCAGCTAGAGGCTCTTGAACGTTTGGCGATTCTTGGTGAGTTCCGTGACACCGACACCGGCGAGCACACCGCTCGCGTTGGTGACATGTGCGCAGAGATTGCTCATTTACTCGGTCAAGATCCGGCATGGTCAGAACGATTGCGTTCGGCGGCTCGTCTGCATGACATCGGCAAAGTTGCTATTCCGGATTCGATTTTGTTGAAGCCCGGACCATTGACACCAGCTGAATTTGAAGTGATGAAAACCCACACCACTCTTGGTGCGCGCATTTTGTCAGGAAGCACGTCGCCCTTGGTGCAATTGGCCGAAGAGGTGGCCCTGAATCACCACGAACGTTGGGATGGCTTGGGTTATCCGAATCAAATTGGTGCTACCGATGTGCCATTGTCGGGGCGGATTTGTGCAGTAGCCGACGTATTTGATGCATTGACAAGTGAACGGGTCTACAAAAAGGCTTGGGCGGTTGACGATGCAGTGCGCTATATCGCTCGTGCGGCTGGTACACAGTTCGATCCGACCGTGGTTGAAGCATTTATGAAAATTGCACAGTCAAGATTGGTGACTGATCCCAATTTTGCTGACTCAATCCGCTAGAACTGAACTATGAGTTCACATATTGACAAAGCCCCCGTTATTGCAGGTGCCGAAGCATGGAGTCACGTAGGTAACAAGCGCGTTGGTGCGTTGTGTATCCATGGCTTCACCGGAAATCCTTCTTCGATGCGCGGAGTTGCCGAAGCTTTTGCTGGTGCGGGGTACGACGTTGAATTGCCACGTTTGCCAGGTCACGGTACGGCCGTTTCAGACATGCTTTCAGTTCGCTGGAGTGATTGGACTTTTGAAGTGGCTGCGGCATATGCCCGTCTCGCCGCGCGAGTTGACAAAGTTGTTGTTGCTGGATTGTCAATGGGTGGTTCTTTAACTTTGTGGACCGCTCTGCAACAGCCATCGGTATCTGGAATCATTTGTGTCAATCCGGCGTCACAACCACAGGCTGAAGAAATGCTCGAGATGGTCAAAGGGTTGTTGGCTGAAGGAACCGAAGTGTTTCCTGGAATCGGATCCGACATTGCTGATCCGGAAGTGAAAGAAAGTTCATACCCTGAAACGCCTTTGGCGCCTTTGGTGTCGATGGTTGAAGACGGAATTAGGCCGATGTTGTCGCAATACGGATCGTGCAAAATTCCAATGTTGTTGATTACATCAAAAAATGATCATGTTGTTGATCCTGCAACGAGTGATGAACTAGCGGCTCAATGGGGCGGGCCAATTGAACGTATTTTGCTTGATCGCAGTTTCCATGTGGCAACACAGGACTACGACAAAGATTTCATTAACGAATCTGCGTTGGCATTCGCTGCCAAAGTCACCGCGTGAGTTTTCTTTCGTACATCCCTAGCCCCGGAAGTGCGGCGATCCATATTGGGCCGTTGCAATTGCGTGCTTATGGTTTGATGATTGCGCTTGGCGTCATCATCTCTGTACGTATCTGGGGCAAGCGCATGACGTTAATTGGTGTTGGTGGTCCCGAAGAAGCCGCGTCAATCGCGACGTGGGCAGTGCCAGCCGGTGTGATTGGTGCTCGCCTCTATCACGTCGCCACCGAATGGGATCGCTTCTCGGGTCATCTGATTGACATCGTAAAAATCTGGAAAGGTGGCCTCGGTATCCCGGGCGGCATCTTGCTCGGTGCAATCGTTGGCGTGATGGTTGCCAAAAAACGCAACATGGATATTGGTCAAATGTTGTGGGCAGTAGCACCGGCTTTGCCAGTCGCTCAGGCCATTGGACGTTTGGGTAATTGGTGGAATCAAGAATTGTTTGGTCGACCCACCACATTGCCATGGGCACTCAAGATTGATGCTGAACATATGCCCGATGGTTATGCTCCTGGGACGCTGTTCCACCCGACGTTTTTATACGAGGCAATGTGGAACCTGGCGCTTGCTGGTGTGCTGATCATCGTCGGTCGTCGAATGATGACATCGCGACCAGGTCGACTGCTGGCCTTGTATGTGGGTGGTTATGGCCTCGGTCGTTTCTGGGTTGAGGGATTACGTATTGATCCGGCCAAGAGTGGCGGGGGATTACGGCTCAACCAGTGGGTGGCGATTTCAATGATGGCGGGATGTTTGGTGTATCTCTTGATTGATTGGCGCAAGGCGAAGAGTGTTGCTGAAGCGAATGTTTCTGAGACGAGTGTTGTTCAGTCCACCGACTATCGTCAGGAAGATGTCGAACCAAACTGATCTCGTTCTCGTTTCTGTCGAAAAGCCGGGCATCGGAGTCATCACACTGAACAACCCCGATCGCATGAACGCGTGGAGCGCGGCGATGTCGGCACAGTTCTTTGCCCGCCTTGAAGAATGTCGTCTGAATCCCGAGGTTCGCGTGGTTGTCGTGACTGGTGCGGGTAAAGGTTTTTGCCCCGGAGCCGACATGGATGCGCTCAATCAAATTCGCGCGAATCCCGCCGGTGGAGCCGGACCCGCAACAGGTGCTGGCCGATTTAGCGATTTCATTTCGTATCCCAAGCCGATCATCGCGGCAATGAATGGTGCAGCCGCTGGCGTCGGTTTTGTGTTGGCACTTTTCTGTGACCTTCGTTTCGCAGCGAGTGGCATCAAACTCACAACATCATTTAGTCGTCGTGGATTGATTGCCGAATACGGTTCGTCATGGGCCTTGCCTAAATTGATTGGTACGCCCCGTGCGCTCGATTTGTTGTTGTCGGGTCGAGTCATCACTGCCGACGAAGCAGAACGTATGGGTTTGGTGAATCAAGTTGTGCCAGCCGAAGAATTGATGAGTCACGTGATGGCTTATGCCTCTGATCTTGCTGAGAATTGCAGTCCGACAAGTTGGGCTCATATGAAGAAGCAGGTGTACGGTGATTGGGAAATTGATGCCGATACTTCGACAACGAATTCAATTCACATGATGAATGCGTCGATCATGCGACCTGATTTCCAAGAGGGTGTGCAGTCGTACCTCGATAAGCGTGCGCCGCAGTTCGCGCCGTTTACTGACTAAGAGAACGGAGTCTCTCGGCAAGTTGTTCTGGGATGACGGGGTTGAAATATTCGCCGGCTCCAACTTCGGCCGCAGCAATGAAACGGGCCAGCCCTTTTTGACGCCAAGGTGAAACGATTTCGATGCTCATCCACGCGTTATCCACTGAACCGTTGGCCGGTTGTTGGTTGATCCACATCATGTACGGCAGTGGAGTATCAAAAAGTTGATCGAGACGATTGATCGTGGCGATCAACAAAGTCGCTAATTCGTGACGTTGGTTTGATGAGAGTGAATGTAGGTCACCGACCCGCTGACGTGGAGCCAAAGTGACTGCTGTGGGATAGACCGAGGCGAAAGGAACGTAACTCGTCCACTCAGTGTTGTTGTCGATGACTCGTTCGGGAGTTTTGTCAGGCGTCCATGAAGATGCAAAGAGTTGACGTGGCCGTTCTGGGACATGGTCATAGGAATAGATCTGACCATGCGGATGTGAAATTGTCGCCCCAACTTCGGCGCCACGATTTTCGAACACCAAGACGTACTCAACATCAGGTCGCGCCGCGAGTTGTGATGTGCGGTCGGCCCAAAGATTGATCACTTTCGTAGCCTGTTCAATGGAGAGCGAACCAAATGATGCGTTGTGATCGGTCGTATACAAAATGACTTCGCAACGATCATCGGGCATGGGTGGCCAGCGATTGACAAACGACCGAACGTCATAAGGCTCGGGGGCTTCGAGTCCACCGACACAAAATGGGCAATCTGATGTCACCGCGTTGGTGGCCAAATTGGGTCGCGCTTGTCGACTTCCGACAACGTGTACAACCGTCCCAATAGCAGGGTCAACACGAAGATCTAGGTCCACCTCCCTATTCTCACCGAATAGACACCAACCCTTAGTGCTTCTGGTGGCGAAAATCGTCAGAAAATCGGGCATTCCTGCCACCAGAAACACCAAGGGGGTGAAGGGATGGTCGTACGATTCGGGTCGTGATCGAGCATTTGTCGACCGAGACCACGAGCGTCGTTGTGGACGTGCGTCGGGGCATCCCGGTGGTGCTTCATTGGGGTGCACGAATTGACGAGATCCCCGAGACTTGGAGTCGTCCACCCGTGCCGTATGGCGCGATTCAAATCGTTGAGCCGATTTCGATCGTACCGATGCACGGTGACGGCTTTATGGGACGTCCTGGTTTTCAAGCTCATCGTCGTGGAGGTCGGCATTGGTCGCCCCGTTTTGTGTACGAATCGCATTCGCTCACAGAGACTGATGAAGGTTCAACTCTTGAGTGTCATGCCTGTGATGAAATCGCTGAATTGAGAATTGAAACACACATCACTCTCACGCATGACAGCGTTTTAAAAGTTCAATCGACCGTTGAGAACTTTGGGGACTCGCCATTAATGCTTGACGCGTTCACGATTTCGTTGCCCCTACCCAGTCACGCCGAAGAACTTGGAGTATTCGCCGGTCGATGGATTCGTGAATTTGATCTTCAGCGATTTGCTTGGCCGTACGGCGCTTGGACAAGTGAAAATCGTTTGGGCCGCACATCGCATGAGCACCCTCCCTATATCTGGTCAATGCAAACGGGTGCAGGCGAATGGAACGGCGATGTTTGGGGAATGCATGCAGCGTGGAGCGGCAATCACGTTGTCTATGCCGAGAAGTTGCCCGACGGCCGTCGTTACATCCAAAGCGGCGAACTCTTCCATGCTGGCGAGATGTGTGTGTACGCCGGTGAAACCTTGAGTACAACTGAAATTATTGGCGTGTATTCGTCGCGTGGTTTCACGCCGGCTTCATGGGGATTTCACAACGAAGCCCGCCGACGCGCACCGCGCCAAAATCTTTCGCCGCGCCCAGTTCATCTGAATACTTGGGAAGCGGTCTATTTCAACCACGATGTCAACAAGCTCAAAGAATTGGCCAATCGAGCGGCGGACGTCGGAATTGAACGATTCGTTTTAGACGATGGTTGGTTTGGTGGTCGTCGTAATGATCGAACTGGTCTGGGTGACTGGTGGGTATCGAGCGATGTCTATCCCGATGGATTGAAACCGTTGATTGATCACGTGACCGAACTCGGAATGCAGTTTGGAATATGGATTGAACCTGAAATGGTGAATCCTGATAGCGATCTTTTGCGAGCGCATCCCGATTGGGCTCTTGCAACCGACGGATATGACTCGGTTTTGGGACGTCATCAGTTGGTGCTCGATCTTTCACGTCAAGATGCCTTCGCACATGTGCTTACTCAACTCGACGCGTTGCTTGCAAACCACGACATCAGTTACATCAAGTGGGATATGAACCGTTGGCATGTTCAGGGCAGTAGTGCCGATGGCAAAGCTGGAACTCACGATCAAACCGTTGCGATGTATGCGTTACTTGATGCACTGCGTGAACGACACCCCGATGTTGAGTTTGAATCATGCGCATCAGGTGGCGGTCGTATTGACCACGAAATGTTGCGTCGTGTTGAACGAGTGTGGACAAGCGACAGCAACGATGCACTCGAACGACAATTCATTCAGCGGGGCGCATCAATGGTGATCCCACCCGAAGTGATGGGCTCACATATCGGACCGTCTCGATCGCATACCACTGGTCGTCAGCACACGATGGCGTTTAGGGGAGTGACTGCGCTCTTCGGGCATCTTGGAGTTGAAGCCGACATCACACAATGTGATGACGATGAGATTGCTCAACTCGCACAACTGATCGACATCTATCAGGGCTACCGTGATTTGTTGCATGGTGGCCACACGGTTCGGTTTGACACCTTTGCAATCTCGGCGGGTACGAGCCTGGCGCATGGTGTCTATTCTCACGATCGCACCGAGGGCCTTTTGGCGTATTGCCAACTTTCATCGGCTACTTCGCTGACACCGCCAACATGGCGAATCCCTGATTTGATTCCCGATCGCCACTACCGCGTCGACATCGTGCCAACCGACCCGTCTGGTTCGGCCATGGTGGTTGGTCCGGCCTCGCAGCAGCCCGATTGGGTGGGGCGGGCGCAAAAAGGCGAGCCATTGACCTACTCGGGTGAGTTTTTGGCCTCAGTGGGCCTGCCCGCGCCCATCATGTGGCCCGAATCGGCAGTGCTCGTCCACCTGTCCTGCTCGTAGCATTGAGGCGTGTCCAAGTCACCTTCTGAACGAATCTCTGCTGAGGTCGTGGTCAAAGTTTCTCGTTTGGCCCGCCTTGATGTCACACCCGACGAAGTGCAACGCATCACCACGCAAATGGCGGGAATGCTTGAACACTTCGCTGACATCGATGCTCTCGACCTGAGCGATGTCGAGCCGATGACGCAGCCGTATCCGCTGTCAAATGTTTTCCGTGAAGATGTTGTCGTCACGGGACTTGATCGTGAAGAAGTTTTGGCCAATGCGCCAGCTGCTGAAGACGGACGTTTCCGGGTTCCGCCGATTGTTGGATTGGACGGCTGAGATGACAACGCACGCGAATATCCCGACCACCGCTGCCGCCATTGCTGACGGAGTTCGCTCCGGTGCATTGAAGGCAGTTGATGTTCTAGAAGCGCACCTCGCCCAGATCGCCGCGCGAGAAGGCGACATTCATGCGTTCAACTTGGTGACGGCCGACGAAGCTCGCGCCACTGCTGCTCGTGTTGATGCCGATGTCGCAGCGGGTCGTGACCCCGGCGTTTTGGCTGGTGTACCGATTGCCCTGAAGGACAACATGTGTACGCGCGGAATTCCGACGACATGTTCGTCGAAGATTCTTGAAGGCTGGCGCCCGCCTTACGACGCAACTGTTGTGGAGCGACTCGCTGCTGCTGGTGCTGTGGCTATCGGCAAAACCAACCTCGATGAATTCGCCATGGGCTCGAGCACTGAAAACTCGGCTTTTGGTGTCACCTTCAACCCGCGTGATATTTCGCGAGTTTCCGGCGGTTCAAGTGGTGGAAGCGCCGCTGCTGTAGCGGCTGGTTTTTCGCCGATCAGCATTGGTAGCGATACGGGTGGTTCTATTCGTCAGCCCGCCGCACTGTGTGGCGTGGTCGGTGTGAAGCCCACCTACGGAACCGTGAGCCGTTACGGCCTGGTTGCTTATGCCAGCAGTCTCGATCAGATGGGCCCGTTCTCAACTGATGTACGCGACTCAGCACTTGTACTTGAAGCAATCAGTGGACATGACCCGATGGACTCAACGTCAATCCCGCAAGCACCGTTGTCATTGCAACACGTTTTGTCGCAAGGTGTTGAAGGATTGCGCGTTGGTCGAATTACCGACATGCCAAGTGGTGCCGATCCCGATGTAACTGCGCGACTCGAAGCGGCCTTTGATGCTTTAAAGGCCGCAGGCGCAACAATTGTTGATGTTGAAATGCCGTCAATGAAGTACGCGCTCACTGCGTATTACCTCATCGCACCGGCAGAAGCGAGCAGCAACTTGGCTCGTTATGACGGAGTGCGTTACGGCCTGCGCGTGAATGCAACTGACACCAATGCGATGTACAGCGCAAC
>Ga0114977_10000516_pt1 | contig 25818 bp, 35 predicted proteins | sample S_130805_MF_Meta_FD_87026 | JGI IMG/M metagenome (GOLD analysis project Ga0114977, IMG submission 87026) | Freshwater microbial communities from Lake Simoncouche, Canada to study carbon cycling - S_130805_MF_MetaG | ecosystem: Environmental > Aquatic > Freshwater > Lake | place: Lake...
CTTGTACTTCATTCGTGCAACGATCTCTGTAGGCCATATATTTTGTGTACCTTCTCCAGGTATCCAAAGCATACTCAAGTGTCTTCAAACCCACATGCAGCCCGTTCTCAGCATAGATGTCAGCTTGAATAGGTACTGCAGCAAACTTTAAGCCTGCAGTATACGACACACGGAATGTGATACTTTTAGCGATAACGTACTTACTCACATCTTTTTTTGTGAGTGTATGGTCATTAAAGTATTCACGCATCTTGGTCTGATGGAAATTACCAGATCTGATGTCATGGATGAAGTTTTCATCCTGACTCAGAAAGGCCATAATTGCCAAGTCAGCTCCGGCAACGTCAAGCTCACACCAGTAGTAGTCAGGGTCACCAGGATAAAATATATTACGTATATTTTTAGGCAATTGCTCACTGTACTCTTTCTGCTCATCACTGTTGAGATTACTGTAACCAGGCACAAAGATGTCCGGTATATACGCCAACACCTTTGATGCAGGATTTTGAACATTAGGGCTGCTGCTGGCCCTAAAATTCTTCAAGCACTCAAAGAAACTAGCATGTATCTTTCCATCGCCACAGATAGCTGACCAGTAGCTTTGTTTGAGAGGCTCTTCATCATCCTCACTTTCAATTTCACCGTCCATCAATACGCCTTTCCTGGACAGAAACTTGTTGGCAAATACACTTATCCTCCCAACGCTGAGTAGCAGGGTTATAGCTTTGTGTGTGGCGTTCAGCTTTTCAAGATTCTCTTCCGTCTCTTCCAGTCCTTTAGCCTGCAACTCCTCAAGCTGAAATTTTATAGTAGACAGACTTTTGCCGTTCGTGCTTGGCTCGTAGAGCTTTTTTGTTTCAGGCTTCTGCTTGTCGTACCATACTTTGCTTTTGGGGCTCTTCCCTGACTTTGTGTAGTATGCTGGCTGAACTTTGAGTGTGTCGAACAAAAGCTCTTTTTTCTGAAGCGAACTGTTAGGATTGAATTCATCTATACCGAACCTTTCTTTTAAGAATTCTGTAAGTTCCTTTTTTAGTTCATCATATTTTCTACTGTATTTGTCAGATATGTCTTCTAGTACAGCCTTGTCTATACCTATACCAGTGAGTTCCATATCTGTGAAATATGTAGTCAAAGGAAGATAAATATCATAATAAGCAGATTTTAGCTCTTCAGGGAACAGGTGCATCATACGTAAACAAGCTTCACGATGACTCACAGCGTCCCCAGCACAATAATCGTAGTATATTTCTGGCTCAAGAAATTTCATCTTCGCCATTTCAGCCTTAGCTAGCTTGTGCTCTTTCATCTTGCGATTAAGTGCCGTGTAGTATGGCCGATACTTGGTGAACATCTTGATACCTGTCTCCAAGCCTTTAGGTAGTCTAGAGTCAAAGAACGCCACAGCTTTCATACCGTCAAACGCCAGGGTCTCATCAGGTAGATCAAACCCTCTATGGCGCAAACGTAGATCGTCAGCTCGTATATTCCAGCCAAGCCTTTTAGCTTCTGGATGCTCGAGCATGATTTTCATCGTGTCCAAGAGTTCTCTATTCTCGGTTGCGCCATCGTTGCTAATATTCAACACTATGGCTATGTCTTTTTCACAAGAGTACTGGAACTCATACATTACCTCGTCATCGGTAAATTTACTACCGAACCACTCAGCATCATAACCTATGGTGAACATACCTTTGCGTACGTACCTTTCAAGAATACGCCTATTCTCTGCAGGGTCGTCAATCACGAAGTATGTGTAGTCTTGGTATTTAAGATTATCGTCAAGCGACCTTTTGGCCAGTTCGAATATCTCTTTGAACTCTGGACGCTTTGTAGGGTCCATCATAACAATCATGCCTGGAGCATAATTGGCTAGAATTTTCCCATAAGCATTTTCAGTAATCTCCCCAATATAGTCCCCCATTTTAATGTTGGACTTCATGACGCGCTTGAATGCCTCGGCACCCAGCGGCATGATTAGCTTAGGCTTGATGGCCTCTATCTCTTTATCAAGGCTTTCTCGCCACTCTTCAATATCCTCAGCACTAGGTTTACTTTTTACACCTATGCCGTGTTTTACCGTAGCTGTAAAATGTACTTTCTCTAAGGGAATATCTGCAGCACTTAAAGCAGCCAAAACTTCAGCTGCCGCATACCCTCGCTTACCGAAAGCTTCAGCCTCCAAGTCGTCTTTGTTTGGGTGAGAGAAGACAATCAGTAGCTCTGGGGCAGTACCTTCTGTTATTGTAGTATCTATCGTTATTCTGTCTGACATTTTATACTTAAGGTTACCGTGTTATAGTTTTTCCTGAGCTTCTTTTTGGCTACGTTTATCATGACCCCCACATTACCGTGTGTGGTGCGAAGCTTCTTGGCTATCTCTATATAACTCATGTTGCAGAAATACCTTAGGTACATTACAGCTTTTAACTTAACCGGAAGCATACTCATAGCCTCCCCCATAAGAAACTCAACCCTCCCAGCTTCGTCTTTTTCTACTAGCAGATCTAGGGGAGAGTTGTAGCACTCGTACGCCTGAGCCAAGGCACCTGGCGGCATATCGGCTTCGTCAACAAAGCTATAGGCAAAGCATTCACCGAATAACAATCTTTTATCTTTTTTTATTATTTTAAAAGATATGTTCCTACTCACTGCAAACAGCCAAGGAGCAGGATCTTCGCTGGTTGCAGTATATTTCGTCATCAGCCTGACAAAAGTCTCCTGCACCACTTCATGAGATCTATCCGAGTCTTTTAATATGCTGTAGACAAATTTTCTCAAACTTGCGTAATTTTTTTCATATGCCTCTTCTACTTCCTTGGTGGTGAGTTTCATTATACAGGGGAATGAAAGCCGGTGTTGGCGGCAGGCAACATGGCTGTTCTGGGGGGTATATTTGTGAAATTACCTTTCTGTCGCTGCTTCTTTTTATCCTTATCCTCTTCTTTGGCTCTGTCTTCAGCTGCCCTGTCTTGCTGCTCAAAGTTCATGAATTCAAGCTCTGCCAAATAATCGAATTGGAAATTTTTGGCGTGCCGAGATTTCAATGAGAATATACTGACAATACTGTCCTGAGAGCTGTCTCTACCTATAGCTAGCACCATATCTGCAGGTTTTAATATTCCTTTAAATCCGCTGATTTCTGCATTGCTAAACTTCCTTGTCATCTTGCCACCTGCCTGGTGCAATAGCCACACACTGAACATGTGTTCACCACCTATAAGGTGGTTTGATAGATCATCTATCTCGAACGCTACTTTCGAGTACTTCTGCCAGTCAGCATCGTATTTATCGTTGGTTGTGAGATAGTCCATCTGGTCTATATACACCAAGTCAGGATGATAGCCTGTCTGTTCGTATAGTTTATCCAGATAGTTCTGTATGTACTTGCCAGTCACTGGAGAAGCGTCACGCAGGTCATGTATCTTTAGGTTGTTCATGGCTTCCTTGTCTCTGGAAGACATGCTGCGCCAGGCTTCGCGCAGATCATGTTGAGCAAATGTATTACCCTTGTGCAAGTCTGTGTAAGGTATTCTAAAAATATTACTATACACGCGGTTGCATATGTTTTCAGCAGGCTCCTCAAGACTCAGATATAAGACTTTCCTAAACTGCTTGGCGTTCTGCACCGCGCTATATGCAGCCATGGCTGTTTTACCTGAACCACTGTGCCCAAGTATCAAGCCAAACTCTTGATAGTTTAACCCTTTGGCGGCCATGTCTATTGCAGGGAAGCCCGTCATCAAGCTCTCCTTGTGCTCTACCAAGATAAGCTTTTTGAACGGATCAAATTCTCTGATGTTCCCGACACTGTTTTTGAGCTCAATATCCCCCAGCAGCTTATGGGCTTCGTTTACAAGCTGCTCAGGAGTATTCGTGCCTCCTATTTTAATTGCCTGGTATCTCCTGAATTTAATGAAGTCTGCTAAATGCTTCGTTATATGGTCAGCGTTAAGAGGGCCATCATTATACACAAACTCCCAGAACTCTAGCGCTGACGCTGCAGACGCTCCTTCTATATCACGAATCTTTAACTCACCTTTCAATTTGGCTAGGCAAAGCTGAGGATTAACAGGAGCCACACCAATACTCAATGCCGTGGCTACAAAAGCATGGTATATGTTTATCGCCCCGAAATCTCCAGGAACAATCCTTAAATCTATAGCCTTTTGCAGTGTATTTTTATCTCTGAACAGACACTTGATGGTCAGCTCAATATAGTCCGAGTCGTTGTATATATCACTCATAGTATTCTTTCAAGCTCCAGGTTTTCGCTTTTACAAAAAGCGTTAAGTCTAGGGGTCATTTCTTTTTTTGCGATATGCTTATACTTGTCAATTATCTCGGGTACCCTGTTAGGGGTAGCGAGTATTCTATACCATGCAAAAAACTTCAAACTAGAATCCAACAGCACGCTCTCTACAGTATCTCCTCTACGGATATACATCATGGCTAGCTTGTGCTGGAAAGCCCACATATCTGCAGGGGCCAGGTTAGCGTTGTTAATCTCTACCTGTGTGCTGTTAGACTCTGAGGTTTCACGCTCAGCAAGCATGTGTTTAACTTTGGTTCCCTGCATGTGCTTCGGAGAGAACAAGGCTTTATGCTCACCCATACGATCATACATCATTTGGACGTAAGTGGAAGCATCTAGGTGATTAGTCACGCACAAGCTGCCTGCTTCTCGCAGATATGCGTCGTCCTTAACTGTCGAAATGTATCTAAAATTTTTATTCGTGAGTCTTTTCTTCTCAGTATAGTAATGTATCAAATCATCGACCAATCTTTGATCAACCTCTTTGTTTTGCATGTTCTTGTCTAATTATATGTTGTAACTGCGCTGTCGTAGTGTCGTCAGGAGACTCGAAGCCATAAATACGTAAATCTATATTTACACACCTACGTCCATTCTGCCTGAACTCTGTCTGGATCTCCTTTGCCAGCTCTTGTGTAGAGTCTTCTCCGTCCAGTATGATCGTAATCGTCTTCCACTCTTGTATCAGCTGCTTTTGTTTAAGTGATATACCTTTACCTAGTGTAGCCACAGCGTTAGCCAGCTTTAGAGCTTTTTTAACTCCTTCCACAACCACAACATCTTTGTATTGCTTTGCGAAATGGTAGTTAAACAGATATTCTCCCTTTGGGAAAAGGTGCATGTATCTCATGAACTGGAATCTGTCTCCGTTCCATGTACCGGGCACAAATCTAAGCTGCCAGCCTACATACTCGCCATTAGCTCCAAATACAGGGAAAAACAAGCTTTCCGCAGTATTAACTGTAAAGCCGCTATCGAAACTGAGGTTGCTTCCACAACCTGTAGGTATATATCTTATACCCAAACTGTCGTAATAAGGCAAGTTAGCCAGATGATCTTTAAGTATGAACTGGATAACTGCAGAATTCTGTGGAAGCTCGCTAAGTTTTACCGCATTAGCGTAGGGAAGTATTTTAGCATATTTATACTCTTCTTCTACACCCTCATTGTGCTCACGCTCAAAGACGGTGCCTTCCCCTAGTAGCTCGGCTATAGGTATTGTTTCCTCACATATAAAACATCTGCTGCCACTCCAGCCTGGGCTGATGTAGCGCTTCATTTTTTTACTGTTTTTGGGGTCACAGGTCGGGCAGGGGATTCTATAACCCCCACCCGACGCAGTTTTGACTTTGCCAAATTTATTCTTTAGCAGAGCTAGAACCTTCTGATTCATTTTTAGCTGAGGCTTCTAAACTTTCCAAGAATTTACTATCTGTGAAATAGAATACGTCTTGGATATCTGGTTCAGGATTTTTCTTATAATCCGGGTGGCTGCGCCAAGCGTTACTCACTATCTGTGCCAGTCTCAGATAAGGCCTAGCGTACCAGTATTCGCCAAGGGTATCAAGTAGCTTGGCTATGTATATTTGCCGCTCGTCATTATTTATCATAGCTTTGCCAGTCTATTTGTTGCGGGTTGTCCACCACCTTCACCGTCCAGCCTTGCTCTTCGTAGTACTTCATACGCTTTTTTGCCATACCTTCCAAAGTAGAGTCATGGTTATCCATGAAATCCACAAGCACAAAATGCGTTTTAGGTGTCAAATCGAAGCGTTTCATCTGCTCATCAGTGAGAATACGGCTCCCTCGATAGGCTTCCTGAAGCACTTCTACTTTACTGCTGCCACCACTAGCTTGCACTACTACACGACAGTTAGGAATATCCACCCCAGCACGGAAAGCGTCAGAAGCTATGAGAATTTGAAATTCGTTGTTGCTGAATTCTTCAATAGTCTTTGTCTGCTGCTTGGGTGTTAGGGCAAAAGCTCCTACGTTTTTCTTGCTAGACTCTCGATGGAGGAATCTGGCGGTTTTTGGCATATACTTGTACATAGGCACCAGGTGATCTTTCACATGGTCAATGAACACAATCGTCTGCCACTCTTTCGGTATCAAAGAACAGGCCTTGCCGATCAGCTCATTACGCTTATCACATTTTTTAATGCCGTGTTTGAACTTATTTTCAATATTAGTGTAGTTATCAATAATCAACTCATCCGGTAGCCTTATCATGTATACCATGCCTGGTACTACTGCCCCGGCAGCTTCAGCATCTTCGTAGGGGAAGTATACCAGATCTTCCCCAAACAAACCCTTCAAAAGCTTGTCTGTGTTATTGAAGATGCCTTCTGTGGTGGCTGAGTAACCAAACAACCTGTAAGGCTTCATCTGTTTCAAGCACTGCTGGAAAGTTTCCTGACCTGCAGACTGCATCTCATCCACCAAGAGCAGCTGGCATTTTTCTAATGCACAGCTCTTTAAGGATTTAAACGTAGTTATGGTGATGTCTGTACTTATGTCGTTCTTACCGTCACCCACCAAACCTATATGCTTGTCTGGGAAGAACTGCTTAAACTTCTCATATGTCTGTAACACCACCTGCTTTAATGGGATAGCTAGAATTGTGTTCAGCTTGTTCCATGCTGCGTAAGTGACTGCCTGTATGTGGGTTTTGCCGAATCCCCCCGTGGCATTGATTACGCCGCTATCATCCATTCCTTTAAACAGCAAATCTATGACTGGTTGCTGCTGATAGTCGCGAAGCTTAATTTGTTTAACTGCAGCCCAGTCAGGTTCAGGCATTTTAGTGCGCACATCCTGCAAGTCTGCAACATCAAGGTTTTTATGTACAAGCTTCAGCACATCAGTATAAAACCCAGGAAGTGTGTATATCGAGCCATCAGTATCTGTGGCGTAGAGTAATCGCTCGGTAAATACACACTCTCTCCTGAATTGTATACTTTTCATCTCTCTGTGGTGGTATCTCAAAAACTTGCTCAAGTATACCGGACACGGAGTTATTTTCAGCCCACCATCAAACCTGGTTATTTGTATTTTCATTATTTACTTTGAGAACTATTTGCCGAGGATGCCTACGGCGGTATCTGATTCTTTTTTTCTTAACATCGGTTAACTCCAACACAGGAGGCTTCTTTGCGTTTTTCTTGTTTGTCTGGTCATTAATGACCCTACCTACAGCCTCTTTTGCCAAATCGCCTATGGCGGTACCTTTCTTCTCAAAACTAAAATAAGCGGCTGCTGCCGCCAGCAACGCCGGGATGACTAGGTTTGTACCTTTTTCTTCACCCATACTAATAACCTCCTACTACTGATTTATTTACTACTTCTCCTTCACTGTTTCTTAAAATGAACATAGTATAATCATCTCCGTCGTCTTTAAACGAAGAGTTCAATATATCCATTGTTGCAGCCTCGTCAGCCTGGGTTTGAGTAAATCCAGGTCCCGATGGAGGCTGCGCCGTCATTTGCTTTTTGTCTGTGATGCCTTTACTTGCGTAGTACATACTTTTTTATTTTTTTTCTTTTTGAATGCCTCTGCTTGGAGTTCATCCATCTCGTATTGAAGCTGCAGAGCCAGTTTAAAATCCTCTTCAGGAACATCCATTTTGGGGCTTGCTGCAAAGTAATCATACCACTTAAGTAGTATGTAGAGCCTTTTCATCTTCTCCGGGTTTGTCACAGATTAATTGTATTATCTACATACTCACTTAGCTCACTATGATGGTCGATCACAATGACCTGTTTGAACTTGTTGCTCTTTCCGAGAGTTTTAATAATCTCGAAATACTTCTTACTATTCTCGTTGTTTAGCCCATAGCTTCCCTCGTCCACGATCATGAACGGGAAGGCGCCTACAAACATATTATGTAGCGCCAGACGTAAGCTAAAGCCGACCATAACCTGCTGACCGCCTGATATAGCAGGCAATTGCAGACCGTCTTCATTATAGATATCTATACCAAAACTTTCATTCACCTGTGCTTTATAAGGGAAATCAAAGCTGGTTAGCACCTCATTCATGTATTCTGACACTGTGCTGGCATAGGTATGAATCAAAGCCCTGGGAAACTTAGTTGTATGGAACAGCTCGTAAACACTGTTCAATACACCTGTATATTCCTTTCGCTTACTGTTCTTTTCCTTGTAGCTTTCGTTGTCTTGAAGCTCCTGCTTTGCACTCTTAAGCTCTTGCTTCTTTGTGGCTATGGAAACTTCCAGGGCTTTAGCGTTTTCTCTGCGCTGCTGGAACGCCTGCATGTTTGAATCTACCGCTATTTTTTCAGATGTGAGCTCTATAGGATCCTTATCGTATTTGGGTGCAGAAGCCAGCTTTAGCTTCATACCTGTTAACTCATTCTCAGCCTGTTTGAGGGAGGCCTCCACAGTATTCAGCTTACCTTCAAGCGCAGCGTATTTCTGTATAACTCCAGAACACAAGTCATATTCTTCCTGATCGAAAGAAGCATTCTTGTATAGGTCTAGAGCATAATCAATATCAGCCAGCTGCCTCTTGTATTTTGTACTCAGGTCGTAGTCAAATTGCTTTTGACCTAGCTGCTTTGAAGCTTCTTCAAGACTTCTTAACTGCCCGTTATAAGCTACAATCAAAGGCTGCTGTTCACCCTGCAGGTGCGCAATCATCTTTGCCACATCTGTGACTTCTGAGCCGCAAGTCGGGCAAGTTCCCCCTGCCAGCCCAGAGGCTTTGTGTTCAGCAATCTTTTTATCTATAGCAGCTATCGACAAACCTGTGCTTGTCTTCAGTCCTTTAAGGTCATGATACTTGGTTTCCAGCCCCTTGAGCTGAAGCTCTTCATCATCTCCAAACACTACAGCAGGAGGCTGCAGAGAGGCTTTCTTGAGCTGATATTCCAGCTTCTTCTCGTAATTAGGCTTCGCTGCCTTGAGCTCTGCTAGAGTTGTTCGATATTCGTCGATAGGGATAAACGCCACTTTGTTCAATAGTGGATTTTTCTCAAGCTCTAACTCGTTTACTCTAGCCTCTGCCTTATCAAGCGAGTCTAGCAACACCGCATTAGCTTTCTCGGCATCCTGTACAGACTTGAGGAAAGCCTGGCGGGCAACTAGCGCAGTGTACTCTTCCTCATCTACAGCCAGACTATTTAAATCCTCTGTCTCCATCTTGATCATCTGCTCTAGGCACTGCATGTTGCTTTCCAGCTCTACAGTGTCTTTTACAGGATACTCAGGAGGGGCAGTTTTAATATAACTATTCCAGATAGTATCTCTAAGCTTCGTGGTATTGGGAACCATGAAGATCTTCTGGAACAACTTTTCACGAGTAGCGTTATCCCCGTTGAATAGTAGGGTGATCTCTCCCTGGCTAGAGACAATAACATTTTGTACAATGTTTTTATCTATCTGAAAAAGCCCGTCCCAGATTTCATTTACTTCAGAAGACTTTTTGTAGGTCTTTCCGTCATACATGAAGTTTACCTTGGCTGTATCTACATGCCTCTCAAGAACGGCTTCCTTGCCGTTGATGATGAGGTGGCCGATAACATAACCACTCGTCTGCCCGACAGTGAGCATGTCCGCCTTTGTCTTGCCATAACCTTCTCCAGTAAGAAGAAAGATAATAGCCTCAACAATACTGCTCTTGCCAGAGCCGTTCCCTCCAATGATGCCTGTGACACCTTCGGTAAATTCGAAGAGTGCGCTCCGGTGAGATCGGAAGTTTTTAAGGATTAGTTTTGTGATTTCCATCTTCTAGGAGCTCTTTGATTGATTTGTTTACAAGATCTTCAGGAATACTAATATAAGGATAGTTTGAATACGGCAAACAGCTAGGATCCCATCCTGGGGGCAGCGAATCTAGATCCTTGAGTTCTTCTGCAATCACATGCGTCAACCCATCGCTGCGCATACTACTTTCGTGTATGCGTATGATGTTCTCGACGCTCTTTTCTACAGCGTCCACAGTCATCTGTAGGGGCGCAGCCACCACGAATTCTTTTTCTACTCTTACTGTATATAATTGATAATTTTTCATAGTTTCTCCTCAAGTTTCGCTAGCCTTTTCTCCAACTCCCTATATTTAAGCAGCATCTCTGCATGGGTCACAGTCTTAGCCACCTCATTCTCCAGTTCTTCGAGGATTTCTTCGATGGATAGGTCGTGCCATGGGTCTTTGAAGCTTTTTTCCGCGTCTAGTGGACACATCGCTTCTGACCAGCCCCAGGGAATCTCACCTCTGCAGGAGATTTCAGATATCGCCTGAAAAGCTAGGTGGTCGATCTTGTCGTTGTCGGCAATATACCTCTTAGCCTCGTACTCGTCTTCGGCGCAAACCACAGTAACTAACGCAAGTTTATATAATTTTTTCATACGTCTTCGGTAATTTTAATTTCTCTAACTTTTACAATTTTGTATTCGACCTTGTGTTCCATAGCTAGATCGTCTTGTTCCTTCAGTAATTTGTTAATTCTTTTCTGCATTTGCTTGATTACAGGGTCGAGGTTACCTTCCTCGTAATTGTAGGCTAGGTTAGGGCTGGCGGGATGCCAGTTCCCCCATTCACCAGGAGTTGTCCAGACTCTCCAGTATCTTTTATGTATCTCGAGCCTGACGTTCTCTATTATTTTTTGATTCACGGTAGGTGTTCAAATGCTTTTTCTTTCATCTTGAACTCGAAGTCCAAGTCGATTGTTGCGTTGTATGTGTTTGGTAGTTTGGAAGCATAGTCTGCATGCTTTCTAGGATTCTTGTCTCCAGGTATACTTTCACTATAGTGAAATAGTGGAGTGTACTTTCCCCAGGAATGTACAGCCATGTCAAACGCCTCTTCTTCGTTTACACCGCCATTGTTATGGCACTTGTGGTGAAGATAGTCGAAAGTTACTGGAGTATCACCGTCGCCATAGAACCTAGTGTACAGATCCCATACCGTCCAACCTGCCGCCTTGTCATCATTCTCGAGTACGAGCCTCTTTTTTACACCGTCGGTCAATTTATGAAAATTCTCATAAAAAAGATCTTTGATTTCAAAGTGATCTCCTCCTCTCAAGCTCCTATTAACATGTATGTTTATAGGAGCATTATAATCTTCAGGACAGCCGATCCTAGTCATGAACCAGCCTTGAAAGTCTAGCTCACGGATTGTACGACGCACAGCATCTTCGTTTAAGCTAGCCAGTACATTGAATTGGTCAGGATGACTACTCAGCCTGACGTTGTATAGTTCCCTAACCAATTTGACCTTGTCGAGCTGACCCATGATATCGTCGATCTGTGGGAAGTCTTCGAAAACGATCCTGGCCTTATCATAGGTCATCAGTGGGAATATATTGCTGCTCAACCTATAGTTATGCTTTCTAAATCCGCAATATTCTATAGCCTTCTCTGTGACCAGGAGGTTGTTTAAAATGACTTCTCCTAGCTTGACCAAAGCTTCAGCCCTATCCAAAGAGCTGAAGCGTTTGTAGGTCATTGTCTTGAACTTGAGTGGAGGGTCATTGTCCTCGAGCCCTAGTACAATACAGCAGACACCTTTGTTTCTAATCATCTTCGCTATATCTCACTTTTTCGCCTTGTCCTAGTTCTCTGCAAACGTAGATCTTCTTGAGCTTCTTGGCTCGGTCGCTCCAGGGCTTTGGACCTAGCGCATCAAGCCATGCAGCTTCTTCTGAGCTGCCACACCCAATTGTGCAGCGTTTAAACTGATTTACTCCTGATTGTCCTTCAATTACGTACATATTTTATTTTAGGTAATATCTTACTTGAAAAGCGAAGACAGACTTATCATGCTTCCTGAGTTCTCCCTTTTCAACCCACGAGTATTGAACACAGTCGTTTTCGCAGCAGATTATAGTTACTTTATGCCCGCTGTTGTCGCAAGCCGACCATATTTGTCCTGGCTTAATTTCGTGATCCTCTAGCCATATTTTAGCGTCAGCACTATACGGGTTCATCTGTAAATGTGTGTGTTCTTTTAATGAGTTTAAAATCACTGTATGGTTTATTTTTTTTTGCATCTGCTAGATGAGCTTCTGCATCCTTTAGATATCTAAACTCTCCACTGAAAACGCTGTCTCCGTAATCTAGCCAATAGTCTTGTACTCGTATTTGTACGATGTATTCAATTCTGGAGCCATGCATATTATTCTACTACATACTCGATTGTTTCTCTGAATATCACCCGCCACTCTCTTTTACGGACATAGTCTATGTCTGCATGGGCTCCGCCAGGCTTTCTTTTAATCAACTCCCAGCGAGCACTATCTAGTGCAGTTATTTCATTTACCGCACTGTAACACGTATAGTCTTTCCAACGACAGCCCATCCTCTTGCGTCTTTCTTGAAGTACGATTTGTCTCATCGGTGTTTTAATATATCTTGAATAGAGTTCTCGGGGGACTTTTTGGATATTACTATATCGAAATCGGCATTTTCAATATAGCTATAGCCGTGGAGCTTACAGGCTTTTTCAATGTTTACCTGACAAAGGCAGCTTTCAGGTATAAGCTGCCCAAGAGTATTATCCACAGGAAGATCTTTTGCAGATATCCCCAGCATATCTGCAAACCCTGTAGGGGTGTCAGTATCTTCCTTTGTGTCTTTGTTGTATACACGTACACACATTTATTCTTCGTAGCTGTTGTCGTTGAAGTCATCTTGACAGAGTTCGCACCTCCAGACTGATTTTTGAGGATCTGTTGGATACTCTTTAACTACATACAGGTACTCGCCATCGAGCACCTGTTGTCCTGTAATTACATCATTGCAGTCTCCGCATGTGAACTGCATTTCAGGGGTTACACCTTTTTTGCCTAGTATGCTCATAGTATGTTTATGCTGAGTATATGCTTTCTTTGAACTGGTCTAATGTTGTTTTAGGATCACCTTCAGTCAGTAACTTATACGCTAGATTGTATACTGCCTCGCTATTTTCAACTCCTCTTGTAAGCTCGCGAAGAACACCACAGAACCTGTCGGCTGTTTTGATCTCTGAGCGAATATTAACCAACTCTTCTTTACCGTCTTTGTCTTGCTTTACCTTACTGGTCTTCACGAAACCAATCTCATGCAAGAAATCTAATTTGTTTCCAACATCCACACCGTCGTGTAGTTTAACAAGGAATACAGGACGCTTTGGACCTAGCTTGTAGGTGGCGTACTGGGTATCTTTTGTCTGAGCTTCAAGGTTATCAGGTGTGACGTCTAGTGTGACATACTGCCTAGGAAGGTCATATTTAATATTCTTCAGCTTCTCGCCGTCGAAGAAATATAAGCCTTCTTTAACAGTCTCATTGGCTGCAGTCACACCTAGGCTGCCGCAATACCCGCAGAACAACTCTTTATCGCAGGAGATATCATGAAAGCGCATCTGCCTTCTGATATGAATATCGCCCAGGAATACTCCACGAATACTTTCGCACTGATTGGAGAGATCCAGCTCCTTGAGACTGATCTTTTTCTTCTCTTCGCAGAACGGCCACAACTCAGGTACCTGTTGATGTAGGAATATACTCACTACAGTATTCGGAGCTTTTCTATTAAGTTCAATATTCAAGAGCTCGATAACGTCACTAGGATTATCACTATAGTCTACGCCGGCGAACTCAGGAACACTGTTAATAGGTTTAAACCCACATACACTCTCCCATGTACTTCCGTTGATAGGTTTGCTGTGATCTCCTGCAATAGCTACAGGAATTACCTTTCCTTCTAGTCTTCTTAGCTCTGCTGTAACGAATCTGATGGTGTCGCTACTAGGTTTATTATTATCGAATAAATCACCAACGCTGACGAGGTAATCCACCTCATACTCAAGAGCCTTATCGATAACCATAGAGAATAATTCTCGGTTATCTTGCTCTAGTTCTGGAATGTTATAAAGTTTGCTTTCTAGATGTTGGTCGCTAAATGCTATGAACTTCATGTTGTGTGGAATCTGTTGATAGGTTCTGATTTCCATTTTTTCATAGGTGTAAAGATATCCACACCTAGCCGCTTGCTGGCGAATCCGAGCATTCTCAGATTCGGCCAGGCTTGTGGACGAACATCGAGAGTAAGTCTCAATGCTTCTTCCGGAGTCTTTCCCTGCATTACCCAAGCAATGATACCCACTGCCGTACTGCGCGATATGCCTGCAAAGCAATTAACCCCCAGATTATAAACGGCAGGGCTATCGACAAAAGGATCCAAAAAACTGATGATGTTGTTGACGTGTTGCTCTTGAGGTCCTTGTTCATTTAGGTTTTGTTGAATAAATGGTTCTGTGTCTTCGTCACTCCAGTCTCTGAAATATTGACTGAAATGTGCTATTCCTTTCCTGGATAGCCTATTCTTTAATTTTAAAACTTTATCTCTATCTTCAGGATCTACTGTGGTGATCCATACGTTTTGCTCTAAATTTTCCTTGTATGGGATATCCAAGGCTTTGTTCAGCGCGGTAATAATTACGCTATTTATCATAGTTGCAGCTTTCTGTGTTCGGTTTGGGGGGCAGGCTTTACCGCTACAAGTTTACGTGCGGTAGTTTTAGGACGAAATACTCTCAGTATAGCTGGAGAGTTTAACCCTTCTCCGTTTCTGAGAAACCTGAATTCTTTTTTATCTAGCTTTTTCTTAAGCTTAGATTCAAATGCCACCAAAGCTATATCTAGGTGCTCTGTAGACAAGTCTAGTTTTTTTGTGAGCTTATCTTTACAGCTGTAGCCGTAGTGACGGTAAAGTCTGTAAATCCCGGCGTCATCTTCGATCAACTCAAGCAACCATACTTTATAGTCATACGCAACCCAGATGGGTGTTGTCGAGTCCATCTTCGGGTTTACCGCTTTAAGTATTTCAAGTTTTATTCTGAGCATTTTTTTCTTTAAGCTCTTTAAGGGAGGCTAACTTTTCTTCCATTTCCTTGATCTCGTCTTCCAACGGGTCATACTCTTCAAAAAGCGCAGCGATGTTGTCTATGCACTCGTTATGATAGTCTGCTGCCCCTTCCGAGCCTGCCTCTCTCACCATACGATTTATACCTCGCAACTGCTCAAAAATGAGTGTTTTTATTATTTCGAAATGTACGAACGCTCCTGTGGGAGAAGAGCGTAGATTTCTTGAGGATCCGTCGGGCGTATGATATCTTATTAAATCTCGTCTATGCATATATGGTAAAAGTAGTCCTTGCAGAGGATCGGACTCTGCAAGTATATTATACTACAAATTTACCGCAGCATCAAAGGCATCTTCAATAGATTTATTGAGATACTTTCTTTCTGCAGCTATAACTTCGCTGCGTACTGGGTGCTCAGCTATGACTGCTCCCTGTAGGTCTGTAGCCACCCAACACTGCTGCGTGTGGTTAAACTCTACATTTGATACCCTGGCTACCTTCTTTTCGCCAAGGGAGCATAGTCTGTCGATTACATCATCTGCCAAGCCACTAACGTTACCCTCTTTATCTATATAGAGCTGGGTAGTCATTAATGCTGTATCTTTTCAGACTGAGCTAGGCACTGAGGTTCGTTATACTCGTCAGTCATCATTCTGGAAGACTCGTCAGCCTTACCCAAGGACTTCTCCAGGAATTTAGTGACATCCAGGCAGCCTTCACCGTAGCCTTCTAGCTTATCTAGGCTAACATTACCGTCTTTACTGATCTTGAACTGAATTTTCTTAGACATAGCTCAATGAGTCGTTTACGATTTTACCTAGCTTATTGTATTTGAACTTGACCATGACAGTGTGCTTCTTTTCTGTAGGGCAATGTACAGTGTATGTCACAACTGCTTTGGCAGTGTTTTCCTCGTCGTCATCCATATGCATAGCATGCTCAGGCACACAGATATCATAGTCAACAGGCCGCTCGCCAGGAGGGGTGGCTTCCTTTAGCAATACTTCCTTAACAGCTTTTAAGAGCGTTGGTTTGACTGCCTCGAACTGCTTGTATTTCGCGTTTGACATATTATTTCTCAGCTGTAACTACAAGCTCGCCAGTAGCAAGCTCTTCGACTTTATACTCAAGATCTTCCTCCTGCATGAATTTCTTGATTTCGTCCAGAGCGTACCCCTGCTTGATATCTTTGAGCTTGCTTCCCAGCTGCTTCTCGATACTGCGGTCAAAGAAGTCGCATACGAAATAAGCGTTTCCTTCAGCATCAATGTTGATACCTATGTCGTAACCACTCGGTGAGGGGTTCCTAGCCACATACTTGTGGATTTCATCCCTGCGAGGATCACTAGGATAGGTATTGCATTTCATACCGCTAGCGATGCTCCAGCCTTTTTTCTTAAACTGACCTAATAGGTTCTCTATGCTTTTGAACTGTGTTTTGATATTTACGCTGTGGCTCATAGTATTGATATGTTGTCGTAACTGTCCGCCATTTGCAACGAAAGTTGCACTATTTCTTTAATATCGAAGGTTTGCTCGATAAGTTTTACAAAATCCGCAAATAACATTTCTACAGCTTGCGGGGGTTCGTTTTCGTTTGCAGGGATGGCAATATTTACTTTACCGTCAGCTATGGAGGAGATATCTCCATTCGCAACTTCACAATATGGTAGCGCGATGGTGTAATTATCCCCGCGAAACTTGACAGTTAACATGTCAAATCTTGGCGGCTCCAATACTCCTTGGTCGTCTTCGTCTTCGTACATTAGATGCTTAGTTTACGGAAGTACTCGCCAGAAATATTTGCAACGTCTGAAAGAGACTTTGCTTCTGCGACTACACTGTTCAAATGCTGCTGGAGAAGACCCATAGCGTCCTTATCTTTGGAGAAATCATGGTCTCCTACCAACAATTTTTCAACTTTAGCTAGCTCAGCTTCAACATTTCGATCATCTACAAAATTCATATCCCGGAATTCCTGGATATGCTTCAATAGCGTTCTGACGCTTGCGTCACTTACCACTTCCTTCTTATTGATCTTGCTTAGTGCGACTGTGCAGTGCTCTACAATCTTGGAGCGTAATGTAGCTGTCACATCACTCACAAAATCATTAATTTTGCTCATATGCGTATTCAGCTGGCGGTTGTACTCTTCTCGATACTTGCTTTTTGCTCCCTGCCTTTCCTCAGACTCAACAACTTCGCGTTGAATCTCGTCCTGTAGATTAAGCTCAGAAAAGGCTGCAGGCAGGGCAATTTCAAACGATACGATATCTAGATAGAATTTGTTTCGTACGTTCGCTACTGAAGGGTAATAAGACTCAAGGTTATCTACGTCTACAGTAGCTTTATGCTCCTGGTAGTATTCGATGGCCTCTTTCTTGTAATCTTCGTACTTTTCCAGGAACTCTGCTGTGAGCGCCAGGTATTCGTCGCGCATCTCGTCAAGTTTCTTGTATACCTCAAGATACTTTGTCTTCGGTACAAAGTGCGCCTGAGATACGAGAGGGAAGTCAAATGAGTTGGTATAAAGATATTTACGGATCTTTTGCTCCAGGCTCTTGAATTTATTGTATACTGCGGGTTTGATAAGCATCTTCTTGCCGAGCTTGATGGTGTCTGGAAGTTTGTTGTCCAGCTTGATATCCTCCTCTACAAGATTGTAGCTCATCCCCCACATACCGATGTGTATGTTGACAAGCTTTCCGTCTTGGAAAACTTTGTCATAGTACTTCTGAAGTGTGTCTGTGATTTTGTATTCTTGGCTCATGATATTTTAGTGTTTTTAATTATTCTTCGTCGTTACCGATGGCGATACTGAGTTTACGCATGTTCTTTTGTACATCCGCAACAGGGTCGCCTTTACTGGTTACCATGACCAATTTGCCCTGTGCTTGTCTACGCATACCCTTCAAGTCGTCTTCATGACTTACTGCGAATGGAATGAACTCTGCCAATACTTCCAGCACATGACTGTCGTTTACTTCTTCTCCCTGATCGAATGCCTTGTATAATGCATCTTTGAACACCTCCTCAATTTCCGCACCTGTGAAGTTCTCTGCTCCGGTCACAAGTGTTTTGAGACTGAAGTCCTTCGGATCTCTTTTGTACTTCTTGATAACCACGGTGAAGATTTCTTTTCTTTCTTCTGCTGTGGGCAAATCTACCCAGAACAGCTGGTCAAACCTACCCTTACGGATAAGTGCGGCTGGGAGGAGAGTGTGATTGTTTGTGGTAGCTACAATAAACGCAGGGTTTTTGCGGTCGTTGAGCCAGCTGAGAAATGTTCCGAAAATGCGGCTACTGACACCGCTATCTCCTGACCCGCTAACCGCACTGTTACTGAGTGCTTTTTCAATTTCATCGATCAAAATTACGCATTTACCAATACTCTCCACAGTCTTGATCATCTCGCGCATATTCTTTTCAGAATTACCCACCAGCGAGTCAAAAATACTGCCAATATCCAGGGCGAATAAAGGGCAGTCAAACTCTTTAGCGATAGCTTTACAAATCAAAGACTTACCTGTACCTGGAACACTCGCCAGCAACATACCTTTAGGCATCGGTAAATTATAATCTCGGGCATCTTTACTGTAGGCCTTTTTGCGGGCAGTAAGCCAGGTTTTAAGCCCCTGCATGCCGCCAACATTCTCAAAAGAGATGTTAGGCTCCATGTAAGTCAGCAACCCGTTTTTCCTGAGCTGGGCAATTTTTTCCTGAAAAACTGCCTCCACAAAGGCTGTGTTAAATTTACGTACGGCTACCAGAGCTACAGAGAAGGCGTTCTCGACCTCCACGTTAGTCATGCCCTTGGCTGCCTCAACTGCACCATCAAGGATATGCTCATCGATCTGCATCAACGGCTTGTTATTAGCTTCCCTATCTTTGTTTACTGAGCTCTGTACAAAGAGCAACCTTTCTTTGATCGCTGCGGAATCTGGCAGATCATAATCAACAAGCTGAATTTCTTTCTGAAGCTCGGCAGGCACTGCAAACTTCTGCCCTACCATGATAATCATGTTCGCGCGGCTCTTTAGCATATTCCAAGCATTACGCAGCATGCGGATATTCAACACCTTGTCGAAGTGCAAATGGAAGTCTTTAAGAATAAAGATATTTTGCTCCTGCTTGTAGCTTTGAATATAACGAAGCAACTCCGTAGTTACCTTGGTGTCGTCAGGATGATTTACATCTATTTCAGCACTTCTGCAAATAAGCCCGTTCTGCGCATCCCATTCATGGATAGCTACAGCTGGGTTATTTTTACGGATTTCCAGTAGCTCTTTAGCTAGCCGTCCTTCCTCGTGGGTGAGGACGAAAAGACCTGAGTAACCTGCTTTGTGATAATTTTCGATTTTAGTAATGAAGTTCATTTGATATGTTGGCTATGAAGTTGTTTTTCTTGATATGCTTTAACTCTTCGGTTTCTTTTATGTTGAAGAAGCCTAATATGTCTGCGGCTATTGCTTGCTGCAGGGTTGTTTCGTTACGACTGGCTCTACTTCTGTAATATTGCACCTGCATAGGATGCATATTTTTTTCTATCCATTCCAATAATGAAAATATTGGATGCTCTTTTTTCTCCTGAGTAGGTGTTGACTCCTCAGGTTTTTCTTTAGGCTTCCTGCCTCTTTTCTTCGGCTCTTGCGCCACGATCTGCGGTGTGGGAGCGCTGAGCTTGTTTTTATTTTTAGCTCCTTTTGGGCGACCTCTGCGTCTGGGTGCAGCGTCAGCGGGATGTTCAACCTTTATGGGTTTGGCTTTGTTCTTTGCTCCCTTAGGTCTTCCTCTACGTTTAACTGGCTCCGCAGCTATGAAAACTACGTTATCCTCTTTTGGCTTATTTTTAGCTCCCTTAGGTCGGCCTCTTCTTGGTTTATCTAGGTCTTGAATAACGGGACCTACCACCAAACTTCTTGGTTTGTTCTTTGCCCCTTTGGGGCGGCCTCTTTTCTTTACAATATCCGGAGATATATTACTCGTAAGACTCTTCGTCAGGGTCTCTTTCCTCTCGCAATCCTTTTTTTCTGATTTTTCGCTCATGCGATTTTGATACGTCCGTATAATACTTACCTTGAAGCTCCTGCTTCTCGGCGCGCTTATACTGGTTGCGCTTATCCCTTATCTGGTATTTACGTATAGTTCTACTCATATCAGCTATGATTATATCATGGCTGTTTTCTTTTGTAGACTCTATAGTGTTTTTTTCTCTTGTTTGAATTACTGCTATCGAAGATACTGAATAGTGCGCTAGCTGCTCCGTCAAAGAAGCTGAACAGTCCCTCTATAGGTGATTCTTGCGTGGGGTTTTGGCTAAATTTTTTTCGCTTATTATGATGGGTCATGACAAAATTAAGGACACCGTGGAGAAACTACTTCGGAAGAAAAATCCGAGGTCGATGTTTCTCGCACGCCAACTTATGTTTTCGGTACTACCTCCCTCTTATTTTGTCGAAAATTACTTATACGACAATGAAGGAAGGCTGCAAAAATTAGATGCGTTCCCGATGCTGAAGCATATCTATGATAATATGCCTCAGAAACTGATTCTTAAATGCAGTCGTAAAACATTAAAGTCTACACTGCTGAGTAATTTTATATGTCTTAATTTAATTCGCTGGAACTACTTTAAAATGATGTATGTGGGCCCCCAGGAGTTGACTACGAAGTATTTTTCAAGCAACTACATCCCCCCTAGGTTTGAAAGTCCAAAAATAAAAGAGCTCCTTGTGAAAGGTTGGTTTAAAAATGACGTGTTTGAAAAGATATTGGATGATACGCATAGTAGTGTGTTATTTAGATATGTTAGTGATGATGCAACCAGAACTCGTGGGCCTGCTATAGACTGTGTGGTGTACGATGAGGTACAGGATATTCAGCACGACCAGCTTCCTATTATTCAGGAAACTATGGCTATGTCTCCGTATAAAAGAGAGATATTTGCAGGTACACCGTTAGACTCAACCAACACCATACAAAGGATATGGCAAACATCCAATCAGCTAGAATGGATGATGAAGTGCCCTGGTTGCAACCATTGGAATTCACTTACAGAAGGTAATGAGCCTCTCAAGATGATTATGCCTCACGGGTTGAGCTGTAGTAGGTGTAGCAAAAAGCTAGACTCCAGGTTTGGAGAATGGGTTAGTACAAATCCTACAGAAGCTCTACTGACAGGCTATCATCTTGCGCAGCCCATTCTACCGCACTTCAATAGTGACCCCAAAGAATGGAAAGAAATTCACGAAAAGGTACATAGTGGTAAGAATGAGTTAAGAGTAGTGATGAATGAGACGTTTGGTTTGACCTATGACATAGGCTCAAAACCGATTACTAGAGAAGAGTTGATAAAGTTGTGTATTTTAGGTAAGCAGTTTACTGGTGATGATGAGAAGCACATGGCTATTTATGCCAAGAATAAGGGTAATTATTGTGTGTATACAATGGGAGTTGATTGGGGTGTTAGTATGGCTCAGTCTAGGACTGTAGCCACTTTGGGCGCTATGCGCAAAGATGGAATATTCGAGGTATTCTTTGCAAAAATATATCGAGGCTTAGACCACGAAGCGCATATCAAAGATATTGCTGCCAGAGCTAATGCTGTGGGAGCTTTTTGTGTGTCTGACTCAGGGCCTGATCCTATACGAGGTATCAAGCTCTGCGAACTTACAAGTACAGCTAGGTCACAACTTGCAGCCTATCGCAGAACCAAGATGATTCAACATTTTGAACCTGGTGTTTATGACTGGCGGCAGAACAGATGGGTGTTGCATCGTTCTGACGTTATAAGTTTGGTTATACGGCAGCTCAAGGCAGGCAAGATACTCTTCCCTGAATGGGGAGATGTATCTGAGTATATGCAGGACATACTAAACGTTTTTATTGAAGTTAAGGACGGCTTGTATGGGCAAGAACTCATGTACGGCCATCACCCCAAACAGCCAGATGACGCACTACACAGTCTGGTATTCTGTGTATGCGCCGCCTATATGGCTATCGGGGATGCTTCTTTGGCTGGTCCCAGCTCATCATCAGCTGATGAGTCGGGTACAAGCTACTAGCGGAAACCTACACGCTTCTGCTCCGTCTCCTCGTAACCTGTGTTATCTTCGAAATTGTAAATATCTGCCAGGGATGTTGCTTCCGTTATCTTGTCAGGGTTTAGGTTCAGTGACTTCGCGAGAGTTTTACTGTCCTTGACACTCAACTTATTAAACTCGTAGCTCATACGTAAGCGTCCTTTACGCAACAACGCCTCATCTATTTTATCTTTGGCTGTGTTGAATGTGGCTATGACTGTGATGTTTAATGCCTGCCCAATGAAGCCATCTGTAAGGTTTAGTATCGTGGAAACGATCGCTGAGTTTTCTGCAATATCTCTTGAGACAAGAGCTTTCTCAGCATCCTCTAAAACAAGCACAATATTTTTGTTTTCTGTCAGAAGTGGAAGCATTTCCGGAGCTACAAGCTGATTAATCATACCTACAGGAATATAGGCTATCTTTCTTTTTATCTCTCCGGTTAATAGATGCTTGATATATGAGGACTTTCCTGTTCCTGGAGGACCATAGAACAGATATAGCCCTGAGGTCTTATCATTGATGCTGCTTACGAGCTCTTCGTGAAACTTGGGAAAGGCTTCCCCATAGTTCAAGGCTAGGTCCGTGTTCAAGTCAGGTAATGGTAACGCATTGAAGGTTAGCTCTCCATAACTGCTAGCCAGCATGTAAATTTTACCTTTCTTCTCAATTTTATGTGGGCGAAGGAGATCAATAATAACCTGCGCCTTTTCACGTTCACCAAAAACAGCGTACGTTGAAACCTGTATGTCTAGCTTTTGCTTTTCACGTATAACTGCTTCGAGGGTTGTTCCTAGTTCTCCTCCTGAATAGATATACTGTCCGTCAGAACCGCTTTGACTCAACGCCAGAAATATTCCTTCGTACTGGGTGCCTGTTTTACCTGTCCATACCCCTTCCTGAAGCAGCTTATCATCTACACTAGTCAACTGAGTACAGAAAACATCGAAGTTTGCGCGTATATCATCTATACAAGACACACTAAACGGAGTAGCCCATTTTAATGTGACAGGAATTACTCCATAAATCTTATTATACAACGCATCTAACCTAATCTGGCTTACACTAGCTGACCTACCGAACAAATCATGTGTTATTGTTGTTGGGTTGTTTAATGGGTGCATTCTTTTAAATATTCTTCGGTTATTTTAATTTTCTCGTTAAAGATCTCCTGGAGGGCCTCGTTCTTTTCATCGTCATTACCTTCTTTCTCCCGCATCAAAGCCTGAGGAAATAGTGTTGGAGGTTTATGCATACCATAATCATAGAATATCTGGCCAGCGTATGTTCGTACCTCTGGAGAAAAATGCAGAGGTTCGCTTCTGATTATGTACGCTTCTGTTAAACCACAAATCAGCTCCTCAGCTTCTAGAGGGTTGAGTTCTTCAAGGCTATCTGGCTGATGGTTTAACAAGTAGTTTAACGTCTCAAACACAACAATATTATTCTCATACATGTCTGTAGTAAGAATTGTTATTGCTGCTTGCAGCTTATCGGACTGTAGATCAGATAACTCACAATCAAAATCTTCCTGCAACTGTGCTTTAAGTACAGTAGGATCCCACTCATAACACTCGTTACCGTATTTTTTAGTGACTAGCCACAATAGCGCTGTGGCAGGAGCTTTATCGTCTGTGAGTATTTGTTTAGTTGCTTTCATACATAGATACAAAGAACCTCCCTTGGTGCGCATCGTGGAGAGGCGTGGGAGGTGTTGTTTGATTGGTTTGAGTTTGGTTTAGCCTTGCACCATTCTGTTTCCTGCTTCAAATTTTTTATTTGCTTCTGCGCGTAAATTCATGTTCCGCACTTGTTGCCTAACCTGATCGGCGCCATCCATGACTACGGCACCCAGAGGACCTACCGCTGGGATAGTACCTATGGCTCCACCTATAGCCTTAGTTGCTGCTCCTCCCCAATCACCTTTCGCAGCGTAATTACCTGCAGAAGCCAGATCGTCCATAAGGTATCCTCCGGGTATGTTTCTTCTTGCTTGCTCCTTGACGTAAGACTTGGCAGCACCTGGAACATCGCCGTGCATAAGTTTGCCTAGAGGGCTGTAATATTTCCCCATGGTTCTTCCCCCCATAAGGCTAAAACCTGCCGGCGTTCTGAGGTTGGGTGGAGCGTTTTCTTCTGGTAATGGCTGATAGCTTGGTGTGCTGTTTCGCTGGGTTGGTGCACCCGTCTGAAAGTCTACAATACCTGCGTGCCCAGTACTGGCAGGCCCAATTGACCTGGGTTGGGTTGTAGGGTTGGCTCTAGTTACGTTAAGCTCAGCGTTTATGGCTGGGTTGCTCCTAGGTGGCGTGATTGGTGTGATTGGTGCCGCAGCCTGTTTAAGTAAGCGTATAGCTGAGTCGCTATCGATACCGTGCTCCGAGGCCCTTTTTAAGTAGCCTCCCAAAAAAGCATGTTCGTAAGGTGTCATAGTAAATTAGATTACATGGGGCGAAGCCCAGTGATTTCTTCAAGAAGTTTCACATCGCTTCTAGGCATTGTAGGTAGAATTTCTGCAATTTTCTCAGGATCGGCTGGGTCAATTCCGCTGTCACCGAAGGCTTCTTCGTAGTGGTCTTTGCTGATCTTTGTCAGATCAGTCAGCTTGTATTTGTCTCCATGCACTTCCACATAGTTAAGGTCGCTAGCGATCTTTTCAATCTGTTCTGTGAAAATACAGTCTACAGGATCACCGAGGATCTGAGCGATTTTAGGCTTATCATACAAGCCTTCCATGTTCTCGATGTTAAAGCAGACTTCCGCCACTTTTAAGACTTCTTCCACAGAGGTCATATTTTCGAGATCGTTGGCGATCTTATTGTAGATTTCTTTGTGTTCTTCGCTGGCGAGCTTAGTACTTCTTCTCCAAAGCTCGTGCTTGAGATTGGCTAGGTCAGGGTAATACATGCCTGCATACTTCATCAGCAGGTCAGGCAGTTCATCCACACCGAGGTCTTCTGCAGCTTTTACAAAATTCTCAGCAGAGTCTACCCGCACATTGAATGGAAAGTTGTTGATATTCCTTGTGAAGCTTTCAGCGGAAGAAACTAGGTCTGCTGCAGTTTTAACAGGGTATAGCTGCACAGAAGCCATTCCATCAACATGAAAGTCGATCATGTGCTGCTCTTCGTAATCCGATGCTTGCTTGATGTTCAAGCTACTATTGTAATCCCGGATATCTTCCGTGATTTCAAAAATATCTGCAGCCTTCTCGATAGCTGATTCAAGTTGACTAGAGTAGCTTTCTCCGTATAGTTTGGAGATATCAGCCTTTTTATTTATAAAGTAGGCATTAGATGTATAAACACGCGCAGGAGTATTAATGGGATATATCATCCGATCAGGATCAGCAAAAGCAGCCTTGGGCAACTTGCGTAATTCGCTAGAGTCGTCCACCTCAGCTGTTTTAACATATTCAGGAAGTTCCACATCCCTGAACATACGGTGCATTTCCTTGCCTGAATAGTCTGTACTGGCATCAAAGTTATAAATACTCATATTTTTCAATTATACTATGTTATTAAACAGCTTCAACAGTAAAATCAATCTAC
>Ga0114977_10000517_pt1 | contig 25816 bp, 24 predicted proteins | sample S_130805_MF_Meta_FD_87026 | JGI IMG/M metagenome (GOLD analysis project Ga0114977, IMG submission 87026) | Freshwater microbial communities from Lake Simoncouche, Canada to study carbon cycling - S_130805_MF_MetaG | ecosystem: Environmental > Aquatic > Freshwater > Lake | place: Lake...
TGCGTTAGAAATTTATTGGAAGCCAAAAAACCGCAAGATCACAAACATGACATTTCGTTTTAAGTCGTTGATTCACAGAGGTTTTATGACTGGTGCCCGGGACGGGAATTGAACCCGTACGCCCGCTACTAACGAAGCGGCGGATTTTAAGTCCGCTGTGTCTACCAATTTCACCACCCGGGCGATGGGAGGTGCGCCATTGTCGCAAACTTATGCGCATCACCCTTCGATGCTGTCGTGCGATGATGCGCACCCATGTCGAGCAACACCCACCCCCACCCCCAAGAGCGATGGATTTTGTGGGTGCTCGCGGGCATTCAGTTCAGCCACATTGTGGATTTCATGATCATGATGCCCCTGGGGCCGCAGATCACCCAGCAATTTGGCATTGGCGACGCGGCGTTTGGTTTTTTGGTGTCCGCCTATACCTGGGCAGCGGCCATTTCCGGGCTGGTGGCATCGGCCTATGTGGACCGGTTTGACCGCAAACGTTTGCTGATGGTGCTGTTTGTGGCCTTTGCCATTGCCACCTTGGGGTGTGCGGTGGCCTGGAGTTACACCAGCCTGGTGGCAGCGCGCATTGCCACGGGTTTGTTTGGCGGCGTGCTGTCTGCCTTGGTTCAAACCATGGTCGCCGAGTTGATTCCATTTGAGCGCCGAGGCCGTGCCATGTCGGTAATTTTGTCGGCCTTTTCACTGGCCACAGTGGTGGGGGTGCCGACCAGTTTGTTCATTGCGGCTTGGTCAAGCTGGCATATGCCCTTTGTGGCGATTGCGGTGTTTGGCTTGCTGCTCTCAGGCGTGGCGTGGCGGGTGTTGCCCCGCATGCGGGGGCACATGCACACCCAAGAGCGACCCGCCATGCGCGCCATGCTGGCCAGTGTGTTGTCCGATGTGAACCACCGATGGGCGTTTTTGTTTTCTGCCTTGATGATGTTCACTGGCTTTGCGGTGATTCCCTACATCACGATTTATTTACAGACCAATGTGGGCCTGAACAAGCAACAAGTGCCATTGATTTATTTGTTTGGTGGGGCCGCCACGTTGTTCACCGCGCGCTGGATTGGCAAGCTCAGCGATCGACATGGCAAGGTGAAAATGTTCACCGCCTTGGCCGCATTTGTGGTGCTGCCTTTGCAGGTATTGACCCACCTGGGCGCGGTGGCCTTGCCCTGGGTGATTGCCTTGAACACGGTGATGTTTGTGGTGCTCAGTGGGCGCATGATTCCGGGCATGGCCTTGGTGGGTGCATCAGCCAACCCGGCGGTGCGCGGCAGTTTCATGGCCATCAACAGTGCCGTTCAGTCGCTCAGCATGGGGGCCGCAGCCTTTGTGGGCGGGTTGATCATTTCACGCGACGCGCAAGGCATGGTGCAAAACTACGGTTGGAATGCGGTGGTGGGCAGCATGGCCAGTTTGCTGTCGATTTGGGTGGTGCGCCGCTTGGTGGTGCGCGACCCCAGCAACCCTGGTCAGACCACCGCCAAACCCTGAGGCTTCACCCCCTGGGCTGTGGGCGGTGCCGCTATCAGCCCTGAACGCCTTGCGCGTCCAAAAGGGCTGTGCGATGCCAAAGTTCAGTCGGCCTTGGCGCCCGAGGCCTTGACGATGGGCCCCCAGCGGGTGACTTCGGCGCGGTTCATTTCGGCCATTTGGGCTGGCCCATAGCCCATGATGTTGTAACCCATGTCGGTCATGCGCTTGACGTAGTCGGGCGACTTGGTGCCCTTGATGGCCTCGCTGCTGAGTTTTGCAATGATTTCTGGTGGGGTACCCACGGGCACTGACAAACCAAACCACACGCCCGACTCGTAATTGGCCACCCCTGCCTCGGCGATGGTGGGCAAATCGGGCAGAGCGGGATCGCGCTTGGCACCGGTGGTGGCCAAGGCGCGCAATTTACCGGCCTTGATGTGGGGCAAGACCGAGGGGATGTTGTCAAACATCATCATCACCTGGCCGCCCAGCAAGTCGTTGACCGCCGGTGCGCTGCCCTTGTAGGGGATGTGCAACATGTTCGCGCCGGTGAGGAACTTGAACATTTCGCCCGACATGTGGATGCTGGTGCCGCTGCCACTGGAAGCGTAGTTGACTTGTTGCGATGGGTTTTTGGCCAAGGCGATCACCTCGGCCACGCTATTGGCTTTGACCGATGGGTGCAACACCAATACGTTGTTGAGCGAGACCAAGGCGGCGACGGGGAGCAAGTCTTTGTTGGGGTCAAAGGGCATCTTGGCGTACAACGCCGGGTTGATGCCTTGGATGCCGCTGGTGGTCATGAAGATGGTGTAACCATCGGGGGCTGCGCGTGCGGCCTCTGCCCCGCCAATGTTGCCACCCGCGCCTGGGCGGTTTTCCACGGTGACGGGCTGGCCCAGGTTTTTGGACAACTCGTTGGCAATGGCGCGAGAGGCAATGTCGACCGCACCGGCCGGAGGGAAGGGGCAAATCAACCGAATGGGTTTGCTGGGAAAACCTTGCGCCATGGCGGCATGGCCAAACACGCCCAAGGCCAATGCGGCCAGCACAGTGATTCTTCGGTGGTATGAGCGCATGGAGACTCCCGTGAAAAGGTGGATGTGCCATCGTACCCGCCTTGGACGCACATACCCCTTCGGCTGTGCATCAAAGTGGCGCTTCAGGCCTAGGAAAAACCCGCACCCTGCCCCCGCGCAACTGGGCCACTGCGGTCGCAAAAAAACCCGCGCTAGGCGGGCTGTTTCGGAGCTACCGAGGCCTTAGACCATGCTCTTTTCGTATTCAGCTTCTTGGGCCAGGTGCACCCAGTCAACGATGTCGCCACTGGGTTGATAGCCCATGACCAACTGCTCCAGCATGCGCCGCAAAACACCCACGTCGTTGACATCCAATGCCACTTGCATGGCGTTCAAACTGGCTTGCAATTCGGCCCAGGGCATGTTTTCTTCGTTTGCTTTCATGATGCGCGGGTGCAAAGTGGCTTGCGGGTCGTTGCCGATGAGCAGTTCTTCAAAGAGTTTCTCGCCGGGCCGCAGTCCGGTGATTTCGATGGCAATGTCCCCATCGGGGTTGGCATCGGTGCGCTCGGTCAGGCCTGACAGTTGGATCATGCGCTGGGCCAAGTCCATGATCTTGACCGACTCGCCCATGTCGAGCACAAACACGTCACCGCCCCTGGCCATTGCACCGGCTTGGATGACCAGTTGCGCCGCCTCTGGGATGGTCATGAAAAAGCGGGTCACCTCCGGGTGGGTCAAGGTGATGGGGCCACCGTTTTTGATTTGTTGGCGAAACTTGGGCACCACCGAGCCAGATGAACCCAACACATTGCCAAAGCGCACCATGGAAAAAGTGGTCTTGCTCTCTTGACTGGCCAGCCCTTGCAACACCAGCTCGGCGAGTCGCTTGCTTGCACCCATGATGTTGGTGGGCCGCACGGCCTTGTCGGTGCTGACCAAGACCATGTCGGCCACACCGTGTTCGGCGGCCAGTTGGGCCACCGTCCAGGTGCCCCAGACATTGTTTTTCAAGGCCTCGGCGGGGTTGTGCTCCACCAAAGGCACATGCTTGTAAGCGGCCGCGTGGTAGATGGTGTCGGGCGTCCAGGTGGTGATGACCTCGCGCATGCGCTCGGCGTCGCGCACCGACGCCAGCAAGGGCACCAACTTGGGTGCGCCCTGGCCCAAGCTGTGTGCTTTGTCGAGCAGCTCTTGGTGAATTTCATACAACGCAAATTCGCTTTGGTCCACCAAGAGCAAGGTGTCTGGTTTGAGCTTGAGCAGCTGGCGACACAACTCGCTGCCAATCGAGCCACCGGCGCCCGTGATCAGCACCACCTTGCGGGTGGCATTGCGCCCGAGCAAGATGTGGTTGGGGGGCACAGATTCGCGCCCAAGCAAGTCGTCGATGTCGAGTTCGCGCAAGTCAGCGGTACTGACCTTGCCCTGGGCCAACTCCATCACACTGGGCAGGGTGCGCACCGACACCTTGGCTTGCTGCATCAAAGTTAAGATTTCGTTGCGCCGTTTGCGGTTGGTCGAGGGCAGGGCCAGCAGCACATCGCTGACGCCCAAGGAGTTGACCAACGCGGCCAGGTCTTGCGGGCTGTAAATGGCCAAGCCATTGAGCACATGGCCGTGCAATCGATCGTCGTCGTCCAAGTAACCCACCACGCGCATTTCGTAGCTGTTGGCCAAGGCGTTGGCCAGTTGCCGACCGGCCGAGCCAGCGCCATAAATCAGCACTTTGGGCAAGGTGCCCAGTTTGAGCTGCGAGAGATAAAGACCGCCCAACCAATAACGTGCCAAGGCCCGCGACGAGCCGACCAAAAACAACACCAACAAAGGCTGTATCAGCCCCACCGTGCGGGGCACGCCAGGCACCCCAAACAAGGTAAAGGTGGCCACATACATCAGCGCATACAAGCCCACGGCTTTGCCCACCGTGACCAAGGCCGGCCAGCCCGAATAGCGAAAGATGGCGCGGTACAAACCAAACGCCACAAAAACGGGCAAAGCCAAGCCCAGCGAGGCCAAGGTTGGGATCAGCGGTCGGTATTCGGCATGGGCAGACAAGGGCACCCACTCACCCAAACGAAGGTAAAACGCCAGGGATACGGCAACCACACACAAGCTGGCATCGACCAGCAACACGATGAGCCGCTTGATGGTGCGTGGCAAGGCCAAGGTGGGCATGGCGGCGGCATTGAAGGGGTTGAGTCGGTTCATGGTTTCAGTGTGAGACACCCTCTCGTCGAACCACCTTGAGGGCGGTGAGCCACAAAATGTTCAGATCAAAGAAAAAAGATTGTCGGTGCAAGTATTCGACGTCAAGCCGAACTTTGTCAGGCACTGGCAATTCATCGCGGCCATTGATCTGTGCCCACCCTGTCAGGCCGGGCAACAGACCCTGCACCCCGGCTTGGGTTCGCAGTTCGATCAAATCTTCTTGGTTGAACAACGCGGGGCGTGGCCCCACAAAGCTCATGTCGCCCATCAGGATGCTCCACAACTGGGGCAATTCATCCAGGCTTGATCGGCGCAAAAAACCACCAATGGGGGTGAGGTGAGCCTGCGGGTTGGACAGCAAATGGGTGGCCACTGCGGGCGTGCCCATCTTCATGGTGCGAAATTTGGGCATGCGGAAAATGCGGTTGTGCTGGCCAACCCGATCGGACCAATAAAACACCGGCCCTTTCGATGTGAGTGCGACCAATGCACACAGCAAAAAACCGGGCAACAGCAACAACACCAAAGCACACAGGCCGGCACACAGGTCAAATAAGCGTTTCAACAACGCCAGTCTCGGGGCTTGCATGAATGGGAATGTGGGGGTTTGCCAAACGGGTGGCCTGAGAACGCTACCGCTGCAAACAGCCCACCAAGGACCCGTCTATGGGTTTGTGGGTTTGCAACTTGGCAGTTTCGGAATGCTCAGAGTTTAACTGCTGGCCATATCGCCACATGGGGCGACAGCAGCGCACGCCCAACGGGTGCCATGCTTCGATCAAATGCAATAAAAGTCCAGCATGGTGGGGATGAGGTCGTTCATCAAAATCACTTTTTTGCTTTGGATGCGCCAATGCCCTTGCTCACACAACAAGTGGTGCTGGTAGCTGCCAAAAAACACGTGCTGTGTGCGCTGCTTGAGTTCATAGACATGGCAGGTCCAACTTGAATCCACCACCACCCGGTCGCTGCTGCCGCTGTCGAGGGTAACCACGCTGTTGGTCACCGCGTGCGAGGTTCTGGGCAAGGGCTTGGAGGCCGCCGACAGGCCCGAACGCACGCGCCAGACGCGGTCTTCCAAGCCGGCACGGGCAGAGCAGTAGATGAGCGAGAGTTCTCGCTCTGGTGAGGCGCTCAAACGGTGCTCGTCAGCCCACGCGGGCAACCAAAACACCGCGTCTTCGGTGAACAAGCCCAACCAGTCGTCCCAGCGTTGGGCGTCCAGGTGCAAGGCCTCGCTGTGCACCAAGGTTTGCACCTGGTGGATGGTTTGCAGTGACAGGTCTTTCATGCCATCACCTTGCGCCAGTGGCGGTACATCGCATGAAACACCGTCTCGTCGCTCATTTCAAAGGTGCCGCTCACGCTGGTCATGGGGTGGATGCCCAGCTCTTGGGCATGTGCATCGGGGCCCAACACCAGTCTTTGCATGCCACGGGCATGGCCTTGTTGCCACTCGATTGCACCTGAGGCCATGCCGCGCTGACAATCTTCGTAAATGGTGGTGTCGTCGGGTGTGGCCAACCCACTGGGGTTGAAAAAATCCTCGTACTGGCGCAAGCGCTGGCGGCGCTTTTGCGCAGCCTCTCCCACCGGGGCCAGGCAGTACGAGGTGATTTCGGTGCTGTCGACTGAGACGGGATGGATGACGCGCATTTGGATGGCCGCGCTGGAGGCAATTTGCAAATTGGGAAACACATTGAGTTGTCGGGTGCGCATCATCCATTGGGTGCGCACGGCGCCAACGCGGCTTTGCAACTGCGCGCGCTGCTCGAACAGCGGGTGGTTTTCCACTGGCGTGGTGGTCCACACCATGGCATGCCCCCGGGCCAGACCAAACGAGCCCATCATTTCTTTGGGCTTGTTTTGGCTTTGCCAAATGGTTTTGGGCGCATCCGCGCGTTGCGGCATGCTGGCGCGGCGCTCAAGCAAACGCAGGTACGAGGGATGGGTGGACGCAAAATGATAAGCGTCGATGGTGTTTTCCAGTTGCAGCTTCCAGTTGGCCCGAAACCGGTAATGCACCACACCGGGCACCAATTCCAGCCCATCTGGGGCTTGGTCCACGGCCAAGTCGATCAGCGTGCGCACGTCCCCCAGGTGCACCTCCAACGAGGGCACGTCGGACGACAAACTGGCAAACATGAAGCCCCGGTACACACCAAAGCGCGCCACGGCTTGCAGGTGGTGGTCATCGAGGTCAAAGGCGGGGGCATAGTCCCCCTCTGCCTTGTCTTTGATCAATAGGTTGCGCCCATCTGAGGCGTAACTCCAACCGTGATAAGGGCACAGGTGTGCGCGTTTGTTGCCAGACTGGTTTTGGCACACCACCGCGCCCTTGTGCCGGCACGAGTTGTGCAGTGCGTGAATTTGCCCTTGACCGTCCCGGCTGATGATCACCGGGCTGCGCCCAATGCGCACCGTCACAAAGTCGTGCGGATGGGGAATTTGCGATTCATGACCCACAAACACCCAACCGCGCTCGAAGAAGCGCTGCATTTCAAGCTCGAAAGCAGCAGGGTCACGAAATGCATCGCGGTGCACCCGAAACACCCCATCTTGCGGGCGGTCATCGATCAAATCAGATCCATTGCGCACATCACCAGGCGGACTTGTCAACATGTATTCATGCCCCACTTCCACCCAAAGACTTACCGCCATCCAGAAAAAATACCTGACCAGTGATAAAGCTGGTTTGAGGGTCAACCAGAAATGACACGGTATGTGCAATGTCTTGTGGTGTTCCTGCTTTGCCTGTTGGCTGCAATGCCAACTGCTGGGACATGCGCTCTGGTGTCAGCGCTCTGAGCAGGGGCGTATCTATTAAACCAGGCGCAATGGCATTGACCAAGATACCTCTGGGGGCCAATTCCATTGCGCTGGCACGGGTGTAGCCAACAACCGCGGCTTTTGATGCCACGTAGTGAGGGTGATTTTTTGCGCCAAGGTATGCACGCGATGCAATATTGACAATGCGTCCACCATCGGGCATTCGCTTGGCCACCTCTTGGGTCATGGTTGCAACTGATATCAAGTTGATTTCATAAACTCTTCTAAAGTCCTCGTTCGTTACCTCAAGAAACTTGCGCTCGTCAAAAATACCTGCGTTGTTGACCAATGCATTGATCGGTGGCAAATTTTTGATCAGGGCGCGGACCAGGTCTTCGTTGGTAAGGTCAAGGATTTCGCACTGAACATCCAATCCATTTTGCTTGAGCCTGGTTGACTCTTTGATGGATAAATCAGGATCGCGATCAACCAGCACCACATAAAACCCGTCGTTTGCCAAACGCTCTACAGTGGCCAACCCCATACCACTGGCACCGCCAGTAACCAATGCAAGAGGCTTCGTCATATTGAGGAATCCAACAATTACTGCATTGGAGAAAACTTGACTGGCATCAGCAAAGCATTTTGCATTTGCCGAATCAAAGGGAAAATATGATCAAGATAAGACCGCCACTCAGGCTCTTGCCACGCCCCGGCACGCGCTCTTGCCCGATCAGCCAGATCGCGATAGGCCCAAACATGAATGATCTGATCAGTATTGCCGTCAACGGGTGTCCACACCCCAACATTGCGCGAATGCCTTGTGCGAACCGGCATTGCTTTTTTCATGTGTTTTAAAAAATTCTCACGCATCCCAGGGTATAGGGTGTACGTTCGAAAGTCATAAAAATGACCACCCGCAAATTGGTTGTCAAAAGGGAACTCTAGTTGCAAGCGCCGAGAAATTCGGATGTGTTTATCGGTGCTGGGCGGTGGGCACAAATGAGTTGTCTCAATGCGATCATGACTGGCGGTTTTGTTTGGCAAGCGCCAAAGACTGATCACTTGATCAGCTTCTCCAAACTCAGTGGTCCAAATGGCTTCTGCATTGATGTTGCCGGAAGCCAAAGCCAGCTTGTGCATCTCACTGAGTTGATCAAGGGTTTTATCCATGGTGCCCGGAGGGCAAATATCAATCAGGAGTTCGAAGGACATAAAACCACTTAAGCTGACAAAAAACCACCGTCTACGGGCAAGACGACGCCATTCACATATTTGGCCATCTCTGAGGCCAAAAACACAACAGGTCCAACAATTTCCGAAGACTGGCCAACCCGCCCCATGGGACAGCGCTGTGTATACCAATCAGCCGCACCCTTGACACTCAGCATGGGTGCGGTCATCTCCGTGTCCATCAACCCAGGGGCAACCGCATTGGATCGCACACCAAAAGGTGCCAAATCCCGCGCAAGTGCCTGAGTAAAAGATCGAACTGCGCCCTTGGAAGCAATGTATCCCGCCGTAGAAATGCCACTGACAAACGCCACAATGGAACTGAGGTTGATGATGGTGCCCTTCGTTTGCTTCAAAGCAGGCACAAAGGCATGGGTGACATTGAATAAGCCGGTCATATTGACAAGGCATAAGCGGTCCCACACTTCAGGCGAATGCTCATCATCCACCCTAGAGCGACCCGTGATGCCCGCACAGTTGACCAAAATATCAATTGGCCCGTGCTCAGAGGTCATTTTTTTGGCCCAGCCATTGACAGCTTGCCGATCGGTTACATCAACAAATTCAGCCCATGCTTGCGCACCGGCGCCGGTCATTGACCTCGCCACGGCCTGCGCGCGCGTCAAATCCAAATCTGCGACGATCACACGAGCCCCCTGATCTGCCAGGCCCTGCGCGATGGCCGAGCCCAAACCACCTCCAGCGCCCGTCACGAGTGCCAGTTTATTTTTAAGCAGCTCCATCGTCTATCTCCCTATTTAGAGTTCTATTGCTGAGCTCTGACAATCACATCAGGTGCGCGCGAATCTCAGACATCAATCTTCAGCAGGGGCATCTACCGTATCGTAGTCAGCGGGGATGCACATTTCCAGGACCAAGTAATCATCTGTGAAACCCGGCACGTTGTGCGACATTCGAGGTGATATACACATGGCATCTCCTGAGTGCATCCTGACCCAGGGTTGGTTTTGGACTGCCAAATCAGCCCACCCCCTCAACACATAAAAAAGCTGCCCCATGCTGTGTGAATGCCAGCCTGTACCGCCATTCACGGCCTGGGTGGCGCGCACAACGTGTATGTGGATTCTTCTGTTGGTGGCCGCAGCAACACCTAAATCACGATACTTGAAAAACTTACGCGGCCCTTCGCCCATCACGTAATCTGATTCATGGTCATCGCAAACATGCCACGCCCCTTGTGCGGGTTGACTCATACCCAAATCGGCGGAACCGGCACTTGTCGCAACGATTTCAATGACCTCAGCGTCATGGGATAAAGACCAATTGACTGTTTGACCTTGCCCAAAGCGACAAGCCGAACCATATCCATTGAACGTCCTGGCCTGCTTGCCAGTTTCATGCATCACGACTTGACCTGACAAAACAAAAAGAAAAGCAAAAGTACTTTTAGCGTCACCCAGTGCCTGGGTTTGTGTTGACACCCCAGCGGCCTTTAAATGGCGACTGACCAATTTATATTGACTGGCTTGATCCAAACTCAAACTTCGCATTTGGAGTTGCGACGCGGTATCTTTGCGCCATATGGCGGGGCCGATGGGTGAATATCCAAATCTATCGACGATAGATGGGAAAGCAGTTTCCTTGCTTGCATTTTTCATGTTGAATGGTCCTTTGAATGAGAATATAAAAACCAGCGTCAGCGCGGGTAGGATGCACCGCGCAGGGTGGGCATCAAAGAAGTCTGAACGCCCCCATCAACGGCCAAATCCACGCCCGTTATATAAGCGGCTTGCGGACTGATTAAAAAAGCCACTGCACGTGCCACATCTTGTGCATCACCGACCCGGCGCAAGGGAATCAAGGCTGCACGATCTGCACGTTTGACTGGGTCGGAATAAACCTGGTCGGTCATTGCGGTGTGAATCATTCCTGGTGATACGCAGTTACAGCGGATACCGTGCGGACCCCACTCATAAGCCATTTGGCGAATGAGCATCACCAGCGCTGCCTTACTCGCACCATAAGCGCCATGCGGTGGCGTTGGCTGACTGGCAGAAATAGATGCAGTGGCCACGATAGAAGCGCTTTGCAACTTGAGCAAGTGGTGACAGGCTTTTGACAAAAGCCAAGTTGCACGCGTATTGACTGCAAACATCCGCTCAAAGTCTTCCAATTCCATTGACTCCATGGGAGCGGTCATGAATGTGCCTGCATTGCTGATCAATGTATCGACTCCACCAAATGCAGCAAAGGCTTTGTCCACAATGGGTTGCGCAAAGTCTGCACGGCTCAAATCTGCAACCTGCGATACCAGGTCGATGTCAAAGTTGCGCAAGCCATCTAACGTATTTTGAAGTTGGTCTTGTGCGAAATCGACCAGCAGGAGGTGCGTTCTATCTTGCCTTTGACTTGCCGTGGAAGCCAACTCCATGGCGCAAGCTCGTCCTATTCCACTGGCAGCTCCCGTGATGATGGCCTTCATGATTTAACTTCCGACTTTTATCTCTGAATCTGTCTTTGAATATATGTGTCTGTGCCAATCATCTTATATCGAAGCACATTTAGCAACGGCTTTTGTCTCACACGCGATACCGCAAGCGTTCGGGGGTTTACCCTTGCTTATTTCAGGAAAAGTTGCTTATGATTTCACCATGACCCATGCTCAATATCGTTCGTCATTTGAAGAGAATTAAATCATGACAAATGCATTCAAATCCATCATAGACACTGTCGATAAAGATCCCCACCCATATTACGAAGAACTCAGAGGCAAAGGCGAATTGGTATGGGATGACAAGATGGGGGGGTGGGTCGTCATTTCGTATGAGTTGTGTCGCTACATTGAAGAGCACGAAGAACTTTTTCGACATCCCTACGCAGATGCCAATGAAGTGCTTTTAAAAATCAAAGGTGGGCCAAGAAATATCACGGTTTTGCAAGGGGAAGACCATCAAAATTTGCGGCGATACCTGGCTCGCATGTTTTCTCTCAAGGCTGTTCATGATTACACACAAGATATTCTCAAGCCCATCATCAATTACCTTTTTGAAAGGGTACAGCATAAAGGCGAAATAGACCTTGCGGTTGATATTGCCGATCAAATTCCGCCCAGGGTATTGGTAGCCCTGCTGGGGATGGACTGGATGGACGAGTCATTGGTCAAAAGAGAACTGGTTCTACACGACCAAATAATGGAGTGGATTGGCGGCAACAGAAGCGCAGAGGTTACCCAAACTGCACTGGCTGCCTCTGAAGAGTTAAATGCGATTCTTTTGCCACACGTGCGATTGCGCAAACATCAGCCTGGCAATGACATCATCAGCAGGCTTTGGGCAGAGGCACCTGAAGTATTCGCCGATGTGTCCGAAGATGACATCGTGGCGATCTGCCGCGAACTTTTTTTGGCAGGCAGCGACACCAGTGTTCATGCCATCGCCAATGCTTACTATTTGCTATTGACCCAACCCGATGTCATGGCTGCGGTCACCAATGACCGTGCGACTGCATTGGATAATTTCATCGAAGAGTCACTCCGACTGTTGACTGCCGTGCAGTATCGTTTTCGGGTTGCCAATCAAGACGTGACCATCGGCGGCCAATTGATCAAGAAAAATGAATTGCTAATCCCAAGCAATGCGGCTGCGAATCGCGACCCAGATAAATTTGAATGCCCTCATATGATTGACATGAAACGCAGTCAACCCAGAGCTCATCTGGCTTTCAACATGGGCCCTCGCATGTGCATCGGTGCTGCGTTAGCGCGAGCTGAATTGCGAGAGTCTATCAACGCACTGATTGATAGATTACCCAATATTCGCTTGAGCGAAAGCAACCCCAAACCAAATTTTGCCCACTTATATATTCGATCGTATCGCCCATTGCATGCGACATTCGATCCGTCAGCCAATTAAGCAACGATCGGATTATGTTTGTTCGTGCTGGCGTGCATGGCAGCCAAGTACCCAAATACCATTGCTGGACCCAAAACAACACCGCCCCCAGGGCAGCAACCTCGCATCACGGATGCCATGTCATTTCCACATGCATATAGGCCACTGACGACCGCATTGGAACCGTTGATCACTTGCGCGTTGGCATTCGTCTTTAATCCAATGCTCACACTGAGCGTTGCTGGTGTGATGGGCAATGCATAAAACGGGGCCTTCAAGATAGGGCTTAAATTTGAATTGGGTTTGACTGTGGGGTCACCATTGAAGGCATTGAATGCGGTACGGCCTTTGCCAAAATCTTCATCAACACCGGTTGATGCAAAAAAATTATGTCTATTGACAGTCGTCACCAAATTGTCAGGATCAACTCCAATGGCATTTGCCATCGAATTCAGACTCGATGCCTTTAGCAAATAACCAGACTTCAGAAATGATTTCAGTCCCATGTGGTGAGGGCGAACCATGCCAAGCCCGTATTTATAAATGAAATGACTGTCGCAGATCAGATGCGCTTGGGGCACTTGCCCCGTGGGAGTTGTATCAAACATGGCCTTGACCACATCTTGGTATGAGTGGGCCTCATTGACGAAGCGCACCCCTTGACGATTGACTGCAATGGCACCAGGCTTCCCGCGATCAAGATATCCATACGGAAATACAACTTTGCTTCCGTCACTTTTAGACAAAACCGATGCAGGCGACCAGACAGCAGGCGTCGCTACGTCATGATCAATCGTGCCGCCAATATGCATTGCGGCGGTCAGCCCATCTCCCGTAGAGCCCACATGTGCAATGGTATGGTGATGTGGAAAGTTGACCATCAGCGACTTTTGCAATTCAGTGCAATGGGCCGCACCCCCGGTGGCCAAAACCACGCCACAGGTCGCCTTTACTTTTTTAAATCCGGTTGGGGTTTTGATCAATGCCCCAATCACACAATCGTCTTTGACAATCAATTCGGACAGTGAATGATTTAAATGGACAGCTGCCCCGGATTTTCGCAAACTTAAAAACAACCGACCTATCAAGGCATTGCCGTTATACAGCTGAGTTCCTCTTGGGTATATAAACCGATCCATCACTATGCGAAAGATATTTCGCATGAACACGCGAAAATAACTCAGTGAATGAAAGGGGCGAAGCATCATGGGTATCTCAGACGATGCAACCATCATTCCACCAAACGCCAACAGCCTTTGCAAAGGGTATGCGAGCACCTTGAAGTCGGCACGCAAACTTCGGCCATCAAATGGTTTTGCCACCAAGACACGGCCTGCCGGCATACCCCCTGGGGACTCAGCGTGATAGTCAGGCATCGACACTGAATCAAAAAGAACATCCGTTTTTTCTTCCAGCAAGTCAAGCATCTTGGCGCCGTTTGCAATGTACGCATCTATCAGGTCATCGCGTGCATATTTGCCTAATTCATGCTTTAAGTAAATGCGCCCCAGCTCACCGCTGTCGCGGTATCCAGCGCGCATGGCTTGCGTTGAGGCGACGATCCAAATGGCCCCGCCAGACACAGCGCTGGTGCCGCCCACAAAATCGGTTTTTTCACAAACCTTGACCTTCAAACCCCGCAACGATCCCACCAAGGCGGCCGATAAGCCTCCTGCGCCGCTGCCAAAAACCAGCAAATCAACTTCCTCGTCCCAGTCTTGATCAGAAGCTGCCATTTGCTTAGCCTGACTATTGGGCTTTTGTTATTGAATGAGACATCGCTCCAAACACAGAAATGCCATTTGTGTCCAAGCATTCAATTTGGATTTGATCGCCAAATTTTAAATATGGGGTGCTTGCCTGCCCGGTACCAAGGATTTCAACGGCCCGTTTTTCCATCAAACAACTGTTGCCGCGTTTCTCATCACGATTGGCCACCGTTCCACAACTGATGATGGTTCCTGCGCCAATCTCACGTGTCCTCGCCACATATTCAATCAACGTTGGAAAATCAAAGTTGTAATCCACGTTGGCCAGCGCATTGCCAATCAATTCTCCATTCACTTTGACATTCACTGCGCACGCCAACATGTTCGCCTGCCACATTTCACCCAAACTCTCTGGCGTGACCGCTATGGGTGCAAATGTTTTCAATGGCTTGCCTTGAATGATGCCCAACCCTTTTTTCATCTCAGGGATTTGAATGGCCCTCAAAGATAAATCATTGAGCAGCACCACCAATTTGATATGGGCAGCAGCTTGACTTGCCAGCGTCCCCATGGGGACATCGTCTGTGATCACGCCAATGCTAGGCTCTAAATCAATATCCCATGTATCATCAAAAATGGGGATTGGGTCATTGGGGGGCAGAAAATAATTTGATACGCCTTGCCAAACACCAGGATCCGTATACAAGCTTGGAGGTAGCTCTCGGTTGGTGGATTTTCTTGTTCGTTCAAGATGCACCAGATACACACTGCCCTCACACCATTGATATGCCCTGGGCAAAGGGGCGTGGGCATGTTCTGGCTTAAAGGGAAAGGCGTTGGTCAGTTTTCCTGCATTGAGCAAATGACTTACAGACGCCAACTGTGGGTGCAATGCATCCCAGTCATCCATTACAGACTGCAAATTCGCGGCTATTTCTGGTACTGCAACAGCCCACTGCAAGTCGTGACTCACGATGACCAACTGCCCATCGCGACCATGCTTTAAAGAAGCCAACTTCATATATTCCCCGGAATTATTGACAAGACTATTTATGTCAGACCACACCATGTAGCGGTAACACAGCCACTAGGATCCCAAATAGGCCTCACGCACAGCTGGGTCATTTGCCAACTTATCAGCACTTCCGTGGAGCTTTATTTCGCCGTTTTCCAAAACATAAGCGTAATGACAAACAGACAAAGCCATTCGTGTATTTTGTTCCACCAGCAAGATGGTGGTGCCTTGCTCGTTGAGTTGTTGAATGACTTCAAAAATACTTTCAATCAGCACAGGCGATAAGCCCAAACTGGGCTCATCGAGCAATAAGATTTTCGGCTTGGCCATGATGGCGCGACCAATCATCAGCATCTGTTGCTCACCGCCCGAAAGTGTTCCTGCATCTTGTTTAAGACGCTCTTTGAGTCGCGGAAACAATTCAAATACGCGGTCAAAATCAGCTTTTGAATCTGACTTTCGCCTTAACCAAGTGCCGACCAATAAGTTGTCGGATATGGATAAATCTGGAAATATCTCGCGACCCTCTGGAACTTGCACGATTCCTCTGCTGACGACTTCATCTGGACTGAGCCCCGATATAAGCTGATCGTTAAAGGTAATTCTTCCGGTTTTCAACCGAACCATTGAAGAGATGCAATTGAGGGTTGTACTTTTACCGGCCCCATTGGCACCCAATAGCGCAACAATCTTGCCGTTTGGAACTTCTAAGCTGACGTTTTCAAGCGCTACGATGGCGCCATATGATGCAGAAATGCTTTCAACTTTAAGCATGTGCGCCTTTCCCAAGATAGGCCTGAATCACGGCAGGATCACTTTTAACTTGCGCAGGAGATCCCTCTGCAATTTTGACCCCTTGGTTTAGAACTGTGATTTTGTCGGCAACAGACATCACCAATTGCATGACGTGCTCCACAAGCAATATGGTGACGCCCTCTGACTTCACCAAATCAACCAGCAATTTATCCAACGCTGCAATTTCTCGGTTGCGAAGGCCCGCGGCAGGTTCATCCATGACCAATAGCTTGGGCTCTGATGCCAAAGCACGTATCACATCCAGTGTTTTTTGTCGGCCAAAGTCAAGCTCCGCCGCCGGGATATTTCGAAAGTCAGCCAAACCACTGCGCTCAAGAAGGGCCTCTGCGCGTTCAACTGCATGGCGCTCAATGGAATTTCTTCGCAGCCCAGGCACGAATCCAAGATACCGAGGCACTTTGGGCATCATTCCCACAAGCACATTTTCCAGAACTGTCATGGTGGCGAACAACTCGATATTTTGAAAAGTACGCGCTATGCCAATGGTTGAAATGGCATGGGGTGGATGAGACAGAATTGACTTGCCTTCAAACAATATATCTCCCATGGAGGGATCGTAAAAGCGCGATATACAGTTAAATACCGTGGACTTTCCCGCTCCATTTGGACCGATCAGTGCATGGATGGCACCGCCGTCTAAAGCCATCGAGAAATTATCAAGCGCTAACAGGCCCCCAAATCGAATGGATAGATTTTTAATCTCAAAGAACGGCGCGCCCATATCAGAGCCTTTTCACTGTCGAAGTGGATGAGTCCCGTGTCACAAAGTAACCAGCCAACGAGCCCCAGATTCCGCGTGGCATGAACATGATGCTCAGGATCAAGATCAACCCATACACCAACTCCTGCCATATTTGATAACTCCTCATGGTTGTGCGCAGCACTTCCGGAAGCATGCTCAAAATCAATACCCCGATCAGCACGCCAGGCAAGGTACCCATTCCACCGACAACAATCATGGTCAGAACCAAAATGGCCGTATTGAATCCAAACTGTTCTGGACTGGCAAATGATTGTGCCAATGTAAACATGCCTCCCGCCACACCCGCATAGATCGCAGAGATTCCAAACGCGATGACTTTGGTGCGTCGCACATCTATTCCGCAACTCATGGCAACGTGCTCAGAATCTCTGACCGCCGACATTTCTCGGCCCAGCCTCGATTTCGACAAATACATCGCGGCTGCAATCATTAAACACATCAAGGCCATGGATACAGGGAATGCAGTTACATCATTTGAGACTTTGAATCCCAGTACATTGGAGGAAATTATTCGCAAACCTGTCGACCCACCGGTCACAGGCTCCCATGTATTGAAAACCCAAAACATGCCTTCAGCAAAAGCAAAGGTTGCCAATGCCAAGTAAATATCTCGCATGCGTGTGGCAGGTATAGCAACCAATACACCCACCGCACCGGCAAGAAGAGCAGCCATGGGCATGCCCACCATGAACGGGATTCCCCATTTGATGTTGAGCAATGCCGTTGTGTAGCAGCCAAGTCCGAAAAATGCTGTGTGCGCAAAAGCAAATTGACCAGCCCATCCCATCAAAATATCCAGTCCAATTGCCAGCACCGCATACATCATGAGAACATTACCCAAATACAAATAGTACTCATTGGTAAACATGGGGAGAACAAAGCCTCCCACCAGCAATGCCAGCAAAGGAAGCAACTGCCTCAAAGAAACTGAGCCGTACATTTCAGACCTTCTTAATGCGGTGTCGGCCACCCAGCAAGCCTTGGGGCCTGAAAACAAGAACCAACATGATGACGACAAATGGGGTAACTGCAATGGCAGTTGATGAAATGGTGATGCCCACCAAGTTCTGAATGATGCCCAGCAATATCCCGCCGATGACGACACCAGGCAAACTGGTAAACCCTCCAATAATGGCTGCGGCAAAGGCCAATAACATGATGGGGCCGCCAAAGTCTGGTGAGACGGGCAGTTTTGCACCAATCAGCACCCCACTCACGCCCGCGATGGCACAAGCAAGCCCCCAACTGTAAAGCTGCATCAACTGAACAGGGATTCCGACCAAAGCCGCAGCCCTGGGGTTTTGACTCGTTGCACGAAGCACCTTGCCCGTGAGTGTTTTTTGGAAAAAAATATACAAGGCCAACATGAGTGCCAAAGATATCGAAACAATCGCAATATCTTGCCATTGCATCACGACTGGCCCGATGAAAATGGGCGGCCCACTGAATGCAGATGGAAGACGCCTGACTTCCTCGGTGAAGCTAAAGAGCCGAACTCCACCTTTGATGACATAAGACAAGCCTAACGTGGCGATGACCATGGCCACCAAAGTACGCTGCCCATGCTTTGCCCGCTTGAGAACGCCCTCAAGGACAACCTTGTTAAATATGGCCCCCAGAAAGAACAATGCAACTGCCGCCATGGCATACGCCAGGAAATACGGCACTTCCAAAAATGTCAGCGCACCCAAGCCTGCGAAAGCGCCCAGCATGACAAATTCGCCACCAGCGAAATTGACAACATCACTGGCCTTGAAAATCAAAACAACAGACAAGGCAACCAGGGCATAGACGCACCCAGAAACAATGCCACTTGCAATACTTTGATAAAGCGCCATGGAAGACACGAAATCTCCTTGCAGAAAAGCACTAAAGAGCCAACGATGCCAGCGCCTGCATCGTTGAGCTCAAGGTCTTAAGAATAAAACGAATCCGATTATTTTGGAGATGTCGTGCTGCCATCCCACGTGTAGAACCCAGGCATCAAGGTGCTTTTAACCCCATCGAATTTAAATATGGATTGGGCTCTTAGTGCGTCACGCCTTCCCTTGCCAAATTCAAACGGAGCGGCCATGATGCCTGAGTCCAATTTAACGGTCTCCATCGCATCTACAAATCGCTCTCGCGTCAGATTTTTACCCACTTTTTCAAGCGCAGTGGTGACAACCATTGCAGACGAAATGCCATAGACCATGAACACGGAAGGAACGAGTCGATCTGGGTAGGCCTTTTTATACATTTCGAGCCATTTGATCTGCTTAGGACCATCGGGTAAATCGTTCACTGGGGCGCTGTAGTAAAAATTCTTTAGCGCATCGTTGTTGCCAACGTTCTTGGCAAAAACCTCTGGGGCAGGTATCCCTTGGATCGCCTGCACAAGGGGTTGCTTCATGCCGTATTCCGCCGCTTTTTGAGCAATCAATACAGCAGGCGCAGGATATGCAGCCGAAATGATCACATCCGGATTTGACGCCCTGACGTTGAGCATGGGTGCCGTCACATCGGTGATGCTCAACGCAATGCGTTCGTAAGCCACAATCTGTGCCCCGGCTTTGTCTGCAAGCGCCTTGGCAGCACCATAGTTGGATGCACCATATTCATCATTGTGCGCAATATAAGCAATGCGCTTACCCTTGAGTCCTTCAATGGCAAAACCCATGATGCCCGCACCAATGGCGCCTTGTGAGCCAGGGAATGCGCCAAAGACATAACGTGTGGCAGGGAACACAGCTGGGTCACCTGATGCATTGAGCATGACAAAAGGAACTTTTTCGCGGTTCACAAACTCCTGAGCGCCAACAACGGAGGCTGTGCATGATCCGCCATTGATCATGAAGACTTTATCAACAGTTACGAACTTGCGCGCCAAGGCGCCCACTTCGTTGGCATTGCATTTATCGTCTTCCGCAATCACGCGAATTTTGCGGCCATGGATACCGCCTTTTTTGTTTATATCTTCGTACCACATTTTTGCAGCTTGAAGCGGGTCTTGCCCGAAGGCGGCCAATGGCCCAGACAAAGGCGCATGCAAGCCAATCACAATCTCTGTGTCAGTCACGCCGGGGTCGGCAGCATAAGTGGCCCCAGCGCAAAGAGCCGTCGCTAAAAAAACGGAGAATATTCTCAACTGAGATAGGCGTTTTATTGTCATGAATTGGTCTCCTGATACAAATAAATGATTGAACATTGGCCTGTAGAAATCCATAAATTTTTATGACTATGTCAATAAATTCACAGCACATCAGAACAAAATTTCCACGACCATATCCTTTCACATGTTTTTTAGTAATAGGGATTACCCTTTGAAGCTGGGCCACATTTGATGCAAAAGTAGAAGGCGGTCGAAGACCGTTATTTCAGCCAAAAGAATGGAAGTCACATGAGCAACAACACAAATATAAATGACGGAATTTGCACAGAAACCTCTTTGAGCTACATGACGGGTTTTGGCAATGAATGGGCAACCGAGGCCATGGCCAATAGCCTACCCATAGGCCAAAACAGCCCACAAAAACCGCCCCGTGGACTGTATGCCGAGCAGATTTCCGGCACAGCTTTTACAGCACCAAGGGCGGCCAATCGACGCACCTGGATGTACAGGCGGTTGCCGTCAGTGGTGAGCGGCCAATACACGCCTTATATGCAGCTGGAATGGTGCCCTCAGACACCCACCCCCCCCACATCTCCCAACCCGTTGCGTTGGAAGCCCATGCCGATGCCTGAGGCGCCTACAGACTTTGTTGATGGGGTGCGTCAAATGGCCAGCAGTGGTTCAGCTGGTGCGAACAGTGGAATATCTACCCACATCTATGTGGCCAATCAATCCATGCACAAACGTGCGATATGCTGCACAGACAGTGAGTTGCTGTTTGTGCCACAACAAGGCAAATTGCGATGCAAAACTGAATTAGGTATTTTGACCGTTGCGCCAGGTGAAGTGATGCTCATTCCAGCCGGAATGGTTTTTTCAATCGAACTGATGGAGGGACCGTCGCGCGGCTATCTTTGCGAAAACTTTGGCGCCCACTTTCGCTTGCCAGAGCTTGGCCCCATTGGTTCAAATGGGCTGGCCAATTCGAGAGACTTTCTCACACCTGTGGCTGCATTTGATGCACGCGATGAGCCTTATGAAATCATTCGCAAATTCGATGGCCAACTGTGGCAAGGCAAGATGAACCATACGCCTTTCAATGTGGTTGCGTGGCATGGCAACTTGGCACCTTGTAAATACGACACAGACAAATTCATGACCATTGGATCGATCAGCCATGACCACCCAGACCCTTCCATCTTTACAGTCCTGACATCGCCATCTGACTCACCAGGGGTTGCAAACTGTGACTTCGCGATATTTCCCTCGCGCTGGATGGTTGCCGAAAATACATTCAGACCCCCATGGTTTCATCGCAATGTGATGAGCGAATTCATGGGCTTGGTCAAGGGGCAGCACGATGCCAAGCCAATGAGTTTCTTACCTGGTGGAGTGTCATTGCACAACCGCATGGTGCCGCATGGGCCTGACACAAACGCTTTTATGGCAGCCAGTCAGGCTAACTTGGCCCCTCAAAAACTCACCAACACGCTGGCATTCATGTTTGAAAGTCGTTCCATGCTAAAGCCCACAGACCACGCTATGCGGTATGCGTGGCGAGACGCTCACTACGATGCGTGCTGGCAAGATCTCCCCAACTTATTTTCCGATTGAACCCCTCAACTTAACTCAAGGACCAAACTGCAGACATGCTGGGGCGTTGACCAAAGCTCAGGTACCAGCTGGCGACCTTGGGATAACGATCACGCCAAGCAATATCAGAAAATCGCAGGTCCAAATACCACAGGGCACAACCCACGGTGAGCGTGCCTATATCGACCCTGTCGGCCAATTGGCCAGGCTCATTGTTCAAAGCCGTCAGTGAGGTTTCAAACTTGTCCATTTGGGCAAGCTTCCAATCATTGAACCTGAATTGCTCAGGGCGTGCCACATCCTCATAACGCGCCAATAAGGCGGCATCCAATATGCCATCACCCAAGGACTGCAGTGTGAGGGTGGACCATCGCTGGCGCCCTGACGCAGGAAATAAGTCACCACCTGCCAAGCTGTTGAGGTATTCACAAATGACACGACTGTCATATAAAACTTGACCATCATCTGTGTAGAACGTTGGAACCTTGCCAAGTGGGTTTGTCTCAATGATTTGTCGATCACGGTTAACGGGATGTGCATTGGATGGGAGCAGTTGAATCGCATGATCCAGGCCCAACTCATGCGCAGTGACCAAACACTTTCGCACATACGGAGAAAATGGTGAAAAAAGTATCTTCATGCATCGCCCTTTGAAAATTGATGTTCAGCAATATGCGACCCGGCAAGCCATCCAAATGTCATGGCCGGACCCAAGGTGATTCCGGGTGCTGGATACTGCCCCCCCATGACCGATTGCATGTCATTGCCAGCGACGTACAAACCTCGAATAGGTAGTCCATCAGATCCCATCGCTTGCGCGTTTTCATTGCATGCAATGCCGACGGCCGTCCCGATATCACCGGCATACACCTTGACAGCATAAAAAGGCCCGGTTCTCAATTGACCTAAACATGGATTGGGCTTGTGATCTGAGTCACCAAGATAGCGGTTGTAATCGGTGCTTCCTTTGCCAAAATCGTCGTCATGCCCCTTGTCGGCCCACCCATCAAATCGAGCGGCGGTGCGCTCAAGCACTTCTGGATCCAAGGCCAATTGAAGGGCCAGTTCTGTTAAATTTTTTGCTTGATAAAGATAACCCGCCTTGACCAAATGATCGCGCGGACGGCCTCCCGGCATAGCCAAGCCCATGCCCCACTTTTCCATGAATAAAGAGTCGCATATTAAGAAAGCAGGGACGGTGGGAACCGTTTGATGTGACCTGTACATCCCTATGACAAACTCATGGTACGAGCTTGCTTCGTTGACAAACCGCTGCGCGGCACCATTGACTGCCATCAAGCCAGGTTTTGCACGATCCCAAACCAAATGCGGGTAACGCAGCTGACTGCCATCAGCCCTTTTCAAAATCGAGACCGGTGCCCAAAATGCAGCAAATGCACTTGCACTGCCCTTAACTGCACCCGCTTGCATTGCCACTGAGATGCCATCGCCCCGGTTGTCTGGTGGGGACATAGACCAAGGACCGGTTGGCTGCGGGTAACTGTTGCGTCGAAAAGATTCACTCCAAGGCTGACCTCCCGTGGCCAACACCACTGCGCAACGGGCAACCAACTCGACCTCTTTGCCTGAACTCATCACAGTAACACCTGTTACAACGCCATCCTGCATATTTAAACGGGTGATCGGTGAATTGAGCCTGTAAACAACGCCTTTGTCTAATGCGCTTTTGAATAAACGGGCCGCCAATGCATTGCCTAAAACCAGCCTGGTTCCACGGTGATACCCCGAGAGGCGATCGAACCAATAACGCAAGACAAGTTTGACGCCTTCTTTCCACGACTTAAAAGAGCGCGTGACAGCCAGCAGGTGCTTGGCATCCGTCATGTTGACCATCATTCCACCCAAGACCATGAACTCGGCCAATGGGTCGCGAAGCTTAGAAAAATGTGAACCCAACTGACGGCCATCAAACATGAGTGGGTCAAGTGATCGCCCGCCAAGCGCAGCGCCCTCACGGTCTGAATAGTAATCTGGCGAATAACTTCGGGCCAGTAACTTGACTTCCGTTTGATCGTCAAACCATTTCAACATGACAGGCGCTGCTTGCAAAAAGGCTTTTTGCATGGAAGCAGGTGCCGCGCTACCTACGGTGTTTTCCATGTACCTCCAAACCTTCTCCCAAGAATCGGGATGTCCCACTTTTTCTGTCTGCGCGTTCAAAGGCGCCCAGACCGCCCCACCCGATATGGCTGTAGACCCACCTATCCGATCGGTTTTTTCAACCATCAATACTTTTAAACCGGCGTGCGCAGCAACAACAGCGGCAGCCATTCCGCCAGCACCAGTACCAACGACGATGACGTCATGGTCGGAATCATTTGAGCTCATTTGACATTCGCCTCATTTATTTGCTGATCACAGTTTGAAAATAAGCATCCACCAGATGAGTTTGGCACACACAGCCATCATCAAAACCGAGTTGAACCAATGTCCTCATTGCATTCGGTATCCCCCATTGACATCAATGACGGATCCTGTGATGTATCCGGCATTGACTGAGACAAGGTAATCAATCGCACCGGCCACATCCTCTGCTGTACCAATTCTGCCCAGTGGTATGGACTTGGCTGTGATTTCCAAATCTCCGCTGCTTCCAACCGTGCTGCGCAACATATCAGTATCAATTAAACCAGGGGACACCACATTTGCAGTGATGCCCAATTGCGCAACCTCCCTGGCATATGCTTTGGCAAATCCCATGACCGCTGATTTTGAAGCTATGTAAGCAGAACTGGATCGATAACCGCCCAATTGCGCTGCAGAAGAGCCGATGAAAATCACTCGCCCATGATCGACGGGTCGTTTTTGGCAACGCAATAAAAATTCACGACTGCACAAAAAGGAGCCTCTTGCATTTACCGCAAAACTGCGCTCCCATGTGTCGATGTTCATGTCTGCTATCAAAGGTCTTTCACCACCCGGCAATATCAAAATACCCGCCGCACATACCAAAACAGATACAGCGCCAATGGTTTCAGCCTGATCAAACAGTGCTTTGACAGATAACTCTTGCGTGACATCTACCTGCCATGGAAAAGCATTACCCCCCAGGGCAGCGGCCACCTTTTTTGCCTCACCTGTGTTCATATCGGCCACTGCCACCACAAACCCCGACTTGACAAGTTGCGAGCAGACGACAGCACCAATACCGCCTGAACCCCCTGTGACTATCGCTACATTTTTCGTCATATACAAATCCCACGCATGACCAATGTTATTTGGATGTTCGCGCTCATTGGCGCTCTATCTTTTTGATCTCAACTACTTTTTTCCAGATGGTGATTTCACGTTCAATCTTTTCACGCATTTGATTGGGGGTTGAGTAAATTGGTACGCCACCTAACTCTGCAAATCTTTTCTGAACATCTTCCATTTTCAAAATGACTTGCATTTCACGGTTGATTTTTTCAACCACACTTGCAGGGGTTCCAGGCGCAACCGCCATGCCCAACCATGAACTGAAATCCAACCCAGGTAATGTCTCAGCCAAGGTGGGCAAATCAGGCATCAATGGCGACCTGATCGACGCAGTGGATGCCAGACCCCGGACTTTTCCACTGCGAATCTGCCCAAAGGCAAAGGTAGATGTCTCAATCATCACATCAATGCGTCCCGCCAATAAATCAATCATGGCCGGTGCGCCACCTTTGAATGGCACATGGATCATGGAAATCCCAGCCTCACTGGACAACCACTCGCCCGTCAGGTGGTGCAAACTACCAATGCCTGCAGAGGAAAAGCTTAACTTTCCAGGTTGTGCTTTTGCCTTGCTTATAAGATCGGCCATTGACTTGATGGGCGAGTCTTGGGGCACCAGTATCACCATGGGGTAGCCAATCACTGTGGTCACCATGCCAAAGTCTTTGACTGGGTCGTAGGGCAATTTATTCATGATTGCAGCGGTGACCGGATGTCCCCCACTGAGCAAGGTCATGATGTGTCCGTCTGGTGGCGACTTGGCCACATAGTCGTAAGCAATCAAGCCCGTGGCCCCCACTTTTTGCTCAACCACCACTGACTGGTTTAATCGCTCGGATAGCTTTTGCGCCAGCAGGCGACTCACAATGTCCGAACTGCTCCCAGCTGAATAGCCAACGATAAACCGAATTGGTTTTGTTGGAAATTCTTGAGCCACACCACCGTTCGGATAAGTTAAAAAAGTCAGTCCAAAAAGCCATGCAAGTCGACCAAGAAATTTTTGAGTCCAGCACATGTAACGCTCTTTATGTTGGGTCGCAAGTTATAAAAA
>Ga0114977_10000518_pt1 | contig 25804 bp, 21 predicted proteins | sample S_130805_MF_Meta_FD_87026 | JGI IMG/M metagenome (GOLD analysis project Ga0114977, IMG submission 87026) | Freshwater microbial communities from Lake Simoncouche, Canada to study carbon cycling - S_130805_MF_MetaG | ecosystem: Environmental > Aquatic > Freshwater > Lake | place: Lake...
AGCTATAGGTCAATCTATAACTGTTCCGCCTTCCGTTCAAAATTTATTTGAGAAACAAAAAATCGCAATACCATTGGCAGCTACTTACACCGCATTTAAAAATTGGATGTTAAAAAAGTAGGTCAATGAATGGATTATTTTTTTATCACTAATTTATCGTGTGGTCTTCTTACTTTTTTAGCATTCACTAAATAATCATTTGTTGCATCACGATATCCTAATGTAAGTGCTACTACACTGTGTAATCCTAAAGCAGATAGTCCCAATACTTCATCAACGCTAGCAGGAATAAAACCTTCCATTGGAGTCGCATCAATTTGTTCAGCAGCAGCTGCTACTAAACCAAAACCTAAAGCGATATAAGTTTGTTTATCAGCCCAAATTTTAGCTTGATCTGCTGTTAAGTTTTTTAATGAACCATTAATGTAACCAGCAAATTCATTTAAGGATTCAACAGGTACACCTCTTTGTTCAGCAATGTCTTGCATATATTCTGCAACTTCTTTTTCAGAAACATTATTCCAAGCAGCAAAAACAATTACTGCCGAACCATCCACAATTTGTGATTGATTGTAAAAAGCAGGTTGTAATTTTTTTCTAGTTTCTTCATCTTCTATCACAATAATAGAATAAGGCGTTAAGCCAAAAGCGCTCGGAGCTAAACGAGTTGCTTCAATAATGGTATTTAATTTGTCGGCCGGAATTTTAGATCCGTTCATTTTTTTAACAGCATAACGCCATTCTAAAGCATCCAATAATTTCATAGTATGTATTTTATGTCAATGTTTGAACATTAAATATAAGAATAATAACTTTTACCAGCAAATATATTTTATAAAATATTGTTAATCAAGTGTTTAATTATATTTTTTTCAATTTTCCCATTTAGCACTTCATCATTTAATCATATGGGTTCAATGGAATCTTTCTTATTTTTAAACTGCTTAAAATAATAAATAGCGATTCTATGAAAAAAAATAATTTAAATGTTTCCTGCTTCTTTTTATTGGCATGTTTATTTGTCAATCAATTACAAGCACAAAATAATAAAGTAGCGAATCAAAAAAGTGCACCTAATTTAATTATTATCACAACCGATGGTTTTAGATGGCAGGAACTATTTAATGGAATGGAAGATGCGATTGTGAATCAAAAAAAATTCCATCAAGGCGATAGTAGTTATTTATTTAATAAATATGGTGGTGCTACTACTCAGGAGCGTCGTGAAAAACTATTACCCTTTTTTTGGAATACGATTGCGAAGCAGGGACAAATTTATGGCAATCGAATAAAAAATAATAAAGTGGATGTAGCCAATAACCAATGGTTTTCATATCCAGGATATAACGAAATTTTAACTGGTTATTTTGATCCAGCTATTCAAAGCAATGATTATCCACCTAATCCAAATAGTAATTTATTTGCGTTTTTACAAAAGCAAGAAAGTTATAAAAATAAAATTGCAGCCTTTGCTGCATGGAATGCATTTGATCGCATCTTAAATGAAAAGGTGTCTGGCTTTCCTGTAATCAATGGTACCGAATCTATTTCAAGTATTTTAAAGGATGAACAGTCTATATTAATTTCAAATATGCTGCGCGATTCTTATCAACCATGGAAGGAAGTAGAATGCTTAGATGTGTATACCAATTATCAAGCCTTACATTATTTAAAAACTAAAAAACCAAAAGCAATGTTTATTAGTTTTGGAGAAACAGATGAGTGGGCGCATCATGGAGATTACAATCATTATTTAGATGCAGCTCATCAGGTAGATGCTTATATTAAAGCAATTTGGGATTGGGCACAATCAACCCCAGGATATAAGGACAATACTTATATATTAGTTACCACCGATCATGGCAGGGGATTTAATAATGAATGGACATCGCATGGTGCAGATGTAAAAGGCGCATCAAGTATATGGTTTGCCTTATTAGGCCCGAATGTAAAAAACATAGGTGCATTAGGCGAGCAAACAAAGGAGCAGCAAGCTTTTCAAAAGCAATTAGCAGCTACCATGACAAAGCTAATTGGTCATCCATTTAAGGCCGAGCATCCTGTTGGGGAGCCTATTTATTAAGAAAATCTACTTTATCATAAAACAGAATAGTCCTTAACGGAAGAAGCGAATCCAAAAGGGATAACGAAATATAATTACAGCGATAATTATGAAGCTGTAAATAAACAAAGCCTTTCTAAAATAGGAGTTAAGTTTTCGTTTTTCATTTTCAAGTTCATTATGTAGATCTAAATTTTCAAGATTCGAACTTGCTTTAATAAATAGTACATTTCGAATCATCAAAATATAATAAACTAAAAAAATGGTGAATAGAATTATAAAATTTTTACTATTATTCGTAAATAATAACTGATAACTTAAAATAAAAATTACTACTTGTTTTAAAATTTGTTCTATTATTTTATTTTTTTTCATTCTATTTATTTTTAATTAAAATCAATTGAGGGTAAGATACATGCTCCAAAGCTAATTAATATTGATGCTACTTTCCACCAAGGGGATGCATTTTTAATTATATCAACTGACATATTAAATAATGCCATTCCTGTAAATCCTTGTGTTATAATATATGCTATATCTTTAATTACAGATTGATAACCTTCTACAAAGTTCATTAATGAACCAATAGCACAGCCAATGACAACAGTTGCACTTACCTGATTAGAATTATTTCTAAGTTTTATTTCTAATGTTTTTAGATTCCCAGTTGAAGCAAGTTCTGTTGAATTAAGTATTGTATTATTAAGTAGCATTAATTTACTCGACTGCTCAATATGCTTATTGCGATAGGATTCACTAGATATGGAGTCTTTAATAAATTGTAAAATTTTCATTTTATCAATTTTACTTTGATTAACAAAGTTTTCATGTTGTAATAAAAAATAAATTAAACCATTACTCAAGGAGTTATTAATATCTATTATTTTAGCTTTGTTAATACTATCTATTTGGTTGTAATCTTTATAATTATTAATACCTAAATCATTCAAGTGGGCCGTTTCAATCGAAAATGTTTTTACAAGTGAGATGAATGTATCGTCTATCATCAATTCTTCTGCAGATTCTTTGATATTTGTGTTTGGCGATGAAATATCATTTTTTTCTAGATGTTTACTACAAGCACTTAAATAAATGATCGGAATAGTCATAATAATAAGTTGCAGGAATCTTTTTTTCATATTTTTATTTTTTAATGAAATGACAACCTAGAAAAAAAATAGAATCAATTATTTTCGGTTTATTCCGAATTTTTATATTAAAAAACCATATTTTTTGGCTTAACTTTGTAGCATACAAAAGGGGTTGATATATGTTATACCAAAAAAACATAAGGCAATTTATTGCGCTAGTAATGCTAGTGGTTTTTGCATTTAGTATAACACCCCAAAAAAGTATACATGATTTAGTTGCCAAACACGCAGATCCAGCAAAGTGTAGTGTGCATAATGATGCGCCCATTGCTCAGGTTGAAAATTCAAGCACTCATTGCTCTTATGATAACCTTGTTGTGGCTTCTCCCTTTATCGATTTTTTTACTGCCATACAGATTGGGCCAATTGCGCCAATAAAACCAGTTAATACTGCGTTCACTCATTTTATTATCAATGCAGCACCTTCTTTTTTAGAATCTAGGGGACCTCCTGCTATTTTTGGATAATCACTTTATTGGAATCATACCACTAGGTGACGCTCGTCATATTGTTTGTGTACCATATATTTTATCTTACATGAGCAGTTATTCTCCAAAAATTCAATATTAAAAATGTTCAAGTATTTATCAATATTATTTATTTCATTCATGACTTTGCAGTTGTTTGCCAATGTGAAACCATTAGTTAAAAACATACAACTTAAGGGTAAAATCATAGACGAGGCCACTGGGCAAGCATTACAGGGCGCATCTATTTATTTTCCTGATTTAAAAAAGGGAACCGTAACCAATGATAAAGGTGTTTATCAAATTTCCGTTGCTCCTGGAATTTATATTATTGAAGTTAGTTTTATTGGGTTTGCTTTATTAACAGAGCAGCTTAATTTACAAAACGATACCGAAAAAAACTTTAGTTTAAATCATGCTGTCATTGAAAATTCGAATGTGACCGTGACTAGTTTTTTACGAGCCACCAGTAGTAAAAAAACGGCCACCCCAATTAATATTATTAGAAAGGAGGATTTATTTAAAGGAGCTTCTACCAATTTTATTGATGCACTTTCTAAAACACCTGGAGTGACGCAATTAAGTACAGGACCGGCTATTTCAAAACCCATCATCAGAGGCTTAGGTTATAACAGAGTAGTGGTATTGAATGATGGCGTAAGACAAGAGGGGCAGCAATGGGGAGATGAACATGGTATTGAAATTGACGAATACAATGTAAGTAGGACCGAGGTATTAAAGGTGCCCGCATCCATTATATATGGTAGCGAAGCCTTGTCGGGCGTGATTAATATTATATCCAATGTGCCAGTAGCAGACGGAGCAATAAGAGGAAATGTGTTTAGCAATTATCAATCAAATAATCAATTACAGGGATATCATTTTGACTTAGCGGGTAACCGCAATGGATGGGTATGGGGTGTGAATGCAAGTTCAAAAAAAGCTTCTGATTATAAAAATAAATACGATGGGTATGTTTATAATTCAAAATACAATGAGCTCAATGGTGGTGGATTTTTAGGCATTGAAAAGGAATGGGGATATAGCCATTTAATTATAAATAAATTTACCCAACATATTGGTATGATCGAAGGGGAACGAAATGACCAAGGTGCATTTGTTAAATTAATCAATGTAAATGGGTCCATGGAAGAGCAAGTGGCTAATGCTGCAGATTTTAATAGTACAACGCCTAATATTCCTTATCAATATATACAACATACAAAATATGTTTTAGACAATAGTATTAATTGGGGCACAGGAAAATTAAAAGTAAACCTAGGTTATCAACGTAATCAACGCCAGGAATTTGGGAATGTGTTGGATCCCTCAGAAAAAAGTTTATACTTTGATTTAGGCACTTTAAATTATTCCTTTCAATATTTATTACCTGAAAAAAATAATTGGAAAAATACCATTGGAATTAATGGATTAAAGCAAGAAAATAAAAATAAAGGAGCTTCGGCGCTCATTCCAGAGTATCAATCGGTGGAAGTGGGTTTGTTTTTTTATACGCAAAAGCACATCAATAAATTTAATTGGAGCGGCGGGGTGCGCATTGATAAAAAAGGAATAGAATTTAATTCCTTACAAAAAAATTATGGAGATATCGCTGGATCTATTGGTATGACTTATGAGGCGAGCAGTGATTTAGTATTCAAATTTAATATTGCACGAGGTTATCGAGCACCTAATTTATCGGAGTTGGGCAGCAATGGAGCGCATGAGGGCACTAATCGATATGAATATGGGAATACGAATTTATCATCAGAAAAAAGTTTACAATTTGATGCAGGATTAGAATGGAGTAGTGAACATGTCTCGTTTACCGGTAATGTTTTTTTTAATAATGTAAGCAATTATATTTTTTATCAAAAATTATTGAATAATCATTTAACCGATTCTATTATCATAGATGCTGCAGGTACAAAATATTTTGCTTTTGCCTATCAACAACAAAATGCAAAATTAGTTGGTGCCGAATTTAATTTAGATTTACATCCGCATCCTTTGGATGGTTTACATATTGAAAATACGGTATCCTATGTTAAGGGTACTTTTAGTGATGCGTTAGATGGAAGCAGCAACTTACCTAATATACCTTCTCTAAGATGGATATCGGAGTTAAGGTATGAGTTACAAAAAAAGAGCAACAGTTTTAAAAACACTTATCTATCCTTGCAATTTGACAATGTAGCAAAACAAAATAATCCCTTCACTGGATTTAATACCGAAACGGAAACTCCTGGATATACTTTAATTAATATAGGAGCAGGTACACAATTCACACATAAGGGTAAGCAAATATGTAGTATTTCCTTTGTGGTACAAAACGCAACCGATGTGGCATATCAAAATCACTTAAGTAGATTAAAGTATACAGCTGAGAATATATTAACAGGAAGAACGGGGGTTTTTAATATGGGACGTAATTATAGTTTTAAAATAAATGTGCCGTTGCAATTTGATTAAATTCTTTTATTTCAAGTGAATCTTTGTTACCCAGGCTCCCGAGGTGCCCACACCCCCGGCGAAACCATTTATAGGTTAAGTAGGTAGGGGGGTCATTTTAATGACTATAAATGCCTATAAATCATTAAGTTTTCTTACTTTTAGAGTCAAGCAGCAATTCTCCCAGTGTTGCCCAAAAGCGACAAATTAATCTTCAATTTTAGGAGATAATAAATAATTAGAATAATTTTGGTATAATAAGGATAAACCTTTGTCTTTTAGTCATTTGCATGTCAAAAATGGGACTAAGAAAGGCGAAGCATTGTAAAAAATTATAATATGATATATCCGATTACGAATACCCATCATCATAAAATATTATTATGAAAAATCAATCATTTTTTAAAAAAGCGACATTAGGGATCTTGTTATCTAGTATTATCCTATTTATGGGCTGTGCAAAATCGGGGTATAATGAGGTCATGGTCTATAATAATAATTTTAAAACCGGATCTACCGATAAATTAACAGGCGCCATTTTATATAAAAATAATGGGGAGTATTTAATAGGAAGGTATAATAAAGGAGGCTTTACTTTGGACTTAGATAATTTACCAGCGCATCAGGCAATTGAAATTATTGTTGAACCAAGATTTCATGATAGCTGGGACGGAAATAATAATTATGGCAATATTGACGGACCCGATGTATGGAATATAAATATGGACGGCACCAATATAATAAATGCTTCTTTTTCCAATACGCCATGTAATGCCATTTATTGTTTGTATCAATCCTATCCAGCAGATTTTGGATTAATCAATAATCCGCCCAAAACAGGATCTTATATGGATGTTCCTGGTATATGTCATATGGCAGATGTTTTTAAAACATCAATTTATAAAATTGACAAAACCATTAAACATTCAAGTTCTAAAGTGAGTATTAAATTTCAAGATTTTTTAGTACAAAAAAATGTAGCCGATCAATTGTGTGATGAATCATGGTCAATGGGAAGTATCATCATCAAAATAATTAACACACCTTAATCGGTAATTTAAAAAAGAGATGAAGTTACACCTGCCTACTATAAATCAATTCATGTCCTTGCTTATATTTAGTATAACCAATGCCGTGTTTCAGTTAATAGTAATACCTATTTTAGTACATCATATCAACGCCGAAAAACTAGGGTCCTATTTTTTAGCTTTATCCTTTGGGTCCTTAATTGCGATATTAGTGAATTATGGAACCATGCAAACTAGTATGGTTGAAATAAGAAAGGCGTTGACAATGGATGAAAAAATAAAAGTAATTGCAGATACGATAGCTGTACGTTTTGTACCCTTACTTTTAGCTATTGTCATTATATGTGTTTTACCCTTCTTTGTTAAAAACGGGATTTATTATTTTATGATTCTACCCATGGTATTGGCAGAATTTATTAATCCACAGTTTTATTTAATCGCTACTTATAATTTTAATAAGTATACATTTTTTAATTTATTATTTAGATTGTTATTATTATTATTCATCTATATCATGAGGGATAGCACTTATATCATACTCATTACATTATTAGGAACGGGCCTTATTATGTTACTATTGAATATATTTTTTTTAAAGAGTGTTTTTTTACAAAAAGGAGTTGCTGAAAATTATCCAAGTAGTGAAAAATTAACACAACTATTGAAAACAAATATTTTGGTTTTGGGAAATGGGCTAACAGTGCATTTGCAACAGTCCTTATTTTTATTTTCTATACCCTCTTTTGTTACACCATTGTATTTATCGGCGTATGGTTTTGTAGATAAATTAATTTCAAGTTTTAGAATGTTGGTTAATGCCTACGGTTCGGCCGTGATGCCACATGCAGCGGGCACTCATCAGCAAGGATTTAATGATTGGAAAATTTTAAAAAAACAACAAAACATTTTACTATCTGTATTTTGTTTATTTGCTGGAATCGTCATGTTTGTTTTTCCTGAGCAATTGTTAACCATTTTATTAATTGGAAAACATAATAATAATCAAGCATTTTTTATACAAGTGCAACAATTAATTCAATTAATTAGTTTGGTTCCTTTATTAATTGCATTGAATGTATTAAATGTGATTGAAATATTTTTAGAAAAAAAATACATCTCCTATTTTGGAGCAGGTTTATTTGTATTGTTTATGTCGTTATTGTGTATAGATAGTTTTCAATTGGGATTGGATCCCCAATTTGTAGGTTATTATCCAATGATCATCGAAGGGGTTGCCTTAGTCACTTCATTTTTTATTGTACAACGAATTAGGTTTGCGAATAATTAAAATCATTACCTTTTTTCTTATCATTCCATTTGCTGTTCATGCGCAAACGGATTTTAAACAGGATAGTTATATCCTAACTAAAAATAGTTGGGGAGATACGGCTCAACATGAATCCATAAAGATTTATAAAAAAGACAGTATTCAAATTAGATGGGTACCATTATTAAATAAATTACAGTATGTACAAGCGCATCCGTATAACTGGAATGATGGTGTAATGGTGCCAGCAAAAGGGTGGCAACAATTATTGCGCGTGGGAGTTAATGTACAATGGAAATGGGTTGAATTGCAAATAGCACCTGAAATGGTGTTAGCGCAAAATCAACTATTTGATGAATTGCCATTGGATACGCATCAGGATTTATGGAGAGATTATTATCGATTCTATAATTTTATTGAACTGCCCGAAAGAATGGGGAATCATCCCTATAACAAATTATCATGGGGGCAATCTTTTTTAAAGTTGCATTATAAAAATTGGCAAATAGGTATATCCAACGAAAATAAATGGTGGGGGCCAGCACAACGAAATGCATTATTGTTATCTAATACATCGGCAGGTTTTCCTCATATTACAATGGGAACAAGCAAGCCTTTAAATACCCGTATTGGTAACTTTAATATTGAACTGATAACAGGTAAATTAAGCAATGGAGGATGGTTGCCACCTAGTATATTTATGCCTTATCGAGGGAACCAATTATATGTTCCAAAGGATAACTATGAACGAATTATTAGTGGAATCAATATTAGCTATCAACCTAAGTGGGCGACCAATTTAACAGTAGGCGTGGAACAAACCTATATGCAATATCAAAAGGATATGCAAAATTGGCAGGATTATTTTCCTATTAAAAATATCTTCTCAAATATTCCTACCGATGAGTTAAAAAAACCAATTATACTTACTGCCTTCTACTTTAATTATACGATGCCTCAAGCAAATACAAGTATATACGGCGAAGTGGGATGGAATTTAGAAAGTACCAGTATGCGCAATTGGGTGCTACAACCTGATAAGGGATATGCAAGTACTTGGGGAATAAAAAAGATATTTCCTAAAGCGAAAAATTATTATTGGGAATTGCTAGGTGAATTAACGCAGGTACAATTATTAACCCGTGCCGAACAATTTACCAATGGTATTCCACCAAGTTGGTATCTTGGTTCATATGTAAGGCAGGGCTATACCAATGATGGACAGTTATTAGGAGCGGGTGTAGGACCAGGAGGTTCCTCACAAACCATCGAATTCAATTGGCGAAAAAATAATAATCGAATTGGTATTAGTACCGAGCGTCGTGTACATAATGATGATTATTACCAATTTGCTTATACGGCATCGGGTCAGTTTAAACAATACTATGTTGATTTTATTACAACGCTCAAAATAGATTGGCATTTTAATAGATATCTATTGGGACCAAGGTTAAGTTACATGCAAACCAATAACTACGAATGGGAATGGTTTCCTACTAAAACAACAGGATGGACACCTGGTCGAGATATACAACAGTTTATGTTACAATTAAACCTAAGTTATAAATTGTAATGTCTAAAAATGTAGCCATTATATTAGTGAATTGGAATAGTTATGATTTAACAAACGAGACTATTCAATCGCTAGGTGAAACTAGCTATCAGGATTATGATATCATCTGTGTCGACAATGCATCTACAGATACCTCATTAACGCAATTACAAAATAAGCACCCTAATATTATATTTTTATCCTGTGCACACAATACAGGATTTACAGGAGGTAATAATAAAGGAATACAATATGCAATTGAAAAAGGCTATGTATATACTTTATTACTTAACAATGATGTAGCAGTCGAAAAGGATTTTTTAGAACCCTTGGTCAAAACATTCCAGAGCAATTCAACTATTGGAGCGGTGCAACCCTTAATTTATTTTTATCATGATAGGGAGTTAATTTGGAATGCCGGAACCAGTTTTAATAAATGGACTGGAAATACAAAAACCATCGGGTACAATAAAAAAGATGAGCATCAAACCTATCGCCAAAAAAATACTACATCAAGTATAGCCTATCAAAAAATAGATTGGATTACGGGTTGCGCCTTTATGATAAAAACAGAAGTGCTCAAAAAAGTAGGATTATTATATGAACCTTTTTTTATTTATTACGAGGATGTAGATTTATCATTTAGAATTCAAGAAGCTGGATATGAATTAGCATATGTGCCAAGCTCGGTGATTTACCATATCGCAGGCATGTCGCACAAATCCGCTACCAAAACATCCGAAGGATATATTAGTCCTAAAGTGCATTACTTAAATGCACGCAATCATATCTGGCTATTAAAAAAATATACAAAAGGCATCTACGCGCCCACAGTTATACTATATCAATTGTTTTATTATATAAGTGTTACTGCTTATTTTGTGATAAGAGGCCGATGGCAAAAAATAAAAGCATTGTATAAAGGTATCGGAGAAGGACTCAGCTTAAGTATGCACACATCAAACATTAAATAAATTTACTTGAAAAAAATCATCATCACAGGCGTAGCGGGTTTAATAGGTTCCCGCATGGCAGAATGGATATTAGCAAATCACCCTCAGGTTCAAATCATTGGAATTGATGATATGTCGGGAGGATACGCAGAACATATACCTAAAGGAGTCCAATTTCATCAAATGGATATCAGCACAGCCAATATCAGTGAACTATTTAAAGACGTTGATATCGTTTATCATTTTGCCGCCTATGCTGCCGAAGGGTTAAGCCCCTTTATTCGAAAGTTTAATTACAACTGTAATTTAGTAGCAACAGCGAATGTAGTAAATGCATGTATCGAACACCATGTAGGCCGATTGGTATTTACCTCAAGTATGGCAGTGTATGGTATTGGGAAACCTCCATTTAAAGAAACAGATGCCCCAGCTCCTATTGATCCTTATGGAGTAGCCAAATATGCATGTGAAATGGATATACAAATTGCAGGCGAGCAACATGGATTGGATTGGTGTATCATCCGACCACATAATGTTTATGGACGTCATCAAAATATTTGGGATCGATATCGAAATGTATTAGGAATATGGATGTACCAATACATGAATGGATTGCCTTTTACCATATTTGGAGATGGGTCGCAACAACGCGCTTTTTCAAGTATCGATGATTGTTTATTACCATTATGGAAAGCAGGTAATGATAGTAGGGCCTCAAAAAAAATTATTAATATAGGAAGTTGGAAATACTATACTATTAAGGAAGCCTCTGAAATTTTAAAACAAGTCATTGGATCGGGTGAAACCAAGCATGAGGAAGCAAGACATGAAGTAAAAGACGCTTTGCCTTCCCATGAATTAAGTGTACAATTATTGGATTACGAAGACACTACTCATTTACATCAAGGATTAACCGATATGTGGCAGTGGGCGCAGCAACAACCAAAGCGCACGCAACAATCATGGAAAACCTATGAATTGGAAAAAGGAATATATGATTTTTGGAAAAACAAATAAGATTATACTACCATTGAAAAAAGCAAAATGGGCCATTGTTATAGTCCTGGTATTATTGACCAGCACTATTGCAAAAGCACAAACCATTGGCATGGATCAATTCCCTATTGAGGATGCGCTGAGAAGATTGCAGCTGATGGGAAAAATTGAATCAGATATATCATTTATGTTACGTCCATTGCAACCTGCAAAAATTGGCGGCTGGGATAGTGCGTTAAAATTATTGGACACAGTTTATTTTAAAAAGGGGTTACATCCCATTAGTAAAAAATATTTTGGTAATCATTTTTATGCAACGGTATTGCCATTGCAAATTGTTTCGCAATATGTCACCGAACAACCTTTTCAGGAATTAGATGGTCCAATGATCGCAAGCAGTGGCATGCAAACCTATGTGAGTGGAGGGGTGTATATTAAATTGGGACCCTTAACAATTCAATATCAACCACAACTAGTGTGGGCAGATAATAAAAATTATAGGGGCACGATACAAACGCCTAACTATCATTATCCTGATAGTTATAGTTATGATCATTATAAAAATAATTTAGTTTTCAATGGGGTGTTTGATAATCCTTTTTTAAAAAATAATTTATTAGGCAATTCAAGTATCCGCTTAAATGTAGGACCGGTGAGTGTGGGTGTGAGCTCCGAAAATTTAACCTGGGGCCCCAGCATTATGAATCCTTTATTAATGAGTTCGCATGCGCCTGGTTTTATGCATATAAGTTTTAATAGTCGCCGCCCTTGGCGCACTAAAATAGGAAGTTTTGAATGGCAGTGGGTGGCAGCTTATTTAGAGGAAATTAATCCAGCTTATCGCGGAGTAGCTGAAAATTATTTGGGATATGGAAAAAATCAAACTCAGGATGAAAAAAGATATTTTAATGGCGCTATGCTCACTTATCAACCCAAATGGATTAAGGGATTAAGTTTAGGTATAACACGTGTAGTACAGGAACCAGAATTATTGTTATGGGATTATAGTACAGAACGTTTAGCTTCTACCCCTAATTGGAATTTACTTTTTAGAAATGCAGCAAGGGAGGGAGATGGTAAAGAGTATAGCAATTGGTTGTTATATCCAGTTGAAGAAAGTATAGATCAATATGCTGGTGTTTTTTTACGCTGGGTATGGGAACCAGCACATGCTGAATTTTATACCGAATGGGCGCGTAATGATGCATTTTTTAATATGCGTGATTTTATTCAGAATCCAGAACATTCAAGGGCTTATACTTATGGATTTAGAAAGCTTTTTAATTACAACGAAAAAAATCCTAATAAGTATTGGCAGTTTTTAAGTGAATACACACGCATTCAACAAGCTTCTAGTTTTCCCGTACGAAGTGCAGGTACCTGGTATGTACATGGAGGGTATCGTCCATTTGGTTATAATTATTTAGGCCAAAATTTAGGTGCACCCATTGGATCGGGGGGTAATTATTTTATGATTCGGGTGAGTCAATTTGAGGGCATGAAACAATTAGGCATACAATTGGAAAGTACTACTAAAAATGCGGACGATTATGAAGGCGGTCCATTAGCATTTCAAAATCCAAGCAAAACGAAATGGGTAGATATGGGCTTTCGACTTTTATATGATCGACCTTATAAAAACTTTCTTTTATCTGCAAGCATTATTGCAAAACGATCATTCAATTATAATTTTTCACAGCCTACTACGGCAAGCGGATTAGGGTTTAGCAATCCCAATGATTTAGATAGTTTTTTATTTAAAATTGGTATTCGTTATTTATAAGTAGTTCACATTTTATGTTTTTATTTCCAATTGTTTTTTTTGGTTCTTTTATTTATGCCCTCATTCAGCTATTTAAAAAGCAGATAGAAGGCTTCCTTATTTTTATCATTATAGGATTACCTATCTATATCAATTCGATGTCGGTTAGTTTTTTATATGGTTTTGGTAAATGGATACCCACCTTACAATCCTTAAAGGAAATCGCCGTTGTGGGTGCTGTGATAATGGTCGTTACTCAATTATCAAAAAAACCTATTTTTCATTTAATTGATAAATTAATCATCGGTTTTTTTGTTTATACGCTTTTATATGCTTTTGTACCCATAGGATCTTATAGTGTCATGGCTAAATTGATGGCCTTAAAAAATCTTTCCTTTTTTTGTATCTTATATTTTATAGGGAGGCTTTGCAATAAGGATCAGGTAAATATTAATAAATTATTTTCATTTATTGTCATCGTCTTATTAGTAGCCACGGTCGTGGTGGTGGGGGAGCGGTTTTTAAATCAACATTTACATAGTTTTACCGGCTTTAGTGAGTATAATTTTTATTTTTTTAATACCGAGGCATCCGGTAATTATGGTTTGTTGTGGACATTTGAAACCGAATCTGCGGCCAAACGTTTTGGAAGTATTTTTGCCAATCCCTTGGAATTTTCGGCATCTGCTGTTGTGTGTTTGGCCATATTGTTATCACTAATTAGTAATAAAAACAATACACCAACTAATTTTCCAATTGTCAATAGCGCTACTTCATTAGAAATGATGGGCTTGTTTGCCAGTTTTATTTGTATCGTTTTAGCATTATCGCGCGCCTCCTTTATCAGTTATTTTTTAGTCATCTATATTTTTAGTTGGATTATTGGGTCTAAACAAGTTCTTAGTTTCTTTCATGTTGTTTTTGTTTTGATATTATTATATGTATTTTTTATTTTGGAAGGAGACTTATATGATTTTATCATGAACACTATCACTTTTCAAAATGAATCCAGTTTAGGCCATGTTTTGGAATGGTTGGATGGTATTACAGCAATGGCTAGCCAACCTTTGGGTTTAGGATTGGGCGAATCGGGACGGGTGTCGATGATTAATAAAAATAACACAGGCGGCGAAAATCAATTTATCATTATTGGGGTGCAAGTGGGGGTCATGGCCATGCTCTTATATATTTATCTGTATTTTAAATTAATTAAAACGGGTTTGCAACAATTAAAAATAACGGCGGGAAAGGAATGGAAGCTTATGTTAGCAATTGTTTTAATTAAAATAGGATTGTTTATTCCCATGTTTACCTCTTATATTGATTCCTACATTTACATTAGTTATTTATCATGGTTTTTATCGGGTTATATGATTAACCTTATTCAAAATAGGCAATTAGCTACTTCATGAGTTCACAAAAAATAAAAGTAGCAGTTGATACTCGTGATTTGCAAATAGCTGCATCTGGGGCTCGTAGTTATTTAGAAAGTGTCATTAGCGAATTCAAAAAATCAAATACCGATTTTACATTTTATTTTTTAGAAACCAAAAGGAAAGCCTACACGGGTAATCGCATTTTATTAAAGTTGGGAGAACAGCTTCGTTATTTTTATTGGAAGCAAATACAACTACCACAAAAAGCGCGTCAATTAAAATGTGAAATTATATTTTGCTCCGATTTTATGGTACCTTATTACTCACATGGTATTAAAACCATACCCGTATTTCATGATGCATTTTTTTGGGAGTATCCCCAACATTATAATAAGTACTGGCTATTCCTTTTTAAACAACTAGGCTTGGCTGCTGCAAAAAAAGCAAGCTTTGTGGTTACCCCTACATTATATACAAGAGCGCAATTATCAAAGTATACTAGTATCCCATTGGAAAAAATGATTGCTGTAAATGAGGCGCCTAAAACAATTCATCCTTCGATTAATGAGCCAGCGTCAAATTTGGTAGCATCAATTTTAAATACTGATTATATTTTACATGTAGGCACATTTGAAAAACGTAAAAATTTGCCATCACTTATTAAAGCATTTAAAATAGTTAAGGAAAATGGATTACCCCATTTAAAATTAGTATTGGTAGGTAAGGCCTCTAATAAAATTACTTTGGATGATAGCAAGGCGATTCAAGATGCAATCATACAGCATCAATTACATATTGATGTTATTTTAACTGGCTACCTAAGTGACACTATGGTTGAAAAATTATACCAAAATGCTAAATTATATGCCTTCCCCTCCATTAACGAGGGCTTTGGTATACCTATATTAGAAGCCTTTAAATACCAAGTGCCTGTGGTGATTGCTAATAATACCTGTTTACCCGAGGTGGCGGGTATGGCTGCCATTGCTTTTGACCCTTACAATACCGAAGATATTGCTGATGCTATATTAACAGTATTAAGCAATCCTACCATACAAGAAAAATATAAACAATTGGGCCAAGAGGAGTTAAAAAAGTATTCATGGGAAAAATCAACCAATGAATTATTAGATTTATTTAAAAAAGCAGTGACTTTATCATGAGTATATTTAAATTTTTAGTAAATCATAATAAAAGAAATTCATTTGTAAATAAATTTCGCCAAAAGCGATTCAATTTATTACGTAATCGAATTGATCAATTAATTCAAAAAAATAATTATACCATTTTAGATATTGGGGGTGATATTCAATATTGGAAAAATATTGGATGGCAGCATGATGCTTGTCAAATTCACTTATTAAATTTATATGAAACTAAAATTAATGAAAGCGATAGCCAACAATTTATAAGTATTATTGGCAATGCCTTATCCTTACCTTATCATAAGGGAGATATTGATTTGGTATTTTCTAATTCAGTCATTGAGCATGTGGGTAGTTATGCCAATCAACAAAAATTTGCACATGAAGTGAGAAGGGTAGCAGATAAATATATTATTCAAACGCCTTCGCTTTGGTTTCCATTAGAGCCGCATAGTTTACTGCCCTTATTTCAATTTTTACCTCATTCAATTAGGGCATTACTCATCATGACCTTTAATATTAATTATTTCCCAAAAGCAAAAACTTACCAGGAGGCAATTAAAGTATCCCATTCAACTTTAATGTTTACAAAAACTAGGTTTAAAAATTTATTTCCAGAAGCCGAAATACAAGTAGAAAGATTTTTAGGTATTCCTAAATCCTATACGGCTATTAAATTATAATTTATTTAATTTTTCGAAGCCAGATAGATGCAGGTTGGTCCTGTGGAGATAGGTTGGTAAGGGTTTGCTGCGTTGCAGTAAAATGATTTGTTTTTAAATAATTTAAGGAATACATTATTTCAAAACTGTCATTATAATATAAAAAAGCCTCTAGTAAATATTGTTCATTCCAAAGTCGTAGGTCCTTCTGTAGCCAATCGGATCGGTAATGCCTAGGTGAAAAAATATCATGAATATGAATAATAACGCCCTTATTTAAAGCGGGTAAAATTTCAAGGTATTCAAATAGTACATCATTTTCGGGTCGGATAATATGGGAGGAATCGATGAACAAAATATCATCTTCCTGTAATTGTTTAAAAAATTCAACTGGTATATTTTCTACCTTTTCTCTTTTTAAATCAATATTGTTAGTTGTATCTAACCATTTGATTTCATAGGGTTCAATACAGGTAAGCGATGTGTTAATGTTTGCTTGTTTGTTTTTTTCGATGGCTAATAAGCAAAGCATTGTTGAAAAGCCAGAACCTATTTCAATTATTTTTTTAGGTGCCCAATTGCGCACCATTAAATAGTACAAATCGGCATCACCGGGACCATAAGCAGGATTATTTAAATAAAATTCACCTTTATAAGGATCCCCTTCGGTTTTAAAAACAAGTTCGTTTACAAATTTGAGATTCGCTAGTTCACTTAATTGCTTTTCTAAGTTAAAGTGAATGTGAAGGTTTCGTATTCTTTGAGCATCAAATTGATCGGAATATACAAACTGAGGATGATAGTAATGATTCTGCATTGGATAAATACCCGTTTTAGTAAATGCTTTTACTTGTAATGGGAAATTACTTATACCATATTTTTTAACCAATTTATACAAGGGCAAAAAAACATAAGACAAAGGCAATAAGGCAATGTCTAAAATTTTAATCGCAATATGTTTTAATTTTTCCTTCATGCGTGTGATTACATGCACAATTTACTTCTAATTATTTTACTTTAAAACTATTTTTATAATATATGAAAAATTCAATTAATACTAGGTTTGGCCAAGGCTGGACTGAAAAAAATAAGTGGTTAACTTATTATTATTTATTTTTCTTTTTTATTCGAGGCCTATTTCATCGTTTATGTATCAAATCGGTCAATGGAATTTTATTAGTAGGTAAAAATGTACGTATTAGTTATCCAGCACATTTACAATTAGGCAAGGATACCATCATAGAGGATGGCGCTGAAATTAATTGCTTGTCTCAACAAGGAATACAAATAGGCAATCGTGTAAGTATTGGTAAATATGCTATTATACGACCTTCCAATTTATATGGGGGTGCAATTGGTGAAGGGTTGGTTATTGGGGATCATAGTAATATAGGACCTTATAGTTATATGGGTTGTTCGGGTAAAATTACCATTGGTCATCATGTGATGATGGGGCCAAGGGTAAGCATTTACGCCGAAAATCATGTGTTTGATAATCCAGCTATTTTAATGAAGGATCAAGGGGTTGAAAAAAAAGAAGTCATCATTGAAGACGATTGTTGGCTTGCTGCCAACAGTATTATTTTAGCAGGAGTGACCATTGGAAAAGGGTCGGTGGTAGCAGCGGGATCGGTGGTGACCGACGATGTTGCACCTTATAGTGTGGTGGCAGGAGTGCCCGCCAAGTTTATTAAATCAAGAAAGCCCTAAGGAACTTTAATACTAATTATGCGTATTTTACTTTTACATAGTTCTTCAGATGTATATGGTGCAAGCAAAATATTTTTACAAACCGTAAAAGTATTTCAACAACAAGGACATATATGTCATGTGGTTGTTTCAAATGAAGGGCCCTTGGTTGAACAGTTAAGAAAATACGGTGCCGAAGTGCAGATGATAAATTTAGGAATCATTAGACGTAAATATTTTACGCCAAAGGGTATCATAAATAGAATAAGTAAATCCACGAATGCAAGTAAACAATTAAGTGACATTATTCAAAAACAAAATATTGAATTAGTATATTCTAATACCACTGCAGTTTTAATAGGGGCCTGGGTAGCAAACAAAAATAAAATTCCTCATTATTGGCATGTGCACGAAATTATTGAAAAGCCAAGATTTTTATTTTATATGATTCGATGGATGATGAAAAATAGAAGCACTAAAATAATTTGTGTTTCAAAAGCAGTACAGGATCATTGGAGTAAAAATGATGCTTCATTGCAATCTAAAATGCAATTAATATATAATGGCATTGAACCAATTGAAAAATCAACCAAGCCAAATTTTAAAAGTCAATACTCCATTCCATCTAATGCAATTGTGATAGGCATGGCAGGAAGGGTACATTATTGGAAAGGGCAAGCTTATTTTTTACAAATAGCAAAACAGTTATTACAACTGGCCTCTCCAAATGAAATTCAAGCCCCATTGTATTTTATAATTACTGGAGATGCCTTTCCAGGTTATGAGTATTTAGTAAAAGATATTCAACATTTTATACAATCAAATAAATTAGGCGACCGTATTTTTTATACTGGATTTGAAAATCAAATGGATTCATTTTATTCGGCAGTCGATATTGTAATATTACCTTCTCAATTACCTGATCCCTTGCCCACAGTAGTTTTAGAAGCTATGCAATATGGTATTCCAGTAGTAGCTACACCACAAGGAGGCGCTATGGAAATGATTACCAATAACGAAACCGGTATTTTTATTCCAATGAATGATGTATCTATTGCAGTCGATAAAATTCAAGCATTAATACAAAGTAAAAATTACTTAAGTATGGGTTTAATGGCGAAACAAAAAGTACAACAATATTTTAGTGTAATGTCATTTGAACAAAACATGAGCAAACTAATGCAATCATGAATCAACATAAATTACCGCTAAAAATTAGCATTATAGGCTCCCGTGGCTATCCATATGTGTATAGTGGATATGAAACTTTAGTAAAACAAATTGGAGAAAGACTGGTATCGCAAGGTGCGGAAGTGACGGTGTATTGTCATGCATATTTATTTAAAAATCAACCACAAAAAGTGAATGGAATTCAATTAAAATATATTCCCACTTTAAAAAGTAAAAGTTTAAGCCAACCCATACATTCATTTTTTGCTTTTTGGCATGCTGTATTTTCTAAAGCCGATGTGTTATTGGTTTTAAATGTTTCTAATGGCCCCTTTGGAATCATATCAAGATTGTTTCATAAACCTACTGTCATGAATGTGGATGGTTTGGAATGGTTAAGACCAAAGTGGAAGGGTTTTGGCGCTACTTACTTTAAGTGGGCAGCACGCATGGCCGTAAAATTCATGGATGTATTAGTAACGGATGCCGATGCGATGCAAGCCATTTACAAAAAGGAATTTAATGCCGAATCGGTGGTTATCGCGTATGGTGCCGAAAAAAATGAAGGAGCGAATCTTAGTTTATTAAAGGAATGGAATCTTACTGCTCATGATTATTATTTAATAGTGGGTCGTATGATTCCCGATAATAATAGTGACATTATCATTGAAGGGTTTATCGCCTCAACAAGCACCAAAAAATTAGTCATTGTAGGAGATGTTCCTTATGCGGATGCGTATGCCCATAAAATAAAATCCTATCAGGATCCCCGATTGGTTTTTACAGGCTATGTCAATGGATCAGATTGTTTGGCCAGTTTATATCAATATTGCTATGCTTATATGCATGGCCATGAATTTGGGGGCACCAACCCCACTTTATTAAAGGCAATGGCCAATGGCTGCGCCATTGCTGCTATAGATACTGTATTTAGTAGGGAAGTATTGCAACAAGATCAATTTGGTTTTTATTTTGAAAAAAATGCACCCTCTTTACAAGCTTGGTTTGATTGGGCCGACGCTAATCCATTGGTATTAAATGAGATGAAACAGAAAGTAACCCAAGGAATAACTCAAAAATATGATTGGGATTTGGTAACTGAATTATATCTTTACCACCTTAATGCCGCGGTCAATAAAAAAAGAGCTGAATGAAATGGAATCATAAGTATTATAAAAAACTCCAAATAGGCATTGATGCAGGGAGTTTGCTTTTATCCTTATTTATAGCTGTTTTTATTAAAAAAGGGGGCTACGTTTTCCCAAAAACCTTTTATGATTTTGCCTTTATTTTTTTATTGTTGATTATTTGGTTTTTAGCAGCTAATGAATGTAGGTTATATCGAAACCGGATCAATAAAAAATTCCCAGAGGAAATTTTATTTAATGCCTATACCAATATTTTATTTTTAATATTAGTAGGTTCATTTTTATTTTTTAGCAAATCAGTTTATGGTAATTATTTTAGATTCTCCTATTTTATAGGGTTTCATTTTTTTGCATCTGTTACTATAAAATATTTTATTCGAAAAAGACAGCATTCTGTTTTTGCCGAAGGTTTTATTTATGATGCATTGGTCATTGTTGGCTATAATAAAACTTCAATTGAATTTAACAAAACTATTTCTGAGAATCTTTATTATGGCTATAAATGTGTCGGATTTATTGATGACAACAAATCAGATGATTTAAATATTCCTTATTTAGGGCAGTTAAATGATTTGGATAAAATATTATCAAAACAACATATTGATGAAGTGCTTATTGCATTAGATCATCATGAGCAAGCATCTATTCGAAAATGTATTGATTGGTGTGATCAATATAATGTGCGTGTTAAGATCATGCCTAAATTAGAGGATTTAACTTCTAAAACTGAGGAAATAGATACGATTGGATTAATATCGGTCATTAATTTAAATATTTTACCATTGGACAAATGGGAAAATAAATTATTAAAAAATATTTTTGATATTGTATTCTCAATATTATTTTTAATCACAATTGGTATTTGGTTATTGCCCATCATTTGGATATTGGTAAGAATCACTTCTACAGGCCCTGTTATTTATAAACAAGAAAGGTGGGGTTTAAATAACAAACCAATCATCTGTTATAAGTTTAGGACCATGTATGTCAATCATGAGCAGGAAACCTCTTTTGACCAAACTTCACGTCATGACCCAAGAATCACGCCTTTGGGTCAATTTTTGCGTAAGTTTAGTTTGGATGAGCTCCCTCAATTTTGGAATGTGTTAAGAGGAGAAATGTCGGTGGTGGGGCCAAGGCCACATCCTACACCAATGAATATCGCTTCAATGGAAACGGTTAATAATTATTTAAAACGACATGTTATCAAACCCGGTATATCAGGGTGGGCTCAAATTAATGGATCAAGAGGCGAAGTTCGTACTAATAAAGAAATGGAACAAAGGGTTAATTTTGATTTATATTATATACATCGTTGGTCCTTTACATTGGATTTGCAAATTATTTTGCAAACCATCATTAAAATGTTGCGTGATCAAGGGGCCTATTAAACTATTCAAATTGAATTTATTAAAATTATTTATTGTTACATTAGGTACTACTTTGTTATTATCTATAAGTCCAATTCAAGCACAGGTATTTACACATCAACAAACCGTTATTGAATTTTTAGACCGCATGGCACAAAAAGGGGCCATCGAATTTAATGATTTAATAAAACCAGTGGATAGAGCAACTGTATTTAGCTTATTAAAAAATTTACAAGACAATAAAAATTTAAGTACAATTGAAAAAGCCGAAGTTCAATTTTATTTAAGCTATTATAGTTTTGATAATTTAGAAAAGTCATATATACCTAAATCGACCTCTGTTTTTAAACAGTTTAAAAAAAGTTTATTTAATGAACCGCATATCTTAAATTATAGTGATGATCATTTTAGATTTATGGTGGATCCAGTTGCTGAAATACAATTTCAGAGTTCACAAAAAACAAGTCAGCTTATCAGTACTGGATTACAGATCATGGGATATGCAGGTAAGCATATTGGTTTTCAGTTAAGTGTTAGAGATGTAAATGAAACTGGTAATTATGATTCTGTCAGAATGGACAATACATTAGGAGGCTTTAACCGAAAGCAAAGCACTTCCACTAATTTATTATCCTATAGTCAAATGAATGCTAATGTAAGCTATCGATTTAAAAAGGGAATGATTAGTATAGGACAGGATCAACATGTGTTGGGTTATGGTAAAACAGGCAGTTTGGTTTTATCTGCTAAAGCACCGGCCTATCCATATTTTAAATTACAATATCAACCCACCAAGTGGATGAGTATAAATTATATGCATGCTTGGTTACAGAGTGGGGTGATTGATTCCACCAAAACATATGGTACTGGTAATTCGGTTTACGGAGGACAACGAGAAGTGTTTGTGCCTAAATTTTATGCCATTCATTTTATCGAACTTAAACCTATGAAAGGGTTAAGCATTCATATTGGAGAATCTATTGTATACACCGATCAACTAGAACCTGCGTATTTAATACCATTGACTTTTTTTAAGGCATATGATAATAATAAATTTGATGATAAAATTACAACTGGCGCCAATGGTCAATTTTTTATAGGCGTTAGTAGTCGAAATCAAATTCCTAAAACCCATTTATATGCGCAACTATTTATTGATGAAATTAGGTTAAGTAATGTTTTTGATGCCACTAACTCGCGCAATCAAATTGCCTATCAATTAGGGGCAAGTATAACCGATTTTGGTTTGCCTTATCTTACACTGACCGCAGAAATTAATAAAGTGTACCCATTTGTATATCGTAATTTTTTACCTGCACAAAATTATACGAATAGTAATTTTTCCTTAGGCGATTGGATGGGATCCAATGCCGATCGTTTTGAATTGATTGCAAATTATCATCCTAAACCAAGGTTAAACTTAAAGGCTTATTATAGGATCATGTCCAAGGGTGGTCCAGGAACCATTGAGCAACAATACTTTTTAACGCCATCGCCCGTCTATGGCTTTGATCCTCAATATAAAACAAGGCAATTGAGTGCCGAAATATCGTATGAATTGTATAATAATGTACAATTCAAGATCAACTATACTAATTATCAAATGCATCCCTTGTTACGTAATGTTAATACTAGTAATCAATTGAATATTGGGGTGGTGTTTTCGCCTTATTAGTATATGGTACAATTGTTGTATTTTTACCCCCTTATAAGTTTATTTAAATGAACAAAATTTTAGGAAATTTTATTACTGTTTTGTTACTTGTTTTAGTAACGCTTCAACAAGCTAATGCACAAAATAGTAATAGCGCTAATGTTAATATTAGTAGTGCCAGAATAAGTCAATTTTCGGACCAGCAAATTATGCAATTATGGACCCAAGCTTCGGCTACTGGTATGTCTGAAAGTGATGCAATCAGCTTTTTGGTAAAAAAGGGATTAAAGCCAAGTGAAGTAGGCGCATTTAAAAGGCGTTTATTGTCGTTACAGGGTTCAAAAAATACATCATTTAGTGCGGCTAATATGATTAAGGACACTTCTAGTTTTATGCGGGATAGTACTTGGGTGCTTGAAGTTCCTGAAATAAGAAAAGTAACTAATAAATATGGCTATGAATTTTTTGCAAATCCCAATATTAAGTTTGAGCCTAATTTACGCATAGCTACACCTAAAAATTATATACTAGGACCTGATGACGCATTAGATATCACTTTAACCGGTTTAAATGAAACCACTGTTAATGCAACAGTGAATATGGATGGCAATATTAAAATTGAATATGTAGGATTGGTTAATGTGAGTGGATTAACTATGGAGGATGCAAAAGCGCGCATTTTTGCAAAAATGTCCGTAGCGTATCCTGCTTTAAAATTAAATAAAACACAATTAAACATTACCATAAGCAATTATAGAAGTATCAGGATTACCATTATTGGAGAAGCTGCTTGGCCAGGAGGCTTTCAAATTTCTTCTTTATCATCCGTGTTTAATGCTTTGTATTTTTCGGGTGGCCCTACCGAAAATGGTACTTTAAGGGATATTAAAGTAATCAGAAATAATAAAACGGTTGCTAACATTGATTTATACGAGTTTTTACAAAATGGTAAAATGTCCAATGATGTAAGGTTGGAGGATCAGGATGTTATTTTATACAGTCCCTATCTCAAAAGAGTAGAATTAAACGGCATGGTAAAAAGGCCAGGTGTATATGAGTTAAAAACGAATGAAAATTTACAACAAGCTTTACAATTCGCAGGTGGATTTAATGATTCGGCCTTTACCGATCGATTAAAAATTGTGCAATTAAATGGGCGTGAAAAAACTTATAAGGAAGTAGAATCTAGTTCCTTTACAAGCTATATCCCATCACATAGTGATTCTATCTATGCCGAAAAAAAATTACCCATTTACATTAACAAAGTGAGTATTACAGGTGCCGTATATCGCCCTGGGGATTATGGTTATATGCCTAAGTTAACATTACAATCCTTGTTAAAAAAAGCGGATGGGTTAAGGACTGATGCATTTATGCCAAGAGCAACTATTTATCGATTAACGAATGCTCGGGACAGAATGTTAGTATCGGTTGATTTAAATAAAATGGGTCAAGGGGGCAATGAATTTATTTTAGAGAGAGAGGATTCTATTCAAATATATACTAAGCAGGAGCTAGAGGAAGTAGAATACATTACAATTGGTGGGCATGTGCGCAATCCAGGAAAAATTATGTTTCGTGAAGGAATGCAAATACAAGATGTCATTGCAATGAGTGGGGGCTTTATGAAAGATGCCGCTTATCACCGTGTAGAATTATCAAGAATCAAAAAAAACAGAACTGATTCATTAGCGAATCAATTAGTGGATTTAATAAAATTAGAATTGGATTCAAATTTATCGAGCAAGGATAATACATTCACATTACAAGCACAGGATTATATTTTTGTTCCAAGATTACTAAACTCGGTATTTTTAGGAGACATTAAAGTAGCTGGTGAAGTATTTTTCCCTGGTAATTATGTGTTAGAAAAAAGAAACGAAACCATTGAAAATATATTA
>Ga0114977_10000526_pt1 | contig 25487 bp, 25 predicted proteins | sample S_130805_MF_Meta_FD_87026 | JGI IMG/M metagenome (GOLD analysis project Ga0114977, IMG submission 87026) | Freshwater microbial communities from Lake Simoncouche, Canada to study carbon cycling - S_130805_MF_MetaG | ecosystem: Environmental > Aquatic > Freshwater > Lake | place: Lake...
ACAGCATAAACCCTTGATAATGTTGCCTTTCGGCTGTGGGCCCACCTGGGCATGATCCAGGGACCCCCTGATTATGAGTCAGGTGCTCTAACCAACTGAGCTATAGGCCCGCATCTTTCGATGTAGGCGGCAAAAATAGTAAAATTTGCCTATCTTCTGATGCTTAAATATTGAATATTTTAACCTTTTTTAATGTTATCTACCCTTTTTTTCTACTATTTTTGCCAAATGAAGAAAGTCATTTTTATTACAGCCTCTTTTTTACTTTTTGGATTTTTTGTACAAGCACAAACTCCAAGTACCACAAAAAAAGATTGGTCAAAATCGGATTTAACAGGTCGCGCTGCAGATCATTTTATGATTCAATTTGGTTCGGATAGCTGGCAAAATGCTCCGGATAGTGTTAAAACTAGCGGATTCAGTCGCCATTTTAATATCTACTTTATGTATGATAAGCCTTTTAAATCAAATCCGAGACTTTCAGTGGCATATGGAGCTGGTATTGGAACTTCTAACATTTTTTTTGATGATCATACTCTTGTTGATATAAAATCATCTGCGAGTACATTACCGTTTAAGCACCTTGGTTCAACTGAGAGTCATTTTGAAAAATCAAAAGTGACTACAATTTATTTTCAAGCGCCTGTGGAATTAAGGTATTTTACGAATCCTGAAAATCCTAAAAAGTCGTTTAAATATGCTGTAGGATTAAAATTAGGAACACTGTTAAAAGCTTATACTAAGTCAAAAAATTATGTAAATAGCGAGGGCAATTCTTTATATGGTAAAACTTTTATTGAAAAGAGATACAGTAATCGGTTTTTTAATCCAGCTAATGTTGAATTAACAGGTCGTGCAGGTTATGGCTTATTCTCTCTTGACATGGGCTATACAATAACGCCAGTTTTAAGAGACGGTTTCGGTGCAAGTTTTAATAAATTTTCAATCGGTCTTACAATTAGCGGATTGTAATAAACCTTTAATTATATTTTAAACCCTCTTTTTAGAGGGTTTTTTCATTCCCCTTGTTTTTAGTTTATCTTTGTAAAAACAGATCATTTTGATAGAGAAAAGAAAAATATTTAAGAAAGAAGAAAAGTCAGTATTGGTGAGTGTGATTCAAAAAGATCAGACAGAAGAGCAAGTGGACGAATACTTAGATGAGCTTGCTTTTTTAGCAGAAACCGCAGGTGCAAAAACGATGAAGTCCTTTAAGCAAAGATTACCTCATCCTGATAGTCGCACTTTTGTAGGTAAGGGAAAATTGGAAGAAATAAAACAATACGTTGCCTTAAAAGATATTGATGTAGTTATTTTTGATGATGAATTATCTGGTTCTCAAATTACGAATATAGAAAAGGAAGTTGGAGTTAGGGTGATTGACAGAAGTGATTTAATCTTAGATATTTTTGCAGCACGCGCCCGAACAGCACAAGCCAAAGTACAGGTAGAGCTTGCGCAATACCAATATATTTTACCACGCTTAAAGGGGATGTGGACGCATTTGGAGAGGCAAGGAGCAGGAATTGGATCAAGAGGTCCTGGTGAAACAGAAATTGAGACTGACCGTCGTATTGTAAAAGATAAAATTTCACTTTTACGAAAAAGATTACTTGAAATTGACAAACAAGCTTTCACGCAACGAAAGGAAAGAGGCGAGTTCATACGCGTCGCATTAGTAGGTTATACCAATGTGGGCAAGTCAACTATTATGAATTTAATTAGCAAAAGTGATGTGTTTGCCGAAAATAAATTGTTTGCCACATTAGATACAACTACTCGAAAAGTAGTTTTTGAGAACACCCCTTTTTTATTAAGTGACACGGTTGGTTTTATTCGTAAACTACCGCATCATTTAGTTGAAAGTTTTAAAAGTACTTTAGATGAAGTTCGCGAGGCAGATGTATTATTGCATGTAGTAGATATTTCACATAAAAATTATGAAGATCAAATAGGCGTGGTGAATAAAACTTTACAAGAACTAAAAGCTTTTGATAAACCCATTATCACCATTTTTAATAAAATGGATTTGTATCAGCAAAAATATTTTGACGAATGGATTTCAGATGAAGTAAAACAAGATCTTTTATTAGAATTAAAAGATAGGTGGAATGGTATCACAAACAACCAAGCTGTATTTATTAGTGCCATAGAAAAACAAAACATAGAAGAATTAAGAACTGTTATTTTACATAAAGTAAGAGATATGTATCAAATTAGATTTCCCTATAAAACTGTCTATTATACCTAATGAGTAGTATTCAATGGACCTTAATTACTAGTGACCTTTTAGCACTAACATGGCCTTCCAATAATTTGCTTAATATGGAGATAGAGGGCCTAAATTTTACTTTAGGTAAATGGCAGGATCATTATTACGCTTTTGCTAGTAAATGTCCACATGCCAGCGGCAAGATGAATGAGGGCTATATTAATCCCTTGGGGCAGGTAGTTTGTCCTTTACATAAATACTGTTTTGACATGGCGAATGGCAGGAATTCAAGTGGGGAAGGCTATTTCCTAAAAACCTACCCCGTTGAAGTCAGGGAAAACGGACTTTTTATTGGAATAAAGCCCAATTATTTGGTTTAATGTTTTGTTCTTAGCTAAAATTTATTATTTTTGCCACCCTTAAAAGGAACACTCCTCCTTAGCTCAGTTGGTTAGAGCACATCACTGTTAATGATGGGGTCCTCCGTTCAAGTCGGAGAGGGGGAGCCATAGTAGACAAGTCCCGTCACGAGCAATCGAGACGGGACTTTTTCTTTGTCTATCAATCAGTTAAGGTAGCCGCATCTTTTGTTTTTTTCTAAAAAATTTTTAATTTTGGTCTAAATCAAATAGACTCAAAATGAACGCACCTTTCAGCAAGTACCTCTACATTGGATTTTTACTCTTAGGACTATTTCAAGCATTTTTTTCTAAAGATTATATGCAATCAGCAGCATCTCTGGGTATAGGATTAGCATTTGATCCTTTCAATCCAGAACAAAAGTGGAATGACAGACCGACTTGGCAAAAGGCAGTTATGATTATTCACCTTGCATTGGTCGCAGCAATGTTTGGTTTTGGCATAGGGTTAAATGACAAATAAATGATTTATGTGTAATTTAGAAACATGAAAAAAACACTTCTGTATTTAGTGCTTGGCTTATTGATCGTTTTTGAATGCCTTAGGGTTTACTTAATTATGCCCATGCCAGGTAGTCAAAATTTAAATTAAATCGACCTAGCTTACTTTTTAGGTTCAAATAAACAGATTATTCGCATTGCCGGTTTTTTATTAATTATAAATCCAATTATATATATTTTTAAAAATAGTTTAAAGAAACACATTATTTTATTTTCAATTTTTGCTATTATTTATTCGCTTATTTTTTATGTATTTACATTTAAGATGGAAGCAGACAAAATGTTTTATCAACCTACCGTCGTCAGTTTTTCAAATATTTCAAATAACACCATTCCAACTAATAAATTAATTATTGGAGTTGATATGGATGGAATTACAAAAGCATATCCAATTCAATTGATTGGCTATCATCATCAAGTAAGAGATACCATAAATAACAAAGCTGTTATGGTGACCTATTGTACCGTGTGTCGAACCGGAAGAGTGTATTCGCCAATTGTTAATGGTAAAGTTGAAACTTTTAGGTTAGTTGGTATGAACCATTTTAATGCTATGTTTGAAGATGCAACTACAAAAAGTTGGTGGAGACAATCTAATGGCGAATGTATTGCTGGCGCATTAAAAGGGTATAAGCTTACCGAGATCAAATCTGAACAAGTAGCCTTAACTGCATGGGCAAGAAGCCATCCCAATACTATGGTCTTACAACCTGATGCTAAATTTAAAGAACAGTTTAAAGGGATGGATAATTATGACAAAGGGAACTCCAAAAGCAGTTTAACTAAAAGAGACACTGCTTCATGGAATGATAAATCCTGGGTCATAGGAATTGAAAAAGGTTCCTTTTCTAAGGAATATGATTGGAATCAAATTGTAAAGCAAAGCATCATTCAAGATTCAATACCGAATCTTCCTCTGCTTATTTTATTAGAGCATGACAGTGCTTCCTTTCATACCTATAGTCGTAAATTTAATAATGAGACACTTCATTTTAGTAAAAATGGGGATTTAATAAAAGATATGAATACGGGTTCGCTATGGAATTATGATGGTGTATGTATAGAAGGAAAATTAAAGGGCACTGTTTTAGAAACAATTCCTAGTTACCAAGAATATTTACATTCGTGGGAGTTTTTTCATCCCAAAGCGGTCCGTTACTTAAAGTGAAATAGTATTGGGAATAAAAAGCAAACTAATGCTGTCCATATTCCGTAAATAGGCAAAAATGTTGCGATACTTGATTCCACCCCTTCTACTCCAGCTTTACCTTTTGTGGACATCAATAGTTTATATGAGACCAATACAAGGTTTATAAATATTAATATGTTTCCTCCTAGTACTGCTATTCTGTTTGGTGTGATACCCCATTCCATAATTCGAAAACAAATTGCAGAAAGTGCAATACTATTCACAATGATGGTTAAAATGGATAGTCCAAATAATAACACCAAACTAAATTTGCTTTTAGAAGTTTTACTTGTTTCAGCAACTGAAAATAATATTAATGCCAATACTCCAATTAATAGCACATTAAAAACCAAAAGTAAATTTCTGTCATTATAAGGGTATTTCCCTGTATAGATAACTGCAATCAAGTAGATAAATAAATTTAAGAATACTAATGGTGTAAATATTTTTGCAATAATGGGTGATACCTTATTAATTAATTGCGGGTTGACTTGTATCAAATAAGTTGCAACAATAGGTATAGCAGGAATTCCCCATATTGCAATATGTTGAACATAGAACTGTTCAATTTTAAGTCCTATAAGTTCAAATAAACCAAATGTGATGACACTGAATAACATGCCTGATATATACATGATAACACACATGATTACTAAATCACCATTGAATTTTAAAAAGTCAATTCGCTTTTGAATTTCCTTTAATTGATTTCCCAAAAATGCATATCCTAGAATGGACCATAAAAACAATGGTAAGTGAATTAGGGCTAGTGTTATCGAATTGCTATTATTACTATCCGGCAATAAATTAATATAGACTACTGATACTAGTATGGCTAAAGCTGGAAGTAATATTTTTTTAAATCCTACTTTTTGTTTCCAAATAAAGTAACTACTTAAAAAAGGAAAAATAATAAAAGCGGCATTTCTTGAAAAAAATCGTTCAACATTAATTCCTTTAATATTAGAAATATTAGCAATGAGACCAGCTAGTATCGCAATTATAATAACAAACTGTATTTCCTTTCTATTGCCAAAGTATGCTATTTCATTTTCATAATTGAGTCGTTCATTCCAATATTGCAACCCTATATGTTCCTTATGTTCGGGGTAAACTAAATTAAATTCCTTTTTAAAAATGGACTTGTTTGCTCTATATAATTTTTCAAGTTCATGAGGGTTATTTATATTATTGAGGATGTCGTTTCTCATGATATATTTTTATTAAAATTAAGTTACTTAATCCATTTTATTTCAATTTATTTTTAATTACAAAATGGGAATCATAGTTTCTCTAAATCCTTTTTAAAAGATGATATTAATCAGTTTATTGATAACGATCGCTTTACATATAATAGCGGGATATATCATTCATGAAATAGCCTTCTGAATCAATATTTAACTATATTTATTCCATGAAAAAAATAATATTTTCCCTTATTTTATTAGTGTTTCTTAATTTAAGTTATAGTCAATCTTTGAATTCTGTATGGTCGGGTATTTTAAATGCCGGCGGACAAAAAATTGAATTACGATTACATTTAATTCAAAATGAGGATAAAACATATTCATCTAATTGGGATGTGCCTATACAAAAAGCAATTGGTATCGTTTCCTCTAAGACTGATTTAGTGAATAGCCAATTAAATATTGAAATCAAGGCCATCGCTGCTTCTTATTCTGGTAAAATGAACTCCGAAGCCAATAAAATTCAAGGTACTTGGACACAAGCTGGGCATGATTTTGAATTAAACATGGAGCCTTATTTAACTTCGAATCCAAGTATAATTGAATCTAAACCACCAGCACCTAAGCCACAAACCCCTAAACCGCCCTTTAACTATTTGTCAAAAGATATCATTTATGAAGGTGCCAAGACTAAGCTTACTTATGGCGCTACACTTACTTATCCAACCAATCCTTCTAAATTCCCATTGGTTATTTTAATTACAGGGAGCGGGAGACAGGATAGAGATGAAACAATTTTTAATCACAAGCCTTTTGCTGTTATTGCCGATGATTTAACTAAAAAAGGATACGCAGTATTAAGAGTTGATGATAGAGGTACCGATAAATCTACTGGCAATTTTATAGAGAGTACCACCGAAGATTTTGCACAAGATGTTGAGGAACACATCCGCTATGCTAAGACTTTGCCAATGATTGATACCAATAAGATTGGATTATGTGGTCATAGTGAAGGTGGGCTCATTGCCCCTCTAGTTGCGTCTCGTAATAAATCAGTTGCATTTATCATTTTAATGGCAGGTCCAGGGATTAAAATTACCGAACTCATGGCCTTGCAAAACGAAGCCGTTCTTAAGTCGGTGGGTGTGGGTCAAAATGAAATAGATTCCTATCTCCCCTTATATAAGAATTTAATGAAGCTTGTAACTCAATCTACTGATCAAAAAATGGCTATTGAAAAATCTAAGGAATTAACCTCGCAATGGTTTAAGTCCACTAACAAAGATTTTGTTTTGGCAACAACGAATATAAGCACCGAAGCAGATATAGATAAGTATGTGGGAGCCATGGTGGGTCAGCTTTCTACCAAATGGTGGAAATATTTTGCAAATTATGATCCACAACCTACTTTACAAAAAGTAAAATGTCCTGTACTCGCCATTAATGGCGGAGCAGATATACAAAGTGTTGCTGATCAAAATTTAAAAGGTATTCAGAATTCTCTTTTAAAAGGAGGAAATAAAAAAGCAACTATTATGAAATTTGATGGATTAAATCATCTATTTCAAAAGTGTACAAAGTGTAGTGTTAATGAATACGGAGAACTAGAAACCACTATTGAACCAGTAGTTCTTGAATATATATCTAATTGGCTTAAAAATATAATATGAAAAAATTAACCTTAATCTTATTGAGCTCCCTATTGTTTATTTGCTCATATGCACAAGACGGTACTAAGAAAAAACTTGTATTAGACAAAAGCAAACCTGTATATGAGCTTGATGCTTCTTGCGGTACCTGTATGTTTAAAATGAACGGCAAAGGTTGTGTATTAGCAGTAAAGTATGAAGGGAAATCCTATTTTGTAGAAGGCACCAATATTGACGATCATGGCGATGCGCATGATAAAGAAGGCTTTTGTAATGCCATCAAAAAAGCCAAAGTCCAAGGTTCGGTCGTAGGGGATAAATTTTTAGTGACTTATTTCGAATTGATAAAACCGATCGATCCGAAGTAGTCAATCTAGTTTTTATACTTACCTTTGTATTCAATGAAACGGTTATTTTTATATATACTATCCTTTATTTTTATCATCACCTCGTCTGGTGTCATGGTGAACATGCACTATTGCATGGGGAAAGTAGCTGGTGCAAGTATTTCATTAATAAATAACGTATCATCTAAGGGCGACAAATGCGGGATGGAAAAAAGCAAAACCAAAGGAAAAGGTTGTTGCCATGATAGTAATAAGCTAGTTAAAAATACGATCGATCAAAAATTAGCAAACTCGTCTATTAAAATAGATAATCAATTTGTAAATTTATTTTCATTTGAAAATAATGAATTCAAAATAATTTCCTTTCCTCCATCTGATAGCATCACTATTCGCTATCACGCACCGCCACTGTATTGCGGTGTCCCCAATTATATATCTCATTGTAGTTACCTTATTTAGTTGCTCATTTTATTTTTCACCTAATTAGTTGTCATTACAATTAATTGGGAGTTGTTTTTTTATATTTTAAATAATAAAAAATGAGTTTCAAATATATCGCGTTGCTTATAGGTTTACTTATAAGTTTAACATCAAATGCACAGGTAGTTTCTAAATCTAATCTTACTGATACATCATTCAAAGTGTTTGGTGCCTGCGAGCAATGTAAAAGCAGAATTGAGGAGGCTTTAAAAATAAAAGGAATTAGTAAAGCCATTTGGGATGTGGATACCAAAATGGTCAGTATTCGTTATGATGCTACTAAAATTTCCATGGACAAAATCGAAAATAAAATTGTAGAGGTAGGGCATGATTTAATCCATAAAAAGGCTAAAACCATCATTTATAATGATTTGCCAGAATGTTGTCATTATCGGGAATTAGATTCTACTATTTCACACTCAGACAATGTCATTCCATTATCTACTATTAAAGGTGTGGTATTACAGGAAAATAATATGGGCAAATTTGAGCCTATGTCAAATGCGAGTGTATATTGGTCAGGCACTAACATTGGTGTCATTACAGATAGCTTTGGAGTGTTTTCACTTATAAATGACAATAACAATACAAAATTAATAGTAAGCTATGTTGGTTTTAAACCTGATACCATTACTGTAGATAATAGTAATCAACTTAAAGTAATACTTGCTTCTAAAAATCAATTAAATGAGGTAACGGTATTCAGTAGACCCAATGGGACTTATATTCCTTTTTTAAATACCATCCGAACACAAGTCATGACGGGTACTGAGTTATTAAAAGCGGCCTGTTGTAATTTAAGCGAGAGCTTTGAAACCAATCCCTCTGTGGATGTGTCCTACAATGATGCAGTAACCGGATCAAAGCAAATTCAGTTGTTAGGTTTAAATGGTAATTATACCCAATTAACCATCGAAAATTTACCTGGCCCTAGGGGACTGGCCACTTTATTAGGATTAAATTCGATTGCAGGTCCATGGATTGAAAGCATTCAGTTAACGAAAGGAGTAGGGTCTGTAGCTAATGGATTTGAAAGTATTGCTGGTCAAATTAATGTAGAACTAAAAAAACCTGAAACTGCCGAAAAATTATTAGCTAATGTTTATGTCAATGACTTTGGAAAAACAGATTTGAATTTAAATTTATCTCACAAATTAAATACAAAGTGGTCCACTGGTTTATTACTACACGATGATTTTTTAAACAACAAACAACTTGATTTTAATAAGGATGGTTTTAGAGATATACCTACAGGTAACCAGTTAAGTATTGTGAATCGATATAAATATGATAATGCAAATGGTTTTTTAACACAGTTTGGTTTTAAAATTTTAAATGATAAAAAAGTAGGCGGTCAAATTGCATTTGATCCTGCTTATGATAAACTATCAACGCAACATTATGGCTTAGGAATTAATTCAGAATGTTATGAGTTATTTGGAAAGATTGGATATATTTTTCCTCAACAAAAATATAAAAGTATAGGCCTTCAATTAAATGCAGTGAATCACGAACAAGATTCTTATTTCGGCCAAACGATTTATAATGCTAAGCAACAAAGCTTTTATGGTAATTTAATTTATCAATCAATTTTTAATTCAACGATACATAAATATCGAACTGGTATTAGTTTTCAATATGATAAATACAATGAACTTTATAAAGTGAATGTTTATAATAGAAAAGAGATTGTCCCTGGTGCTTTTTTTGAATATACTTTTACCCCCAATGATAAATGGGGTGCTGTTATTGGCTTAAGAGCCGATCACAATAATATATTTGGTTCCTTTTTAACACCACGCGTCAATCTCAGATACGAACCCACCAAAGGAACTGCTATAAGAATGAGCGCGGGTAGGGGTCAAAGAACTTCAAATATTTTTGCTGAAAACAACAGTGTTTTAGTGAGTGCGAGGATGCTTGAAATAAATACAAATAGTGCGGGGCTTGCATATGGGTTATCACCTGAAATTGCATGGAATAAAGGCCTAAGCCTTGATCAGAAATTTTTATTATTTGGCAATAATGCTACGATTGGGCTCGATTATTTCAGAAATGATTTTGTTAATCAAGTAGTAGTTGATTTAGAAAATCCTCGCAAAGTGACATTTTCTAATTTAAAAGGCGCATCCTATTCCAATAGTTTTCAAGCTGAATTAAATATAATGCCCCTTAAAAAATTGGATATTAAAATTGCCTATAGGTATTTCGATGTGATGCAAACTTATAATGGACGATTACTCGAACGTCCTTATATCGCCAAGCATCGTGCATTTTTAAGTTTTGACTATGCTACACTCAATAACTGGAAATTTAATTATACCATTACATATAATGGAGCTAAAAGGATAAACAAAACCTCTGAAAATCCTATTGCTTATCAACTGGCCAATTATTCACCCAGTTATATTTTAATGAATACGCAAATCACTAAAACATTTGGAGAGAATTTCCCAATGGATGTTTATATAGGAGCTGAAAATTTATCCAATTATTTTCAATTAAATCCAATTCTTGCTGCAACAGATCCATTTAGCCCTTATTTTGATGCTTCGATGATTTGGGGTCCAAGTTCTGGAAGGATGCTATATTTTGGTTGGAGACTTAAAATAAAATAGTGGCTTAAAGTAATTTCCTTAACTAATCCCACTATTTTTACATTTATGAAGTCAATAGCAGTGCTATTATTTTTATTCTGGTCCAATTTGATATTGGGCCAACCCCAATACAATTGGAATGATAAAGTACAGACTATTTACGAATCCATTACTTCTTTAAAAATTCCTGAAGCTCGAAAGTTAATTGCAATTGAAAAATCTATAAATTCAGACAATTTAGTTTATCCAGTATTGGATAGCTATGCCGACTTGTATCAACTTTTTTTCAATGAAAATAGTAATGATTATAAAATATTTTATCCGCAATTTGAAAAGCGAATAGATGTCCTAAAAAAGGGGCCAAAAAATTCACCCTTTTATTTATACTCGCTAGGATTATTACATTTACACAAAGCGATTGCAGCCATTCGATTTGATCGTAATTTGGATGCAGCCTTAGAGTTTAGGAAAGCCTATTTTAACTTTAAGGAAAATATACAATTGTACCCTAGGTTCACTCCGAATAATTTATATTTTGGTGTATTAACTACGATCATTGGCTCAGCTCCTGCTAATTATCAGTGGATGTTAAATTTCCTTGGTTTTAATGGAAATATTGTGAAAGGAAATGAATTGGTTTTGAGTTATATCAATAGCAAAGATCAATTTTCTAAAATTTGTTTAAATGAGGCTTTACTTATTTATCCGTATTTAATAATGAATTTTGAAGGAGATACTAATAAAACATTTGATTTTATTGAGCATGCTAATTATGATTTTAAGAAAAATCATATTCATGCCTACATGGCAACCAATTTATATTTAAATCATCAACAATCAACTAAATCACTTGAAATTGCCAACGGCTTAGAATTTTCATCTGCCTATCTAAATATTCCATTTTGGAATTATGAAAAAGGGTATGCTTACCTGAATCAAATGAAATTAGATTTGGCTCAAAAGGAGCTATTGGAGTTTATAAAAAAGTTCAAAGGCAATTTTTATATTAAAGATGCTTATGAAAAATTAAGTTGGATTGCTTATTTGCAAAATGATATGAAACAAGCAAATGAGTTTCGTAATGAAGTGATTATACATGGTTCTCAAATTACCGATGCAGATAAGTTAGCCTACCAGAATGCAATTGCTGGGGTTTGGCCAAATATATTACTACTTAAAGCACGTATTTTAAGTGATGGGGGATTCCAAAAACAAGCACTTAGCACATTATCAGATAAAACGACCTTAGACTTTCAATCCCTAGCGGATAAGGCCGAATTCTCCTATCGATTAGCCCGTATTTACGATCTAATGGGCGATGAAGCTCAAGCCATTAAGTATTATAAATCAACCTTAGTTAAAGGAGCCAATTTGCCAGCATATTTTGCTTCAAGGGCAGCACTTCAATTAGGTTTATTATACGAGAGCCATAAAAATTATAAAGATGCGTTAGATTATTACTCAATTTGTTTAGGAATGAAAAACCACGCATTTAAAAATTCTATCGACCAAAAAGCAAAGTCCGGAATGTTGCGCTGCAAAAACAAATAATTTATTTTGCTAATTGATAACTGTATTTAAATAGTTTAATTACATTTTTAAATTTCTCCATATCAATAATTAAATCTTTTCTTTCGTAATCTTTAAATGGTAATAAGTGGTCATTGTCGCCTTGTAATTTTCTTAAATTTTCTAAAGCTAAATATCCAAAAGCAGGAATTAGAGATAAAATAATACGCAATCTTGTCATTTTTAAATGAGCATAAGGTAATATCTCAATGCTTTGCATAAACAAACTCAGTTGCTCATTATATATTCGTTCAATATCAATAATTGTATTTTGAGTATTTGCAAATGTTTGAATGCCTTCGTGGGTATCTTTATAAATATCATACAAGTCATTTGTCATTTGGATCAAACCGCCTAAATGATACCAACATTGATCAATTATATCACTCGATGAAGTTTCTAAGTAATGACGACACATAAGCAAGCTATAACCCCCTTTTCTTTTAGTGATAGATAGTATAGTTGATAGTGGTATCTTCTCATTCACTTGTAGGGTGGAATCTGTTTGTGCTTGTTGAATCTGATTTAATATATTTTGATACTCTATTTTATCTTTTACACTATTTAATAGTTTTAAATGGGCATCCATTAAAACAGATTCGTTAAATGTAGTAGGTTTAAATTTTTCAGGATTCAAAAACATGTCATCTAGTATTTCCTTGCTTAAAATTTGATCATCTATTAAATCGTCATATAAGCTTGCCAATATAAAATAGGTTTTATTATTGTTCTTTTCATTTTCATTAGAAAACCTGCCCTCTAATTTTAAAAAACCATCATTAATAATAAGTTGTTGTAAACTCTGAAATCTAATTATTTTCTTAAATGTATTATTTGTAAATTTTCCGTTAAATTTTACTTCAATACCTTTTAAGAATTGTACTCCCTTTTCTTGTGTTGAGCGTAGTCCGAATATCATACGGGATATAAATCCTATAATAAAATAACAAAACTTTAATAAATACATAATTAACTAAATTTAGAATAAAATTTCGATTTAGTATTATTTTTTAAAATCTATTTATTTAAATAATTTCGCTATTTTTAATACCTTAAACAACTTTCTTATGAAGCATTTCAAATATTTAATTTTAATGCCCTTCATGCTAATTATAACAGCTGTTTCAGGGCAATCTAAAAAGAAAGCTGATGCTACTAGCTTTAGTTTACAATTGGATTATTTAAGTAATTATATTTATAATGGACGTGCTGATTCTATTAAAGCACCATATCAAACTACTACAGCTTCGCTTCACTTAGCCAATGGTTTCTTTTCTAATTTTAGTGCGAGCTATTTATTAACTAAAGGAGCACAACGTTTCGATTATTTTCAATTGGATTTAGGATATGAATATAAAATTGGTGAAAATATATATGGTGATATCTATGGGTCTAAATATTTTTATGCTGGGCAATCAAATTTATTAAATGGAAATATATCTACTGATATTGGAGTAAGTTTAAATTATGATTTTAAATTTTTTCAATTAAATAGTATTACTGATGTTTTCTTTTCTGGGAAAACCGATTTTCAATTCACTCCTGGTATCGAAAAAACAATTTATTTAACAAACAACCAATCATCTAGTTTAAGCATCAACCCATATTTATATTCTACTTTTAGTACCTTGAATTATTATGAATCAAATATCACGCGTCGATTAAATGGACCTAACGGAGCCAAAGGGAATAAGGGATCAAATGCAAACACGCCAATCATTCAAAATAATACCACATTATTAGACAAGGGCCTTAAATTACTTAATTTAGATTTTTCCATGCCCATCACCTATGAAAATATTCATTGGAGTTTAATTTTTTCACCAACTTATTCGAATCCATTTAATAAGATTAGTACTATTACTACTAATACAGTAACACCTATTTCAGGTATTCCTACTTCCAATTCTTTTGATTCAACTCCTTATTCAGAATTACATTTATCAAATCAATTTTTTTATCAATTCAGTCTTATTTATAAATTTTAAAAAATGAATCTAACCAAAACCACTAAAATTTTACTAGTCGCTTCAAGTTTATGGTATTTTGGAGAAGGTTTATTCGGCCCTTTATTTGCAATCTATGCCGAGAAGATAGGAGGAAATTTATTAGACATCACTTGGGCATGGGCACTTTACTTAATTAGTACAGGAATTTTTTATGTTATAGTTGGTAGATATGTTAACCAATCCAAATATAAAAAACATGTTATGATTTTTGGCTATGCTCTTAATGCATGCTTCACTTTTGGTTATATGTTTATTGAAAATGCAAATCAACTTTTTATGTTACAAGTTGGATTAGGAATAGCCGAAGCTTTAAGTGCTCCTATATGGGACGCTTTATTTGCATCTAATATGGAAAACACTGAAAATACTTTTCATTGGAGCTTGGCAAGCGGACATACTCATTTTGTATCAGGTATAGCCATTGCAATAGGCGGTCTCATTGCTAATTATGTTTCTTTTAACGCTTTATTTTTAACAATGGGAATCATACAAGTGATAGCTACACTTGTTCAAGCCAAACTTTTATTTGATCCAACCCAAAAGTTGGAAGTTTAATTTCCTTTAATTACTACTACTTCATTTGCATTCATACTTATGCCTTTAAAATGATGTACCTTTATGCCTATCAATAATTAAATGATACCATTTTGAAGTTTATAGATTTAGGTTTGGATCCCCGTATTTTAGAAGGAATTGATGCCATGGGGTATGAAAATGCAACTGAAGTGCAACAACAGGTAATGCTTCCTATTTTAGAAGGTAAAGACATCATTGCTGCTGCTCAAACTGGTACAGGTAAAACGGCCGCTTTTTTACTGCCTTTATTACATCGTCTTTTAACCTCGCCTCATCATGCAGGTGATATCAATGCAATGGTGATTGTCCCCACCCGTGAATTAGCCATTCAAATTGCTGAAAGTATTGAAGGGCTTTCCTATTTTACAGATGTAAGTTCTATTGCTGTATATGGTGGAGGAGATGGCAATTCATTTGTTACCGAAAAAAAAGCACTTACAAGTGGTGTTGATATTGTGGTATGTACACCTGGTCGTATGATTGCTCATTTAAATATGGGCTATGTGAAATTAAAAGGACTTAAATATTTGGTTTTAGATGAGGCCGATCGAATGTTGGATATGGGATTTTCGGATGACCTTTCTAAAATTTTTACTTTTTTACCAGCAGTTCGTCAGAACTTATTATTTTCTGCCACTATGCCTTCGAAAATGAGGGTACTCGCAAAAAAATTATTACACAATCCTGTTGAGATTAATATTGCTATTTCTAAACCGCCAGAACAAATTGTACAAAAAGCATTTATTGTATACGAAGCACAGAAAGTTCCCATTATCATTGACATGTTAAGTTCAAAAAAATTTTCCAAAGTCATTGTTTTTTGTTCTAAGAAGTTAAATGTAAAACAGTTAACCGCTAAATTAAAAAGTGCAAACTTATTGGTTGCCGAAATACATTCTGATTTAGATCAAAAAAGTAGAGAGCAATATTTACAAGATTTTAGAAATCAAAAAATAAATATTCTTGTTGCAACAGATGTTTTAAGCAGAGGTATTGATATTGATGATATCGATTTAGTCATTAATTATGATGTGCCTAATGATGGAGAGGACTATATTCACCGTATTGGTCGAACTGCACGCGCAGCTACTTCAGGAACCGCTTTTACTTTAGTAGATGAAAAAGAACAAGGTAAGTGCGCCGTGATCGAACAATTACTTGGAGCGCCCATTTTAAAAGGCACGGTGCCTGCCGAATTTGGGCCTACTCCTAATTATAATCCTAAATCGATTCCTCAAAAAGGTTTCAACAGACGCAGATAAATCTTTCCCCTATTCCAATTTTGGATTACAATTGTAAAATGAATTATGAAATCAACTATCTCTAGTAAGCTACAAGAAAGATGTCAAGGCCTTTGCGAATTATGCTCAACCGATAATGCAACAAGCGCTTATGCAGTTAGTCCTAAAAATAATGATGTCATTGAAAATGAAGTTGCCCTTTGTGATCAATGCTTGTCTGTGATCGAAGGTAAAGAGGCCGGTAATCACTGGCAATGTTTGGCGGGTAGTATTTGGAACGCAGAACCTAGTGTTCTTGCTTTAAGTTACCGTATTTTATATGGCCTTAAAGATAATGAGTGGGCCAATGAATTATTGACTTCGGTCGATTTTGATGAAACAGTAATCACATGGGCTGTAAGTGCATTTCAAAAAGAGTCAGTGCATTTAGATAGCAATGGAACCGAACTCCAAAATGGAGATACCATCATTTTAACGCAAGGCTTAAATGTGAAAGGTGCTAATTTTATGGCGCCCAAAGGTACTATGGTCCGTAAAATTAGATTGGTACCTGATAACCCAGAACAAATTGAAGGCAAAGTTAACGAGCAAACCATTGTCATCTTAACAAAGTTTGTAAAAAAATCTGCTTAGTATTCGTGATCTATTTCACATCAGTTTTTTTTAATAGTAATAATTGAAAAGGTTAGGTGATTATCCTGATATAAAATATTAATTTATTCCTATATTTACAATATGAGTTTGATCTGTTGTACATTTTAAATATTTTATCTTTTCAATCTATTATTAAATGAGAAAATTATTATTTTTTATTGCCATTTTTATTTCATTTTCACTTTTTGCACAGGAGCATAATGCAAGTTTAAAATACACTGTGCCCTCTGATAAATTAGTGCAAGCCAAAATTCAGGAGTGGCGTAAAATTAAATTTGGATTGCTTATGCATTGGGGTACATATAGCCAATGGGGCGTAGTAGAAAGCTGGTCGCTATGTCCAGAAGATGAAGGCTGGACGCAACGAAAAGGTCCTTTTGCCAAAGATTGGTTTGGATATAAACAAGCCTATGAAAATTTACAAACTACTTTTAATCCAGTTAAATTTAATCCTACCAAATGGGCGCAAGCTGCGAAAAATGCGGGTATGAAATATGTGGTTTTCACTACAAAGCATCATGATGGTTTTTGTATGTTTGATACCAAGCAAACGGATTATAAAATTACTAGCGTAAAATCTCCTTTTTCTAAAAATGCAAAAGCAAATGTTACAAAGGAAGTTTTTAATGCTTTTAGAGCACAAGGTTTTATGACTGGTGCTTATTTTTCTAAACCAGATTGGAATACACCAGACTATTGGTGGAAATATTTTCCACCTAAGGATCGTAATGTTTCATATGATCCCAAAAAGTATCCTGAGCGCTGGAATGCATTCAAAAAATTTACTTATAACCAAATTGAAGAATTAATGAGTGGTTATGGTAAAGTGGATATTTTATGGTTGGATGGCGGTTGGGTTCGCCCTTATAGTTCTATTGACACTTCGGTTGAATGGCAGCGCACTATTACACATAATCAGGATATTGATATGGGAAATATTGCTGCAATGGCAAGAACACATCAGCCAGGTTTAATGGTTGTAGATCGTACCGTTCATGGCGAATTTGAAAATTATGTGACACCCGAACAACAAGTACCTTCTACCTATTTACCTTATCCATGGGAAAGTTGTATGACTTTAGGAAATTCCTGGTCATATGTTCCTAATGATCAATATAAATCATCTCGTAAAGTGATTCATTTACTTACAGAAATCGTTTCTAAAAATGGAAATCTTCTTTTAAATATTGGGCCAGGCCCTGATGGCGAGTGGGATCCAAATGCTTATGCAAGATTAGAGCAAATTGGAAAGTGGATCAATGTTAATGGCGAAGCCATATATGATGCAGATGCGGATCCTGCATTACCAGGACAAGGTAAATGGGTATTTACCAAAAAACAAGATTGTATTTATGCAATTTATCAACTTGCAGAAAAAGAAGCCATTTCCGAAACATATAGCTTAAATATAAAATTATACCATCAAATTAAGGAGGTTCAAGTTTTAGGAGTCAATCAAAAGTTAAATTATAAGCAAGACAATAATAATCTTACCATCACGGCACCTTCCGCAAAAATAAATACCAATACCGAAGCTTTGGTATTTAAAATAACTTTAAAATAGAGTGGGTGAAATAATTTTTCGAGTTGAGGTAATTTTTATTGATAAGAAAGAGTCATAAATAATTTTAGTGTTACGGTTTTTGCAAAAAAACCAACAAGTGAAAATAAGTGTGTTCCTGGGGGAGGCTGTTGCTAATTCAAAAATTAATTTTAATGAAAAATATATTAGTATTATGTACAGGCAATAGTTGCCGTAGTCAAATGGCAGAAGGGTATTTAAATTTTTTTGCTAATGGGAAAGCCAATGTGTATAGTGCAGGTATTGAAACACATGGTGTAAACCCAAAAGCGATTGAAACCATGATGGAAGATGGTATCAATATTTCAAAACATACTTCCAACAATATATTAGAATATAAAGACATTGAATTTGATTACATTATAACAGTTTGTGATCACGCAAAGGAGCGCTGCCCCTATTTCCCAAGTAAGGCTTTAAAATTTCATTATAATTTCCCAGATCCAGCTAAAGCAATGGGTTCACCAGAAGCAATAAAACAATCTTTTGCTTCCACAAGAAATTTAATAAAAACATATTGCGAGGAATTTATTCAAAACCATTTCTAGTAGTAGCCCACTTCATGTTTTATTAACATTGGGTCTTGTAAATATTTTGTAATTTAGGTTACTGAAATTAAACGATCAACTATGAAAAAATCAATTTTACTCAGCATATCATTGTGCTTCACTTTATGGATAAATGCGCAAATCATTCCTGCGCCTATAACCCTTCCTAATGGTTGGAAACTAAGCCCAGTAGGTACATCTTTTGGTTTAGGAGACTTGCCATTAAATATAGCGGTTAGCAAATCGGGCAATTGGATGGCAGTCACTAATAACGGTCATGGAGTACAAGCCATTCAATTAATTGAAACTTCTTCCAATAAAGTAGTTGATTCCATTGTCATTCGTAAATCTTTTTATGGTTTGCAATTTTCATCAGACGAAAAATATTTATATGCATCTGGTGGCCATGATAACATGATTATAAGATATGCTTTAAAAGAAAAACATTTATATAATAAAGATACTTTCAAATTAGGGGCGCCATGGCCGAACGCGATCGGTCCTTCTGGCATTGCTCTTGATGAAAAAAGAAATTTATTATACGTTGTCACTAGAGAAGATAAACAACTTTACATTTTTGATTTAACGACTCGTAAAATTGTAAAAAAATTAGGTTTGGATGGGGAAGCGTATACATGTGTTTTAAGTCCAAACAATAATGAGCTCTATATTAGTTGTTGGGGATGTGATCAGCTAAATACACTTGATTTAACCACATTTAGATGGAAAAGTGCTATTAAAGTAGGGGATAATCCAAATGAAATGGTGGTTTCACCCAACGGAAAATATTTATACTTATGTAATTCAAATGATAACAGCGTTTCCGTAATTAATCTAACGACACACCATGTCATTGAAACATTAGATGCAGCACTTTATCCTAATTCACCAAGTGGCTCTACCACCAATAGTGTAAGTTTGGATTTTTTACATAAACGATTATATATAGCAAATGCAAATAATAATTGCATCGCTGTTTTTGATGTGAGTAACCCAGGTCAAAGTGTAGGTAAAGGCTATATCCCAGTAGGATGGTATCCAACTTCGGTTAGAGTAGTGAATAATAAATTATGGGTTGCGAATGGAAAAGGATTTACCTCAAAACCTAATGCATTTGGTCCATCTCCAGTTCGTCCAAGAGAAGAAGTGATTAGCCATGGCGCTTTATTTAAACCTGGGTCTGAAGTAGAATATATAGGTGATATTTTTAAGGGTACCATGAGTGTGATTACTTTGCCTACGGATAAAGTTTTAACCAATTATACTAAAGCCGTTTATAAAAATGTTCCTTATTCAGCAGCTAAAACCATTTTTGCTGATTCAACAGCACCTGGATTCCCTATCCCTATGAAGATGAATCAAAGTTCGCCTATCAAATATGTATTTTATGTGATTAAGGAAAACAGAACTTATGATCAAGTTTTATCAGATATACCAACGGGCAATGGCGATACCAGTTTATTGTTATTTGGTAAAAATATAACACCTAATCTGCATCATATTGCTGAATCATTTGTTTTGCTTGATAATTTTTATGTTGATGCAGAAGTGAGTGCAGATGGGCACAATTGGACAATGGGTGGGTATGCTACAGATTATTTGGAAAAAACATGGCCTACAAGTTATAGTAGCAGAGGGGGGACTTATGGTGGGGAAGGAGAACGAGAAATTGCGAATAATAAAAATGGATTTTTATGGAATCAGTGTAATAGATATGGGGTAAGTTATAGAACCTATGGAGAATTTGTTTCATCCAATAATCCTACGATTCCTATTTTAAAGAATCATTTTTGTACTAAATATCCATCCTATGATTTAGGTATAACAGATGCGTATCGTTTTCAAGTATGGAAAAAAGATTTTGATTCCTTATTGGCTATTAATAAAGTTGCTCAATTTAACACAGTTCGATTTGGTAACGATCATACAGAGGGTTTAAGATTAGGTAGGCCTACTCCTTATGCCCATGTTGCAGACAATGATTATGCAGTGGGTTTATTTATTGAGGCATTATCAAAAAGTTCAATTTGGAATGAGACAGCCGTGTTTATTTTAGAAGACGATGCGCAAAATGGCTCTGATCATGTGGATGCACATCGAAGTACAGCCTATGTGGCAGGTGGTTTTGTTAAAAGAAATTTTGTTGATCATACCCCCTATTCCACCAGTTCCATGTTACGAACAATGGAGTTAATTTTAGGGATACCTCCAATGACCCAGTATGATGCTGCTGCAATGCCACTTTGGAGATCTTTTGATTCTACCGCTAAGCCTTTTGTTTTTTCAGCGATCACCCCAAAGATTAATACCAATACTCGAAATACAGCTCGTAATGAATGGCAACAAAAATCGGAGCAATTTAATTTTGCTGTTGAAGATGCAGTCAATGACTTTGAGTTTAATAAAGTGTTATGGCATGGATTAAAAGGGAATGTACCTTACCCAGCACCACGCCGTGCTGCATTTGTAACACCAACAGATAATGATTAAAATCATTAAGAATAGATCAGATATTGGCGCGGGTACCCGCGGCTCAGATATGGGTATTGATGCTATTGAAATAGCTGCGATTAATCAAAATAATGATTTTTTTCATCGTCACTTATTTTTGGATGTGGCAACGCATAATGAATCTATCTATCAAAAAAATACAAATGATTTCGCAAAACGAATAGAGCAAGTCAAGGAACAATGTCAAAGAGTAGCGAACGCTGTAACAAGTACGATACAGGAAGGGTATTTTCCATTGGTATTATCTGGCGATCACTCATCTGCATTAGGTACTATGAGCGGAATAAAAGCAGCTAACCCAGACAAAAGAGTAGGCGTTATTTGGATAGACGCTCACGCCGATTTACATTCTCCATTTACTTCCCCATCTGGTAATATTCACGGTATGCCACTCGCCGCAGCATTGAATATGGATCATATCGAATCCAAAATTAATGAACCTAGCAATGCGACGATTTCTCAGTGGGATATTTTAAAAAATATTTCAATCTCAGGACCCAAAGTATTTTCTTCTGATTTAATTTATTTTGGTTTACGTGATTATGAATCTGCTGAAAAAAATATCATCGATGAACTTGGTATTCAATTTTATAAAGTAGAAGAAATTAGGCAAAAGGGATTATTACATTGTGTAAATGGGGCAATTCAACAATTAAATACTTGCGATCAAATTTATATTTCTTTTGATGTTGACTCTATGGATTGCGACACCGTCTCCTATGGTACAGGTACGCCAGTTCCTGTAGGCTTTTCATCAGAGGAAATAACACAAATCATAGAGCAATTTTTGCTAACGGGAAAAGTTTGCTGTATTGAATTCGCCGAAATAAATCCTCTTTTAGATAACAAAGGAAATAAAATGGCCGAAACCGCTTTTCAAGTTTTAAATCAAATAGTGAATCGTTTAAATCTGTTTAATTAGTCTTTACTTATCTTTCACAAAATGTATACAAGTAAAATAGGTTAAACAAAGTAGGCCTATCAATTTTATTTTAATTATTTGGTTAATATTGAGCCCAATGCTTTATTTTTAGGGCCTAAAATAAAAATATGTCAACTAAAATTACCATTAACAATAATGGCTCTTTAAAAGTAGAAGGAGATTTCACCATCGTAGATCGTGCTGGAAATACTTACGATGTTGCAGGAAGAGAAGTGATAGGACTTTGTCGTTGTGGATTAAGCAAAAACAAGCCTTTTTGTGATGGTGCGCACAATGGCAATTTTGAGCATGAAGCGACTGCTTTTGCACTTCCTCCTAAGAAAACATCATAAAAGGGATCTTTCCCTTTGAAATGGCTATAAGATGAATAAACTATCCTCTGTTCTTGATCAATTAGAATCAAAAATTTCCCAGTATGCCGAAATCAATCCAATAGTTTCGGAAGCTACTGTGGGTTGGCATATAGAACATAGCTTACTAGTAATTATTCAAATTATAGAAGCTATGAAAAATACTGATCCTAGTTTATACCAATGGCGCTTTAATAAGAAAAGGATAATTGTATTTTTCTTAAAAAGCTTTCCAAGAGGCCGTGCTAAAGCACCTGCATCCGTTTTACCTTCTTCAAATATTACTCCAAATTCATTAATTGAAAGCTTCGCAAAAGCCAGAGAAAGTATAAAATCATTGGATGCCATGGCACCCAATCACTATTTTACACATCCCTTTTTTGGGCAGTTAAATATGAAGCCTAGTCGTACATTTTTTGCGATCCATACCAACCATCATCTTAAAATCATTAATGATATTATCGTTAAGGATTAATAATCTTATCTGTCGCATTAACAATTTCGGTACTTTTAAGTATCAAATAATTTGTTATGACTAATTCTAAAATGGCACCCGATTCACGTAGAAAGTTTATAAAAAACATCTCCCTTGCTTCCGCTTTCTTACTTACAGGTAAATGGACAACTTTAACTGCTGCAGAAGTAATGTCGTATCGTGATAAAGTGAAGCTAAGGTTTGTAGTAGCCTCTGATGCACATTATGGTCAACCAGGTACCCCATATGAACAAATGATGGACACCATTACACAACAAATAAATTTGTTCCATCAACAAAGTCCGTTGGATTTTTGCGTAATGAATGGGGATCTCATTCACAATGAAAAATCGTTCATGCCACTTGTTAAAGTTAAATTAGACAGTTTAACCATGCCGCTCTATGTTACTAGGGGTAATCATGATATGGTTTCGGATGCGTATTGGAATGAAATATGGGGTATGCCCTTAAATCATGATGTTGTAGTAAAAGACAATGCGATATTATTAGGAGATACTTCCAATGAAAAGGGTTTGTATGTTTCTCCCAACTTAGATTGGTTATCAAATAAATTAGAGCAACACAAAAACAAAACACATTGTTTTATTTTTTTACATATTCCTCAGGCCAAATGGACAGCCAATGGAATTGATACCCCTGCTGTATTTGAGATCATAAAAAAATATCCGAATGTAAGGGCGGTTTTTCATGGACACGAGCATGATCAAGATGGCGTGAAGATGGTTGAAAAAGTACCTTTTTTATTTGATGCACATATTGGAGGAAACTGGGGTTCGCCTTACAAAGGATTTAGAGTAGTAGAACTAATGAAGAATAATACGATGATTACATATATGATGAACCCTACTGATAAGATGAAGGAACTTAGTTTGTAATCATTCTAATATATAATTCTTCCACTTTTGTTCTTGCCCAAGGTGTTTTTCGCAAAAATTTCAAACTTGATTGAATACTTGGGTTGCTATTAAAGCAATTAATTGGGATATGCTGTCCTAATACTTCCCAACCAAAATAGGCTACTAGTTCAGTAACTATAAATTCCAGGGTTTTTCCGTGTAAAGGGTCATTGGACGCTTGTTGCATATGCAATATTAAGTAATTTGCCGCTATGCAAGCACACCGTTATTTTGTATTGAATAAGCCCATTCATATGGTGTCGCAATTTGTAAGCTGTCATTCGGTAAAATTATTATGTGATCTAGATTTTGCATTTCCCCCTGGCACCCATGCTATAGGTCGCTTAGATCAAAATTCAGAAGGTTTATTATTGCTAACTACCAATAAAAAAATAACAAAGCTATTGTTTCAGTCATTGGTACCGCATAAGCGAACTTATCTAGTCCAAGTTCAAAATAAAGTGATTCCCGAAACCTTAATACAATTAGCTAATGGTATTGCTATCAGTGCTCCTAATGGAAACAGTTTCATAACAACCCCTTGTGAAGTCATTCAAGTGGATAAGCCTTCTTATTTATGGGAGGCAGCCGATTTTTTACATGAAAATGTACAAAACAGCTGGCTGCAAATTACCTTAACTGAAGGTAAATTTCATCAGGTTCGAAAAATGGTTGCCGCTGTAAATCATAAGTGTATTCGGCTTATTCGAACTGCCATAGAGGATATCAGTATAGTCAATTTACCTCCTGGCGCCGTGCTTGAAATGAAGGAGGATGACTTTTTTTCTATGTTACACTTGTAACTTTTATTAAATTACATTAACAATTCAGATAAACATGAAGCACATTAAACAATATTTATTTTTATTAGCCCTATTAAGTACTACTCATATAGCTTTTGGACAAAGTATTGATTATACGAAAGCTGCTGCTGCCATTAACTTATTGGCGGATAGTAATAAATTTAGTGGTGTTGTATTGATAGCAGAAAAAGGGAAAGTCAAATTTAAAAAGGCAGCGGGCAATATTAATTATGCCGAACAAAAAAAATTAACTACTTCGAGTATTTTTGAATTAGCATCTGTTAGCAAGCAGTTTACCGCAATGACTATTATGATGTTAAAGGAAAAGGGCTTATTAAATTATGACGATTTAGTAGAAAAGTATATCTCCATTCCTTACAAAGGTATTACCATCAGACAATTGCTTACCCATACCAGCGGCCTCCCTGATTATCAGGCAATGATGGATGCGCATTGGGATAAATCAAAAGTAGCAGGCAATGAGGATATCATCAGTTATTTAAATACTTATGCCCCTGCTAAATTATTTGAACCAGGTACTCAATATTTATACAGCAATACTGGGTATGTACTATTGGCTAGTATCACCGAAAAAGTAAGTGGTCGCGATTTTGTTGAATTTTGTACAACCGAAATTTTTCATAAACTAGATATGAGTCATACTGCTATTAGGAGTTTAAAAGAAAAAGCGGCAATTAAAAACTTCGCCTTAGGACATGTTTTTGTAA